>ERZ1292640.2758-Hain-H43-02um-R1-2758-length-13955-cov-4_pt1 | contig 13955 bp, 13 predicted proteins | sample MGYA00564404_ERZ1292640 | MGnify/ENA primary metagenome ERZ1292640 (study PRJEB36523, sample SAMEA6512636) | groundwater metagenome | collected 2019-01-08 | study: AquaDiva: Metagenomics assemblies of 32 groundwater samples
CCTGCCTTAGCTGCATACATCAAAGCTGTCATTACATCTTTTTTATAAACTTGATTGAGGTCTGCTACATTTTGGACTAATGTATTTATAACTTCTGTAGTTGTCTCATTACCACCGGTTACAACTCCCATGTCAGCAGCATACATCAAAGCTGTTTTTCCATCTTTTTCATTAACTTCATTAACTTGACCTTTTAATTTGCCTATGATTTCTAAGTTGTTTTCTAAATTTAAATTATTATGTTCTGTATCATTCATTGTAGTTATTAAATACATTAATGCATTTTGTCCTTTGCGCTCTTTGCTTTCACTAACCTTGTCTTTCAATCCAGTTGGATTAATTGCTTCTATTAGTGTGTTATTATTGTTAGATTCAAGAGCTTTTTTAAACATACCCCAATCATTATCAAGTTGGTTTGCTGCTTGGTTTGTTGCATTAGTAATGGTTTTTGCTGCTTTATTAATAAATCTCATGATTTTTCCTCAATTAATTGTTATTCTTCATCCGTAACATCCTTATTAGGATTATATGGTTCTTGTGTTGGGACGTCTGTTTGTTTAAGAAGTCTTTTAGTGAAGAATCTGTCTTTATAATAGAAAATCTTTTTAGATTTTATTGGTGGCTTAGATTCGATTAAGACAATTTGCTCATCTCTAGGCAAGCCAATAACTTCTTGTGGTAATAATAATGCTCTTTGAACTTCGGATACGCTAACAGAGCGAGATCCGGAACTAAAGAATTGTGGTTTACTGATTGATTCTTGAGTAACAGTTTTATTACCACAAAGCTGAGAAATTAGATTTGCAGTATCAACATTGTTTGCTGCAAAAGTTATACGATATGTAGAGTTTGAAAGGAAGGAGTTCATTCCTGATTCTTCATAAGTCCCTTTTAGCTGCTGAGTATCTTGAACAATTAAGAATAAACGAACTCTATATCCACGGAAATAAGCAATACCAGTTAAGAAAGTATCCATTTTCCCAAGCGTTGGAAACTCATCAAGCATAAATAAAACACCATATGGTTCGTCTTTTCCTGGCATTTTTTTGCTTAAAAATGCTGCCGCCTGTTGATAGAAAATTTGCATTAATGGTTGTAAGCGTTTTACGTTATCAGGAGTTAAGCCAACATAAACAGTAACTTTTTCTTTCTTGAACATCTGTATATTAAAATCACTTGTAGCTGTTGCGGTATCAATTAGTGGGTTAGCCCAAAGCTCTACACCGGAGTTAAGAGTTGATAATACGCTTCCACGTTCTTTATCAGGTTTTTGTAAGAAAGCCGCTAAGTTCATATATCCTACTGGATGCATTTGTTTTCCAAGCGTATCCATAGCTACTGCTAAATTATATACTACGTCATCACTTCTTAAAGTTCTAACCACTTCACCAAATGACTTGCTTTTACTTGGATCAGCTAATAAATAAAGCACCACGCCCAGGAATAAGCTTCGAGCTTCATTTTCCCAGAACTCTTGCTTAGGAAGGATTAAACTAGCAAGTTTCTGCACGTCATCAACCATTTGTCCTGGCTTATGGCTTACCCAATCAATAGGGTTGTAGCAATGTGTGATACCGTCTGGGTCTGCTGGAGCCCAAACATAGCATTTTTGTCCTATTGAAGCTCTCCATCCACTGGTTTTTTCAAAGTTTTCAAGTTTAATATCATGCACAATGCATGAATCTTGCCAGAATAATAGGTTAGGTATTACAAAACCAACCCCTTTACCAGACCCAGTAGGGGCGAATAATAATGCATGTTGAAAGCCCCCAGCAACGAAATATCCTCCTGAATCTACTCCAAGAAGCATTCCTTCTTTTTCACGAAGACCTGACTCTTCAATATCGCTTTGACTTGCCCATCTGGCATCTCCATGAACTTTTTCTTTTGGCTTAACCATTTTTGCGTCAACAATAGTTGACCATTTTTTGATGGTTAGAAAAATCATTATAAAATAGGTTATGGCTAGAGCGCCAATATATTTAGCAACAAGATATGTTACTGGATAATTAGCTATAGTATAAGTTTGATTCCATTTTATTAGCTCCCATTCTTGGAATATCCATTTTCCTATTGTATAATAAGTTACAGAAACGTTCCAAGGATTGGTGGGGTCCATGTTAGGAATAGAGGCTACTGTGAATATAGCGCCGCTTATATAAAAACATAAAACATAAGCTAAACCTAAGAAGAAAGTTTTTGCGATAAAATTTAAAATACTATACATAACGTTCATATTGTCTGCTCAAATTAGTGAATATCATTTTGCTTCATATATTTATTTATTAAATCAATGCTTATGTTTTGTTTAGATGCAATTGCATAATCCATTGGAGTTAAGCCACGATCATCAGTTAAAGTAAAATCTGCTCCTGTTGAGAGCAAAAGCTTTAAAAGAGCTGAATTGCCAAGAATAGCGGCATAGTGCAAAGCAGTTCTATCACGATGATTTGCTGCGTTGACATATGCTCCCTTAGCTAAAAGTGACCTAGCTACATTCAAGCTATTAGACTGAACCGCTTTCATTAAAATAGTATCCCCATCAATATTTTGTGCATTTAAATATTTATATTTTACAAATACAGCATTAAGCGCATTAATATTATTTTCTTCTGCGGCTTTAAAAGCTAAAGATAAATAATAAGATTTAAAATATACAGGTGGAAGATGTGCATTAGAATTAGATGGGGGTCTATCATATAATTTTTTAGGTGGATTTTGTATTTGATAATTCAATTTCAACAATTCACTTACAAATAAAGCATCTTCAGTTTTTTGTTTATTTAAGTTTGTTTTATATAGTTTTTCTGACTTTTCTTCATTTTTTACATAATCTTTCATCGCTTGCACTTCTGCTTGAGCTTGTTGTGCACTAGCTTGAGTACTTAAAGGGGGTATTGTGATAGCTGTAGGAGCGGCAACGGGCTGCGTTTTCGGAATATTCACCTGTTGAGGTGCTTCCGCATTAACAGTTTGATTTAATGATATAATTCCAATTAATAGTAGAAAAAATGAAGAAATTTTTTTAATCATCCTTTCTTGTTCTCCAAGTAATTTGCTTTTTTATTTCCTTTCTAACAATTTCTTCCACAAGGGAAGGTAAATTATTATTAACCCAGTCTTTCAAAAGCGGTTTTAAAATTTCAGCAGCGATTTCTTCTGTGGTTGCTTTTTTGCTGAGATTATTTAAGCCAACCATAGGCTCTTCAACCTTTTTAATTAGCTTTTTTATAGTCTCTATTGATCTAGCAGCATCCTCAGCAGAAGAACCATTTTCTTCTGTTTTGTTAACTAAAGGATGGGGTATTTGAGTTAATATTTCGTTAATGGCTAAAAGATTTTCTGTATCTTGAGTCTTGTGTCTTTCATTTAAGAAAGCATCCTCATCTTCTTCATCTACCAGATCATCTTCTGTAAGTTCGAGTATCTCATCAAACTCAGCTCTCTGTGGGGCATCCATAAGATCTTTAATAGTTCTTAAAGTAGATTGAAGTGAATTATTCTGGCTTGCGTAACTCATGTTATAACCCAATTAGCTTCATCTTAATCTTATTATAATTCTTAGTTACACTGTATATCTTTGTGGGCAACGCAAGGTCTTTTGCATTAAGCCTTCCCATGATAGATATAATATTATATTTACTTAACTCTAATTCTTGTTCAGCATTGATTAATGATAATTGATAATGATAGAGATTTTCTTGAGCTGTAATAAGATTTGAAAGAGTATTTACACCTTCTCTATATTCTTCTTGGGTTCCATCCACGGCAATTTGAGCGGCATTCACTGCTTCATTGGCAGTTTTTACTGATTCTTGATTAACTATATAAGCAGACCAAGCTTGTGTTGTGTTTTGTGTAACTGTAGCTTTTGCATTTTTAACATAATATTTTAAACTAGCTGCTTGTGCATTAGCCTTTCTAATTCCAGAATATTCCATACCACCTTGATATATTGGAACATTAACGCTTACATATACAGTTTTTGAATTAGATGTTGGTGGGTTTGTTGTGGTTGATAGTCCTGTTGTTTTAGCCCAGCTTCTGTCAAGGGTTCCACCTATATTTACGGTAGGTAGCATAATAGCGGCATTTGATAAAACAGCAATATCTGCCGATTTTTGTTGATATAATACATTCAAAAGATCAGGGTTATCCTTTAATGATTTTTGTAGAAACTCAAGTTGGTTTGCGGGTAATGAACTTAAGAATTTATCTTCAGTTAAGTTATCGGCTGGAATTCCAACAACTTTATTATAAGTTGCTAAAGCCGTGTCATATTCTCCTGTAGCTTTTGCAAGTAAGGTTTGGGCATTGGATTTTGAAGCTTTTGCAGTGGCTAAGTCAGATCGTTTTTTAATACCGGCTTCAACCTCTTGAACAACGGATTCATATTTTTGTTCATAGAATTTTACGTTTTGTTTATTTACTTCTATAACTTCTTTAGTTTGTATCACGCTGAGATAAGCTTGAATGGTTTGTACGAATATTTTTTGCTCAGTACTTAATAATTGGGCTCTCCCTGACTCAATATTATACTTCGCTATTTGAATAGCCATAAGGCTTTGCCCTCCTTTAAAAATATTCTGTTGAATATTAAGAGAAGATTGTTTTGATTTGCTATGTGTCCAAGGAGCGGTTTTGGTGGTTTGAGTTACATATTTAGTTGTGTTGCCTTCTTGTTGCGCAGTTGTTGATGATGCAGTGTCAGTTTTTGAGTATCTTTTTATGGCTTCATAACCAATTTGAGGTAAAAAACCTGCAATAGCTTCAAAAATTTGTTCATCTTGCATTTTTAACTGTTCTCTGGCAGCTATTAATTCTGGATTATTCTGATACGCACTAACCAAAGACTCAGAAAGAGTGGTTGAAAATGCAGTATTAGAGATTAATAATGATAATAGATAGAGAATTTTTAGTTTTTTCATTGCCTTGAGTATTTAACTTTATTTTACGTGCCATTTTGCTACAAATAATTCTATATATCAATAAAAATATTATCCATATCTTCCAGTGATATAATCTTGAGTTTGTTTCGATTGTGGGTTGGTAAAGATTTGTTCGGTTTTTCCGTACTCTTCTATTCTTCCAAGGTGAAAGAAAGCAGTATATTCAGAAATTCTTGCTGCCTGTTGCATTGAATGAGTAACTAAAATTATACTGTAATTTGCCTTTAATTCATCTATTAATCTTTCTATTTTTGCTGTAGCAATTGGATCAAGAGCGGAGCAAGGTTCATCCATTAGAATAACTGAGGGATTTATTGCAATAGTTCTTGCTATGCATAGTCTTTGCTGCTGCCCTCCTGATAAGGAAGTAGCTAAGCTATCTAACCTATCTTTCACTTCATCAAATAAACCAGCTTTTGTTAAGCATTCTTCTACCAATTTATCTTTTTCAGCTTTTGTACTTACTTTTCCATGGATAGTTGGAGCATATATAATATTATCATATATAGACTTGGGAAAAGGATTGGGTTTTTGAAATACCATGCCTACGTGAGTTCGAAGTTTTACAACATCCACCGATGAGTCATTAATATCTCTGCCATCAATAAGTAATCTTCCAGATACCCTGCAGTTAGGGATAGTATCATTCATGCGGTTAATGCATCTTAAGAATGAGGATTTGCCACAGCCTGACGGACCAATAAAAGCTGTTACTTTATTTGTGTTTATATCAATATTGATATCAAATAAGGCTTGCTTATCACCATAATATAAATCTAGATTTTTACTTGAAATTTTAATCTTAGTCATATTTTATAAATTATTTATCAAAACAATTAATTGCTACTATGTCATAAACAGCGTGTTCAAGGCTAGAAATTCCAGGGCTACTAGATAACATCCACCCTTTAAAAATTGAATTATATTCGCTCTCTCCAACTTTTTTTTCATCGATCTCTAATAAAATCTTATTTTCTGCTAAATCATATGGTGATGATTTCCAGCAAGAATTCACTGTGATTTTTAATGTTCCGTAAGCAATAGATGATTTCACAGGGATATCAATATATTTAGTTTTTGCGGTGATTTTATTAAGTATTTGAATTGTTGAGTAGTTTTTTTCATGTATAAAATTATCTTCGTCATTTAAGGTTTCTTCTGCATTAGCAAAAAAACAAGCAAAGATTATTAGAAATATAATTTTATACATATATCCTCTTAAATATGTTGAGCAACTCTCTGTGATTAAGAACATTTAAGTGGATCTCTTCAGCTATTTTGTTAGAGCCAAAAAGAACAGCTTTACAACCGAGATTTTTTGCGGTTTGTATATCTATTAAGCTATCACCTATTAGCCAGACGTTGCTTAAATCATCTATATTTGCTGATTTTAAAGCATGTCTTGCAGGAATAGGGGAGGGCTTGTCCTCTTCTGCATCACCTGAGCCAACTATAACGTCAAAATAATGCTGCCAACCGAAATGATTATGTATTTCATCTCTTAAGCGTTTTCCACCTTTATTACTAACTATAGCGGTAAAAACATCTTGTTTTCTTAAGAATTTTAAAACATCTTCAGCCATCTCTAGCTGCTTTAAGTCTTTTGAGAATTCTGTATAATAATCATAATAAGAATCCCTAGCTTCAATAATATTATTTGCAAAAATATGGTGAAAATAGTCTCTTAAAGATTTATTGGTATCGATGTTTTTTTCGGTAATTATATTATCTGATATATCAAATTTTTTAAGCGTGGCTTTTAAAGCTTTATGAACAGCTGGTCTTGCATCGATTAATGTATCATCAAAGTCAAATATAATAGCTGATGGTCTAATAAAATTATTCTTCATCAGTGGTTACCCCTAAGGTTTTAAGTTTTCTATGAAGCGCTGATCTTTCCATGCCTATAGCTGTAGACATTTTTGTAATATTATGATCAAAACGAATTAGTTGTTTTGATAAATATTGTTTTTCAAACATTTCTCTAGCTTCTCTTAATGGTAAATCTATCATTTCATAAGTATTGTTACCATAATTTTCATTGATTTCAACAAAACTGCTATTATTATTTCCAGTGTTAATGAGCTCAGGAGGAAGCATGTTGCTTGTAATAAGTTTTTCTGAATTATTATTATGCATAATAAGAACCCATTCTATAACGTTTCTAAGTTGACGTATGTTGCCAGGCCAAGAATAGTTCTGAAGCGCTATAACAGCATCTGCTGAAAGTTGACGTAAAGGAAATCCTCCAAAATCATGGAAATATTTTAAGAAAAATTCACTTATAACTTGAATGTCTTCTTTATGAGCGAACAGAGATGGTACTTGAATCTGGATTACATTTAGGCGGTAAAACAAGTCTTCACGGAATCTGCCTTTGGCAGTTTCTTCTTTTAAATCTTTGCTTGTAGAGGAGACGATTCTTACATCAAGTTTTATAGCGCTTTTACCGCCATTTCTTGTAAAACTATGGCTTTGCAAGAAGTTTAATATTTTGCTTTGAATATTCAAAGGGAGATCGGTTACCTCGTCAATGAATAAAGTACCATTATTAGCCAATTCTAGAACCCCAACTTTTCTTGGGGTAGAAAAAATATTTTTACTCTCTTCACCAAAAAGCTCTAGATACGCTTTCTCTTCAGACATTCCAGCAGCGTTAAATACTATAAATGGATGATCTTTTCGCTTAGATTTCTCATGAATTAATTTTGCAACCAGTTTTTTTCCGCTACCATGTTGTCCAGTGATTAAAACTCTACTTGATGTGGGGGCGATTTTTAAAATAGATTGTTTTAGAATATTTATAGCGGTAGAATTTCCAACTATCTTATAAGCTTCGTGGCTATACATTCTAAGTTCAGCATTTTCTTTCTGTAGTTTAGCAGCTTCACATGCGCGTTTAACGATGATTAACAGCTTGTCTTCGGTAAATGGCTTCTCTATATAGTCATATGCTCCCATTTTTAGAGCATTAACAGCGGTTTCAATATTGCCATGTCCGCTAATCATTATTACTGGTAAATATGGGTATTTCCTTTTTATTATTTCAAGAATTCCTAGCCCATCTAATTCGCTCCCTTGTAGCCATATATCTAATATAACTACTGTTGGAACTACTTCATCAAGCATTGAAAAAGCTTGTAAATCAGTAGAGGCTATTCTTGTTTCATATTCTTCATCTTGCAGGCAATCGCTAATTAAATTACGAATATCAGCTTCGTCATCTACTATTAAAACGCTATGTACCATATTATACCAATCCTCACCTATAATTGAACGTTTATTAATTCGATCTTTGGTCTTCTCCAAAAATAAAAAAGCATTTAATATAACCAATATTCGTAGCTTCTTTCTTATTTGTATAATACTCAAACCTCAAATCCTAAACGTTCAATTATAGATGAGGATTGGTATAATTACTCTATTAGATTAAAAATTAATTTAATTATTGCTCCATTATTGGAATTATTTGCAAAAGAAATATCTATGTTATGATCATCTAAGATTTTTTTCACTATTGCAAGCCCTAAACCAGTTCCAGTTGATTTACTTGTGATATATGGTTCTGTCAAACGATCAAATAATTCATCTGGGAAGCCGCACCCATTATCTATTATATCTAATTCTGCATGATTATTTTTTCTAGATAGAGTAACAAAAATTTTACCAGATTCAGAATTATTACTATGTTCAATAGATTCTTCTGCATTTTTAAATAAATTTAGTAATACTTGACTGATTTGTCTTGCATCGCAGTTAATTAAGAAATGACTATCTTCATCTATTTTTGTAGAATATTCGATAGATTTGCCAAGGCATTTTCTAGAGAAAATCGATTCTCTTAGTAATTGAGAAAGATCAACATCGCTTAATTTAGGGGCTGGCATACGAGCGAATTGCACAAATTCTTCAACCATTGTTCCTATATCTTTTACGTGTTTTACTATTATTTCAATATATTTATCAAAATTTTTCTGGTCATCTACTTCTGATGAGTATTTTTTTCTTAATCTTTCAGCTGCGAGATGAATGGGGGTTAAAGGATTTTTAATTTCATGAGCAATTTTTCTAGCAATATCAGACCAGGCTGCACTTCTTTGAGCTAAAACTAAAGGAGTTATATCATCGAAGGTTATAATATATCCAGTAGTTTTATTTAAAAATTCTTCAGCCATTATTCTTACGATTAAAATTATGCTCTTGTTATTTCTATTTATAACAATTTCTTTTTTTACTTCGTGACCAATAAAATCATTAGCGTGATTCAGTAAGGAAGCTATTTCAGGACAGAGCTCGTAAAAATTCTTGTTATTAAGTTTTTCATTTCTATCAATAGATAAAATATTTAATGCTGTGGGATTGATTGTGGATATGTGTCCATTGAGGCCGAGCGCAACAACGCCAGCTGAAACGCCAGATAAAACGGTCTCGCTAAAATGGTGACGAGCCTTGATCTCTAGAGCTGCCTCAATTAATTTTTGCCTCTGGCTGCTAAGCTCTTGAGCCATTGAATTAAAAGCTCTAGATAAAACAGAAATTTCATCATTTTTATCATTTGTTCTGATGTTTATATCAAAATCTCCTTCAGATATTTGTTCTGTAGCAGAAACTAGATGATTTAAGGGTTTTATTAGAGTTGAAGAAAAGGTTATTCCTAGCCATATTGCAATAAAGACTAATAATAATGAAACAACAATAAATATTATTAAGAACTTGATTTGTAAATTCGAAACTTGTCCCTTTAAACGAGCGTACTCACTAGCTGCTCCTTTAGTGTTTATCACATGGTCTAGAATTTTTGTGTCTATAGCCCTGCCCACTAAAAGATAGCAGTTTGGTATAAAATTTAATTTAATCAGCGCTCGAACTTTGTTATCATCATCTCCTTGAATTACTACAATATTACCATGATTTGCTTCGTTAACTGCATGTTCTGAAATGGTTTCGAATGGATCGCTAAAATTATATCTGCTTTGAGCTATTTTTGTTTTGGGTTCAGTTTGAAAAACTACTGCTTCTAAAAGCATTTTGTCTTCAGCTTGTTTGGATAAATAATTTGCAAGCCTTTGTGGGCCATAGGAAATATCTGGGGCTAAGTAATTTAGGTCTTGGGCCATTATATTTACATCCGACTCAATCAATTTCCATTGAACTTTAAAATAAGACTCCGCTACCACAACGGATTCATTAATCGCTGTGCCAACTCTATGATCAAACCAAGAATGAATACTAAAATTAAAAAATATTGTAGAAAAAACCGTTACAATAATCGTTGGGACTGCGGCAACTAAGGAGAATGTCAAGATTATTTTATTTTGTATTCTTCCTGATTGATAGCTTCCTTTATGCCAAAGACGGAATATTTTTCTTGAAAGTAATACGGCAAGAACTAAGAATAAAATTAAATCAAAGATAATTAAGATAATAATTTTTTGCGGACTTTCTGTTTCTAATAATTGAGTGTTTGTAATTTCATTATAGGTAATGGCTACACTTGCCAATGTTAAAACAAGCAATCCAATAATATAATTATTAAAAGGGCCGATTTTTGATTTTCTGAATAATTTCCTGAGCACAAGTGTTTTTTTATCTAACTAAAAATTAATAGATCTATATTATTGTAATTCATTTGAAGAAGCAAGGAATCTAATTAGAGAGTTTACTTCCTATATTTATAAGTTGTTTTAATACAGCGTTCACCGCCTTCTTATCTAATTCATTATTTAAGTTTCCTTCCAGGTCAAAAGCTGAATATGCATTCGCAATATTAGCTTGAGAAGGAATGACGATACTACCTAATGTGGTTAATGTCTCTCTCAGCTGCTTTGCAGCTTTTGCTCCTCCAAGCATTGAAGGAGAAGCTGAGGCTATTCCAATTATTTTTTCTGGAAAGAGCCCTCTATTAGGTTGGTTATTTGGAGATCTAGAAACAAAATCTATTAAATTTTTAAGAGTAGAGGGAATAGAATAATTATATTCTGGGGTTACAATAATCCATATATTATGCTCTTGCATAATTATAGCTAGTTTTTTAGCATTCTCTGGAAATTCTTCAGGTAAATAATCGGGGTTGTATAATGGAAGAGGAAAATTCCTTATATCAAGATGATTTACATCCACTTCTAGTTTTCTTAGCTCTTTAGAAATATAATAAGCTAATCTTTGATTTATAGATTCCTTTCTTATGCTTCCAGTAAAGACTAAAATTTTTAATTTATTCATTATCTGCCTAAAACATATACAAAGATAAATAAAAATATCCACACAATATCTACAAAATGCCAATACCAAGCAGCAAATTCAAAACCAAGAATTGGGTTACCTTTATCAAAATGTCCTTGTTTAGCTCTAAAGTAAGATACTGTTAAGAAAATAGTGCCTATTATTACATGAAATCCGTGAAATCCTGTGGCAAGGAAGAAATTAGCTGGATAGATTCCTTCAGTGATATTAAAGCTAGCATGTATATACTCGTAGGCTTGTAGTAAAGTAAAAGTGACTCCTAAAATTATTGTGATCCCTAATGCTTTTATTGATTCCGCTCTTTTATTATTTTCAATGGCATAATGAGCCCAAGTTACTGTAGTTCCTGAAAGCATTAGGATTAAAGTATTAATAAATGGTAGATTCCAAGGATCAAAAACTATTATTCCTTTTGGAGGCCAGGATGACGATGCAACGGACCAAGGGTCAGTAGAGAGCATTTCATGAGGAGATAATCTTGCATGAAAAAATGACCAAAAGAAAGCGACAAAAAACATTATTTCAGATAAAATAAATAACAGCATTCCAATTGAAAGTCCTTGTCTTACTACCTTAGTATGAGCATGTTGAACTCTTGCTTCGAATATTACGTCCTTCCACCAAGAAAACATACAAGACAATGTTAAAACAAATCCTAAGGGGAGCAATATTTTGCCAGCAATATGGTCATGCATAAACAATACACCACCAAAAGCTGTAATAAGTAAAGAAAATGCAGTAAATATTGGTAATGGACTTGGATCTACTAAATGATATTCATGATTTTGATTGCTCATTATTTTTCACCTACTAAATAAAATGTGTATGATAAAGTTATTGTATCGACATCTTTTAAATTCTGATCATTTTCAATATCAGGGTCTATAAAAAAAGATACTGGCATAATCATCTTTTGTCTAGCCTTAAGTATCTGTTCTTCAAAACAAAAGCACTGAATTTTATTAAAATATTTTGCAGCCTTATGGGGGGTTACATTATATACGGCAGTTCCAATGATAGGGCGATCGGTTTTATTTTCTGCTGTATAGAATATTAAATTATTTTCTCCGGTTTTTACTGATACTTCATTTTGTTCGCTTTTAAAATTCCAGGGAAGAGAGCTTTCTACGTTAGCGTCGAATCTGATAGTGATATATTTAGTTCCTATTTTATTTGATGCTGTTGCTGTGTATCTTGTGGTTCCACCATACCCAGTAACTTTACAAAATAGATTATATAAAGGCACAGAAGCAAGGGTTAGCATAATCATGCCAATTATTAGAAATATAAGAGATAAAGCAAGTTTTTTACTATTTACTTGTTGGTTGCTCACTTGTTCAATATCTCTTCAATTCTAATAAGTTCATTATATTTTGCGAGTCTATCACTACGAGAGAGAGAGCCAGTTTTGATATACCCAACACCGGTAGCTACAGCAATATGAGCAATGCTTGTATCTTCAGTTTCGCCGGATCTATGTGATAGGATGCATTTATAACCTGCAGCTTTAGCAGTGGCAATTGTTGCCATTGTTTCGCTTAATGTTCCTATTTGGTTAGGCTTAATTAAAATAGAATTAGCCATATGATTTTTAATTCCTTCTTCAAGAATCTTTTTATTAGTTACAAATAAATCATCTCCTACTAACATTATTTTATTTCCTAACTCTTTAGTAATAAGTTTCCAGCCCTCTAGATCATATTCAGACATGGGGTCTTCAATAGATTTAATAGGATATGTCTCTACTAGATTTTTATAATATTGAATAAGTTCTTCTGATCCAAGTTTTTTACCATCAATAAAATAGATTCCATCTTTGTAAAACTCCGAGGCCGCGCAATCTAAAGCCAATGCAACATCTTTTCCAGCTGTATATCCCGCTCTTTCAATAGCAGTTAAAATAAAATCTAAAGCTTGTTCGGATTTTTCAAATTCTGGAGCAAAGCCTCCTTCATCTCCAACACTAGTATTATATCCTTTTGATGTTAATATTTGTTTTAAAGTGTGAAAAATCTCAGCTCCTATTCGCACTGATTCTTTAACTATACCATTGGTATGAGGAATTATCATAAATTCTTGGATATCTAGTTTGTTACTAGCATGAGCTCCACCATTAATAATATTCATAAATGTTTTTGGTAAAATTAAGCTTGATCCTTCCGGTCTAATATATTGGAATAAGGGTATTTTCTTTGATTTTGCTGCAGCCTTTGAAACTGCTAATGAAGAGGCTAAAATTGCATTTGCGCCAAGCTTAGATTTATTATTTGTTCCATCTAATTCTATAAGAATATTATCTATTGTCTCTTGTTCAAAAGGTGATTTACCAATGATTTCTTTAGAAATAATTTCATTTACGTTATTTACAGCTTTTAAAACGCCTTTGCCTAAAAATCTTAATTGATCTAGGTCTCTCAATTCTACAGCTTCCATGCTACCAGTGGACGCGCCACTGGGTGCTGAGGCTCTACCAAAGCTTCCATCATCAAGTAATATATCCACCTCTATTGTTGGATTTCCACGACTATCTAGAATTTCTCTTCCAATGACTTTAGTAATTTTAGTCAATGTCTACCTCATCAAATTAAATTTTTTATAATTAGCATGGCATATTGCCACGGCTAAAGCATCAACTGCGTGCTCATTGGTAACTTTTGCTTTGGGTAAAATTTGATTTACCATATACTGAACCTGATTTTTATCAGCTTTACCTCTGCCAACCACAGCTTTTTTTACCAAGTTAGGAGAATATTCAAAAAAGCT
>ERZ1292640.2760-Hain-H43-02um-R1-2760-length-13946-cov-45_pt1 | contig 13946 bp, 11 predicted proteins | sample MGYA00564404_ERZ1292640 | MGnify/ENA primary metagenome ERZ1292640 (study PRJEB36523, sample SAMEA6512636) | groundwater metagenome | collected 2019-01-08 | study: AquaDiva: Metagenomics assemblies of 32 groundwater samples
TCACATGAAGTAATCCTTGACCTTCTCGAGCAGCCCTTTCGGCTGGGGCTGGTTCTCGGCGGGCAGCAGGTCGCGCAACTGCTCCAAGAGCTTGCGCTGCTCGCGGGTGAGCCTGGTGGGAATTTTCACTTCCACATGAACGTGGAGGTCACCGCGGCCGTGGCTGTTGAGGCGCGGCACACCCAGGCTGCGCAGGCGGAAGACGGCGCCGTTCTGAGTGCCCTCGGGGATCTGGAGCGGCTCGACGCCTTCCAGCGTCGGGACTTCAATCTCGGCGCCGAGCGCCGCCTGGGCTACGCTGATCGGTATCGTGCAGTGCAGGTCGTTCTCCTGCCGCTCGAAGAAGGGGTGCTCCTCGACGCTCAGCACGACGTAGAGGTCTCCCGGCGGCCCGCCGTGGCTGCCGGGCTGGCCCTTGCCGGTCAGCCGGAGGTGAGTGCCGGTGTCCACCCCGGGCGGGATGCCCACCTTGAGCTTCTCCTCGGTGCGCAGGTACCCGTTACCGCGGCACTGGCCGCACGGTTTGCGAGCGCTATGCCCGGAGCCCCCGCACTGCGAACAGGTCTGGCGGATCGAGAGGAAACCTTGCTGAAAAACGCGCTCGCCGCGGCCCCGGCAGGCCGGGCAGGTAATGAGGTCGGCCGGCTCGGCCCCCTTGCCGTTGCAGCGGTAGCAGGCCTCCTGGCGCGGAATCTGGATCTCGGCCGAGAGGCCGCGCACGGCGTCCCCGAAGCTGACACCCAGATCGTAGCGGACGTCCTCGCCGCGACGCGGGCGCGCGCGGCGGCGCCCGCCCGAGAACAGGTCGCCGAAGCCGAACAGGTCGCCGAGGATGTCGCTGAAGTCGGAGAAGACGGTCGGATCGAAGTCCGGCGCGGCCGCGCCCGCCAGGCCCTGGCGCCCATACTGGTCATAGACGGTCCGCTTCTGCGGATCGCTGAGCACGCCATAAGCTTCGGCGGCTTCCTTGAACCTTTCCTCGGCCTGCTTGTCACCCGCATTGCGATCGGGGTGATACTTGAGCGCCATCTTCCGGTAGGCGCTTTTCAGCTCCTGCTCGGAGGCGCCCCGGCTGATACCCAGCACTTCGTAGTAGTCCCTCTTGTCCACGGCGAAATCGGCTACGGCTTGACGGCGACCTTTACCAGCGCCGGCCGCAGCAGCCTTCCCTTGAAACTGTACCCGCGGCGAAACTCCTCGATGATCGTGTGATCCTCGACCTCCTCGGTCTGGACCATCTCGACCGCATGATGAAGGTGCGGGTCGAACTTAGCTCCCTGCGTTTCCATCGGCTCCAGGCCGAGCTTCTTCAGCGCCTCCAGGAACCGCTGGTAGATCAGCTCCATCCCTTTGGCGTATTCGGCGCCGGCGGCGTTTACCTTCAGCGCCCGCTCGAAGTCGTCCAGCACCGGCAGCAACTCGCCGGCGGCTTCCATGCCGGCGAACTCCAGCAGTTCCGCGCGCTCGCGCTCCACGCGGCGGCGGAAATTCTCCAGATCCGCCGTGCGGCGCAGCAGCCGATCGTAGTATTCGTCGCGCTGCCGGGCCACTTCGTCGCGCTCGGCCGCCAGGTTGGCCAGGAGCGCCGCCGGATCGGCCGCGGGAGCCTCAGCGGACTCCGCGGCGGGTTCGATCACACGATCGTTCTCTTCCATGCCTCCATTCCAGAGTAGCAGCCCCGGCGGCTGTGCCGCCTTCAGGAGGGGATACCCCGAAAAGCATCGCCAACGTGCATCACGGCCGAAATGACCCGCGCGTAGTTCATGCGCATGGGTCCCAGGACGGCGATTTTGGCGGCCAGGCCGCCGGGCAGCAGGAACTGGACGCCGATCAGCGACAGCGCCTTCATGCTGGGGTGTGCCTCGCCCAGGCCCACATGCACGTCCACCTGCCCGGCCGGCTTTTCCAAAAAGCGGTCCAGGAGCTGCAAGACGCGCTTCTTCTCTTCCAGGGCGCGGAACAGCTCGCGCATCCTCTCGCGGGTGAGGTGGAGATCCAGGCCCACCAGGCTGGAAGCCCCCTCCATGAAGAGGGAGGGCGCCAGCTCGAACTCCAGCAGACCCTTCACGTAAAGCTGAGTCAGCCGCTTCAGGGTGGCGTCGTAGGCAGCGCTCTCCTGCTCCAGCCGGCGCGCCAGCTCGCAACGCACGTCACTCAGCACCCAGCCGCTGAAATTCCCGTTCACGTAATTGCGGATCGAGTCCAGCTCTTGCTGCGAGACGGCCTCGCCGAGCGACACGACGCGCTCACGCACGACGCGGTCGGCGGTGACCACAATCATGAGGATGCGCCGGTCGGCCAGCGCCAGCAGCTCCACCTGGTCCAGCGTCTGGCTGGCCGCCGGGATAGTGGCTGCGATGCCCATGTTGCCGGTGATCTCCGTGAGGATGTGCGAGGAGCACTCGGCCAGCGCTTCCGCCGTCTCCGCCCCGCGGAACCCCGCGCGCAACCGCTCGAGTTCATCCGCCCGCAGCCGGCCGGCGCCCAGGGACTGCACGTAAAGTCGAAATGCCTTGGCGGTGGGGACCCGGCCCGCCGAGGTGTGCGGCTGTTCGAGGTAGCCCTCCTCGGCCAGATCGGCCATCACGTTGCGGATCGAGGCGGCGCTGAGGCTGGTACGGCCCCGCTTGGAGACAGTGCGTGAGGCGACCGGTTCGCCCGTCTCGATGTAGTTCCGGACGATCGCGTGCAGAATCTCCGCGTTGCGAGGCGTCAACTCAGGCTGTCGTACCATATCGGCGCGCTTCGGGCCACCTGCCCTATTCTTATTGTATGAGCAAGCTTTCCGTCGAGGCAAGGACGCCCTCCAAAACCGGGACAGTAACCCATTTCCCCCGCGGCGCGGGGAGGGCAAACTGGCTACTGTCCCTATTCTTGCTGAGCGCCTGGGCGGCGGACGTCAAGGCGCCGCCCAAGACGCGCACCGACAATGTCAGAGAAGTCATTCACGGGGTGGAGATCGTCGATCCGTACCGCTGGCTGGAAGAGCAGTCGAGCCCGGAGACGCGGGCCTGGCTGGAGGCGCAGAACGCCTACGCCCGGCCGATCCTCGACTCCCTTCCGAACCGGGCGGCGCTGAAACAACGCCTCACCGAGCTGATGCGGGTGGAGGAGATCGGCATGCCGCAAGTGCGGGCCGGTCGGTACTTCTTCGGGAAAAGGCTACCGCAGCAGGAACTGTGGGTAATCTACATGAGGAGGGGCCTGAACGGGGAAGACGAGGTCCTGATAGACCCGCACCCGCTGAGCCCCGACCACACGACGTCGGTCAACTTGCGGAACGTCTCGCGCGACGGCCGGCTGATCGCCTACGCGGTACGCCAGGGCGGGGAGATGGAGCACGAGGTCAGATTCCTCGAGGTGGACACACGCAGGGAACTGCCGGACCGGCTGCCTAAGGCCCGTTACATGGGCCTCCAGATCGCGGCCGACAACAGCGGGTTCTATTACGTGCGTCTCGGCAAAGAGGGCCCGCGGCTTTACCACCGCGCGATGGGCGCGGACCCGGCCCGCGACGCGGAGGTGTTCGGCGGCGGGTTGGGCCGGGACAAGATTCTCTCGGCTTCGCTCAGCGAGGATGGGCGCTACCTGCTGATTCACGTCAGCCACGGCGCCGGCGGCGACGCGAAGACCGACGTCTATTTCCAGGACCTGGCGCGGCGCGGTCCCATCACCCCGATCGTCAACGACATCGAGGCCAAATTCTGGGGCTCGATCGGCGGCGACCGCCTGTTCCTGCAAACCAACTGGCAGGCGCCCAACTGGCGCATTCTCTCGGTGGATCTCAGGAACCCGGCGCGGGCAAACTGGCGGGAGGTAGTCCCGGCCTCGGGCGGTGTGATCCAGTACTTCACGCTGGCCGGCGGCCGGCTGTGCGTCAGCGACCTGGAAAACGTCGTGTCCCGCGTGCGCGTGTTCGAGCCGGACGGGAAGCATGTGAGGGATATCGCCTTCCCTGCTCTGGGAAGCGTGTCAACCCCGTTCGGACGGTGGGAAAGCGACGAAGCCTTCTATGCTTTCCAGTCGTATCACATCCCGTGGACCAGCTACCGGTACGCGGTGTCGAGCGGGAAGCAGGAGGTCTGGGCGCGGCCGAAGATTCCCGTCGATAGCGAAAAGCTGGAACTGAAGCAGGTCTGGTATCGCTCCAAAGACGGCACGCGTGTGCCGATGTTCGTGCTGCACAAGAAGGGCCTCCGGCTGGACGGCGCGCGGCCGGTGCTGCTGACCGGCTACGGGGGATTCGGTATGAGCAACACTCCGTACTTCGACGCCGAGGCGGTGCTGTGGGCCGAGCGGGGCGGCGTCTACGCGGTGGCCAACCTGCGCGGCGGCGGCGAGTTCGGCCAAGCGTGGCACCGCGCCGGCGTGCTCGACAAGAAGCAGAACTCGTTCGACGACTTCATCGCGGCCGCCGGGTGGCTGGTCGAGAACCGTTACACTGCACCCTCGCGGCTGGCCATTACCGGCGGCAGCAACGGCGGCCTGCTGGTTGGGGCGGCGCTGACCCAGCGGCCCGATCTGTTCGGGGCGGTGGCCTGTCACGTGCCGTTGCTCGACATGATCCGGTACCACAAGCTCCACGTCGCCGCGTGGTGGATTTCCGAGTACGGCTCCCCTGATGATCCTGCCCAATTCAAGTTCCTTTACGCCTACTCGCCATACCACCGCGTGAAGCCGGGCGCGAAGTACCCGGCCACGCTGATCGTCAGCGGCGACGCCGACACCCAGGTGGACCCGATGCACGCCCGCAAGATGACCGCCCGGCTCCAGGCGGCCACCGCTTCCGGCAAGCCGGTGCTTCTCCACTATCACACCAAGGCGGGCCACGGCGGGGCGCAGCCGCTCGGCAAGCGCATCGAGGACTCGACCGACGCCCTGGGCTTCCTGTGGTGGCAGGTGAGTTCGGGCCAGTGACGAGGCGGGGCGCGCCGCGCGCTGTGTTAACATGGTGAATTCACTCGACATTGGTGGGCCGCGCCGTGCGCGGCCTTCAGCCCCCGGATTTGATTCGAGCAGTCAAAGGCACACGTGACCTGCTGCCCCCCTCCACTGCGGTCTGGAACCGCGTGGAGGAGGTCGTCCGGCGTGTGTTCCGCGCTTACAACTACCAGGAGATCCGCACGCCGGTTCTCGAGGCGACCGAGCTTTTCGCGCGCGGCGTCGGCGAGGACACCGACATCGTCACCAAGGAGATGTACACGTTCCAGGACCGCGACGGCTCATCGCTCACGCTGCGGCCGGAAGCGACCGCCTCGGTGATCCGCGCCTACATCGAGCACCGGCTCGACCAGCGCCCGGGGTTGCAGAAGCTCTACTACATCGGGCCGATGTTCCGGCGCGAGCGGCCGCAGAAGGGGCGCTTCCGCCAGTTCTACCAGATCGGCGCCGAGGCGATCGGCTCGACCTCGCCGGCCGTCGATGCCGAGTCGATCGAGATGGTGGTGGAGCTGTTCGAGCAGTTGGGCCTGCAAGGTTTTCGGGTGCTGTTGAACTCGGTCGGATGCCCGGGATGCCGGCCCGCTTACATCGCCCGCCTGCGCGAAGAACTCTGGAAGGTGGCGCCGTCGATGTGCCCGGATTGCCAGCGGCGCGCGGGGACCAATCCGCTGCGGGTGCTGGACTGCAAGGAGCCGGAGGACCAGCCGAAGATCGAGGGCCTGCCCTCGATCCTCGACCACCTGTGCGCCGAGTGCAGCGGGCATTTCGAGGCGGTGCGGCGGCATCTCGCCGAGCGCGGCGCGGGCTTCGAGATCGCGCCGCGGCTGGTGCGGGGCCTGGACTATTACATGCGGACGACCTTCGAGGTTGTCCACGGCGCGCTGGGGGCGCAAGACTCCGTGCTCGGCGGCGGCCGCTACGACGGGCTGGCCGAGGCGCTGGGGTCGAGCATCCCGGCGCCGGGGATCGGCTTCTCGATCGGCGAGGACCGGCTGGTGATGAGCCTGGAGGAGAGCCGCGCCGGGGAGATCCAGACGGCGCTCGACCTGTTCATCGCCCCGCTGGGCGAGGCGGCCACGCGGCAGGCCGCGGCGCTGGCGCGAGAGCTGCGCCGCTCGGGGCTGGCGGTCGAGCTGGTCTTCGAAGCGCGGCTCAAGAGAGCGCTCGAGCTGGCCAACAAGCTGGGGGCGCGCTACGCGCTGATCCTGGGCGACAACGAGATCGCCACCGGGACTTACGCGCTGAAGAACATGACTACGGGCGAACAGGAGAGCGTGACCCGCGAACAGCTTTTCGAGAGACTGCGCGCGCTGGAAGCATATGCCGGAAAACCCTGAACCAGAAAAACAGGCGGGCGTGCCGCTGGACTTTCTCGGCGAACTGCGCCGCACGCACATGTGCGGCGAGCTGCGCGCCTCCGACGCCGGCGCCCGCGCGGTGGTGATGGGCTGGGTTCACCGCCGGCGCGACCTGGGCGGGGTGATCTTCATTCACCTCCGCGACCGCGAGGGCGTGACCCAAATTGTCTTCCACGCCGACGCCGATCCGGCGGTGCACCAGAAGGCCGCGCTGCTGCGGCCGGAATACGTGGCGGCCATCGAAGGGAGGGTGGCGCTGCGGACGCCGGAGACGGTCAACCCGAACATCATAACCGGCGAAGTCGAAATCGTCGCCGAGAAGCTGTGGATACTGAACGACTCGCGCACGCCGCCGTTCCCGATGGAAGAGACGGTGGACGTGAGCGAGGACGCTCGCTTGAAGTACCGCTACGTCGATCTGCGGCGGCCGCACATGCAGCGCAACATCATCCTGCGCTCCAAGGTGTCCTTCGCGGTGCGCGAGTTCCTGTACTCGCAGGGCTTCCTGGAGATCGAGACGCCGTTCATGACGCGCTCCACCCCGGAGGGAGCGCGCGACTACCTGGTGCCGAGCCGCGTGCAGCCGGGCTGCTTTTACGCCCTGCCGCAGTCGCCGCAGATCTTCAAGCAGTTGCTGATGGTGAGCGGATTCGAGAAGTACTTCCAGATCGTGCGCTGCTTCCGCGACGAGGACCTGCGGGCCGATCGGCAGCCGGAGTTCACGCAGATCGATCTGGAGATGTCGTTCCCGCAGCAGGAACGGATCTTCGAGGTGATCGAGCCGCTGCTCCAGAAGGTGTGCGCGGCGGCCGGCCACGAGGCGAGCCTGCCCTTCCCGCGGTTCACCTATCGGGAGGCGATGCGCGGCTACGGCACCGACAAGCCGGACATGCGCTTGCCGCCGTTCCACTGCGTCGAGGACCTGTTCCCCGGCGCGATGCTGACCGGGGAGGGCCTGCCGCTGGTGGCGATTCGCATTCCGAAAACGGGGCCGCTCAGCCGCAAGGAGCGCGACGATTTGAAGGCCTTCGGCGCCGAGCGCGGCCTGCGGGTCTACGACGATCTGAAGCGGCTGGAGCGGGACAACCCCGGGCAGATGCTGGCCCTACGCATGCGACTGCAGCCAGACCTCGGCGAAGACGACCTGCTGTTGTTGGCGGGCTGGCCCGACGCCCCGAAGGGTCACCGTCCCGAGGAAACGGTGCTAACCGCGTGCGGCCAGTTGCGCCTGTTCGCCGGCCAGAAGTACAACGATCGCCACCGCCTGCTCGACCCCAACGCGTTCCGCTTCCTGTGGGTGGTCGATTTCCCGATGTTCGAGTGGGACGAAGAAGAGGGCCGCTGGACAGCGGCGCACCACCCGTTCACTTCGGTCCACGATGAGGACCTGGACAAGCTCACCAGCGACCCGGCGCGCTGCCGCGCCAAGTCCTACGACGTGGTATTGAACGGCGTGGAGCTGGGCTCGGGGTCGATCCGTATTCACCGCCGCGACGTGCAGGCGAGGGTCTTCGACGCTCTCGGCTTCAGCCGCGAGGAAGCGCGGCGGCGGTTCGGCTTCCTGCTGGACGCGCTGGAGTACGGCGCGCCGCCGCACGGCGGCATCGCGCTGGGGCTGGACCGGCTGGTGATGATCCTGGCCGGCGAGACGTCGATCCGCGAGGTGATTCCCTTCCCCAAGACGGCCCGCGCCACCGACCTGATGTGCGACGCGCCGGCGCCGGTGCCCGAGCGGCAATTGCGGGAGCTGGGCATCGGTATCCGCAAGACGTAAGGGCGAGGCGTAACGCCTCAGAAGGCGTGAAGAAATCGCCGCGCAGGCGAAAGCGCCTGCTCCATGAGTGGGCAAGTCCTTCGGCAGCAAGGTGGGGCAGACGGTTCCGTCTGCCTTGGTGGCTGAACGGGCGATTCTTTCACGCCTTCTCAGTCTCGGGGAGTCGTTTACGACATTGAGGACTTTCGGTGACAGGCAACGAAAGGCGCAAGACCGATTTGACGATGTTGAATTCCCCGAATCGTGGCCGATTCCCGCAGCCTGGGGCGTTCAATAACCACTGCCGACGCGTGGATCGCTTCTATCGCCAGGCGGTGGGACATCCCTCTTGTCACGACCGACTACAAGGATTACCAAGCGGTCGAAGATCTCATTCTCGTGCCGATCGAGTAACGCCTGGGAAGCGAGGGCCTTCCTTACGGGAGCGTGTTGATTGACCCCTCGCGCCGCGCCTCGTAGGCCGCAATCGCCGCTTCCTGGCCGAGGATATAGCCCAGCTCATCGACACCCCCCAGCAGGCAGTGCCTGGCGAAGGCGTCGATGGGGAACTCGACCGCTCGGCCGTCGGGCAGCGTGAGCGTCTGCGCGGCCAGGTCGATGCTGACCTCGGCTTCTGGTTCGAGCCGGAACAGCTCGGCGTGAATCTCGGGCGGCACGACCACCGGCAGCAGCGAGTTCTTCAGCGCGTTCTGGCGGAAGATGTCGGCGAACGAGGTGCTGACGACCGCCCGGAAGCCGAATTGGGCGAGCGCCCAAGGCGCGTGCTCGCGCGAGCTGCCGCAGCCGAAGTTGTCGCCGGCGAGCAGAATCGCGGCCCCGCGCGCCCGCGGCTGGTTCAGGATGAAATCCGGCTTCGGCCTGCCCTCGGCGTCGTAGCGCCAGTCGCAGAAAAGCCCTTCCCCCAGGCCCTCCTTGGTGGTGACCTTCAGGAAGCGCGCCGGGATGATCTGGTCGGTGTCGATGTTGGCGACCGGCAGCGGAACGACGCGGCTGGTGAGCTTGGTGAACGGCTTCATAAGAGGGTCCTCACGTCGGTGACCACGCCGGTGACGGCGCAGGCGGCGGCCGTCAGCGGGCTGGCCAGCAGCGTCCGCCCGCCCTTGCCCTGGCGGCCTTCGAAATTGCGGTTGCTGGTGGAGACGCTGTATTGGCCGGGTTCGAGCTGGTCGCCGTTCATGGCGATGCACATCGAGCAGCCGGGCTGGCGCCACTCGGCGCCGGCGGCGCGGAAGATCTCGTCCAGACCCTCGGCTTCGGCCTCGCGCTTGACTCGCTGCGAGCCGGGCACCACCAGCGCGCGCACCCGCGGGTTCACCCTGCGCCCCTTGAGCACCGAGGCGGCCTGGCGCAGGTCGGCCAGCCGGCCATTGGTGCAGCTTCCGATAAAGACCACGTCGATGGGACGACCTAGCAGCGGCTTGCCGCCCTCCAGCCCCATGTACGCCAGCGCCTTGCGGAGCGATTCCGGATCGGCAGCCTGGGCGGGATCGGGAACCGGCGCGGTGATCGGTATGCCCATGCCCGGGCTGGTGCCGAAGGTGATCATCGGTTCAAGCTGATCCGCGTCCAGTACGATCTGCCGGTCGTAAGCGGCGCCCTCGTCGGTGGGCAGTTGCCGCCAGCGCGCCAGGGCTCGATCCCAGCCGGCGCCGCGCGGCGCGAACGACCGCCCGCTGAGGTATTCGAAGGTGGCCTCGTCCGGCGCGACCAGCCCGGCGCGCGCCCCGGCCTCGATCGACATGTTGCACACCGTCATCCGCTCCTCCATCGCGAGGGAGCGTATGGCGTCACCGCAGTACTCGAACACGCAGCCGGTGCCGCCGCCGGCGCCGATGCGCGCGATCAGCGCCAGGATGATGTCCTTGGCGGTAACGCCCGGCCGCAGCAGCCCCTCCACGCGCACCTGGTACGTTTTGGGCCGGCGCTGGAGCAGGCACTGGCTGGCCAGCACGTGCTCCACCTCGCTGGTGCCGATGCCGAAGGCCAGCGCGCCGAAAGCGCCGTGGGTCGAGGTGTGGCTGTCGCCGCAGACCACGGTCATGCCCGGCTGCGTCAGGCCCAGCTCCGGCCCGATCACGTGCACGATGCCCTGCCGCTCGCTGCCCAGGCTGTAGCAGGGGACGCCGAACTCGCGGCAGTTGGCCTCAAGCTGGGCCACCTGCTTGGCCGAGACCGGGTCGGCGATCGGCAGCACCGGCTCAATGGTCGGCACGTTGTGATCGGCGGTCGCCAGCGTCAGATCGGGGCGGCGGATCGTCAAACCGCGCCCGCGCAGCCCGTCGAAGGCCTGCGGCGAGGTCACCTCGTGAACCAGGTGCAGGTCGATGTAGACGAGCGCCGGCGCGTCCGGCTGCTGGGCCACCACGTGGGCGTCCCAGATCTTCTCGATGATAGTGCGGCTCATGCTAAACCTCCGCGACAACCGCGGCGCCCACTTCTTCGGTCGTCGCCGGCGCACCGGCTGGCTTCAGGTCGGCGGTCACTGTGCCCTTGTTGAGCACGGCCTCGACGGCGGCGTTCACGGCGGCGGCCTCTTGCTTCAATCCGAAGCTATATTCCAGCATAGCCGCCACCGAGCCGATCGCGCCCAGCGGGTTGGCTTTGTTCTGCCCGGCGATGTCGGGCGCCGAGCCGTGCACCGGCTCGTAGAGGCCGGTCCAGGCGCCCGAGGGCTTCCGCTCGCCGATCGAGGCCGACGGCAGCATGCCGATCGAGCCGGCCAGCACCGCGCCCTCGTCGCTCAGGATATCGCCGAACATGTTCTCTGTCAGAACGATATCGAAACGGCGCGGGTTCAGGATGAGCTGCATGGCGCAGTTATCCACCAGCAGGTGGTCCAGCGCGACGTCGGGGAACTCCGCCGCCACCTCGGTCACCACCTTGCGCCAGAGCTGGGAGTTCTCCAGCACGTTCGACTTATCGACGCTGGTGACCTTGCGCCGCCGGCCGCGCGCGAGATGGAAAGCCATGCGCGCCACCCGCTCGATCTCCGGGCGCGTGTAGACCATGGTGTTGACCGCGCGCGCGTGGGCGCCCTCGCCGGAGATGCCGCGCGGCGTGCCGTAGTAGATGCCGCCGGTCAGCTCGCGCACGATGATCATGTCGGTGCCCTCGACCAGCGCGTTCTTGAGCGGCGAGGAATCGAGCAGCGCGGCGTAAGCGCGCACCGGCCTCAGGTTGGCGAACACGCCCAGCGCCTTGCGTATGCCGAGCAGGCCCTTTTCGGGGCGCTTCTCCGGCGGCGCGTTGTCGAACTCGGGCAGGCCGACGGCGCCCATCAGCGTGGCGTCGGCCGCCAGCGCCAGATCGAGCGTCTCGGCCGGCAGCGGCGTGCCGGCCTTGTGAATGGCGACGCCGCCGAGCAGCGCCTCTTTCAGGTTCAGCGTGTGATGGTACTTCCGAGCGACGTGCTCCAGGACGCGCACCGCTTCGCGGGTGACTTCGGCGCCGATGCCGTCGCCGGGCAGAACGAGAACATTTAGGTTCATTGTCCGGCGGCCACCGCGCCCGCGCCGGCCAGCGCCCGCCGGACGATGGCGGCGATCTCCTCGTCGAGCACGCCTTTCTTGCGGTCGGCGAAGGCGGTGAACCGCTGGTAGACCAGGTCCAGCTCCTCGCGGGTGAGCGTGAGACCCAGGTCCTGGCAGCGCTTGTTCAGCGCGTGGCGGCCGCTGTGCTTGCCCAGCACCAGCTTGCTCTCGGGCACGCCGACCGTCCGCGGATCCATGATCTCGTACGTCGTGCGCTCCTTGAGGAAGCCGTCCTGGTGGATGCCGGCCTCGTGGGCGAAGGCGTTGCGGCCCACGATGGCCTTGTTGGGCTGCGGGCCAAAGCTGATCAGCTCGGTGAGCAACTGGCTGGCCGGGTAAAGCTGCTCGGTGACGATGCCGGTCTGGTAGGGCAGCATGTCCTGGCGTATCTTGATGGCCATGACCACTTCCTCCAGAGCGCAGTTGCCGGCCCGCTCGCCGATGCCGTTGATGGTGCACTCGACCTGCCGCGCGCCGGCCTGCAAGCCAGCCAGCGAGTTGGCCGCCGCCAGGCCGAGGTCGTTGTGGCAGTGCACGCTGACGATGGCCGAGTCGCCCAGCGCCCGGGCGACCGCGCCGATGACCGGGCCAAAATCCGCCGGCAGCGAGTAGCCCACCGTATCCGGCAGGTTCACCGTCCCGGCGCCGGCCGCCACCACCGCCTTGGAAATCTCGATCAGGTAGTCGATCTGGGTGCGGGTTGCGTCTTCGGCCGAGAACTCGACGTCATCGGCGTGGCGGCGGGCCAGTTCGACCGCCGCTACCGCCTGCTCCAGCACCTGCTGGCGCGATTTGCGCAGCTTGTACTTCAGGTGAATGTCGCTGGTGGCGATGAAAGTGTGAATGCGAGGCCGCCGGGCAGGTTCCAGAGCGCGGGCGGCGCGTTCCACGTCGAGTGTGCAGGCCCTGGCGAGTGCCGCCACCCGCACCGACGGAAATTCGCGGCTGACCGCCTGGACGGCCTCGAAGTCGCCGTCCGAGGCGATCGGGAACCCGGCCTCGAGGATATCGACGCCGAGTTCGGCCAGCTTGCCGGCCATGCGGAGCTTCTCCGCCACCGTCATGCTGCATCCGGGCGACTGTTCGCCGTCCCGGAGCGTGGTGTCAAAAATGTAAACGCGATTATTCATGGCCTGTGCGGGGCCACCGGTAAAGAAGCCGCCGCCCGCGCTCTGGTTGTCGTACCCGAAGCCGGCCTGTTTCTCCGGCGATCCGGGCTACCTGCCCATTATGCCGGGGAGCGACCCGATTAGGCAAATTTATCTTTTTTGCCTCTACAATAAACTTGACTCATCGCATAAGCCGCGTTAATATTAGGGCCAGTAAGCATATGGAGTTCTACCTGCTCGCAACCTTCCTCCAGGTGGCCGCCGAGAAGAGTTTCTCCCGCGCGGCCGAGAAGCTGCGGCGCACCCAGCCGGCCGTTTCACTGGCCATCCAGCGGCTGGAGACCGAGCTGGGCGAGAAGCTGCTCGACCGCTCCGGCCGCGAGATCCTGCTGACCGACGCCGGCCGCCTGGTGCTGGACTACGCGCGGCGCTTCGAGAACCTGCGCCGCGACCTGGAGACGTCGCTGGCCGAGCTGCGCGACAACGCCGCCGGGCGGCTCATCATCGGCGCCAACGAGTCCTCGGCCCTGTACCTGTTGCAGCACATCCAGCGCTACCGCCGCCTGTACCCCAAGGTGAAGGTCCAGGTGCGGCGGTGCCTGTCGAGCCGCATCCCGGCGCAACTGATCGACGGCGACCTGGAGCTGGGGGTGATCAGCTACGACCCCGCCGACGACCGGCTGGTCGCCGCCGTCATCTACACCGACCACCTTTCTTTCGTAGTCTCGCCCAGGCACCGCTTCGCCGCTCGCAAGTCGGTCTCGATCGCCGAACTGGGGATGGAAACATTTGTGGCCCACAATGTTATATCGCCCTACCGCGAGCGCGTGCTCGGCGAGTTCCAGCGGCACAAGGTGGCGCTGAACATGGACGTGGAGATGCCGACGGTGGAGACGATCCGCCGCATGGTGCAGCGCAACGAGGGGGTGGCCTTCCTGCCGCGGATGTGCGTCGAGCAGGAGGTGCGCCAGAAGACGCTGTGCGAGGTCGAGGTCAAGGAGCTGCACATCGAGCGCCAGATCCGCCTGGTCCACCCCGCCCGCCGCGCCCTCAGCCACGCCGCCCGGGCGTTCCTGGACCTGGTAAAAGGGAGGCAGGAGGCCTGACGATGCATCAGCTCACCAGCCAGATCTCCAGCAGAGGGCGGGTCACTTTCCCGAATGACTGGTTGCGAGCCTATTCCCCCTAACCTGCTTGCCCGCTTTACGGATGCAGTTAAGGCACTGGAGCACAG
>ERZ1292640.2002-Hain-H43-02um-R1-2002-length-16656-cov-9_pt1 | contig 13943 bp, 12 predicted proteins | sample MGYA00564404_ERZ1292640 | MGnify/ENA primary metagenome ERZ1292640 (study PRJEB36523, sample SAMEA6512636) | groundwater metagenome | collected 2019-01-08 | study: AquaDiva: Metagenomics assemblies of 32 groundwater samples
TTTCTGACTTTTTATTATTTATTATTTTTGTTATTATAATATTAATAAGGGCCCGCCTTTTCTGGTTTTTCCCGATGTCAGGCAGGGGAAGCGGTAAAGGCGGAGGTTATTGGTCAGGCCCAGGAAGTTCAGGCGGATTTGGCGGAGGGTTTGGAGGCTTCGGAGGCGGTTTTTCAGGAGGCGGCGGCGCTTCAGGCCGCTGGTAATTTTAACCTTTTCCACCCCGTAGGTGGGGTTTAAACCCCACCTACGGGGTGGAAAAAGACCAGGGGGAAACATGAAAAAAATAGGCACGGTTTTATTGGTTATTTTAGGGGTGATAGTGGTTTTAGGCGGAATGGTTATTGCGGGACTTAACAAGCCTGTGATCCTGGACGAGCAGGTGAATAATACCTGGGCTCAGGTTGAGAATCAGCTCCAAAGAAGGGTTGACCTGATTCCGAATCTGGTAAGTACCGTAAAAGGCTACATGGAGCATGAAAGAGGCACCTTTGAAAAAATAACAGAACTTAGGAGCCAGTGGGCAAAATCAGCCAGCACGCAAGAAAAGATAGAGACATCGAACGCGATCACTGAAACGCTGTCGAAAATTTTAATGGTTGCTGAAAATTATCCTGTATTAAAGGCGAATGAAAACTTTTTAAGCCTTCAGGCGCAGCTGGAAGGCACTGAAAACAGGATTGCGGTAGAGAGGATGAGATATAATGACACTGTAAAAACTTTTAACGCGTACCAGAGGACTATATTCGGCAGTGTTTTCTGCAGTTTGAGAGGACTGAGCCAGCCAAGAGTTTATTTTAAGGCAGTAGAAGGCGCGAAAGAGGTTCCAAAGGTTACTTTTTAATATACCGTTCCACCGCGTAGGCGGGGTTTAAACCCCGCCTACGCGGTGGAACGATTTGCGATGAAGAAGATACTTTTAGTCAATCCATGGATATATGATTTCAGCGCGTATGACTTTGGCATAAAGCCCGTAGGGCTTTTACGCATAGGCCAGTTTCTGCGCACAAAAGGCGCCAGGGTAAACCTGGTGGATTGCTTGGAAGGGTGCGCGAGGCGTAAAGACGAATACGGCTTTTCAAAGATACGAAAAGAAAAAGTGGAAAAGCCGGATATATTGAAAAATATAGAAAGGCCTTATTTCAGGTACGGCATATCTATTCCGGAGTTTATGGAAAAGATATCCGCGTTTTCAGAAATAGACGAGATCTATGTGGCTTCCGGAATGACTTACTGGTATCCCGGGGCTCACATGGCTATAAGGCTATTGAAAGAGCGTTTTAAAAATACGCCTGTCATACTCGGCGGTATTTACCCCACTATCTGCCATAAGCACGCGCGCCTGACAAGCAATGCGGATATCGTGTGGAAAGGCAGCTTTCTTGATAAGGAATGTTTTTATCAGAGCGGGTTTTATCCCGCATATGATTTATTGGAGGATAAAGAGATCCTCCCTATACAGCTTACAACAGGATGCCCTTTCAGGTGCACCTACTGCGCCTCCAGGATGTTCGGCGCAAAATTTGAGATGAAAGACCCTGTTAACCTGTTTGAAGAGGTCATGTATTATTACAGGAATTTCAGGACAAAGGCGTTTGTGTTTTATGACGACGCGCTTCTTTATAAGAGCTCAGAAGGCATAAAGAGATTTTTAAGGCTTGTCATCGCTTCAGGCGTGCAGTTTACATTTCATACTCCGAACGGCCTGCACGCAAGGTTTATAGACGAAGAAATCGCGGAGCTCTTCAGAAAAGCTAATTTCAGGGATATGAGGATATCTCTTGAAACATCCGATGAGACGCTGCAGGATTTTACAGGCGGCAAGGCGAACAATAATGACCTGAAACTTGCGCTGAGAAATTTAAAGGAAGCGGGATTTGCGAAAAATGACCTGGGCGTTTATATATTGATGGGCGCTATGTGGCTTGATATGGAAAAGACAATGGACGACATAATTTTTATAAATTCATTGGGCGCAAAGGCGGTTCTCGCGTCGTATTCGCCCATACCAGGTACAGTAGATTTCAAGGCCCTGGTTAAAAATAAAATAATAAAGGAAGACATTGACCCTTTATGGCACAATAAGACAATATTTTCTGAGCTCCTGATGCCGTCTTATATCCAGAAGGCCAGGGAAATAAGGCGGTTTACTTCAAATTTGAACAAAACGTAATACCTGTCCACCCCGTAGGTGAGCCAAATGGCTCACCTACGGGGTGGACAGGTGGAATCGGTTCAGGGAGTATGTATGGATTTTTTCGAAGTAATAAAAAACAGGAAAAGCGTCAGGGAATATTCTGATAAAGCTGTCCCCAAAGGCCTTATAGAAAAAATAATAGACGCGGGGAGGCTGGCTGCGACTGCCAGGAATGAGCAGCCGTGGGAATTTGTGGTGACATCGGACAAAAAAACCCTTAAAAAAATATGCGACATGTGCCCGAACGGGCCTTTTATTAAAGATGCTTCGCATCTCGTAGCGGTATTTTCAAAAGACACAAAATATTATATTGAAGACTGCTCTGCGGCTACCCAGAATATGCTTCTGGCGATAGAAGCGCTGGGCCTGGGTGGCTGCTGGATAGCTGGGGATAAAAAAAATTATGCGGAAGATATTCGGAAGATTTTTAACGCGCCGGATGGATATAAGCTGGTCAGCATGATAACAGCCGGATATCCAAGAAAAGAAGAGAAGCCTCATGCTAAAAGAGGCCTGGAGGATGTTTTACACTGGGAGAAATATGCATAGCTCGCTCTGGAGATTTATAGACGATGACGCCACTTTTGTAGCTGAGAACCCGGATAAAATCTCAAGGCTTTATTTCCCTCTTGCAAATGAATCCGGCATAATGAGCTCCATCACCCCGAATCTCCACGGAGATATAAAAACAGGCCAGCATTCATTCCTGACTATCCCGGTTTGCGCGGAAGATCTGGCTAATACCCTGTATAATCGCAATTTTTGGCTGTATATTGATCCTGGCTGCGCCTGGTCTGTTGCTTTTGGAGAGAGCGACGAGGCATTGGTGGAGGCGGGATTTTTATGGCATAAGGTTATAAAGATAAATAGAAAACTCGGGATTAAAGTGGAGGTATTGAATTTTGTTCCGGCTAAAGATGAGCCGGTTGAGCTTATGTCAGTAGAAGTCACTAATATTTCAAAAAAGAAATTAAAAATAACCCCTACCCTGGCTATACCTATATACGCCAGGTCTAGTGATAATCTTCGCGATCACAGGCATGTGACTTCTCTTTTAAATAGAATCAGGTTAACTAAGTATGGCGTTACAGTGACTCCTACGATGAGTTTTGATGAAAGGGGCCATAAAATAAATAAATTATCTTATTTTGTGCTCGCTAGCGATGCGAATTCCAAACTTCCTGAAGGGGTTTTCCCTACGCTTATGGAGTTTACAGGTGAAGGCGGAAGCCTTGAAAAGCCGGAAGCTGTTTTAAAAAATAAAACCCCTGAGAAAAAATCAGGCATTGGAAGGCAGGGCAAAGAGGCAATGGGCGCAGTAAGATTTAAAGCACTCTCTATCTCTTCTGGCAAATCAATGAAATATATCGCTATTATGGGCATAACAGGATCCAGCCCGGAAAAGATATTCAAAAAATTTAATTCCGCTGAAAAATTAGACAAGGCCCTATCCTTTAATAAAAAATTCTGGGTTGAAAAATCAGAGAGGGTTTATTTTTCTACGGATGACAAGGATTTTGACAGGTGGATGAAATGGGTAGCTGTACAGCCTATATTTAGAAAGATATTCGGCTGTTCATTCCTTCCTGATTTTGATTACGGGAGAGGCGGCAGGGGATGGAGAGATCTGTGGCAAGATTTATTGACCATACTTTTAATACATCCAGAAGAAGCGCGTACTATGCTTATAAATAATTTCGGGGGAGTGCGGCCCGACGGTTCCAACGCCACGATAATAGGGAAAAACCAGGCAGAGTTTATCTCTGACAGGAACAATATTTCCCGCACGTGGATGGACCATGGCCTCTGGCCGCTCGTGGCCTTGAATCTTTATATCAATCAGTCAGGCGATAAGGATGTGTTGTTTGAAAAAGCCGGATTTTTTGAAAGCGATAGAGTAGATACTCTACTGGAGCATATCCTGGTAGAGCACCGGAGGCCTTTTACAAAAATAGGCAAACACGGAAATTTTCTTCTGGAAGGCGCTGACTGGAATGACGGGCTTGATATGGCTAGGGAAAAAGGGGAGAGCGTTGCGTTTACCGCTGCTTACGCGGGAAACCTTTTTGACCTGGGGAACCTGCTTGAAAAAATAAATTATAAAAAAGAAATAATAAATGAGCTGCGCCAGAAAGCCGATAGCCTGGCGGAACATATAAGAAAAGATGAATGGATAAAACTTAATTCAGGCTATAGCTTTTTTAACGGATATTATGATAATCTGGGCCGGAAAGTGGAGGGGGATCACATAAATGGTGTGCGCATGACTCTCACAGGACAGGTGTTTCCGATAATGAGCGGGGTGGCCACAGACGAACAGGTGCATGAAATATATAGGAGCGCAAAGCGTTATCTATGGGATGCGAGGCTTGAGGGTTTCAGGCTGAACACTGATTTTAAAGAGATCCAGCCTAATCTTGGCAGGGCATTCGGATTTAGTTACGGCGAAAAAGAAAACGGGGCGTTCTTCAGCCACATGAACGTGATGTTTGCGTACGCGCTTTATAAAAGGGGATTTGCCAGGGAAGGATACGAGATTATAAATTCCATATGTAACATGTGCCTGAATACGAGCATCAGTAAGATTTATCCCGGCATCCCGGAGTATTTTAATTCCGAGGGCCGCGGCATGTATCATTATCTGACAGGCTCAGCCAGCTGGCTTTTATTTACTATGCTCACGCAGGTATTCGGAGTAAGAGGGGATATGGGGAGCCTTATGATAGATCCAAAACTGTTGAAATCGCAGTTCGGAAAATCCAAAAAGGTCTCAGTAATTACGACTTTTGCGGATAAAGCTATACGAGTTAATTACTTTAATCCGAATAACCTTAATTACGGCGAGTATAAAATAGGTAATATTTCTATAAATGGCAGCACTGTAAAAATATTACCTGTAAAAAGGGAAGAATTCCTTCACCTGGCAGGAAAGGGTTTAAATATAATAGATGTTCAATTAGTTTAACCGGCTGTTTTTTCCATTCTGCTACGCCCTAGGGTATAGTAGAAAGTTTTCTATGACGGGCTTCGCAGAACTTGTTCTGCGTAGCTCATCATAGCGAGCTATCTACTATACCCTAAGAGCGAAGCAGAACCATGGGCTGGTTGCAGCAAACCAGTTCACCGCCGCCTACCTTTGTAACCGTCACTTCATTTCCGCAGACATTGCACTTATACTTCTCACCGGCATTTTTTACAGCCATAAATACCTCCTCTTTCCAAATATCATATAATATACTATAATATACCTATACCTGATGGCTTGTAAAGAAAAACTATGGGAGTCGGGCTCCCATAGTGAACGAAAGGATTAAAAATGGCTGATGATATATATCCAAATAAGATGTCAATCATAGAGCATCTTGAGGAATTGCGCAAACGCATTATTGCTAGCCTTATTTTTTTCACACTAGCATCTATCTTTTCCTTTATGTTTGTGGATAAAATTTCCGATATCCTGAGGCTGCCGGCTTTGGGCATTATTGAAAATTTCATATTTCTTACCCCGACAGAGGTTTTTACCGCGTATATGAGGATGTCAATCCTTGCCGGTTTTGTAATCTCCCTGCCGTTTATCCTGCTTCAGCTGGGACTTTTTTTAATGCCTGCGGTACAGCGGGATCAAAGAGAAGCCATAGTAAGCTGGCTCATAATCTCATTTTTACTTTCAATACTCGGCATAATATTTTCTTATTTTCTTGCGCTGCCTTTTGCGCTTAAGTTTCTTATCAGTTTTGCGAAAGGCGCGGCAGTGCCTATGATAAGTATAGGTAAATATTTTTCATTCGCAGGGGCTTTACTGTTAATAGGAGCCGGGATATTCCAGATACCGGTTGTCATGGCGCTTTTGTCATATATAGGAATATTCAAGGCCGCATTTTTCAGGAAAAACCGCAAATACGCCGTAGTGGTTATCTTTATAATAGCCGCTATTATTACGCCGACGCAGGATATCATTAACATGCTGATATTCGCAGTGCCTATGTTAGTGCTTTATGAGGCAGGGATACTTGCGTCATGGATAATAGAAAAGAGGAGAAAGGTATGAATAAGGTTTCAATATTCGAAAGCCTGCCTAAAAGAAAAATTTCAAGAAAAGGATTTTTGAAACTATGCGGAATAGGGGCGGGAAGCCTTGCGTTAAACAACGCGCTCGTTAAATTCGCGTTTGGCCAGGAAGAGGCTTCTGCTGGGAGGACAGTTAAAAAAATAAAAGGACTGCATGACCTGGTTGTGGCAAAAGGGGACGATCCTTACGTAATGACTGTAAAGGCGATAGAGGCAATGGGCGGGATTGGAAAATTTGTCAGGAAAAACAGCACTGTGCTTATAAAACCCAATATAGGATGGGACCGTTCTCCTGAGCAAGCGGGCAATACTAATCCTTACGTAGTGGGCGCTCTTATAGATATGTGTTTTAACTCAGGCGCAAAAAGAGTGAATATATTTGATAAGACTTGCAATGATACAAAACGCTGCTATGAAAATAGCGGCATAGAAAAAATCGCCAGGGAAAAAGGCGCCAATGTCTATGCTCCTGATGACTGGAACGTGGTGAAGGCAAAATTTAATTACGAAAGCCCCATGGAAGGCTGGCCTATCTACAGGGATGCCCTGGAATGCGATACCTTTATAAACGTGCCTATATTGAAACATCATTCTTTGACAGGACTTACGATTTCCATGAAAAACCTTATGGGTATCTGCAGCGGCAACAGAGGCCTCATGCATTTTGATATAGGAACAAAGCTGGCGCATCTTACAGATTTCATAAAGCCGGACTTGAATGTGATAGACGCCTACAGGATTCTCAAAAGAAACGGACCCTCAGGCGGTAATCTTGCGGATGTCGTGGATATGAAAACCCTGATAGTCGGCATGGATCCTGTATTGTGCGACGCGTACTCCTGCGTATTGATGGGCCAGGAGCCGTCTTCCATGAGCTATATAAAGCAGGCCGTGAAATACAATATAGGTAAAGGCGATTATACTGATATCGCAAAAGCGGACATACTAACTATCAACGTCTAATATGAAAAAACTAATCTTAGCCAGAAAGCTCAGCCAGGTACTATTTCTATCGTTATTTATTTATCTTTTGTGGCTGACCCCGCACACAGCCGCGTTTTTTAAAATAGACCCGCTTATTTCAATATTCAGCCTATTTTCTCTGATAATGCTTGGCGCGGCCCTTATAATAGGAAGATTTTTCTGCGGATGGGTTTGCCCGCTTGGGACTATTATTGATGCATGCGGAATAAAAGCGAAAAATAGGGATACCGGGTTTCTCAGGAAGGTTAAGTATTATGTGCTCGGGGTTATTGTTATATTCGCTTTTTTGGGGATACAGATTGCGTGGATTTTTGACCCGCTTGTAATTACAGCCAGATTTATTTCTTTAAATTTTATACCGTCTTTTACCCTGGCCCTGGACAAATTATTCATTTTCCTTATAAAGAGCCTTAATTTTTACGCGCCGCTCTATGATTTTTACCGCATGCTGAAGTTATCCATACTCGGGACAAAGATATTTTATTTCCCGCACTCTTTTATCACCTTAAGTTTTTTTGTTATAATCTGCGGCCTTGCGCTTATAACAAAAAGATTCTGGTGCCGCATCCTTTGCCCGCTGGGGGCGATATACGCGCTTACTGCGAGGTTTTGTTTATTGAGGAGGCATGTTGATAAATGCATGCATTGTATGACATGCAGCATTAACTGCCGCATGTCCGCTATTAAAGAAGACTCGAGTTATAGAAAAGAAGAGTGCATCCTTTGTATGGATTGCGTATATGATTGCCCGGATCTGGCCACAAAATTTTCCTGGCCCGGGAAAAATACCGGAAGACGGACTGAAGGTTCTATATCGCGCAAGGATTTTTTATTCTTAATAGCGTCTTCGTTTTTATTTTTAGGGTTTAAGGGGAAAGAAGAAGGGCTTAAGAAAAAACTTATCAGGCCGCCCGGAGTTAAAAATGAGCATGAATTTTTAAATAAATGTATAAGGTGCGGGAATTGTATGAAGATCTGCCCGACCAACGGCCTCCAACCTGCGATATTTGAATCAGGCTTGATCGGCATATGGGCGCCTCATCTTGTGCCTGAAATAGGATACTGCGAATATAACTGTAACCTTTGCGGAAACGTCTGTCCTACAGGCGCTATCCCTAAATTAAGCCTGGCTCGAAAAAAGGAGCAAAAGCTTGGCGCGGCAATGATTGATAAATTTATCTGCCTTCCCTGGTCGCAGAATAAAGAATGCATTGTATGCGAAGAGCATTGCCCTGTAGCCAGTAAAGCCATTAAAACCTATGAAGAAGTGATTGCGGGTAAAAAGATTCGTAAGCCTTACGTGGATATCTCTTTATGCATTGGATGCGGGATTTGCCAGAATAAGTGCCCCACGAGGCCCGAAAGAGCTATTAAGGTCCTGCCGTAAATCTTTCCACTTAATAAAATAGGGAGGCTACTGAGAAGGCTCTGAGTTTAACCAAAAAGGCTTATTGTTATTTTCGCTGATTATCCTAAGGGCCACATCCACAACTTCTTTATCGTATTTGGATCCTGCGTTTTCCCTTAATTCCTGCAGGGTGGCATCCATGCCCAATGCCTGCCTGTAAGGCCTGTGCGATATCATGGCTTCCAGGACGTCGCATATGGCCAGGATTTTCGCTTCGGGTAAAATTTTATCAGCCGCCAGGCCTCTCGGATATCCGTTCCCGTCCAGCCTCTCGTGATGCTGGTATATTGCTTCAGGCAGCTGTGAGGGGAATGAGTAAGGTATTAGCATATCATAACTCTGCTGCACATGCTCCTGTACCATTTTATATTCCAGGTCTGAAAGCTTTCCGGGCTTATTGAGTATCTCAAGAGGTATCAGGATTTTGCCTATATCGTGCAGTTCCGCGGACATCTTTAATTCTAACACTCTGTTTTCTTCCCAGCCGAGTTCTTTGGCTATCCTTTCGGCGATCAGAGAGACGCGCCTTGTGTGGCCGAATGTGTAAGGGTCTTTGGTTTCCAGTATCTTATCCAGGACCTTGAGGGAGTTTATTATCATGTCCAGGTTTGTGCGCTCAGTATTGTCGTAAGCTGTGATATCCCTGGTCACTCCCAGGGTGCCTATGGCTTTGCCTTCTTTATTTTTTATCGGGATCTTTGTGGTGGTGACGCAGTTATGTGTGCCGTTAGGCAAAAGCGTGCGCTCGATCTTGCCTATAATAGGCTTGCCTGTTTTAAGCACATAGGTGTCGTCTTCGAACATCCTCTGGGCCTGGTCTTTGGGGAAAAAGTCAAAATCAGTCTTGCCTATGATGTCTTCAGGTAACAGCTTAAAGCCTTCCGCGTAAAACTTGTTTACCCTGATGATCCTATTGTCAGCATCTTTAAAGTATATGGCGTCAGGTATATTGTCTAAGAGGTTCTGCAGAAGCGCCCTTTCAAGAGAAAGTGTGGATTTTAAGTCTTTGTATGACCTGTGGGGTTTCTTATTTTTTGTAGATGGCCTTTTAGTTTTCATATAGGAATTATAATATACCATATAATTTGCCAAAAATCAATGGTATGAGGTAAAATAAGGGCTATGGAAAGACTATGGGAGTCCGACTTCCATAGTATAATAGGACAAGATTTATGCTGAAAATCGAAAACTTAAAATTAAAGTCAAATCTCATCCTGGCGCCTATGGCAGGGGTGAGCGATTTACCTTTCAGGCTCTTAAACCGCAGGTTCGGCTGCGAGCTCGCCTTTATAGAAATGATCAATGTCAGATCCCTGAGCTATAAGATGCGTAAGACTAAGAAAATGCTTTCTACGAGCGCTAAGGACAGGCCGCTCGGCATACAGATTATAGGCTGCGAAGAAGAATTTATATCGAGGGCATTAGACGTGCTCGGCTCTTACGAATACGATATCCTGGATTTTAACGCAGCCTGCCCTGTGAAAAAGGTAGCGCGCAGGGGCGAAGGCGCCGCATTATTAAAAGATCCTAAAAAACTGAATAAGCTTTTAAAGATTATTGTCAAAAATTCCGCCAAGCCTGTCACTGTAAAAATCCGCACAGGCTGGGATAAGGATTCTATAAACGCAAAAGACGCAGCTCTCGCGAGCCAGGACGCAGGCATAAGCGCTTTGTTTATCCACGGAAGAAACAGGGAGCAGGGCTACAGCGGAGAAGTGGATTATGGCGCCATAAAAGATGTAAAAAAGGCCCTGGACATCCCTGTTATCGGAAGCGGGGATGTGTTTAGCCCGGAGCTTGGTAAAAAAATGCTGGATGAAACAGGATGCGACGGCTTGCTTGTGGCCAGGGGGGCGCTGGGGAACCCCTGGATTTTCGAGCAGATAAAAGCATTCTTAAAAAATAAAAAGATAATAAAAAAACCCGAGACTAGTGAAATAGCTGATGTCATGATAGAGCACATGAATTCCTATATTGATTTCTATGACGCTCTGCACGGTATCAGGAGATTTCATAAATTTTTCGCATGGTACACAAAAGGCGTCCCCAGCGTCAGGCCTTTTAGGGAAAAAGCTTTCCGCACGAAGACAAAAGAAGGCATGTTAGAGATTATCCAATCTTTTAGAAAATTGACCAACGTTTAATAAGATGATATAATAAACGCCACATAAAAAAAGGAGGATTTCATGCATTCTTACAAAGAATTAGGGCTTGTTAATACAAAAGATATGTTTAAAAAGGCAATGGCAGGCAAATACGCCATCCCAGCCTATAATTTTAATAACATGGAGCAGCTCCAGGCAATAATCACCGCCTGCATCGAGACAAAGTCTCCTGTAATTTTACAGGTTTCTTCAGGCGCCAGAAAATACGCAAACCAGATTTTATTGAGGCACATGGCAATGGGCTCAATGGAAATAATAAAATCAGCTGGTTCCAATATCCCTGTTGCGCTTCACCTGGACCACGGCGATACTTATGAACTCTGCGTTTCCTGCATAGAGTCAGGATTTTCTTCTGTCATGATAGACGGCTCAGCGCATACATATGACGATAACGTAGCTCTTACTAAAAAGGTGGTCGAGTACGCGCGCAAATACGACATTACAGTAGAAGGCGAGCTCGGAGTCCTGGCAGGGATAGAGGATGAGGTAAGCCACGAAGCAAGCCATTACACCCATCCTGAAGAAGTGGAAGATTTTGTAAAAAAGACCGGCGTTGACTCTCTCGCGATCTCCATAGGCACTTCCCACGGCGCGTATAAATTTAAATTAAAACCCGGAGAGAGCGTTCCGCCTCTGAGATTTGATATATTGGAAGAAGTTGAGAAAAGAATACCCGGTTTTCCCATAGTTTTACATGGGGCAAGCTCTGTTACTAAAGAATACGTGGACCTTATAAATAAATACGGCGGAAAACTTGAAAATACAGCGGGCGTTCCTGAAGAACAGCTGAGGAAAGCCACTACTTCCGCTGTCTGTAAAATAAATATTGATTCAGACGGCCGCCTCGCAATGACAGCCAAAATACGAGAGGTTTTTGCAATCAGCCCGAAAGAATTTGACCCGCGTAAATACCTGGGCCCTGCAAGAGACGAGCTTATAAAGATGTACAAGCATAAAAACGAGCACGTCCTTGGCTCCGCCGGCAAGGCATAATATACAGATTAGCCAGCCAGTAGGGGAGGTTTAAACCTCCCCTACTGGCTGGTTATTTAAAATCATGATGCAAAAAATAGCCCTCATAGCAAGTATTATTCTCCCTCTCTGGAACATCCCGCTTATAGTGAGGATCATAAAGCGCCGCTCGTCCAAGGATCTGAGCATTCCTTGGGCGCTCGGAGCGTGGTTTTGCTTTTTAGCAATGTTTCCTGCAGGCATACAAAGCCCTGACTTGGTTTATAGGACTTTCACCTATGTAAATTTTTTCTTCTTCACGCTTGTAATGGTTTTTACAGTCCTATTTCATAAGCAATAAGTGAAAATCATACCCATATTTATCCCGCACGCAGGCTGTCCGTACAGATGCATTTACTGCGACCAGCATAAAATATCAGGCGCAATAAAGATCCCTTCAGAAAAAGACATTAAATCTACCATAGATAGAAATTTAAAAACAATCCCAAAACGCGAAAGGGTGGAACTTGCCTTTTTCGGCGGCACGTTTACGCTTTTGCCAGAAGAACTGCAGCAAAAATACCTCGAAACAGTTTTCCCTTATGTAAAAAATGGAGCCCACCCGGGTTTAAGCCAGGGGTTCCTTGGGCGGAATACTGAGCCCCGATTGCAATCGGGGCGAATGTATAAAAAAATAGCCGGGATCCGCATGTCCACGCATCCCGAGGCTGTTACTGAAAAATCAATAAAACTCTTTAAGAAAATGGGCGGATGCCTGGTGGAGCTTGGTGTACAGTCGCTTGATAAAGAGGTTTTAAAGAAATGTAGTAGGGCGATGAATTTTAATACAATAAAAAACGCAAGCCGGATTATAAAAAAATCAGGTCTTGATTTAGGCGTCCAGGTGATGCTCGGTCTCCCGGGCGACACGCTTGAAAAATCAATAAATACAGCCCGGAAACTGGCAGAGTTAAATCCGAAAACAGCGAGGATATATCCTGCGATTGTTTTAAAAAGCACAGGGCTCGGGGATTTATTTAAACATGGCAAGTACGAGCCGCTTTCACTTGAAGACGCGATAGAATGGTCAGCTAAGGTTTGCGATATCTTTGAAAAAAAAGGTGTAAAAGTAATCCGCATAGGCCTTCATCCGTCAGAAGATTTAAATTCAAAAGCCGCGATCCTGGCAGGGCCATATCACGTGAGCTTCGGGGAAATGGCGCGCGCCAGGCAAATGCGTAGTAGAATAATGAGCGTCTTAGGCCCCAAAAAAATCCCAAATCGCAGGTCAATAGAAATCCACGGCCCGAAAAAGTTTTTCAGCTTCATCTCCGGGCATAAGGGAGAAGAGAAGAGATATCTAGTGAGATATTATGGGGTACCTATTTTAAACCATCCCCGTTCGCCGATCGGGAACCGCTCCCGATCGGCGAACGGGGATGGTGTTAAAATTATAGAAGTGAGAAAAAGCATAGCCATTATTGATCCCAGGATGCCGGCTAGGGCGAAAAAAAGACTAAAACAGATGGGATATTATGTCAGAGAGGCGCCTTTACATCCAAAACTGGCCGGGCCTGTCAAAGGCCACCCTGATATGATGCTATTTTCTTTTGCTAAAAAAGTTATATACGAGCCGCATTTGGAAAAAATAGCCGGGCTTTTAAGAGATAACGGTTACGTTTGCGTAAAAGGCGAAAAAATAGAATCAAAAAATTACCCGAAAGACATTATTTACGACGCGTGCAGTGTCGGAAAATCCATAATCCGCTACGCAGGTAAGATCGAGAAAAATATAGAGAATTTAAAAGCAAAATTTATAAGGGTTAAACAAGGATATGTGAAATGTTCTGTTGTTCCGGTAGATGAAAAAAGCATTATTACATCGGATAAAGGCATAAATGATAAATTTTGTGTAGGGAACAGGCATGCCTGTTCCCTACGTGTAAAACCTGGAAATATAAAATTACCTGGTTACGGCACTGGTTTTATAGGCGGCGCATCAGGAGTTCATAAAGACAGGGTATTTTTTATAGGCTCGTTAAAAAATCATCCAGACAGCCACGCGATAAGAGATTTTATAGAGAAGCGGGGAAAGAAAATAGTAGAATTATACGACGGGCCTCTTTACGACGCAGGTAGTATCTTATTTTTTGATACCCTGGTCCACCAA
>ERZ1292640.2762-Hain-H43-02um-R1-2762-length-13943-cov-46_pt1 | contig 13943 bp, 10 predicted proteins | sample MGYA00564404_ERZ1292640 | MGnify/ENA primary metagenome ERZ1292640 (study PRJEB36523, sample SAMEA6512636) | groundwater metagenome | collected 2019-01-08 | study: AquaDiva: Metagenomics assemblies of 32 groundwater samples
TATCACGGCAAGGGGCGAAGCAAGCTCAAGGTGGGTTTCGTTCAAGCCCGTTACGACGGCGACAGGAACGTACAGAAAACCATCGACTTCGGTGGAACCACGTACACCTTCGGCACGAGGGTTGTCTCCAGCCTGAAGCTCCAGGATCTGAAGCTGGGCTGGGCCTATCAGTTTGTAAGACTCGCCGGTGGAAAACTCAGGTTGGGCTCGTTCCTCCAGGGTCACGTCCTGTGGTTCAGGGCCGGACTGGCCGCGCCGAACCTCAGGCCCCCACTCGCGGAATCCGAGCGTGGGGTGGTTCCGATACCCATGGTCGGCATCTCCCTGGATGCGGTGCCGCATTCGAGGGTCAACATCTCCGGAGACTTCTCGGGCCTTAAGTTCGGCAAGTACGGGTCCGCCGTAGACGGTGAACTGGCGGTGAAGCTGCTTCCCATCCGGCGCCTCGGATTCACCGCGGGATACCGCTCGTTTCGTCTCGGCCCGAAGTTTGACCCTGACTATGCGGTGGTGAGGATCTCGGGACTCTTCGTGGGCGCATTTGCCCGTCTGGGCAGCGCTGAATGAGAAGGTCGCGGGCGCGCGTCACTGCGCGCCGTTTCCCACCAGCTCCGCATACGGAGCCAGGAACGGCATGGACGGGCCGCGGCGAGCGACCCGGACGTTGGCGGCCCCGCTGAAGGCGGCTTTGGCTTCGTCCAGCGGGACCGGCTTGCCGAGCGGGTCGGTGGGATCAACCACCCACACCGGAACAGGCGCGAGCAGTGCGGCCAGGTCCGGCAGGTCGTACGACTTCAGCACGCCCGGGACCACTTGCTCGACCACGCCGCGGTGCAGCGGGTGATCGACCACCGCGCGGTAGGAAACGAGCATGGCTTCCAGCGCGACCTTGCGGATGCGCTGGTCGAGCGCGGCGGCGTGGAGCAGCGGCGCCGCGCCGGCCTCCTGTCCGAAGCCGTAAATGCGGGCGGCATCGACTTCCCGGTGCCCGGCCAGCAGGTCCACCCCGCGGGTGATATCGGCGGCGCGCATGCCCACCAGCGTCCGGCCCAGCAGCAGCGCCGTCATGGCGCTTTCGTAATCGCCGAAGCTGCGCGCCCAGGCGCCCTCGCCGGCCTCCGCGCGGCGCGTTTCGCCCAGCCCGCGCGCGTCGATCGAAAGAACGACCAGCCCGGCGCCGGCAAGCTGCTCGGCCTGTGATGCGGCTGCCGACTTGCCGCGCCCGTGCGCGAGCACCACCGCCGCTTTCCTGCCGGGCCGCTGGGGCACGTACAGCAAGGCCGGCACGACGATGCCCGGTTCCGTCTCGTAGACGAGCTTCTCGATGCGCAGCGCCGGCCGCTCGAGGCGGCCGAACGGATGAACCACCGGCGCCCCTTGCGGCCGTTCGTAGCCGATCTGCCTGGCTACGTCGTCGCGCGAGGCGGCCTTCCTTGCCAGTTGCGCGACCCGCTTTCGGTTGAGCGACCAGACGGTCTCGCCGCCCAGGGCCGTGGCCACCTGCCCGGTGGCGGTGCAGTACAGCTCTTCTTCGCCGGCCACCGGGATCTCCGACTCCGCGCCGTCGTCGTCCACGCCGTTGAGCCAGCGGCTGAACCAGCGATAGGCGGGCACGCGCCTCGGCTTGCTGTAGCCGTGGCCGTCGTCGGCTTCGACCATGTCGAGCTTCTCGCCCGCGCCAAGCAGGTCATAGACCCGCCGCGCCTCGTGGAACGTCTCCCTGGCGCCGGTGATCGAGAAGAAATCGCGAATGGCCGAGAGCATCAGGTAAGGCTTCGGAGCGAACGCCAGGACGAAGTCCGGGTGGTCCAGCCCGTCCGCAAGCCACGGAGGAATGCACTGCTCAGCGTCCTGCGGGCCGATGGTGTCGAGCAGGCGCCGCCAGGAGGTGAGGTAGCAGGAAGGCGCGGCCACCTGGATGCGGTCGTCCAGCGCCGACAGATACGCGGTGTGGGTGCCGCCGCCCGAATTGCCGGTGCAGCCGATGCGTTTTGCGTCCACCTCCGGCCGCGCGAGCAGGTAGTCGAGCGCGCGGATCCCATCCCAGATCGTGTAACGGGCTACGTTGTCGCCGGCCAGCAGGCACTGAATGCCCAGCATGGTGTGCTCGCTGGTCGAGGCGCCCGCCTTGGAATCGCGCAGGTCCGGATCCCAGAGCTGAGTGCGCTCGCCCTGGCCCAGCGTGTCCCAGGCCAGCGCGACGAAGCCGCGCCTGGCGAGGTTGCCGAGGATCTGCTGCCAGACGGGGTTGGCCTTTGCGCCGGCCTCGTGCCCGAGCGGGAACAGGATCGCGGGGTACGGCGGCGCGCCCCGCTTGGGCAAATACAAATTGGCGGTGACATAGAATTTCGGCTGGCTCTCGAAGATGACCTTCTCTATGCGGTAGTCGTCCCGTTCGAGGACGCCGGCGGTGCGCGCATTCAGGGGCGTGCGCTCGGGCAGGCCGCCCAGAGCGCGGATCATCCGCTCGCGCAGGTACCGCTTGCGCTCCGCGACATCCTGGGCAGAGGACAAGGCGGCGACTTTCGCCTGGCGCGCTTCCAGCAAGCGGGCGGCCGCCGCCTTCTGGAAAGACGGCAGCATGCCGCGGACCTGCCGGAAGTCGGTGTGGCCGGCGAGGAAATCGAGCCTTTCGGAATCCTGCGCCAGCGCGGCGCAGGCGCAACACAACAGGAGTAGAGGTCTCATGGCGTGTATCTCATCTTACGAGATCGTGGTGCAGGCTATTTGCTGCGCCCGTGCCGGTAGCGCATGGCGTAAACGAACGTCTTGCCGTCGTCGCCGCCGGTTCCCAGCACCAGCAGGACCAGGTCCCGCTTCGGGTCGTAAACCATGGCGCGGTTCTGGCCCGCTCTGCGCGCCGGCTCGATGCCCGTTACCGGTGGGATCTCCACCCTTCGCCACGCGTTCTCGGCGGGGCTGTAAGCCCAGACCGCCGGCAGCGTGCGGTCCTCCGGCGCCGGGCCGTAAGTCAGCAAGACGTCCTCGCCGGGGAGATAGACAGCTTCACGGTGGGTGACTGGCGGCGCTGCGCCGCGAGGCTGCATGTTCGTCCACCGCCGCGCGGAAACGTCGAAGGTCCAGAGTTCGTCTCGGCGCGCGCCGCCGCCGTGAAGAATGACCCGGTCGCGCCGGGAGTCGTAGGCCAGGCTGGTCATCTCATAGAGGTTCTGCGGCGAGGGTTGGGGTTCGCCGAGCCGCGTCCAACGCTTTTGCGGGCCGCTCCACAGGTGGATGGCGGTGTCCCGCCGCGGTTGCGATGGGATCCAGGGAAGCAGGTAGCCCACGTCGTTGAGCCGGGAGGGCCAGTCCACGTTCACTCCCATCACGCCGTGGCGGGTGGTGAGGAGCGTGTCAAGCCCGAGGGGCGCCGGACCGGCGAGTTCCCAGCGGCCGGAGTCCGGATCGAACGTAAAGGTCGCGTATTTCACGTAGGACGACGGCTGGCTCACCAGCGCGTCCGGCGCGGCCGCGCGCTTGGCGGGGAACTCCCGCAGCGCTTCGGGCTCGTAGCCGGTGGTGAGGCGGATCGGCCGGGCCATGATCATCTTCCGGCTCACCGGATCGTAGGCATAGATGCGGCGGCCGTGATCGGTCCAGGGACCGCCCTGAAAGGTCACGCCGGCGAGGCGCACGCCTTTGTCCCAGGTCCTGCCCGGATACTCGGCGGCGGCGTCCAGGCTGCGCCACGTGTGCGAGCCGGGATCGTAGGCATCCACATCGCTGCCACCGTAGCCGCAGTGGCCGCCGCCCCAGTAAAGGATCAGCCCGCGGCCGGTGTCGAACGTCGCCGATCCCCAGGTGCGCGCCGGCGCGGGTCGCGCCGGATCCTTGAGCTGAACCCACTCGTTCACGGGCAGGCCGGTAAGTGGCGGAGCTTTCGTTTCCGCGCTGCGCTCGCCGGACCGCTTCGGCATCGGAGCATGGGGCTGCGGCGGTTCGCCCGGCCCGGCGATCGTCTCTCTCTCAATCCGGTAGCCGTACGTCGTCCGCACCGGATAGAGCGCGTTGCAGGTCATGGTGTCGCCCGGCCGGCGCGTATTGGTGAGCAGCACGATCAGCCGGCGCTCGGGCGCAATGTCGGCGGTGATGTAGAAGCCGGCCGGGACCACGCCCTTGAGCCTGTGCCAGCGGTCCCGGCCCGCATCGTAGGCCCACATGTCGGCGAGGTCGCGACGATTGTAGCCGCCGCCGATGATCACCCAACCCGTGTCCGGGTCGTACACGGTGAAATGGCCGGCACGCGGTTCCGGCCCTCCCGGCGCTTTCGACGGCCGCCATTGCCGCGAGCGCAGGTCGTAGAGCCAGGTGTCGGCCAGGTAGTGGCTCTGGCCATCGCCGCCGAATAGGACGAGCGCCTGGTTCTTCGTATCCGTGACCAGCCGCGTGTTCATGCGTGGCGGAGGCTCAAGGTCCGGCGCCAAGCGGCGCCAGTCGTTGTTCGCCAAGACCCACGTCCCCGTGTAGCCGGCCACGCGGCCGTCCGGCCCTCGCTCGGCGACGTGCCCGCCGCCGAACAGGACTACTTCGCCGTTCAACGGGTCGTAGGCCAGCGAGCCGCCCAGCACCGGCGGCGGCGAATGCGCGGGCGACAGGTCTGACCACCGGCGCTCGGCGACGTGATACGCGGCCGTCAGCCCGCCGGTGAAATATACGAGCGCCTTCAGCCCCGGATGCCAGGTCGCCTGATCGAAGACGATGTTGAGGTCCGGGCGAGGCGCGCCGCCGCGCTCGTCGGTCGGCCCGCGCAGCACGGTCCGCTCGCTCCCCGTGGTGATGCCCGAGTAGGTGCGTGGCACGTAGGCCAGGGGAAGCTGCCGGGTACACTGCTTTTCCCACTGCCGCGGCAGGTGATTGCGCCACTGGCGGGCGTCCGGATGGAAGACGACCATGTCGTACTCCGGGACCGGCATCAGCGGGTGCTCCTGCGGGAAGTCGGGGTCGGAATTCATGAACCCCCACAGGAAGAAGGCGCGCGCATCGGGCGCGTAGCGGACCGCGCTGCCGCGCCGGCCGCCGTCGGAATCCTTGCGGAGCTCCACCCATTCATTCGGGGGAAGCAGGTCGCCAGCGGCCGCGATTCCGGCGGCCGCCAGGGCCAGGAGTAATGTTCTCACGCGCCGACCCGGTCGAAGCTGGGCACCTTCATGAGCTCTCCGTTCTTCAGCGCGGACTGATGCGCGATGATGCCCGGCACGGTCATGGCCAGCGCTTCGTAGACATCCACGGCCGGCTCCCGGTTCTCGAGCAGTGCGTTTATGAATTCGGCGCAGATAAAGACGGCGCTGCCCCCGTGACCGCTTTGGTGGCGCATGGGAGCGGGAAGCATGTCGGTCATCCAGTAATTGGGGACATGGATCGGCGCCGGCTTGCCGTAGCGCGGCTGCCAGGTGTCGGGGATGATCCCGGCCTTGGCCATATAAAGCGTGCCCTTTTCGCCGAACCACTGCGCCCGCTCCGACTCCGGCGCCGCGATCTGGCGGCACTCGTTATGGCGCACGGTGTTGCCCCGGCTGGTGCGCATCAGCGCAAACTCGTTGAAGAACGGGTTGCCATAAACGTTCGTCGGCAGCCGCGCGAGCTTGTCGCGGTCGCCAGCTCCCAGGCAGGACGCCGTGGCGATTCTCTCTTTGGTAACGCCCACCACGAAGCCCAGCGAGTGCGTCGGGTAGTGCATCGGCGGCATGCCCTGGCGCCAACTGTTCGAGCCGTCGGGATGATAGTACAGCGAGGACTTGCTGCTGAGGCGCTCCTCAAAATTGAAATCGTGGTAATACTCCACCTCGCTGTAGAGGATCTCTCCGAAGCCGCCCTTGCGGTACAGTTCCCGCGCGTAGATGCACGCCTGCCGGTAATAGCTGGACTCGGCCATCATGTAGCGCAATCCGGTCTTCTCTTTGATGGCGCGAAGCTGTTCGGCCTCCTCGAGACTGACGCAAGCGGGCACCGCGGAGATCACGTGCAGACCGCGCTCCATGCACATCTTCGTGTGCTTGAGGTGCGCGGGCGCGCCGCTGAAGATGGCAACCGCATCGAGGTCGCGGCGTTTCTTCAGCAGGTCCTCAAGCGAGTCGTAGACGTTGTCGCACCGATAGGCGTTGCGGAGCCGGTCCCGCCGGGCAGGGTAGAGATCGGTCACAGCGGTGACCACGCACTGCGGATGTTCGTGCCAGTGGAACGATGCGCCGAAACCTCCGCCGACCACCGCCAGGCGGATCCTTTTCGAACCAGGCTGGCTGGCGCCGCCCAGAAAGGCCGCGGCCATGCCACCGAGGAATGCGCGTCGAGTGGACATGGAACCTCCACACTACCAAATCAGTTTCAGGGCAAGCTGAATGATGCGCGGGCTGGTTGCGCCGGTGATCACGCCGAAGTTTGGGCTGTTGACGGTCGTATTGGGCTCGCCGGGATTCGCGTGGTTGAAGGCGTTGAACAGCTCGGCGCGGAACTGCACGCGCGCCTTTTCGCGGATGTCGAAGTTTCTGAACAGCGAATAGTCGAGATTCCAGTAACCCGGCGCGCGAAGCTGGCCGCGCCGGGCCGAGCCGATCGTGCCCAGAGCATTCACGGCGAACACCGAGGTGTTGAACCAGCGCACGATTTGCTCCTGCTTGGGGCGGCCGGAGCCGAGGTTCCACTCGCCGCCCCGGTAGTCGGCGAAATCGCCGCCAACGCCGTTCAGATCGTTGTCGATCCCGCTGCGCACCGTCAGCGGCGTGCCGGTTTCGGCCGTGAAGATGAAGTTCTGCTGCCAGCCGCCGAGCACCAGCCGCGCCGCCGGATGCCGGCCGGAGAGCCTCGGCAACTCCCAGAGGCCGGAGACCACCAGCCGGTGCCCGAGGTCAAAATCCGAAGGCCCGCGGTTGTTGCGCAGGTTGAGCGGATCTGGCCCGGTCTGGTTGCCTTCGATCGAGCCGAACGACGCATAGTCGATGGACTTGGCCCACGTGTAATTGGCGAGCACGCTCACGCCACGGCGCATGCGCCGCTGCACCGTAACCTGCATCGAGTTGTAGCTCGAGTTGCCCGTTGATGTGCCCAACTGCAACGGCCCGATGCGCGCGTAGGGCCGGCGCTGGTTGAGATTGGCAGCGGTGGCGCCGGGCCCGAACACGCCGGCGTTCGCCTCGCAGGTCATCAGCAGGTGGGTGCCCTTGGAGCCGACATAGGCGATGCGGAACAGGATGCTCGCCGGCAACTCGCGCTCGAGCACGAGGTTCCAGTTCTGGAGATATCCGGAACTCATATCGCGCGTGGGCACCGCGTAGGTCGAGAAATTGAGGAAGTCCAGGTTGCGATCGGGCTTGTAGCTGTCCGGGTCGATCAGCGGCCCGCCGGCGTACGGGTCGGAAAGGCGCAGCGGGCCGACCAGCGTGGCGTCGGCAACCCACGGCTGGCCTTGAATCGTGCGGTTGTAAAACAGGCCCATGTACTCGTCATAGAAGAGGCCGTAGGCCGCGCGCAGAACGGTCTTCGGCAGAAAGTTCCAGGCCAAGCCGATCCGGGGAGCGAGATTGTTCCAGTCGTTGGGAATGACTTTGTTCTCTACGCCCTGGTCGCCGGTGAACAACAGCCCGCGCGGCGCCTTGGGGAACGCCGTAGACTGGCGTCCGGCAATGAAGGTGGTGTGCTGATTATCGACTTCGTCAATGCCCAGCTTCGGATCGTAGCGCAGGCCGAGATTCATCGAGAGCTTCGAGGTGAGCCGGACATCGTCCTGGATGAAAAGCGCGTAGACCGGATTGATCGCACCCAGGTGCGAGGTGGAGAGTTGCCGCCAGTTGGCGACGGTTCCAAGCAGAAACTCGGCATAGGAGTTTCCCGCGTTCTGCCGGTTGCGGTCGCTGAGCAACTGGCCGCTGAAGGTGGCTTGCGCGCCGGTCAGGAAGTACGAGGTGAAACCGGTGCGGTAGCGGCGCACGTCCCCGCCAAAGCGCAGATTGTGGCGGCCGGTGGCATAGCTCGTCGAATTGGCGAGATGGAACGACCTGGTCACCGAGTAGCCGACGTTGCCGAGCCCTATGCCGGACCAGCCGCTGATGGTCATGCTGAGCAGATTGGCCCGGGGCGAGTTCTTTACGCGCGAACCCAGGCTTTCCAGGCTCAGCCGCGGCTCGCTGGCGGTGATCCGCGCCGGTTCCGATGTGTTGTAGGAGATATTGAAGCTGTTCAGCCACTTCGATGAGATCGTGAATGCATGATTGAACGACCACGCGTGCTCGTCGCCCAGCGTGCCATCGCTCGCGTACAGGATGTTGGTCGGCAGAATCACAGGCGGGTTCTTAAAGCGGAGGAAGAAATAGCGCCCCGACAAGTGGTGGCGCGAACTGAGGAGATGGTCCAGGCGCGCTACCACCTGGTTATCGTTGGTAATGTTGACGGGCGTGCCGAACCGGATCTGGTACCGCGGGTCCTGAGACGCCGGAATCAGGTCAAGCAGTTTGGCGGAGACGGGATCGAAGCGGCTGCGCGGAATGATGTTGCCAGGAAAGTACTGCGCCGGCGCGAGTGGATCGTGAACCGCGCCCTGGCCATCCGGCCGCATCCATTCGGAGAAATCGCCCGTCTTCATCGCCTGGCTGGGGGCGGTGCGCAGCGCGCCGGGCGTGGCGCTGCGGATGCGTGTGCCCTGATAGGAAGCGAAGAAAAAGGTGCGGTCCTTGCGAATGGGGCCGCCGGCCGTGCCGCCGAACTGGTTGCGCTTCAGCGAGTCGCGGCCGGAAAAGAAATTCGCGGCGTTCAGCTTATAGTTGCGCAGAAACTCGAACAATGTGCCGTGGAACTCGTTGGTGCCGCCCTTGGTCACCACGTTGATCACGCCGCCCACGCCGCGGCCGTACTGCGCGTCGAAGCTCGAGGTCTGAACACTGAACTCCTGCACGGCGTCCACATTCGGGAACGGCCGGGGCAGGTTGGTCTGCGCTTCGTTGTGGTCCGCGTTGTCCAGCAGGAAGTTGGCGTTAATACCGCGGGCGCCGTTAATCGACACGCGCACCTGGTAGGCGCCGAAGCCGAGATTCGACCCTTGAATGGTGGCCGGCACGTTGCGATCGGACACCCCGGCGTTGAGCGTCACCAGTTGCAGCACGTTGCGGCCGTTGAGCGGCAGATCGACGACGCGCTGCTGATCGACGACCTGCACCAGGGTCGAGGAGTTCGTCTGCACCAGCTCTGTCTCCGAGCGCACGACGATGCGCTCGGTGGTCGCGCCGACTTCGAGCCGCGCCTCCACGAGCACGTCCGTGTTCACTTGCAAGAGCACGTTTTGCTGGAGAAACGGCGCGAAACTCTGCTTTTCGATTCGCACCTGGTAGTTGCCGACGGGCAGGAGCGGAGTCACGTAGCGGCCGGCGCCGTCCGTCAAGACCGTGCGCGACTGATTGTTGCCGAGATTCGTGACCGTGACGGCGGCTTCCGGCACCGCGCCGCACGATGCGTCAACCACCGTGCCGTGTATGGTCGCGGTCGCCTGTGCGTAAAGCATAGCCGCGGCGGAGAACAGAAACGCTAGAAGCAAGCGCATCACACCCTCCCTGGCGAGGACTGCCGTGGAGGCCCACGGTATCCGGCCCTGGCTTGCATTGATTATACACAGCACAAAAGGTGCCCGGCGGCCCGGAGCCGCGATTCGACCCTCCCTTGTGCCTCTGGCACTTATATGATATCGTATAAGGGCATGGCTCAGATCACAATCTATCTTGACGGCGTAACGGAAGCCCTGGTCGAGGCGGCGGTGAGGCAGTCGGGCCTTTCAAAGAGCCGGTGGATCGCGCAGGCCATCCGGGCGCGAGCCGGCGGGGAATGGCCGGCTTCAGTAGCGGCCCTCCATGGCGCCTGGAGCGACTTCCCCAGCCTGGATGAAATCCGCAAGAGCCCGGGGCGGGACCGGAAGCGGGAGCGGCTCTGATGTACGCCCTGGACACCAACACTTTGATCTACTTCTTCAAGGGAATGGGCAAAGTGGGAGAGCGGTTGCTGAAGATCCCGCCCTCGGCCATCGGCGTTCCGTCGGTGGTTCTGTACGAACTGGAATTCGGGCTGCGGCGCTCCAGCCAGCCGCAGAAGCGCCGGGTTCAACTGGAGGAGTTCATCGGCGCCACCACGGTCTTGCCCTTCGAGGAAAAGGCGGCCGCTGCCGCGGCTCAGATCCGATTCGAGCTGGAGCGAGCAGGATCGCCGGTAGGCCCCCTGGACACCCTCATCGCCGGGACCGCGGTTGCCTGGGGCGCCACGCTGGTGACCAGGAACACCCGGGAGTTCGGTCGCATCCGCGCTCTCCGCACCGTTGATTGGTATGAGTGATGAGAATCGACTCAATCGAGATCACCCACGTCCGCATCCCGCTGGTCGAGCCGTTTCGGATCAGCTCCGGGGCGGTGAGCGAGAAGGACGCCATCGTCGTGCGGGTGGAATCGGACGGCCTCGCCGGTTACGGCGAGTGCTCGCCGATGGCCGGCAGCTTTTACTCCGCCGACACGCCGGAATCGTGCTGGCGGGAGCTGGTCGAGCTCGGCGGGCGGCTGGATGCGGTCGATTCGCTCACCAGCAACTTCTCCAAAGCGGGCATTGAGACCGCGCTGTGGGACCTGGAAGCCCAACGGCAGGGCAAGCCGCTCTACAAGCTGCTCGGCGGCACCCGGGCGCGGGTCGAGTCCGGGCTGGCGGTCGGGCTTTATGACGACGTTAACAACCTGCTTCGCGCCATCGAGCGCCACCTCGGCGACGGCTACAAGAGGGTAAAGATCAAGATCGAGCCTGGCCGGGACATCGACCTGGTGCGCGCCGTCCGGCGCGAGTTCGGCGACATTCCGCTGTTCGTGGATGCCAACGGCGCCTACCGGATCGAGCACGCGCCGCTGTTCCGCGAGCTTGACGAGTACGGCCTCATGATGTTCGAGCAGCCGTTCCCCGGCCCGATGCTGGAGGAACTGGCCGAGTTGCAGCGCCAGGTCCGCACGCCGGTGTGTCTGGATGAAAGCCTGGAGACCGAGGACGACTTGCGCCGAGCTCTCGTCTTGGGCAGCCTCCGCATCGCCAACATCAAGATCCAGCGGGTCGGCGGCTTCGGCCCCGCGCTGCGCATGTGCGAGACTTGCAGACAGCACGCCATTCCCGTGTGGGTCGGGACGATGCCGGAACTGGGCATCGGCGGGGCGCAGGGCGCCGCGCTCGCCACCCTGGAGCACTGCACGCTGCCGACCGATGTCGAGGCGAGCCTGAGGTGGTTCTCCGACGACCTGATCGTGCCGATGCTCGAAGTGCGCGACGGATACTTGCAGTTGCCCGAAACGCCGGGCCTGGGTTATGCAGTGGACCGGGAGAAAATTGAACGCTACGCCGTGTGTTCCAGGCGCCTCCCGGCGGCCGGCGCAAACTTGCGCCGCACCAGCAGCACGTAGCTCGCAATGCCAATCACCAGCCACAGGCCCACCGTCTTGATCGGCGCGTCGAAGCTGCCGGTCCGCTGGATCATCCAGCCGGTCAGCCACGGGGCCACGATGCCGGCCACGTTGGCGGCGGTGTTCTGAATGCCGACCACCATGGCGATGCTGCCGCCGGGGATCAGCGTCTGCGTCAGCGCCCAGTAGTTGGCCGTCGCCAGGCCCAGCCCGCAAAGGGAGAAGATCACGAAGAACAGCATGAGCGGGGTCGAGCTGACGAACGCGCAGAGTGTGGTGGTCGCCGCCGCCGAGAAACCAGCGATCGTGAATGCCTTGCGCACGTTGACCGCATCCCAGCCGCGGGCGATCAGCCCGTCGGCGGCCCATCCGGCCAGCGCGGCCACCGCGGCCATGCCGGCGAACGAGACGCCGCCGTACCAGCCCATCTGCTGGATCGACATGCCGTGGCGCTCTTTCAGGTAGATGGGCATCCACGTCATCGAGTAGTAGACGAAGTACATGTAGCAGTAGGTGCCGAGGATGATTCCCCACATCACCGGACTGGCAAGAATCTGCCGGACGGACATCCGCTGTTGGTGGGCGGCCGGCGCACTAACGCGTGGCAAGGCCGCCGGGTCATCCTTCTTCACCCAGGCCAGCCACGGGATCAGCCACACCAGGCAGGCCAGGCCGAGCAGCACGAACATCCAGCGCCACCCCATGGCCGATACCAGCCAGGCCGAGAGCGGCAGGCCGAGCGCCGGCCCGAACTTCGTCCCCGTCAGGTACAGCCCCACCGCCAGACCGCGCTGTTTCTCGGCGAAATGCAGGCTGATATAGCGCATGCTGGCCGGAGCGACCACCGCCTCGCCCGTTCCCACCAGCAGGCGGATCGCGATCAGCCCGGCCAAACCGCTGGTCAACGCCGTGCCCGCCGAGGCCAGGCTCCAGATCAGGAAGCCGATCAGGTAGGGGACGCGCACGCCGTAGCGATCCACCAGCGCCCCGCAAGGGATCTGGAGCGCCGTGTACGCCCAGAAGATCGCCGACAGCGCGAGGCCCTGCTGCGCCTTGTCCAGCCCGAAGCCTGAGGCCATGGACGGCAGCGCCACCGTCAGGTTCACGCGGTCGAAGTAGGCGATGATCATTCCGAGGCTGAGCAGGCCCACCACCGGCCACCGCATTGGTAGATTATGGCGCGGTTCCAGCGTGTACCGCTGGCCCGTTTCCATGACCCCCTTTCAAACCGTGCGTGCGGTTTTCCCGCACGCGGTCCCGGAGCCGTTTCGTCGCCTTCGGTGACGGCCAGCGCTGCATGTACTGCTTGCGTGGGTTCCGCTGAATACTGCGCTTCTTGCGGATCGCACACCCCAGAAAAACGAAACTCTCTTTCCCGCGCCTCCAGTCCACCATCCGCGTCTTCGCTGGATGCAGTGTCAGACCCAGCCGGTTCATCACCAGCCCGATCTGCCGCAGCGCTTCCCTGGCCTGCGACTCCGTGCGACACATCGCCACGAAATCGTCGGCGTACCGGACCAGCACTCCAAGCTGCCCACATCGAGCCGCCCAGATCCGATCCAGTTCGTTCAGGTAGATATTGGCCAGCAACGGCGAGATCACTCCGCCCTGCGGGGTTCCCGCCAGCGTTTCCCTCACCGTGCCATCCTCCATCACTCCGGCTGCCAGCCACTGGCGAATCAACTTCAACACCCTTCGGTCCGAGATCCGCTCCTTCACCAACTCCATCAGGGTGTCCTGCCGGATGCTGTCGAAGTAGCTTCGATCACGATCTTCGCCGCCACTTGGACCACTCGATCCCTTACCGTTTGTATCGCCGCTTTACCGGTTGCGGCCGATATCGGCCTGCCTTCAGGTCGGCCTGTATCCCTTCGAGAAACTGCGTCACTCCTTGTTCCTCGATGGATCGCAGCGTGACTTCATCCACGCCCGCCGCCCCCTTGTTGCTGCGCACTCGCTTCCATGCTTCCCACAGGACGTCACTCCTGTAGATCCGGGCCCAGAGGGCGCCCCACAGCGCATGAAAACGCCGTGTCCTGCTCCCCTTGGCACACACCCATAGCCGGATCTGGAGTTGTCGTACTTTTTCAACGGGGTGGTTGGCCGTTTCCGGCATGCCCTCGCACTTACCCCCACATCCAGGCGTGATCAAAGCAGGGACCCTTCCCTCCAGCGCGTTTTGCTGCGCGCCTTCACCGGTACTTCGATCCCCTCGGACTCCCTCCCGGCTCCGCGCGACTTCAGCCGTCCGGCCTTATACGCACGGTCTTTGCCCGACCAGGCTGCCGGGGAGGGCCTCTCCTGTTCCGCATTGCTCTGTCCCAACGTGCCACCGCCTGCGACCCCGGAGAGGTCCAGCACCCGTTCCGGTCCAGGATGCTGTCTGTTGCCTTCGCCGCGACATGACCGGCTCGGCCCTCTCAAACACCTTTCGGCTGATAATATGACGTGGCTGCAGCGTTCACTGATTGTTGCGGCCCGCTGGTTTGCTCCCCTCTCTTTCAAGGGCTTTTGACACTCCGCTCGGCTCGATCGGATCTCTCC
>ERZ1292640.2763-Hain-H43-02um-R1-2763-length-13937-cov-5_pt1 | contig 13937 bp, 9 predicted proteins | sample MGYA00564404_ERZ1292640 | MGnify/ENA primary metagenome ERZ1292640 (study PRJEB36523, sample SAMEA6512636) | groundwater metagenome | collected 2019-01-08 | study: AquaDiva: Metagenomics assemblies of 32 groundwater samples
GGCGGCGTACGGGTGGTCATCGCCGTTGGGCGAGCGCAAGCGACTCATAAGCTACTCCTCGGTCTCCCCGAACAGCCCACCCTGCTGGGTTCTCGGCTTTCCGCCCTCGCGGGCGAGGCGGGCGATCTCGGGCCAACTCTGAACCAGCGAATTATACGCCAGCGCCTCGGGCGCCCGCTTCTTCCGTTCACACACCGTGTAGAGGCGGTACGCCAGCTCGCGCGCCACCTCCGCCTTGCTGCCAAGCTTCTTCGCCAGCTCTGCTGCCGCAGGCTCCCCACCGGCTTCAAGTGTGCGGATGAGGTGGTGGACCATCTCCCAGACGGTGAGGCGCGTGTCGCGCTCCGGATCCCAGTCCTTGGGCAGCTCGCCAGGCCGGAGGATGCGCACCTTGCCTCGGCCCGACTCGAGAAAGCCTGCCTCCACCATCCCGTTAACGCTCGTGTTCTTGGCCTTGGAGAGCTGCTCCGCGTCGCCGTAGTCCGCCTTGTCGAAGCCGTGCTGTTCGAACCACGCCAGGGCCCAGCGGGTGTCGGCATCGAAGTCGCCCTCCTGAGCGGCCAGGACTTCATCGAGGGCCTGGTTGATCAGCGTCAGCGCATCGCGTACCGACAGGGCGTTCCCGGACGCGTCCAGCACCTTGGCGAAGCGCGTGTAGATCGCCATGCCCGGCCCGATGGCCGCCTGCGCCAGGTCCACCGGCGCGATGTTGCCGCGCTGGAGATGGGCGAGCGCCACGGGCAGTTCGGCCTTGAGTGCGTTGACGAACTCGTGGCGCGTGGCGGTTCGAGCATCCGCGGCGCGCGGGCGGCAGACGAGGATGATGCTGGAGGCCAGGGCGTTGGTGCCGGAGCCGATCATGCGGTTGCTCAGTTCCGTCCGCATCGGCCAGGTGCCCGAGATGGCGAAACCGGCGCGGATTACCGCTTCCAAGAAGGTGTCCCAGCCGGTGCTGGCGGTACCACCCTCTTCGTCGCTCTCCGTCTCGGACTGCTTGAAGGCGTAGTAGATCGTCACCGGGAAGGCCGGGTGCGCCTGCTCGGCGAGGCGGTGCATCGCCTGCGTCATCCCGCCGAGAAAGAACGCCTCGGCCTTCTCCTGACTGCCGTGACGAAATGGGGTCGCCACCAGTTCCTCGGCCTTGGGCACGGCCAGCGTGGCGAAGAGGCTTGGGAAGACTGACTTCAGCGAGCGGCGGAGCCAGACGTAGAAGAAGTCCGAAAGGTCTGCGTAGCCGATGTTGTCGTAGTAGGGAGGATCGGTGGAGACAACCTTGCCCATGCTCGTGGTCTGCGTGGCCGCGTCTGCACTTGCCGCAGAGCCACCTTGACTGGTGTGCAAACAGGTCTCGATCACCTTCGCGATCCAACCAACGCCACCATCGAAGTTGCCCGACGCTTCGCTGAACGGGTTTCCTTCGGCGTAGTCCCACGTCATCGGGAGGGCCTGACGACTGAACGTGTTGATGATCCCGCTTGCGGTGGGTGTCGGATCCCACCTGCCAAGAGTGGAATGCCGATCCGACATCTTGTCCACGCCAAATGTGAGGTACACCCCTACCGCTCCCGCGTACGCTGTTGCGCCGATGCCGCCAGCGGCGAGGTCTTCGCCCTCGTCGAGCAGCCCGGCGGCAAGAGCGTCGCGCTCTACCCCCTCGCGGACCTCTTGCGCTAAGTCGGAAAACGTCGTCAGCGCCAAGAGCTGACGGGCGGTGAACAGGTGCCCCCAAGTGGACAGTCCGTAAGCCGAGCATACCCCACCTGTGATCATCGCTCTCGTGGGGGTCGATCCTGACAGGAAGGTCGCTCGGGCCTCGGAGACGACGGCTGCATCAGCGGCACGCCTTGCCACGCTCTCGTGGGCTTCAGTGGGCGTGAGATAGACCCGGCCGTGCTCGCCTGCTGCAACAACGGCCATCAGCCGGGCCCCGAGGCGGCCAGCCTTGCCTTCCTCGCGAATGTAACTTCGCGGCACTGCAACACCGCTCATCACGCACAAGAAGTCTTGGGCCTTCCCCGCTCGCGTACCCTTCTTTGCCGCCTCGGCGTCCTTCGGCTTGCCCATCTTCACCGTGAAGCGGTAGCCGTCGCCCTCGATCACGGGGTGCACGTAGGCCTCTTTGCCCGCCTTCGTGGAGAGCATGAACGTGGACACCAGTGGCACATCAACGTTTCGGAACGCCGGGTTTGGGCTCCTCACGGTGCGCGCCCAAAGCCACGCGATGACCGTCAGCTCCTGCCCTTTCAGGGCCTTAAGGTCGGGCCGCTCCTTCACCATCTCAGCAGTGATCTCGATCTTGGGATACAGATGCCCGATGCGCTTCTCCGCCTCGTCCCGCATCCATCGGCCGTAGTAGCGCACATCCGCGGCGAGGCCCTGCGCGCCCTTCCAGGTCCGCGCGATGAGTTCGTTGTCCTGCCGCGACTCTGGGTTCACCGGCGGCCGGCCCGCGAACTTCGGCGGGATCTCGATCATCGCCTTGTTGATCAGCACCGCCACGGGGTTGAGATCGGACGCGAACGCCTCCAGCCCCAATCGCTGCGCCTCCAGTGGTAGCGACCCGCCGCCGGCAAAGGGGTCGTGGAACGCCGGCAACTTGTTGCGGTCGAACAGCTCCTTCGCACGAGGGTGGTCCGCGTTCGCCGCGCAGGTGTGGCGCCAACTCTGCCAGATCTCCTCACGCGCCTTCGCGAGCACCGTCTCGTTCGTCGTGTTCTCCCACAGCACCAGCTCCTCGATGACCTTGAAGAGCCGCTGCCGCTCCTTCTCTTGGGCCTTCCCCGTGGGGAAGAGATCGGGGTGCGCTGAGGGATCATCCACCATCTGCGAGAATATCACCGCCCGCGCCGCCGCCAGCGGCCGCCGCGCCCACCAGAGGTGCAGCGTGGACGGGTGCCCGTGCCGGATGGACTTCTCCCGCGCGGAGGCGGTGTTGATGGCCTCGAGCGGCAGGGCGACTTCGATGAGCTTCTTGAAGGTCTTCACGGACACCCTATGCACCCCATCAAGACAGTTCGTGCCGATTGGCGGGCTATAGAAGTCCTTGCCAGTCAACCAGTTCCGATTCCTATGGACAGAATCCTATGCGTCTTTGCCGTTCCTTGGGTCTAAGGCCACAACCTCGGGCGGGCCGGGCGGCGAGCCCCGCGTGGCTTTGCCCTCCGGTTTACGATTGGCCCGCCGAGGTTAACGATTGGTTGACGATTCCCCCGATCCCTTGAGCCGGTACCGTGTTGCGCGGCCGGCCCCAACCTGTTCCGCCAGCCCTAGTTGGATCAACCGCCGGAAGTCCCCGGCCGTGACCGGGCGTGAGACACCGAACTCCGCCTGGCACAGGCGGCTCGTGATTTCTCTACCCTCGGCGAGCCACAGCATCATCTTGCGCTGCCGGTCGTTCAACTGCGCTTCGACCGCCGGCGTCACCAAGAGCCGGCTCTCCGGCACACGGATGCGCTCAACGTTCTCGCCCGGGCCAGGGAAGGTCACCTGGAAGTAGCCGGTGTCGGTCCCGATGACTGGCTGCTCCAGGCCGTGATCCAACATCCTGTCACGCATCCTTCGGAAGCCACTGCCGCGTTCCTCGATGCGGTGGAAGTAGGAGAGGCATTGCGCGATCACGGGGTTGCGCGAGCACGGCCGGCACTTTCCGCTGCGAAGACTTGAGAGGGTAATCGGGGAGGGCGGGAGGCCGGGGCTCAGGACCACCACGCGGTCGGCCAATATCTCGAGGATGATTTTGCGACCGGCGTCCTCGTACTGTCGGTGCGCAACCGCATTGACCAGCGCTTCCCTGAGAGCCTCCTCTGGATACTCATCGAGCCGCACCCGGTTGAGCCCAAGCACCCGCATCGGGTGCCGAGTGTTGCGGTCGACGAAGACAAGGGCCCGCTCGATGGCTGCGGGCATCGGTGCCCTGATGTCCTCGTGGTCTCGGGGATTCCCGTCGCGTTCGGCGCCCCGATAGGCGTCAGCGAGGATGCGACACTGCGGGAAGACGGCCGATGGATCGGGCGCCAGCAGTACGACCCCCGCGGCGGTGGCCCAGGAAGCTGCAGACGACGGTTCCCGCCAGACAAGCCCGCGCAGGGTTGCCTCTGCGAGTAGATCCGCGTCTGAAAGGCTCTCCGGACTGCGCTTGGTGGCAGCACCGACGAGTTGGCGGGCGACGTTCAGGTCCAGGGCGTCCCACGCTATGCGGATCAGAGCCTGAGACTCGAAAGTGGACGTGGCCTCGATGGTCTGTTGGGCGACTTCATCTTCGTCGGTGGACGGGGCGATACCGAATCGGTCACCGAGCAACATGACCAGCGCGTCTCGCACTTCTTTCTGGAGTGCGACGACGTTACCGAAGCGCTTGTACTTGAACCGGTCGGCGTCGAGTTCACCTAGGAGAGCTTCGGTGCCTTCTTCCCGCTGGACACTGCGGTCGCCTTTGATGAAGGCGAGGACTGGCAGCTTCGATTCCTTGGCGCGTCGGTACTCGCTGTGTGTGATGGACAGTGCGCCGGCCTTCGTGCCGTACGCGGAGCCGACGATGAGTAGATAGACGTGACTGGTGTTCAGCGCCTTGAGACAGCCCTCCAACGCCGTTTCCGGGGAAGCTGGCTCGAACTCATAGAGCACAGGCAGACAGTGCGCGGCAAGGAATGAGTCGGTGTTAAGGAGGTTCTGCACAATCAGGCGCTCGTCTTCGAGCTCCTTCTGTACCGAACTGACGAAGACCCGTAGTCTGTTGCTCATCGCGGTGGCTCCGCGCGGCTGAGCAGCTCCGCGAAGTCGTAGTTCACGCTGGTCACGCCGAAGTCCGGCTCCCGCTGGAACGGCCGCCGCAGGTAGTGGGTCTGCGAGGTCCCATCCTCGTGGAACGCCACCATCGCCAGGATGAAGTCGTCCGGCTTGTTGAGCGAGTAGAGGATCTCGTTCTTCGTCACGGTCACGGTGTCCGCCCCCGCCACGCGCCCCTTCACCTCGATGAAGCGCAGTTTGCCCGTGCCCGGCACCCGGCTCTCCACGTCGTAGCCCAGCTTGTCCGTCTCGCGGTCCACCGGCTCGAAGCCCAGCGCCCGCTCCATCTGCATCACGATTGCCCGCGCCGCCGCAGCCGCCGCCAGCGTATCCGCAGTCTCGCGCGCCGCTGGCACGGGCCGGCCCGCCATCGCGGCCAGGAGCCCTGCCGGTACCACCAGCAGACCACCGAGTGCGACCGGCGGAAGCGGCGCCAACTGCCGCTCCTGCTCCAGTTCCTTCAGCCGCTTCTGGAGCCGGCCCTGCAGCAAGTCGGCCCGCTTGCGCGCCTCGCCGGAGTTGAGCCGCGCGTTCGCCTTGCCTGCTTCCTCCTGTAGCCGCAGCTGCGCCGAGCGATGGTCCCAGTAGTTGATCTCCTTCGTGAGACGTTCCTTGACCGCCGCCTCGGTCTTCGCGTTCAGCTCCAGCCGGCGCGCGCGGACCTCCTCGAAATGCTCGGGCACGACCTGCGCCACGGCGTACGCCTGAGCGCGGTCTGCTACGTCGTGGGTGATCCAGCCGCACTCGGGCCGAGCGAGGATCGCTTCGGGAGCCGGCTCGTCGGGCTTCAGCGGACGGTAGTCGAGGTACGGCGCGTACTGCGGGTGCCGCGACACGCCGTCGGCGTCCAACTCCACGAAGAGAATGCGGCGCGAGACCACCCGGCGCTCGCCGCTGGCGGTCAGGCTGGCGTCCTGGATGGCGTGCTCGAGGAAGAAGATGACGCGGGGCTTCGTGCCCTGGTCGCGTTCGTCCACCAGCACCGTTCCCTGGCGCAGCAGGTCGCGGTGCTGCTCGATGGTGAGGTCCACGGCCGCATCGAGCAACGGATGGCCGGGGCACACAAACGCGGCCAGCGGCTGCCCCTGCGGTGACACGAGGTCCTTCTCGAAGGCGATCCGCTCGTAGCGGTCGAGGATCGTCTCGCGAACGCCGATGAGGCGGTCCCGGTTGCGGACCGGTGCGGGCACGTAGGTCACCTCGTACCGTCGCGGCTCCCGCTGCTTGAGGCTGCCGCCCAGGCGGCGGAACGCCTCCAGGAAGAACGACTCGATGTAGTGGGGCTGAAGCCGGCGCGTTTCGGCGCGTTCCATCTCCTCTCGAATATTGAACACGCGCGAGGCATCCATCGCATCGCGGACGATGGCCCGTTCTTCCATCAGTTCCCTGAGCTTCTCACGGTCGAAGGCACCGGAGACCACCTGCGTCAGGCGCGCCCGTACCTCGGGTTGCTCGCCGTAGCGGATCGCCTGGATGAGTAGATCCCGGAGCGGCTTTCCCTCGAACTGGAGCTTGCCAAGGACGTCGAAGACCTGCCCGCCGAGAGCCTTGCGCGCCTCGTCGAGTTTCAGCAGCAACGTTCGGTAGACGTCGCCCTCGCGCGTCTCCTCCGCTACCAGGTTCCAGAGGTGGCACACCTCCGTCTGCCCGATGCGGTGAATGCGCCCGAACCGCTGCTCGATGCGGTTGGGGTTCCACGGCAGGTCGTAGTTCACCATCAGGTGGGCGCGCTGGAGGTTGATGCCCTCTCCCGCGGCGTCGGTGGCCAGCAGGACCTGGACACTCGGGTCGTGGCGGAAGGCTTCCTGCGACTTCAAACGCTCCTCGCGCCCCTTGCCGCCGTGGATGATGACGATCGCCTCCTCACGCCCGAGCAGCGTGCTGATCTGGCGCTGGAGGTAGTTCAGGGTGTCCCGGTGCTCGGTGAACAGCACGAGCTTCTGTCGCGGCGAGGGCGTCGGTGGCGGCACGGCGCCGGATCCGTACGGCGCAGTTTGTTCGGCGATGCGGTTTGAGAGCCCTGCCGGCGTGAAGATCACCCCCAGAAGAGCCGCCAACTCCTTCCACTTGGTGTCGGTGCCGCTGCGGCGGACGGCAAGCGCGAGTCCTTCCAGCCGCAACAGCGTCGCGATCTCCGCCTTGAGTTCGACGATGGTCCGTGCAGCGGTGGCCTGGTCGAGAATCTCCTCTTCGACCGTCTCGATCTCGTCGTCGGGTGCCTCGTCCAGGTCGTCGAGGTCGTCCTCGTCCAACACCCTGGTGTCGGCGGCGATGGCACCGGCCACGTCCGCCGCACGCTGGAGCAGCTCCAACTCGCGCAGTTTGCTTTCGAGGCGTTCGCGCCGGCGCCGGAGCGACTGGTAGATGGCCTCGGGCGACGAGGCCAGGCGCCGCTGCAGGATGGTCAGCGCGAATCCCACGGTGCCGGCCCGCTTGTCGTTCTTCAGCGTATCGGCGCGGTTGAACTCGTCCCGCACGTAGGTGGTGACGGCCTTGTACAGCTGTGCCTCAGCATCCGACAGCTTGTACGGCACGGTGTACGCGATGCGCTGGGGGAACAGCGGCGTCGCGTCGAACTTGAGCAAGTTCTCCTTCACCATCCGCCGCATCAGGTCCGACACGTCCTGCACGTGCACGCCGTCTCGGAACCGCCCCTCAAACCGGTCTCCGTCCAGGAGTGCCAAGAAGAGCTGGAAGTCCTCTTCCTTCCCGTTGTGGGGCGTGGCGGTCATCAGCAGGAAGTGGCGCGTCAGCGTCGAGAGGAGTTGACCGAGCCGGTACCGCTTCGTGTACTTCGTCTCGCTCCCGAAGAATGTCGCGGACATCTTGTGGGCTTCGTCGCAAACAATGAGGTCCCAGCGGCCGTCGGGGGCCTGGAGCTTGGCCTGCACGTCCTCGTTGCGGGAGAGCTTGTCGAGCCGAGCGATCACGAGATTGGTTTCGAGGAACCAGTTGCCGGTGCGCGCGGCCTCGAGCTTGTCGTTGGTCAGGATCTCGAACGGCAGGTGGAACCGGCGGAAGAGCTCGTCCTGCCACTGTTCGGCCAGGCTGCCGGGGCATACGACGAGACAGCGCTGCAGGTCGCCGCGAGCGATCAGTTCCTTGATGAACAGGCCCGCCATGATGGTCTTGCCGGCGCCCGGGTCGTCGGCCAGCAGGAAGCGCAGCGGCTGGCGCGGCAGCATCGCTTCGTAGACGGCCGTGATCTGGTGGGGCAGTGGCTCGACGAGCGATGTGTGGACGGCCAGCAGGGGGTCGAAGAGGTGCGCGAGCCGGATGCGGTGCGCTTCGGAGACTAGGCGGAAGAGAGCCCCGTCCCCGTCGAAGCTCCACGGCCGTCCGTGCGCCACGACTTCGATGTGGGGCTCGTCGTGGCGGTAGAGCAGTTGGTTGGCCACCTTGCCCGTGGCCGTCTTGTAGGTCAGTTCGAGGGCATCGCTCCCGAACCACTTCGTACTGACTACCGTTACGAGGCCGTCGGGCAGGAGCCCGCGGACCGCGGCATCGGGTTGAAGGTCTTCCAGCCTGCTCACGTGTTGTCCCCAGAGAGATGCGTAGAAGATTCCCCCGACTTGCCCATTCGCAAGCTAGGCGACGGCCGTCAACCAGGCGTCAGATACCATGGGAGTGTGACAATTCCCGGAGCGTTGTAGGTTTACCGCGGCCCGCGAAGGGCCGTGGGAGGCACTTTCGTGACGGACGGGACACTGGACTATGAAGCGGTCGGGCTCATCTGCGGGCTCGAAGTCCACCAGCAACTCCTCACAAGTCGGAGACCACTGCAGGTAGGCGGGACCCGCCAGCTGTTCTAGCCGCCAAGACCGGTAGGCGCGAAGCTCGCAGGGCTCCAAGCGGTTGACCACGACGAAAGGGGATTCACAGCGATGGCTGACAAGAAAGCAGATTTGGCCGGACCCGGCATCAGCACGTACCCGGAGGTGGAGAGGATCCTGCCGACCGGCTACAGCTCGATCCTCAACCCTAAGGAGACGCAGCTCGCCATCACTGCGGTCAAGCGGTACATCGAAGACAACCTCTGCAATGAACTCAATCTGTTCCGGGTCGAAGTGCCGTTGATCGTCAGCAGGGAGAGTGGCGTCAACGACTACCTCGACCGGGACGGCTCGCGCACCCCGATCGAGTTCCCGTGCGGCCTGGGGCTGGAGAGGCGGATCGACACGCAGGTGGTGCAGGCCGCGACCAAGTGGAAGAGGCCGGCGCTGCAGCAGTTCGGGTGCCAGGTCGGCGAGGGCATCATCACGGACATGCGCGCCGTCCGGAAGGACTACTTCCTCGACCACGACCACTCGGCCTACGTGGACCAGTGGGATTGGGAGAGGGTGATGACCGTCGACCAGCGCAACCTGGACTTTCTGAAGGACATCGTTCGGAAGATCTGGAAGGTGCTGGACGGCGCCCAGAAACACGCGTACGGGATGTTCCCGCAGCTGAAGGGGAAGTACCCGGAAATCGCCGAGGAGCTGACCTTCCTCCACGCCGAAGAGATCCTCGACATGTTCCCCGACCTGCCGCGCAAGCAGCGGGAGACGCAGATCCTCCAGAAGTACCCGGCGGTCTTCATCATCGGCATCGGCTGGGTCCTCCAGGATGGCTACCCGCACGAGATGCGCGCCGCGGACTATGACGACTGGGTGACCGACACCTCGAAGATGACGGGCAAGAACACCCACGGGCTCAACGGCGACATCCTGGTTTGGAACCCGGTCACCAAGCGGCGCCACGAGCTGACGTCCATGGGCATCCGCGTGACCAAGGAAACCCTGAAGCAGCAGCTGGAGATCTCGGGCCAGCTCGACTTCCTGAAGCTGCCCTACCACCAGGCGATCCTGAACGACCAGATTCCGCTGTCCATCGGCGGCGGCATCGGCCAGTCGCGTACCTTGATGTGGATCCTGAAGAAGGCGCACCTCGGCGAGGTGAGCGTCACCGTCTGGCCGAGGGAACTCAAGGAGATCTGCGCCAAGAAGAACATCCACGTATTGGAGTAGGAGCGGCGCGTGCCGGAGGCCGCGGGCACGCGGTCTCCCCTGCCGGTGAGCAGCCTGGACATCAGGCCCCGTGCGCCCCGATACTGTCGGGGCGCCGGTGTCTGATGGCATCGCACGCCGTCGGCCTGCCGCTGCTGGGCGCGCTTGCCGCCGTCGTGGCGGTGCTCAAGCCGTTCTGAGGTGAACCGATGAGCACGACATCCGGTGGGCCCGCGGGGGCCGGTACGATGCCCCGCATCATCACCCGCGCCGAGATCGACGCGGCGCTGCACGGCGTGGACCTGCTGCCCCGCATCGAGACGGCGTTCGTCGCCTACGCGACGGGCAAGGCCGTCGTGCCGCCGGTGGGGGAGCTGCTCCTGCCGGACGCGCAGGGCGACGTGCACATCAAGTACGGCTACATCGTGGGCGAACCCTACTACGTCATCAAGGTGGCCTCGGGCTTCTACGGCAACCCGGAGAAGGGCCTGCCCTCCAGCAACGGGCTGATGCTGGTCTTCAGTCACGGCACCGGCGAGCTGCTGGGCATCCTCCTCGACGAGGGACACCTGACCGACCTCCGCACGGGCGCGGCGGGCGCCATCGCCGCGAAGTATCTTGCGCCGAAGACCGTGCGGCGGATCGGCGTCGTCGGCACGGGCACCCAGGCGCGCTACCAGCTGCGGATGCTGCAGCCGGTGACGCCGTGCCGCGACGTGCTCGTGTGGGGGCGCCACCCCGAGCGGCTCGCCCGTTACCGGGAGGAGATGGAGGCCGAGGGGTTCCGGGTGCAGACGACCTTCGAGGTGCGGGATGTCATGGCGACGTGCGAGCTGATCGTGACCGCCACCGCGTCGCGGGCGCCACTGCTGCTGCGCGACCAGCTCCGCCCCGGCGTACACATCACCGCCGTGGGCGCCGACTCGCCCGGCAAGCAGGAGCTCGACCCGCTCATCCTCCGGGGCGCCGACGTCGTGGTGGCCGACAGCCTGAGCCAGTGCCTGGAACGCGGCGAGATCGCGCACGCCGTGCGCTCCCGCTGCGTCCGCCCCGACGACGTGGTCGAGCTGGGCGCGGTCATCGCCGGCACGGCGACGGGCCGGACGTCCGACGAGGAGATCTCGGTCGCCGACCTGACCGGGGTCGCCGTGCAGGACATCGAGATCGCGCGCACCGTCTTCGAGGCGGTGACGCGAACGGCAAGCGCCGGAGGGCGTGCCTGATGGGCGACGGCGGATTCCGCCTTGGCGGTCGGCAGACCGTCGCGGTCGTGGCCGTCCTCCTGATCGCGGTGATCCTGTGGTTCGTGAGCTGGCGGTCGCGGACCGCCACGCCGGTCGGGCAGGGGGCGGAGCGGGATTCGGCGGCGGCGCTGATGCCCGCTCCCGGCGCGCGGTTGCTCGTCGGCGGCCCGGACTCGACGGCGTGTTCCACGCCCGAGGGCACCGTCATCCGCGACACGATGTCGCTGGAGGAGGTCGCGCGGGTGAGCGGCGTGCCGGTCGAGTACCTGGCGCGGCAGCTGCGGCTGCCCGCCGGCGTCTCGCGCACCGAGCCCCTGCGTCGCCTGAGGGCCGCGCACGGCTTCACGATGGAGGACGTGCGCCGCATCGTCGCGGACTACCAGCGGCACTGCTAGCGCGTCGGCGGGCGTGTAAGTTCCGGGACGGGAACGTGGCCCGTCAGAGCTGACGACGCCGGGCTCGCGGGCGGGATGGCGCCGCCGCGGCCGGCCGGAGAGGGAGTGAGGCGATGTCGGAGCAGGGATTCCGCCTGGGCAGCTGGCAGGCGTTCGTGGTCGTCTGCGTGTTCGTCATCGCGGGAATCGTGTTCATCATCCGGTCCGCGCCGGAGCACGATGGCGGGTCCGCTCGGCCGGAGACGCCGGCGGCGGCCGCGGCGATCTCGGATGATTCCATCGAGGCGGCCGCGGAGCGGGAGCTGATCCGGGCGACGATGTCGCTGGCGGAGGTCTCGTTCCGTGGCGGTGTCCCCGTGGAGAGGCTCATCACCGAGCTGCGGCTGCCGCCGACGGTCTCGCGGACCGACCCGCTCCGCATGGTGATGCGGGAGCACCACATCACCCTGGAGAACGTCTTCGAGGCGCGCCGCCGGGTCCAGCAGCGGCAGTAGCGCCCTAGCGGGAGAGACGGAGCGGCGAGTAGCCCAACCCGTCGGGTTCCCGTCCCACCGCGAGAGTGCGGACGATCGCCCGCGTCGCGAGATCCACCTCTGCCACTTCACCCATCGCCGAGATCGCGACATAGGCGTGCGTCCCGCCCGCCGTCGGCAGCACGCCGATGGGGACGGCGCTGCGGGCGAATTGCGCGCCGAGCAGCGTCGGGGCGGCGCGCGTGGAGTCGAACGGGAACGCCACCGTCCCCACCGCTTCGCGCCGCGCCGTGTCGAAGATCCGCAGCTCACTCGAGCGCGCGTTGGTCACCAGCGCCCAGCGGCCGTCGGGCGTGAAGCGCACCCGGATCGGGAAGTCGCTCGAGGGCAGCGTCGCCAGCGTATCCAGCGAGCGGGCGTCGAGGATGCTCACGGTGTTGGAGCCGCGGTTCGTGGCCCACACCTCGCGGCCGTCCGGTGTCACGGCGATGCCCTCCGTCCCGAACCCCGTCTGCGTAATGCGCAGCCGCCGCGCGCGCACGAGGTCGAGCATCGTCACGCTGCCCGCGGCGATGCTGGCGACGTAGGCCCTCCGCCCGTCGGGCGAGAGCGCCACCATGTGGGACGTCTGCTGGTGGGTGGGGATGGCGCGCTCGACCTGCCACGTCCTGGTGTCGAGCACGACGACGGCCTGCTGCGCCTCCACGGTGACGAGCACCCGGTGGCCGTCGCGGCTCCAGGCGACGCCGTGCGGGTGGCGGTAGTCGCCCAGATCCACCGTGCGCGCGACGGATCCGCTGCGAACGTCGATGAGCGTGAGTGTGCTGCCGGGCGCCTGCGCCGTGCCGTAGTTCGAGGCCAGCGCCCAGCGTCCGTCGGGCGAGACGGCCACCTCGTGCGGCCCGGTGCCGGTGGGAAGCGTCGCCCCGACCCGCCCGCTCGGCAGATCGACCAGCGAGGCCGTGTTCTCCGCCTTGTTGAGCACGATGAGCGTGCCCGCAGGCGCGGTGGCTGTCTGCGCCGGAAGCCTCGCGTCCTCCTGTGCCTGCAGTGCCGTCGTCGCCGCGAGCAGCGCGGCGAGGAAGACGGACGGTGCGCGTGGAGAGGGTCGTGCCATTACCGTCACTCGCGTGCGTGGGTCGTCAGCGAACGTAATGGGTCATGGATGGGCGCTGGGTGATAGGTGATAGGGACGCAATCCTCGCCAGGCGTCCCTATCACTCATCACCTATCACTCATCACCTATTACCTATCACCCACTAGTTTGGAGTGAGCCGGAGATCTTCGGAAGGGACGGAGGGAAGGACCTCATGACGTGGCCGTTCGCGCACCTGTGGGACAAGGCGCTCACGTACGAGCAGTTCGTCCGCGAGTTCACGCAGTACTGCGAGATGTGGACGGGCGTCTACCGCACGGCGCACGTCGCCGATGAGCTCGTCGCGGCAGCGGCCGCGCTGGGCCGGCGGTTCCGGCTCCTGGCCATCGTCGAGGACTGGTGCGGCGACGCGAGCAACACCATTCCCGTCGTCGCGCGCTGGGTCGAACGGCTGCCGAACGCCGAGTTGCGCCTGGTGCGCCGCGACCAGCACTTCGACCTGATGGAGCGCTACCTCACGGGCACCTCCCGGTCCATCCCCATCGTGGTCGTGCTTACGGACGAGATGGAGGACGTCGGCCACTGGGGCCCTCGGCCGAGCGAGCTGCAGGCGTGGGTGGTCGAGCAGAAGCGCGCCCGGGCGGGCAAGGAGCTCTACCCCGAGGTCCGGACGTGGTACGCGAAGGACAAGGGGGAGACGACGCTGCGCGAGGTGCTCGCCGTGATGTCGCGTGCCCCGGCGGCGAAGGCATAGCGCGGCGGCCCGGCCGTGCTATACTCTACATATCCACTCGTCATTCAAATCCCCCTCTGCGGAGGTCGTCCGATGCGAATGAACCAGGCCGTCGCCGCGGCGCTGCTCGCCGCCGGCGTCCTAGCGGCTTCCGCGGCTGCGCAGCAGCCCGCTGCGCCCGCGCCCCAGGCCCCGCCGCTCCTCGAGGTCGGCGCGCTCGCGC
>ERZ1292640.2764-Hain-H43-02um-R1-2764-length-13937-cov-5_pt1 | contig 13937 bp, 13 predicted proteins | sample MGYA00564404_ERZ1292640 | MGnify/ENA primary metagenome ERZ1292640 (study PRJEB36523, sample SAMEA6512636) | groundwater metagenome | collected 2019-01-08 | study: AquaDiva: Metagenomics assemblies of 32 groundwater samples
GAAACGACATCCACATAGATCCCCTCTTTCTTGTTGTCCCAGTATTCATTCTGAACACGAACCGGTTTTTTCATCCTCTGCCGGTATGCAGCGGAAGATCCCGCAACTGGGAGGACATGGAGTAGCCGGCAGTTTCCGGATCCGTAATCACATTGAGAAGCGCCGGTTTCCCCGCTTTGAAGGCACGTTCCAGGGCAAAAGGAATCTGGTCGGCTTCTTCGACCCTCTCCCCGTAACAATCCATGGCCTGGGCCATCAAATCGTAGCGTGTACGGGAAAGCAGCGTTCCGGGGGTACAGTCCGGTCCGAAAGTACCCTTTTGCATGTTGGTGCACACCCCCCAGCAGGCATTGTTGGATACGATCACCACGATGGGGATGCCGTGGCGCATCGCTGTGTCCATTTCCATGCCGTTTAGCCCGAAGGCTCCGTCTCCGCAAAGACAGAGCACCTGGCGATGGGGATAGGCCAGCTTTGCTCCGATGGCGTACGGAATGCCGATGCCCAGAAGGCCGGTTACCCCGGGATTCATCCGCGCACCCGGGGTGTGAGAAGGAATCAGGTTTCGGGCAAAATCCAGAATCTCTCCTCCGTCGACGGTGACGATGGCATCCCGGTTCAAAAATTTTGCAATTTCAGAACACAACCGGATTGGATTGATGGGCTTTGCCGGGGACATCGCCCATTTCATCCACTGTTTCTTTTTCTCTTCTTCCAGCGTTTTCAGTTCTCCGGCCCATGCGCTTTTGGCAGGCGGGTCCACCCGTTTCCATTCATCCAGAAGCTGAGCCAGCACAGCTCTTGCGTCCCCCGGGATACCCAGGTCGATGCTCCGGTTTCGCCCGATCTCTTCGGGTTCGATATCCACCTGGATGGTCCTTGCAGCCGGATTGAAGCGCGGCGGACGTCCGTAGCCGAGTATATAATTGAGCCGGGCGCCGATAAAAAGGATCACGTCCGAACGGGACATGGCCCGTGAACGGGAAATAAAACAGGAATACGGGTGGTCGTCTGGAATGCATCCGCGGGCCAAAGGCGTCGGTACCGTTGCGATGCCTGAGGTTTCGGCAAATTCCAGAAGCTCTTCATGTGCACCGCTCCACAGAATACCGCTTCCATAGACGATCAAAGGCCGCTCGGCTTCGGCCAACATGGCCACGGCCCTGGCCACCAGGGCTGGATCTCCCCAGGGGCGTCCCGGGTGCCGGCAGCCGTCGGTCAGGGTCTCGTCCTCCAGCCGGATTTCTTCCTCCAGGATGTTTTGCGGAAAATCCACGAAGGTCGGCCCCGGCATTCCCGCGCAAGCCTTACGAAATGCGATGCCGATATATTCAGCCGTTCGTTGCGCTTCGTAGGCGGTTGCACACCACTTTGTGATGGGGCGCATGAGATCCAGATGGTTCATTTCGTGAAACGCACCGAGTTCGAAATCGGACATTTTACTCTGGCCGGCCAGCAAAACAACCGGAGCCGAACCGAAATAGCAGTTGGACACACCGGTCACGGCGTTGAGAACCCCGGGACCCGGAACCACCCAGGCCACTCCGGGCCGGCCCGTGACCCGGGCATATCCCTGGGCCATGAGCACGGCGGCCTGTTCATGGCGAACATCCACAAGCCGTATCCCCTCGGTGGTCAGTGCCTTATAGACACCGAAGGAAGGCACCCCGCTGAGGGTGAAAACGACTTCTACCTTCTGCTTTTTAAGCGCTATTGCCACCAGATCGCTTCCAAACTTCGGATTCATGTAGCCCTCCTGATGATTACAAATATCCGCAACGATTGAACTTTTAAAGACACAAATTGAATTGAGAACTTGCTTTCTGTGCGGGAAGGATACTAAGGCGGGCTTTGTTTGTCAAGGAGATTTTATCGCAGTATGGTTCGCCCTTGGCGACCCTCATGTCATGACAGCATTTCCCGCACTTATCCTTGTCAATTCTCTTTAGGGGTCACTTTTCCAATCATTCCGAAGCATAACGAGCTCATCGTCCAAGCCATGACGAAATATATTGAGATGTTTTGAGGGGTTGATTAGATGATCGGCCAAAATGGTGGTATGGATGTCGAGTATTTGAAAAGGGAATCTCCTTATATCGCCGGAAGGTTCGTCATGTTCCGCTGGTACTCACCCATCACGCGACGGGTATAGCGGTTGTCTGCATCGCCGGCGCGTGATAGAAGCCTTTTGGCGCGGTTGTGTCCGATGTTGTAGGCAAGAAGGACCTCGTTGGTGTTCTTGAAATTCGAGCTGAGCCAGGACAGGTAGTACAGGCCAAAGCGGACATTGTTCGCCGGCTCGAAAAGGTCGGACGCTCCCCGGTAGGGGATGCCCGCTTCCTTGGCGATGGAGGAGGCGAGGATCGGCCGGATCTGCATGATGCCGCGGGCGCCGGCCCGGGATACGGCATCGTTGCGGAAGTTGCTCTCGACCGCCATGATAGCCAGCACGAGCCGGTAATCGATTCTATAAAAACGGGCTTCCTCGTAGAGGATCCTGGCGACGGAAGGAATTTGCTCGGACGAGAGGTCCGTCTGGCCGTCCAGAAGGTGGCGTTCAATCATTTGCACGGTTCTCGCCGGGTTGAAGCGACCAATATCGCAAAGGGCTTCCGTTATGACGCTACTCATTATGAATACCAGAACGACGGCTAATGCAGACAAACATCCGATGGATAGTATTTTTTTGCTGTTCATGATGTTCCTCCATAACCATGCCGGAGTCCGCTCTAACGCTGCCTTATACATCGGACACAGGGGTATCCAAGGGATATGGCGCGTTGGGAACGGGAATGCGAAATACCGGTTAATATCTCGGAATAACGGCAGATGTGGGGGTATTTGCTATAGATGTTCAGCTATCATGGTCTCTCTATAGCGGAATTCAGCACTTTTTGCAAGCCCTAAATTCTCCTGAGTAATCGCCCGGCTCTGCCGGGGGACTCACGGAGTTTGACAATTCCGGGAATATTTGGTGCCCCTGCCGCGATTCGAACGCGGGGCCTGCGGATTAGGAATCCGTCGCTCTATCCTACTGAGCTACAGGGGCGATCCGGTTGGAATGGAGGTTTATTTAACACGCTTTTCGGCGGGCGTCAATACGGGGCAGGCATAAAAAGCTTGACAGAGAATTCGTAGGAGGGTTCAATGCGTCGGCGGGGGCATGCTGAGGCCTGTGGGGCCCCGTAGCAGGACACCACAAGCCTCGCAGCAGCTATTCAATTGCTGACAGTCCTGCCTCCGCACACATCATATCTTGTTCCACAGTCCCTCCGCTGACCCCAATTCCGCCAATAACTCTTTTTTTCTCGTCCGTTATTGGGTATCCGCCACCAAAAACAATCAGTCTCCCTCCGACGCAGGTATTCAGGCCGTACAGCGGTTGTCCCGGCTGGGTAAAAACGTGAAGCTGGTCGGTAGAAATTTTAGTTGCCGCAGCTGTGTACGCTTTGTCTAAGGATATACCGATGCTGGCAAGTAAAGCGTCATCCATACGGTGTTGCGCAACGAGATTTCCTCCCTCGTCTACGATTGCAATAACCATAGGTACGCCTATTTTTTTTGCGGCCTTTTCCGCTGACTGGAGCATTTTTTTAGCTATCTCGATTGTAACTTTCATTCTTGACCTCCTTAGCGTATTTAGTGCAGATTGTTAACCAGTGCGTAGAGGGTTTCATACCCTTCCCTTTTTTTACCCAGCGCCTGCAGGAATTCTTCCCCGCTGATATAGTTGGCGTCAAAAACCAACTGGATTCTCCAGGCTTCGCCTAACTCACTAAGAACTTGTTTCCTGTGAGGGAAGGATACGAAGGCGGGCCTTGTGTGTCAAGGAAATTTTATTTGAGGCAATTCGCCTTGCAGCGGGAATGGGAGAGATTCGAGTGCGGCAAAGGGCAGCTTATGGGCCGCCCTTCCCGGTTAAACGAGCACGTCATCTCTCCCGTCCGCTACTGCAAATCCAGGTCAATGAACTCACATTGTTGTTTACACGAGGGACAACGCTCGGGAGGAGCCTTCGCATAGACGAGTATATGACATCCCCGACAGTTGGCATACTTACAGGAAGGGCATCGCTCAGACTCAGTCGCATAGTCGCAATTTGTGCATTTCCAGTTGTACATAAATCTTCAACTTTAACGATTGATAAGAACTTATTGATTGATTAGGAAATTCTTATTAGATACCCATCACAACTGCCTCGCCGCTTTCGCCTCTCACGACTCTCCCGGAATGGGTGAGGAGACGATAGTTTTCCTTCCGATCCTCCAGCTTTGGCCAGCATACCAGCATGCAATTGGCGCACGTAACGAGTACTGTCTTTTCCCAGAAATGTCTGAACTCTTCCCAGGTTTTGAAGTCACGGCTCTCAAGATCAAACACTATGGCACGGAGCAGTCGATTTTTTGGGTCTTCTGCATATTCCCTGGCTCTCCGTTCAAACGCCTCTTCGTCCCCAGGACCGGGCAGATCCAGTACCTTGTATGACCACGTCGACCATTCTGCCTCCGGATGGCGAACACCGTTTGCACCGCCGCATGTTACAACGCACCTTAAATTGCTGGCTTTCTTGTTATGCGTGCAGACGCGGCCTCCTATGGTGATTTCGGTCTTTTCCTTCAAGGAGATGTATTGGCTGGGACACGAGGCGGCGCACAGGCGACAATGGTTGCAATAATTCCCATCAATCATTTCATCCGGCTCCAGGTCCGCAGTTGTTATAACAGAGGCAAGGGACATGGCTGCTCCATGCTCGGGAGCAATAACGTTTCCGCTCCATCCAAACCAGCCGATACCCGATGCCACGGCCACATACCTGTGAGAAATGGGTGGCGACATGGCCATATAGGATTGGTTGCGCCTGTACTCTATGTTAGGAATCGGAGATACGGACTCGTGGCCCTTTTGTTTCAGAAAATCTGCGATTGCCCTTCCGGCTTCACCAAGCTTTATGTAAGATCGCTTGTGGTCCTCGACGTGCGCCATCTGGTCCTTTTTTGCCAGGTAGGCGCGTATTGGCGGTTTATCAAGTGCCACAACTAACGAAACAGCAGACCGCGCTTCAGGAAGCACATATCCCAAATCCGCTGATGGGGGAGCATCGGATAAACGTTCCCTTGTTGTGAATCCAATTTTGTCAATTCCCATCTGCTTTGCTATCGAGATGATTTCCTTCTTGATGCTCATAGTTTCATTCCTCTCCGAACTTGTTCTTAGCGAGGCCTTGAAAAGTCCTGATAGCGATGATTGGCTTGTCCGGGTTAGAATCAAGATATAGAGGTCGCCGTGTGCAATAGCACACCGCTGGATAGGGAAGCTCTCCGCCTGCAAGACGGGGCTTGCGGGATGCGCCCGGTCACTTCATCCGTGCGTGCAGCCACACATGACCCAGCCTATGTGCCGTAGTCATAGAATCCCTTGCCGGATTTTTTACCAAGATACCCCGCGTCCACATATTTCTATCGTTCTATCAATCCAAAGTGTTATGCTTTTCTGTAGCGAGCAGCGCTGCACCAATGGCTGCGGTTATAAACGGCTCTTCCGGCACCAGAAGTTCTTTTCCTATCGTTTCCTGAAGTATCTCGACAAGCCCCGCATCCTTGGCGCCCCCGCCAGTAATGCCGCATGTTTCTTCTATTTTTACCTTTCTTATCATAGCCAATATCTTGCTGGCTATGGCCTGATGCAGGCCTGCAATAATATCCCCCTTTTTGGTTCCTTCCGCGACGCGCGAGATGATCTCGGTTTCTAAAAAAACTGAGCAGGCGGTACTGAATCTGACGGGCTTCGTGGATTTGACCGATAACCCGCCCAATTCATTGATGTTTATTTGTAGAACCTTGGATATTATCTGCAGAATCCTTCCGCTGCCGGCGGCACATCGATCATTGATGACACAGTCGGCAACCTTTCCACTTTCCGTCACTTTGATGACCCGCGATGATTGGTCCCCAATCTCGATGATAATCCTGACGGAGGGGAAAAGGTAATTCATGCCGCGGCTCTGGCACGTCACATTCGCGCTTTCGATGTGAGGACCGTTTACGAAAGAGGCGCCCAAACCGGTAGCCCCGACGATATCCAGTTGGTCATAACTCAATCCGGCTTTCTCAAGCGCCTCGGTCAAGACATTATTTGCCGCCCGAGCGAAGCTCCCGCTGATCGGCCTGATACCATAGGATAGAACATGATCATCACCATTCATGATCACAGCCTTAGCCATCACTGATCCGATATCTATCCCTGCTTTGAAAGAAATCTGAAGCACCTCCACCTCGATTGATGTTGTACTCTGCCGGACCCCACCCCTCGGGCGGGTGCTTCACTACCCAATACTTTCTGCAAACGCCTGGAACCGTGTTCGCAAAGATTCCAAGGCAGTGGTCGCATAATCCTGCTCGACAACCAATACGGGCAGATTCATTTGTTCAAAATAATCCCTCAACTCCGGGATCTCGTAGCCGTGAGGGTCGCAATTGCGGATGATGTTGAAGTAAACCCCGTTGACACCCCAGCCCTTGATCATCTCTTTCATGTACCCAAAGCGATGGTCAAGGTCTTCCCTGCGGGTGTTCTTCGTATCCCGGAATGTCCGCGGACAGACAACCTTGTCAAGATAGCGGATGGCCAGGCCCTCGTAAGGATCATCCGTTTCATCCACATCCACCCAGAAACTTCTGGTGCCGATCGCCGTGTCATCGATGACGATATTCAGTCCGCAGGACTCGATCAGCTTCGTCATGGCCGTATCATCGATCAGGGACCCCCAGATAAGAATCCGTCCCTTCTTTTTCTCCGGTCCCTTAGCCCTTCCCCGAACTTCCTCAATCACTTCTTCCAGCAATGCATTCCCTTCCTTGACGGGGATGCACATGACGGCTACCAATACCTGCACCATCTCGGACCCGGAAAGAGCGGGGGGATCATTCCTGTTCAATCCATACAACTGGCGAACCATGGCCCTTTGCCTGTTATGGAGCTTGACCGCTTCCCGAATCATAGCTGCCGTCGCTGTTTTGCCGGCGGTTTTTTCAAGCTCCCCGTTGAGGAGTATCAGTTGCTTCTTGAAGAATTCTATGGCTGCCGCATGATTGGTATGGGGGATATCCAGATAAAACGAACAGGGGCTCTTCAGGTAGGACCGCCAGATATAGCTGACCCTCTCCGCCCCGTCACAGGCATGAGCTCCGATAAAGGCATCCAGATAATTATACCTGCCCTTCATGGCAATATCCATTATGCTCCGGTAGAAACAGCACATCACCGTGGGCAGATAACTGTCCGCTTCCGTCAGCGGCTCATTCATATCGCCCAGAATCCGTATGGGCATGTAATCCAGTGCGGTCATCAATTCCAGGGGAGGATAACAGCAAAAATAACCGGCCACTTTGCCACCCTCCGCTTTAATCTCCTTTGCCCTCTCTTCACGGTTTTTGTCTATCTGCGCCGCACGGGCCAATCCCTTCAATTTAGTCATCTCTATCCCTCCTATTTTTTTACCATTCGAAGCCTTCTTTTTTTCTTATCTCGCGGTAGTGATCCATCGTCTCGATGAAGGCTTCCATCTTTGCATGCGATTCTTCCTCATTGAAAACCCTGATATCTACGATGTCTCCCTCAACAATGACGGACGGAATTTTAAATTTCTCCATGAGGAGATTGCGCAGATGCATCAAGGTATAGGTGGCCGGGCGGCACGATATGAGGGGATGGGCGAATAACCCGTCAATCCTGTAATCTTTCACGTACTTCAAGTAGGGCGCTGTAAAAAGTGAAGGTTCCATGCGGTGTTCCAGCGCAACGGGCGCGTATTCGTTAAATTTGTGATACGAATAGGTGGCGATGAGCTCCAATGGATCATGAATCTTCTCTTTTTCGTCCTCCGGCAACGGAGACGGCACATGGTAATTCCAGCTTTCCATGGCAAAAGCAACGCCGTATTTCTCGGCATATTCATCGAATACGCCGAGGGTATGCCAGGGCGGCAGCTCACTGAAAATCATCCTGTATTTCTCGTTGGGTACAGCGCCGATCTTGTTGTCAACCTTGTATTTTACCTCGTCATAAACCCGTTGATAGTATTCCAGCGCCTCAGGATCATCGGGCATGTACAAATGGGGTATCATCAAGGCCCAGAAATCGGTATTTACGGCCGGTGAGGGAACGGCTTTCCTCAACAAATCAACCTCATAGGCGAGTCGATGGGTTTTGAAAAGCGTGTCCAGCTTCGCCTCGAGATTGTCCCAATTCATCTTCTTGCCCAAGAGCTTCTCCAAAAAAGAAACAAAGGCCCGGAGCTCCTGCACCATGAAGGTTATGTTGTCTTTCTTGTTTCCCGGCATAAAGTACTCCATAACACCGGTCTGGGGAAACTCCAGTGTCCATACGGGCACATCCATATAACGCCCCAGGCTTTGGAACCACTTGTATCGGGCGTCACAGGCCGCCCCGCAGGCCAACAGAAAGAGGGGCTTCGGCATACCGCCGCCCGGTGCGTCCTCCGGGATGACAAAATTATTCTCTTTTAATTTTCTCGTATAACCGATGCAATTTCTGGCATAACCGCACGTGGTATTGGGAACGCCGTCGCCTTCCGCATAATCCAGATAGGGCTCCGCCTTCCTCATGGCAGCGCACAAGGCGCCGTAATTCTCCGGATAGCAAATCTCCATGCCCATGGCCTTGGCGATCGTGGTTCCCAGCCACCAGTCCACCATGGCCCACACGACGGGCCTTCCTGCCTCGGCTGCTTCGCGGGCACTGGTTAGGATCTTTTTGCCAAAGTTTCCCGCCTCCCTCGCAGTTTGTAATGTTTTAGCTGATGATTTTTTCTTCTTTTTGTCTTCCATTTTAACTCTCCCTCCATTTTTTACCCTTATTGATCATCATCGAAAAAGGTGGCTGCTTCCATTGTTCTTGCCCTTTTCTTCAGTGCCAGATCTCCTTCAACAGACTTCGCGGCCATTTCCTGGGCAAGGATGGATGCGCCCAGCGCTCCCGTTATCAATGGTTCCGGAGGCAGCACGGCCGGAAAGCCGATGCGTTCTTCCAACCACTTACGGAGACCCGCATTCTTGGCGCCGCCGCCGGTAATAACCACATCCCTTTCAATTCTGATTTTACTGACCATGGCAAAGATCCTGTCCGCCAGGGCCTTATGAAGACCCGCCAGGATATCGGGAACGGACGCGCCCTCGGAAAGGCGCAATAAAACCTCCTGTTCAGCGAAGATGGCGCATGTTTTGCTGATACTCGCCGGTTCCCTGGAACGCAGGGAGATATCTCCTATTTCCTCCAATTTCAACCCCAGGGTATCCGCAATAATCTCCAGGAACCTTCCCGTTCCGGCGGCACACTTATCGTTCATGATGAAATTCCGCACTTTTCCGTCCACCACCTTGATCCCCTTGCTGTCCTGTCCCCCGATGTCGATTACCGTCCTCACATTCGGAAAAAGCCAGCTTACCCCGCGCATGTGGCAGGTAATCTCACTGACCTGGGCATCGGCAAAAGGAACATTTATCCGGCCGTAACCAGTGGCAACGATAAAGTCAATCTGCTCAAAGTCCAAACCCGCTTTTTCAAGGGTATCTCTCATGACCTCATGGGCCAGTCTGCGGTGTTCAGCCCCCGTAGGTCGTATGGTGGACAGGATGATGCTCCTCTCATCCTTGATAACCACCTTGGTAATCGTAGAGCCGATATCAATGCCGGCGAAAAGCACACTCACATCTCCATTTCAGTTTCCCCAATACGGCCGGCTACCCCCTGGAACCCAGGCGAAGGCCTCCATGAATCCAATAGACCTCCCCGTTCATGGCCTCATTGCGGTAGAGCTCACCGATGAGGGAAGCCACCTCGTCGGGCTCAACGAGCCGGTTTATGGGAACCTCCTGGAGGATCTTGTCCAGTGCCTTCTGATTCATGCTTTTTGTCATGGCCGTTCCCACATAACCGGGGGCTACGGCTACGCAACGTATTTGATTGCCCAGGTTTCGCCTGAAGAACTCTGCAACGATGACCTTGGGCATCACGGACATGGCGGCCTTGGTTGATGAGTAGTTGATCTGACCTGCCGTTCCCAGAGAACCTGTGGAAGAAATGAGACAGATCAATCCCTGGCAGCGATGATTGATCATCTGCTCCGCACACTCCCGGACAGTCAAAAAGACGCCGGTGATGTTGATGTCGAGAACGGACTGAAACTGTGCCAAAGGCATCTTGGCGGTCACTTTTCCCGTTTCCCGGTCCGGAGACACCATAAGACCATCCCTGATGATACCGGCACAGGGGACGACCAGATTGATGGCGCCAAATCGATCGATAGCCAGTTTGGCCAAGGCGGCAGTGTCTTCTTCCTTGGTGACGTTGCCGACTAGGGTCGCCACCTCCCCTTTCATCTGGAGAATATCCTTTTCAATCCTGGCAAGGCCCTCCGGCACCACATCATGCAGAACTACCTTTCCGCCGTTGCTCACCCAGTATTTTGCTATACTTTCACCGATCCCGCCGCCGCCGCCGGTAATCACCGCAACTGCTCCTTTCATATCTAACATTTCTTCAACCCCCTTTTCAAGATGACTGGATATTTAAGAACCTATCTTAACGCTGCCCCCCTAAACCCGCCCACAGCAAAACTATAAGGGGAAGGATGATCCCCCATAAAAGGCCGCCGCTTCAGAGGCTTCTATGAATCTAATCCTTCAACCAATTTCGCACGACTTTACTGGCTGCAGTCTGCGGGTCAATCCTTTGCTCCCATATGTCGTCCATCAGGTCGTCGATAACTGCATTGCCATGGATCTTCTGCCACAGAACATTCAAAATTTCACTCTCGATCCGTTGTTTTAACTCATCCTTTAACTGGGTCTTTCTCCGGTTTTTCAGCTTATCATCCTGCTTGAGATATCTGGAGTGGCGCCAGATCTCTTCATAGAGATCGTCGATCCCTCTATCCAGGGAGGCCGAGGTCAAGATGACAGGCGGCTTCCATTCCATCTTTCCCCGCTGGCGGTCCAGCATGGCCTCAATGGAAAGCGATATGTTTTCCGCCCCCGGACGATCTGCCTTATTAACGACAAAAAGGTCCGCGATCTCCATCAGTCCCGCCTTCATGAGCTGTACGTTGTCTCCCGATTCCGGTGTAAGAATGACAATGACCGTATCTGTGGCCTGGGCAATATCAAGTTCGGATTGACCGACGCCAACCGTCTCGATGATGATGATCTGTTTGCCGCTTGCGTCAAGAATTCGTGAGGATTCCTTTGTGGTTCGCGCAAGGCCGCCCATTACCCTCCCTGCACTCATGCTGCGGAAAAAAACATCCCACTCCTTTTGCCTCTTGTTCATCCGGATGCGATCGCCGAGCAGCGCCCCTCCGCTGAAGGGGCTGCAGGGATCGACAGCAATGACGCCGACGGAATAATGGTTGTTGCAAAACAGCTTCACCAGTTTGTCAACAATGGTGCTTTTCCCCGAACCTGGAGGGCCTGTAACACCGATATAGTAAGCGCTCCCCGAATGGGGATATATCTTTTCCAGTATGTATGGTGTAGGTTCAAGCCCCCTTTCGACTATGGATATGAGGCGAGCTACCGCGTGCTTATCGCCCTTGAGTGATTCACTGATGAGCCGGTCAATCTCTACCATCAATAGCCTCGATCAAATCAATTTACGGAAACCGAATCACTGATCCCCTTAATGATCACCTCCATGGGGGTATCGGGTCCATATATTTCATAGATACCCTTCTTCTTGAGTAGGGGGATGTGCTTAGGGGGAATCACACCGCCCATAAACACCTTTATCTTATCCATGCCCTTCTTTTTAAGAAGGTTTACAACCTTGGGCCCGAGCGCGAGATGGTTTCCCCCCAGGGTGCTCAATCCGACCACATCCGCATCTTCCTCGATGGCGGCCTCGACAATCTGCTCCGGGAACTTGTTTCCCAGATAAATCACTTCCATTCCCGCGTCCTTAAGAAATTGCGACACGAGATAGACGCCGCGCCAATGGATATCAAGCCCTAATTTAGCCATGACGACCCTGATTTTTCTTTCCATAGTCCTCGCCTCCTGTGGGATAGATTTTTAATACCGATTATGATATGAGTGGGAACGGCCACAGACCGAATTCTTCCCGGAACACTTCCGCAATCTCACCATGGGTTACCAGGTTTTTCACTGCATCCATGCAATAGGGAAATAGATTCTCTTTGCTGTGGCACTTTTCCCGCAGTATTTTGATACAGCCCTTCACCTTCTGATTGTCGCGTTCTTTACGGAGGCGCTTCAGCTTGGCCTTTTGTCGCCTATAGGTCTCCGGATATTCAAATACCTCGATCGGGGTAATGTTCGCATCCTCAGATTTCATGAAGTTCACACCTACGACCTTCATCGCGCCGGTTTCGATATCCTTTTGATACTTGTTGTTGTAATTGCTGATCTCGCGATGCAGCCAGCCGCTTTCCACCGCGGAAACAAGTCCCCCCATGGCTTCGATATTCTCGACATACGCGAATACCCGCTTCGTCATCTCCTCCGTGAGATATTCGAGATAGTATGAACCGGCAAGGGGATCGACGGTGTTTACGACGCCCGTCTCGGTCTGAATGATCTGCTGCGTCCGCAGGGATACGAGAGCTGCCTCTTCCGTGGGCGCCGAGTAGGCCTCATCATAAGAATCGAGATGCAAAGACTGACACCCGCCAAAAACTGCGGCAAGCCCCTGGATGGCCGAACGGCCGATATTGTTCAATGGCTCGGTCGACGGGAGGGTCACTCCTGCCGTCTGGACATGAAAACGCATGAGCAGCGATTTCTCATTTTTTGCACCAAAGCGTTCCTTTGCGATTTTATACCATATCTTACGGCTGGCCCGGCATTTGGCTATCTCTTCAAAAAAGTCATTGTGGAGATCCCAAAAGAAGGACATCCGTGGCGCAAAATCATCGAATTTCATGCCCCTCTTGATCAGCTCCTCGGAAGTAGCAATGGCATTGGCAACGGCAATGCCCACTTCGGTGATCGCATTCGTACCCGCCTCCCGCAGGTTGTATCCGTTAAAGCTAATGGGATTCCAGCGGGGTACATTCTTACAGATCCACTCCACGACGTCACACTGCATCCGGAAGGAAACTGAGGGCGGCAGTATTTCCGGAGCACTACCCACACAAGTTTCCATGATAAAGTCATTCTGACAGGTTCCCGCTAGTTTTGTAATCGGCGTCCCTCTTTGTTCTGCCACGGCAAAATACATTCCGGGGATAACGAGGCTGGTACTGGGAAGATGGGTGACAATCGACGTGCTCACCGTACCCAAATCGATATCCGCGAAAAAGGCGTCAATGTCCCAGATGGAATCTACGGCCGCCCCACACTGCCCCACATTGCCTTCTGCTTCGGGATCATCCGAGTTATAACCGCGGATGGTAGGAAGATCAAAAAGGATACTCACGCCCGTTGCTCCATGGTCTAACAGATATTTTACCCTTTTGTTGCAGTCTTCAGGGGCTCCCAAACCAGCCAGCTGACGGACGGTAAAGAGTCGCCCCCGATACATGTTGGCATAGACGCCTCGCACGTAAGGTGGTTTCCCGGAAAAACCCAGATCTTCCATATAATGGATATCCTCAGTATCAGCCGGCGTGTAAATCAGCTTTACGGGAATTCCGGAATGGGTGAAATATTTGCCTTCCATCGCCCTGTCATCGTCCCGAAGGCAGTTTTTAAACCAATCGTCATAGTTTTCCTTAATCAACCTGACATGCTCCTCGCTGAAAAGGCACTTCGCGTTCTTTGCTTCCTCAGACATAAAAAACCCTCCTTTACCGAATGATAACTCCTTTACCGTTAATTTTATAGATCCCTCGGCGCCAATAACCGCAACCAAGGGTTCCATGCCGTATGGCGCATTACTCCGTTGTGACGTATTCCTTGATC
>ERZ1292640.2767-Hain-H43-02um-R1-2767-length-13933-cov-10_pt1 | contig 13933 bp, 10 predicted proteins | sample MGYA00564404_ERZ1292640 | MGnify/ENA primary metagenome ERZ1292640 (study PRJEB36523, sample SAMEA6512636) | groundwater metagenome | collected 2019-01-08 | study: AquaDiva: Metagenomics assemblies of 32 groundwater samples
TGCATGCCTGAGGTCCGCCACCCATGACCTGCCGCCTGAACGAAACGCACGCGCCGGATCTGCTCAGCTGGCTCGACTCGGCCAACCGCGACGGCTGCGACTTCCCGATCCAGAATCTGCCACTGGGCGTGTTCCGCCCCCGGGGATCGCAGCAGCGGTTCCGCGGCGGCGTGGCCATCGGCGACCAGATCGTCGACCTGTCGGCCCTGGCCGCGACATCCCTCGTCTCGGGTCTGGCCGCCAACGCCGTGCAGGCAGCCGCCCAGAACAAGCTCAACGCTTTTCTGGCCCTCGGTCCCGATGCCTGGCACGCCTTGCGACAAGCGCTGTCGCGCGCCCTGCGCGCCAGTGCGGCCGGACAGGATCGGCTGGCCGCCTGCCTGTTCCCGCAGGATGCGGCCGAGTTCGATGTCCCGGCCACCATCGGCGACTACACCGACTTCTACACGTCCGTGCACCATGCCGAGAACGTCGGCCGTCTGTTCCGTCCGGATCAACCCCTGCTGCCCAACTACAAATGGGTCCCCATTGGTTACCACGGCCGCGCCTCCAGCATCGGCGTCTCGGGCCTGGTGTTGCCGCGCCCCTGGGGGCAGATCCTCGATTCCGCCACCGGCCAGCCGACCCTGCGGCCCACGGCGCGCCTGGACTTCGAACTGGAACTGGGCGCGTTCATCGGCCCCGGCAATGCGCCCGGACAGCCGATCGGCATGGCCCAGGCCGAGCAACACGTCTTTGGCTTGTGCCTGCTGAACGACTGGTCGGCGCGGGACATCCAGGCCTGGGAATACCAACCGCTCGGACCGTTCCTGTCGAAAAACTTCGCGACCACGATCTCGCCCTGGATTGTCTCGCTGGAGGCACTGGCCCCCTATCGCAGAGCCTGGGCGCGCCCCGATGCCGACGGTGAACTGCTGCCTTATCTCGACTCGGCCGACAACCGCACCGCCGGCGCCTTCGACATCACGCTGCAAGTCGACTTGCAGACAGCACGCATGCGTGAGGCCGGGCAGGAAGCCGCCACCCTCTGCCAGACCAACTACCACCATGCCTACTGGACGCTGGCACAGATGGTCACGCACCACACCGTCAACGGATGCGCACTGCGCCCGGGCGACCTGCTGGGCACCGGCACGCTGTCGGGCCCCGAACCCGCAGAGGCGGCCGCCCTGCTGGAACTGAGCCAGGGCGGCAAGCGTCCCGTGCACCTGCCCGACGGCGAGACACGGACCTTCCTCGAAGACGGGGACACGGTCACGCTACGCGGCTGGGCGCACCGCGCCGGCCTGCCGCGCATCGGCTTCGGCAACTGCACCGGGCGGGTGGCAGCGGCCTGACGGCCGCCCCACGCCAGCCATGCCCGACGGGGATCACACGCCACGACGCCTCACAATACCGTCCTGGCTCTTACTCGCTGAAGGTGGATCGTGATTTTTGAAGATCTCAGGGCATTCGTGATAGTCGCCCAGCACGGCAGTTTTGCCCAGGCCGCGTCCGACCTGTGCATTGCCCAGTCCGCGCTGAGCAAACGCGTCCAGCGACTGGAAAGCCGGATGGGCACGGCACTGCTGGAGCGACATGCCCGCGGCGTCACGCTGACGCAGGCCGGGCATACCTTCCTGGCCCGCGCCCAGCGGCTGGTCGGCGAAGTATCCGACATGGAACGCAACCTCTCGGCCTTCGCCCAGACGCCCTCCGGCCAGGTTCGCATCGCCCTGCCGCAGCGGACCTGCGGCCTGCTCGCCCCGCCGGTCGTCGAGCGGTGCCGGGCGGAATTGCCGCTGGTCGATCTCGACGTCCTGGAGGGAACACCGTCGAACGTCCACGGCTGGCTGATGCGCGGTGAGACAGACATCGCGATGACCTATAACGCCGACCTGGGCACCGGCTTCAGCGTCAAGCCATTCCTCATCGAACCCTTGTTCCTGTTCACCTCTGCGCAAAAAGCGCATGAGCACTTCGGCCGCCCTGTTCCCGACAGCTGTTCACTGGCCGACCTGGCGACATTACCGCTGATCCTGCCCCGCAAGCCCAACGTCGTGCGGGTCCTGGTGGACCGGCTGGCACTGGGCCAGGGGTTCCGCCCCAACGTCATCTACGAAACGGATGGACCGACGACGATCCGCGGTCTGGTGGAGCGCGGCCTGGGCGCCACGGTCTTCAGCCTCAGCACCTCCTGGAGCTACGCCGTCGAATCCGGTCAGCTGATCGCAATCCCGTTCGCATCGCCCCTGGTCAACTGGAAGATGTACCTTGCCTGCAGCCGCCGGGAGCAGGCTGCCATCGCCATCCACCGCGTCAACGCCATCGTGGAAGAAGAGCTCGACCGGTTGCTCGACAGCGGCGCCTGGCCCAATGCCCGACGCATCGCAGACAGCATGGCGACGCTCGACTAGCGGAAAGCGGCACCACGCGGTGCCGCCCCGTCAGAGTTGCACCCGTGTACCCAGCTCGATCACGCAGTTGTTCGGCAGGCGGAAGAAGTCCGCCACGTTGCCGGCATTGCGCGACATGAGCGAGAACAGAGCCTCGCGCCAGCGCGCCATGCCGGCGCCCCGGGTCGGCACCACGATCTCGCGACTGAGGAAATAGGAGGTTTCGAACAGGTTGATCGACAGTCCCTGGGCCTGGCAGCGTTCCAGCGCCTGCGGGATGTCGGGGATGTTCATGAAACCGTAGTTCACCTGCACCCGCCAGAAGCCCGGTACCAGCGGCGTCACCTGCACGCGTTCCTCGTCCGCCACCCAGGGCACGTCATGGAATACCACCGTCAGGATCAGATTACGCTCATGCAGCACCTGGTTGTGCTTGAGGTTGTGCATCAGTGCCTGCGGCACCGTGTCCGGGTTGGCCACCGCATAGACCGCCGTGCGCGAGACACGGTGCGTACGGTCATCCGCCAGGGCCGTGATGAAGGGCAGTAGTTCCGGGTCGCCCTGCCGGATGTTCTCGATCAGCAGTTCGCGGCCGCGCCGCCAGGTCGCCATGACGGCGAAGATGGTGATGCCGGCGACCAGCGGAAACCAGCCGCCTTCCAGGAACTTGATGGCGCAGGAGACGACCAGCGCTGCATCCAGCAGCAGGAAGGCCCCGGTGGCGGCCAGCGCCAGCGGCAGCGGATAACCCCAGCCATGGCGGATGACGAAGAAGGTCAGCAGCGTGGTGATGAACATCGTCAGCGTGACGGCAATGCCATAGGCCGAAGCCAGCGCCGACGAACTGCCGAAGCCGACCACCGCCAGCAGCACGGCCACCAGCAGCAGCCAGTTGACCTCCGGCATGTAGATCTGGCCGACCTCCCTGGCCGAGGTGTACAGCACGCGCATGCGCGGCAGCAGCCCCAACTGGATCGCCTGCTTGGTCACGGAATAGGCGCCGGAGATCACGGCCTGCGAGGCGATGATGGTGGCCAGCGTGGCCAGCACCACCGCCGGCACCAGCCAGGCCGAGGGGAACATGCGGTAGAACGGGTTGTCGACGGCGGACGGCTCACGCATGAGCAATGCGCCCTGGCCCATGTAGTTGATCGCCAGCGCCGGCAGCACATAAGCGGTCCAGGCCAGCTGGACCGGACGCTTGCCGAAGTGCCCCATGTCGGCATACAGCGCCTCGGCCCCCGTGAAGGCCAGCACGATGGCGCCCACCGCCACGAACACATGCCAGCCCTGGGCGCGCAGGAAGGCCAGCGCATGCAACGGGTTCAGCGCCGCCAGGATGGCGGGTTCGCGCACGATCTCCAGCAGGCCGGTGAAGGCCAGCACCGCAAACCACAGCATGATGATAGGACCGAACAGCCTACCGACCAGCGCGGTGCCGAAACGCTGCACCATGAACAGGCCGACCAGCACGGCTGCCGACATCGGCAGCACATAGGGCTTGAGCGCCGGCGTCACCACCTCCAGGCCCTCGACCGCGCTCAGCACGGAAATCGCCGGCGTGATGACGCTGTCGCCATAGAACAGCGCCGCCCCAGCCACGCCGGTCAGCAGCAGCGCAACGCGCCGCCCGGGTGTCGTGCCGGCGGCATGGGCGGCCAGCGCCGTCAGCGCCAGGATGCCGCCTTCGCCGCGGTTGCTGGCGCGCAGGATCAGCAGCACGTACTTGAGGGTGACGATGGTCAGCAGCCCCCAGACGATCACCGAGACGGCGCCGATGATGTGGGCCATGTCCAGCGGCACACCCGCGGCGCCAAAGATTTCCTTCATGGTGTACAGCGGACTGGTGCCGATGTCGCCGTACACCACGCCGAGGGCGCCGAGCGTCAGCACCGCGAGTTTTTCCTTGTCGTGATTCGTGTCCATCGCAAAGCATTCAAAGTGACGATGCCGGCACTGTCGCGCGCCCGGCATCAGGAACGCATAAGGATGCGATGGGTCAGTCGCTGGCGAGCCGGTAGCCGACGCCGGTCTCGGTCAGCAGGTGGCGCGGCTCGGCCGGGTCGCGCTCGATCTTGGCGCGCAGCTGTGCCATGTACAGCCGCAGGTAGTGCGTGTGCTCGGTGAACTCGGGGCCCCACACATCCATCAGCAACTGCCGGTGCGTCACCACCTTGCCGGCGCTGCGCACCATGCGCGCCAGCAGCTTGAACTCGGTCGGCGTGAGATGCACCGGCACGCCGGCACGCTGAACCGTGTGCGCGGCGAGGTCGATGCGCAGATCGTCCCGTTCATGCACCGTCACGGCGGCGGCCAGGGCGGTGCCGCGGTGGCGCAGCGCCACCCGGATGCGCGCCAGCAGCTCGCCCACGCTGAAGGGTTTGGTCAGGTAGTCGTCGGCGCCGGCATCGAGCAGCTCGATCTTCTGCGCTTCCTGGTGGCGTGCCGACACCACGACGATGGGCACATTCTGCAGCCGGCGCACCGCGTGCACCAGCTGCAGGCCGTCGCCGTCGGGCAGCCCCAGATCGAGCACAATGACGTCGGGCGGGCTGTGATGCAGCAACGCCGTGGCCTCGCTCAACGACACCGCAGTCTGCACCTCGAAGCCTTCGACCGAGAGCGAGGACTGGATCAGCGCGCGGATCTCGCGGTCGTCCTCCACCACCAGCACGCGCAAGGTCATGGCAACACCTCCGTGCAGCGCACTGCGGTACGAGCCCCTTCGGGCGGCCGGGCAGGGCTCATGGCAACTCCGGCACCGGTTGCGGCACATCCAGCGGGAGCAGCAGGCAGAAGACGCTGCCCTCGCCCGCACGGGACTGCAGCGTCAGCCGGCCGCCATGCGCCTGCGCAATGGCGCGGCACACCGCCAGCCCCAGGCCGGCACCGCGCCGGCCCGAACGGTCGCCGCGCGCATAGGGCCTGAAAATGTCTTCCTGTTCGGCCGGCGCAATGCCGGGCCCGTGGTCCGCGACGCAGATCCGGATTTCCTGCGGCTGCACACTGACGGTCAGCTCGATGGCGCCCTCGCCATGCTTGAGCGCGTTGTCCAGCAGATTGCCGACCAGCTGCGCCAGCAGCACTGGGTCGGCCCTCACCAGCGGCAGACCTTCCGGCACGCTGGCGCGGATGCGATGGTCCGGGTCGTGCGGGCGCATGCGCGCCAGCACCGCGCCAACGATCTCTTCCATCGATTCCCAGTCACGCCGCAGCACCAGCCCGGGGCTGGCCAGTCGCACCAACTGCAAGGTGTTCTCGGTGATGGCGCTGAGGTAGGACGCTTCGCTGGCAATGCTGTCCAGCAGGCGGGCCTGTTCCGTCGGGCCCAGCTTGTCATGCTGGGTCTGCAGGGCGGACGCCGCGCCCACGATGGCGGCCAGCGGCGTGCGCAGATCATGCGAGATCGCCGCCAGAAAGGTGCTTTGCAACTGCTGACGCTGAGCCTCGCCCTGCGCCGCCAGCATGGAGGTGGTGAGCTTCAGGCGCCACAGCGCCTGCGCCAGCAGAGCACACAGCGCCTGCGCATGTTCCCGCCCTTCTTCATCGGCGGCCAAGGCAGGGCGAACACAGGCGGCGCCCGACACCTGCCCCCGGCCACCCAAGGGCAGATACCAGGCATCCAGACCGGGCCAGCGCCCGGTGCCCGGCCCCAGCACGGCGCCATCCTTCATGCAGCAGCGCATGCCATCGAGTACAGCGGCGTCCAACCCCTCGACATGCGCCAAGACCTCGACGCCGTCCGCCAGCACCAGCGTGTTAGGCCCCGCAAACTCGGCCTCCAGCGCGCTGCAGCCCAAGGACTGCACCTGTTGTGGCGTGGTGACGCCGGACAGCTCGGTAGCCAGCGCCTGCAGCTGCCGTGCACGTTGCTCATTCAGACGGGCGGTCTCGGTCTCGCGCCGCAGCCCGCTGGCCAGGCGGCTGATGACCAGAGCAACCACCAGCATGGTGGTGAGCGCAATGAAGTGCTCCTGGCTTTCGACCTCGAACGTCCAGCGCGGCGGCACGAAGAAGAAGTTCAGGGCCGTGACGGCACCGACGGCGCAGACCGCCGATTTCACCCAGTCCAGCCGGTAGGCGGCGAGCACCACCGTCAGCACGTAGATCATGGCCTGGCTGGTCAGGGACACATAGGGCTCCAGCAGCAGACCGGTAACCGTGGCAACCAGCAGCAGGACGACCATGCCCCACTGGCCGGCGGCGGAGAAGGAAACCCTGGACGCATTCATGATGGGCACAGCGTAGCACCAGCGGCATCAGGATTGCATTAGGAAAGGAAAGCTTCCAGGTTCGGGGCCGATGCCCGCCGGCGGCCGCATCCATCACCCCCTCAGAGGAGGCCCGGCTGCCGCGCGGATGCATGGAGCAGCTTGAGAAAGGCCTTGAGCTCCCTCGGATTGACGGGCTTGAACAGGATCGGCCAGCCGCTGGCACCCACCATCTCGATGAATTGGCTGGAGGTATCCCCGGTCAACAAGACGGCATGGATCTCATCCAGCGCGCGGTTTCGGATGGCCTCCAGGAAATCGATGCCGGACATCCTGCCGGACAGCCGGTAATCGCTGAGGTAGATGTCCGCTGCCTGAATGCCTGGCACAGCCAGCGCCTCTTCCGCCGACACATGGTGGGAAACCCGGGCGCCATGCGCCTGCAGCCACGGAATGAGCGCCTGCGCCACCTCCTCGGCATCCTCGACCACGACGACCCATGCGCCGGTGAGGTCCAGCGAATCGGTCTGTTGCTCCGGAGCTTCGACGCTGGTCGGCGAATGTGTTGCCATCGGCAACATGATTTCCATGACCGTTCCTTTCCCGGGCCGGGAACGGCAGGCCACGTTCAGATCCAGCAGCGCCGAAATCCGGCGGACGATGGCCAGCCCGAGCCCCAGGCCCTTGCTGCGGTCACGCTGCGGATTGTCGATCTGGTAATACTCTTCAAACACCTGCTCCAGGTGTTCTTCAGGGATGCCGATGCCGGTGTCCCGCACCTGCAATTTGAATCCCAGGGGCACCCGGCGCACGGCCACGAGAACGCCGCCCTGCTGCGTGTACTTGATGGCGTTGCCCAGCAGATTGCGCAGCACCGACGACAGCAGCCGTTCGTCGGTCAACACCGTCACCTCGTCCCGGGGCAGCCTCAGCTTGAGCCGCAAGCCCTTGGCACTGGCCTGGGGCATGAATTCCTGCACCAGCTGGGCCAGGACCATGTCCAGATCGACCGGCTTCAGATGCGGCTTGATCGCACCGGCATCCAGCTTGGAAATGTCCAGCAGGGAATCGAGCAGGTCCGTGAGCGCATGGACGGATGACTCCATCATGCTGGCTGTTTTTTTCTGTCTTGGATCGAGACCTGAATCCATCAAACCGGCCAGCTGGAAATGAATCGCCTGCAGCGGCTGGCGGATGTCGTGTCCGGCATAGGCCAGGAACTTGGACTTGACCTCGTTCTGCTGACGCAACTCCTGCGTCGTCCGCTCCAGGCTGTGCGCCAGTTTCTCCAGTTCGGTGCGCGTGCGTTCGTTGACCATCAGGATGAAGCCCACCCCCGCCGACAGAACACCCGCGCCCAGCGATGCGACATAAAACGACTGCACCGGGGACGACTTGAACAAGCCGGACTCGGCGCCGACCTCGCCGACCGTCAGCAAGCGCAGCAAGATGCCCGTGGCAGGCAGCGCCAGCGCCAGCTGGGTGACGCGCTCGCCGAACGTCCCCTTGGCGTTGCGCGACAGGTGCCACAGGGTCAGGACAAAGGCGCACAGCAGCGAGGCGGTGACCACCGCCAGGCGCAGCGGATAGGTTGGTGCAATGAAAGTGACGAAGAACACGACCGTGAAAAAGGCAGCACCGGCCAGCGCCAGCGGCCGGAGGGCGGGCTGCTCGCCGTAGAACCGCCTCAGGCCGTGGCCGAACAGCAGCACGGCCACGACGATGAGCGTATTGGCCACCACTACACCCCAGAAGGGATGCACCGTTCCGCGCAGGTTCAGCAGCACCACGGCAAAGAGAAATCCCGCATCCGCCGTGATCCATTCGCCCAGGCCTCTGATCTGCGCCGAGACACTGCGGCGCAACGAGACCAGGATCAGCATCGTGACCAGCGCCAGAAAGGCACTCATCACGATCACCGAGCGGGGATCGAGCAGACTCATGGGCGATCACCGCCGTGGCACGAACGACACGTCATCAAGGTCATGCGATGGCTGCAGCGCATCGGCTCTCCAAAAACATGCTTGCCCGGAAAAGGATGAGGCAACGATCCAAGATATCGGGTCAGGCCTGGCCAAAGACCAAGCGGCTGGCCAGTTGATGCAAGTGCGTCCACGGCGCTGTCAGGTCCTCCAGCACGCTGAAGTGATTTTTGCCGGGAATGGTTTCGCACACCGGCACCGCCTTCTTGCCCCAGGCCTGCTGGATCAGCTGGTTGTGGCGGATGAACTCAGCGCTTTCGTCGCCACCGGCCACGGTGTACAGCACCCCCGGCTTCGGCGCCGGCAGCAGCGCCGGACTGGCCAGGCGCACCTGCTCGGGCGTGAGCCTGAGCGAATCCTTGAGGAAAGGCGTGTGCATGATCGGCTCCAGGTCGTACACACCGGAGATGGACAGGGCTCCCTTCACCAGATTGGCCGGCAGGTCCTTGGCATAGGCCGGCCAGACGCAATCGAGCAGCATGGCCGCCAGGTGGCCGCCGGCCGAGTGGCCCACCACATAAATGCGGCTCGGGTCCCCGCCGTACTGCCGGGCGTTGCGCCAGGCCCAGGCCAGTGCCTTGACCATCTGCAGCGTGATCTGGGGAATGGTCACGGCCGGGCACAGCGCGTAGTTGGGAATCATCACGCAGGCCCCCTGGTTGGCAAAGGCCGGCGCGATGAAGGAATGATCCGCCTTGTCGAGCGCGCGCCACCAGCCGCCATGGATGAAAACCACCACCGGCGCGCCGGCGGCCGGCGCCGGCTGCGGTGCCAGCCGAGAGCGGGGAAAGATGTCGAGCGTTTCCATCGGCCCGTCGCCATAAGCGATGTCTTGCTCATGCACATGGGCTTCCCGTGCATCCTCAGAGGCGTCAGCCCATTGGGCAAAGTGGGCGGCATGCTCGGGCACCAGCGCGCGGTTGTTGTACATGCGGTCCAGCCATTTTGGGTCCCAAGCAGCCATTCACGATCTCCTGTATCTGTTCCAGCCATTTTCGCAGAGCGCGATCTTGTCACAATCCGCCCGCCAGGCGGCTCCATCCCGGCGACAGGGGGAAACCCTGAGAAAGGGAAGTCGCTGTATTCTTGGTTCATGAACCTTCATGCCAAACTCCAGCAGCGCGCTGCCGAGCAACGGCCCGTGCGTATCGGCCTGATCGGCGCCGGCAAATTCGGCTCCATGTACCTGGCCCAGATTCCGCGCACGCCCGGCGTGCAGCTGGTGGCCATTGCCGACCTGTCCCCTGCCGCGGCCCGCGCCAACCTCGCCCGCGTTGGCTGGAAACCGGAATCGACCGACGCCCGATCTGCACAGGACGCTATCAAAACAGGAGCAACCTGGATCACCGAGGACTGGAAGGCGGTCGTCACCCACCCGCAGATCGACCTCATCGTCGAGTGCACCGGTAACCCGGTCGCCGCGGTCGACCACATCCTCGAAGCCTTCGCCCACGGCAAACACGTGGTCAACGTCACGGTGGAGGCCGATGCGTTCTGCGGCCCGCTGCTGGCACGCAAGGCAGCACAAGCCGGCGTGGTCTATTCGCTGGCCTTCGGCGACCAGCCGGCGCTGATCTGCGATCTGGTGGACTGGGCGCGCACCTGCGGCTTCCCGGTGGTAGCGGCCGGGCGCGGCCACAAATGGCTGCCGCATTTCAGCGAATCGACGCCCGAGACGGTATGGGGCAACTACGGCCTGACGCCGGAGCAGGCGACACGCGGCGGCCTCAACCCCAAGATGTTCAACAGCTTCCTCGACGGCTCCAAGCCCTCCATCGAGAGCGCGGCAGTCGCCAACGCCACCGGCCTGACGGTACCGAGCAACGGCCTGCTCTACCCGCCGGCCAGCGTGGAGGACATTCCTTTCGTGACCCGTCCGAAAAGCGAAGGCGGCGTGCTGGAGCGCAAGGGCATGGTGGAGGTGATCTCCTCGCTGGAGGCCGACGGCCGCAAGATTCCCTACGACATCCGCATGGGCGTGTGGGTCACGGTCGAGGCCGAGACCGAGTACATCAAGAACTGCTTCGAGGAGTACAACGCCCACACCGACCCCAGCGGCCGCTACTTCACGCTCTACAAGCGCTGGCACCTGATCGGGCTGGAGGTCGGCGTCTCGGTGGCCAGTGTGGCCGTGCGCGGCGAACCAACCGGTGTGGCCACGGGCTGGAATGCCGACGTGGTGGCCACCGCCAAGCGCGACCTGCAGGTTGGCGACATGCTCGACGGCGAAGGCGGCTACACCGTGTGGGGAAAGCTCTTGCCCGCGGCCACGTCGATGCAACTGGGCGGCTTGCCCCTGGGCCTGGCACACAACGTCAAGCTGGTGCGCCCGGTGAAAAAAGGCCAGAGCCTGAGCTGGGCCGATGTCGCCATGGACACCAACACCCACGCCTACCAGGTACGGCGCGAGATGGAACAGATGTTTGCTGGAGTGCTGAAGTGAAACACCCCCAGGCTTCGCGCACTTCGTGTCGCTCATCGCCGTGGGGCCTCGGCCAGAGTCCGAGGCTCTTCGACCTGTCCAAGCCTGCGAAGGCAGGCTTGGAGCCGCAGGTCTCAGCCCCCCTCAAGGGGGCAACGCCAGTGGCCCGGCAAAGCCGGTTCCACGGCGTTCCCCGGTTAGACCGTTTCATGCGTCGCAGGTCGCTCGACGCGCAGTGGAGCAACTGAAATATGAAAATTGCTTTTCTTGGCATTGGCCTCATGGGGTTGCCCATGGCGCGCCGCCTGTGCGAAGCCGGCCACGAAGTCCATGTCTGGAATCGCAGCCGCGACAAGGCCGAGCCGCTGGCAGCGCTGGCCACGGTGCACGACACCCCGGCGGCGGCCGTACGCGGCGTTGAAATGGCCGTCACCATGCTGACCAACGGCGAGGCAGTCGAGGCGGTCCTGTTCGACGCCGGCGTCGCCAACGCCATGAACCCCGGCACGGTGGTGATCGACATGTCGTCCATCAAGCCGGTCGAGGCGCGCATCCATGCCGAGCGCCTGGGCCACTACGCCATCACCCACGTTGATGCGCCCGTGTCCGGCGGCACCATCGGCGCCGAGCAGGGTACGCTGGCCATCATGGTCGGCGGCAAGCCCAGCACCTTCGAGCGGGCCCGCCCGGTGTTCGCCGCGCTGGGCCAGGCCACCCACGTGGGGCCGGGCGGCTCGGGTCAACTGGCCAAGCTGGCCAACCAGATGATCGTGGGCATCACCATCGGTGCCGTGGCCGAAGCGCTGCTGCTGTGCGAAAAGGGCGGCGCCGACATGGCCAAGGTCCGGGAGGCCATCTCCGGCGGTTTTGCCGACAGCCGCATCCTGCAAGTGCACGGCCGGCGCATGGTGGAGCGCGATTTCGAACCGCGCGCGCACATGACGGTGCAACTGAAAGACATGCGCAATGCGCTGGAGACCGCCAGCGGCCTGGGCTTCGAAGCCCCCATCACCGGCCTGCTGGAGAAGCTCTACGCCGACGGCGTCGAGCACGGTCTGAGCAAGCTGGACCAGTCCGGCCTGTTCGTCGAACTGGCCCGCCGCAATGGCATGAAGTGAGCGCCGGCGCAGCCGGACTCACTCTTCGGCCAGCATGTCCGAGCCGTTGCGAATGCGGTGCATGCTGGCAATCGGCACCGTCCAGACGATGCCGTCACCGATCTGCCCGGTGCTGCAGATCATGATGATGGTGTTGCGAATCTCTTCCACCATGTCGTCGTCCACCAGCACGGTGACCATCACCTTGGGCGTGTAGTCCGTCAGCTCTTCCCTGACGGTACGCTTGCCCACTGAAGCGGGGGCGGTGAACCCCTCCGCCTTCATCAGTGTGAGCCCCGGAAAGTTGGGAATGCCTCGCAGCGCCTCACGCAGCAGCGGCAGGCGATTGGGGCGGACGATGGCGCGGATTTCCTTCATTTCTTTCATGTCGATCGTCCTCAGGCTTCATGGTTGTGGTCGTCAAACCAGCGGTACAACGCCGGCAGCACCACCAGCGTCAGCAATGTAGATGAAATCAGGCCACCGATCACCACCACCGCCAGCGGTTTCTGCACTTCGGAGCCCGGGCCGGTGGCAAACAGGAAGGGCACCAGGCCCAGCAGGGCCACGGTAGCCGTCATCATGACCGGGCGGAAGCGTTGCACGCACCCCTCGCGCACGGCCTTCAGAACGTCCAGGCCGTCCTCCCGCAGGCGGCGGATGGAGGTCACCAGCACCACGCCGTTGAGCACGGCAATACCCCACAGGGCGATGAACCCGACCGAAGCCGGCACACTCAGGTACTCGCCGGTGACGGCCAGTCCGATCACCCCGCCGATGGAGGCGAAGGGCAGCACCAGGATGATCAAGGTGGCCAGCTTGATCGACTTGAACAGCATGAACAGCAGGAAGAAGATGGCGGCAATCGTGATCGGCACGATCACGGCCAGCGTGCTCATGGCACGCTCCATGTTTTCGAACTGGCCGCCGAAGACAAAGTAAAAGCCCTCGGGCAGCTGGATCTCGGCCGCGATGCGGCGTTCCACCTCCTCCACAAAGCCACCCAGGTCACGTCCCTCGACGTTGGCGCCCACCACCACCCGGCGCTTGGCGCTCTCGCGGCTGATCTGGGCCGGGCCGTCGCGCAGTTCGATGGTGGCAACCGAATACAAGGGCACCAGGGCACCATCCGGGGCACGCAGCAGGGTGTTGCGGATGTTCTCCACCGAGTTGCGCGCCCCTTCGGGAAAGCGCACCGCGATGCCGAAGCGGCGCTCGCCCTCGTACAGCTTGCTGACCTCCTTGCCGCCGATGGCGGTCTCGATCAGGTTGTGCACTTCGGCCACGTTGATGCCATGGCGCGCAATGGCCTTGCGGTCGATGTCGATGGTCAGCGCCTGCTGGCCCGACAGGCGTTCGAGCCGGATGTCGCGCGCGCCCTCCACACTGCGCAGCAGCCGGGCCACCTGCTCCGAGACACGGCGCAAATCGGCCAGGTCGTCACCAAAGATCTTGACCGCCAGTTGCGAGCGCACGCCGGTGACCATCTCGTCCACCCGTTCGGAGATGGGCTGCGACAGCACGATCTGCACCCCGGGGATGGTGGACAGGCGCTGGCGGATGTCCTCGTCGACCTCGTCCTGCGTGCGACCGGACTTCGGGTCGAGCAGCACGATGGGGTCGGACTCGTTGGGCCCGGCCGGATCGGCCGGCGATTCGCCGCGCCCGAGCTTGGACACCACCATGCGCACACCCGGCACTCCGGCAATCGACTTCATGGCCCCCATTTCCAGGCGGATCGACTCGTCCAGCGAGATACTCGGCACCCGGTTGATCTGCGGCGTGAGCGCCCCCTCCTTCATGGTCGGCATGAAGGACTTGCCGAGGAACGGGAACAGCGCCAGCG
>ERZ1292640.2768-Hain-H43-02um-R1-2768-length-13932-cov-12_pt1 | contig 13932 bp, 15 predicted proteins | sample MGYA00564404_ERZ1292640 | MGnify/ENA primary metagenome ERZ1292640 (study PRJEB36523, sample SAMEA6512636) | groundwater metagenome | collected 2019-01-08 | study: AquaDiva: Metagenomics assemblies of 32 groundwater samples
CGAGAAACTTGGCAGTGGCATTAGCAGCACACGGCGAAAATCTTCGTGCCGGAAGTAAAAGAGGGAAAGCAAAGCAAGCACGAAATGTTGACTTTTAATAAAAGGGTGATAAAATAATAAGAATTACGGAGGGTAGATGGCGATAGATAAAGAGACAGTAAAACATATAGCGCATTTGGCGCGTATCGAATTGCAGCCTAACGAGTTAGAAAAAATATCCGGGCAGCTGCACGATATTTTAGGTTTCATCGATAAAATAAGCAGTTTAGATCTAGAAAAAGTTTTACCTGCAAGCCATATTCTACCCATTAGCAACGTGCTTAGAGATGATCAAGCGCATGTTTCTTTGACTGCGGAAAAAGCCCTGGAAAATGCCCCGAGTAAAAAAGGAAATTTCTTCAGCGTTCCGAAGATAATCGAATAATTATGGAATTAAATCAATTAACTGCCCACGTAATATTAGGTAAGCTTAAAGCGAGAGAGGTTTCTCTGGATGCTGTTTACGCCGCGCTTTATGCGCGTATCCTGAAGATAGAACCACAAGTTAAAGCTTATGTCAGGAATAATAAAGAGCCGGTACTCCCTTTAGAATCCCGACCCGATAGCCTGCTTAACGGGATACCGGTTACAATTAAAGATAATATCTGCACCGAGGGATTAAATACCGAATGTTGTTCAAAGATTCTTGAAGGTTTTCGTCCGCCGTATGATGCCACAGTTATCTCTAAATTAAAAGACTCCGGAGCCGGAATTTTTCCTTTAAAAGCAAATATGGATGAGTTTGCTTTCGGATCATCTACGGAAAATTCATATTTTGGCCCGACGGCTAATCCCTGGAGTTTAAAGCATGTCCCCGGAGGTTCTTCGGGCGGTTCAGCTGCTGCCGTAGCCGCTGATGAAGCGATTTGGGCTCTAGGCTCGGATACCGGCGGATCAATCCGCCAGCCGGCATCTTTCTGCGGCGTAGTCGGATTAAAACCCACCTATGGACGTGTTTCGCGTTTTGGATTGATTGCTTTTGCTTCCAGCCTTGACCAGATCGGGCCAATTACTAAAGATGTTCAAGACGCCGCAATTTTAACCGGAATTATTGCAGGTTATGATCCTAAAGATTCAACCTCAATTAATCAAAGCGTTCCGGATTATACCAAAAGTTTAACTGGCGAGATTAAGGGTTTAAAAATCGGTATACCTAAAGAATATTTCGTTGAGGGTATGGATAATGAGGTTAAGTCCATTATTGAAGAGGCAATTAACAAGCTTAAAAATTTAGGCGCAGTTACTAAACCAGTATCATTACCGCACACAGAATACGCCGTGCCGGTTTATTATATCATCGCCACCGCCGAAGCCAGCTCAAACCTGGCCAGATTTGATGGGGTGCAATACGGCTACCGGGCTAAATCAAATAATCTAATTGAAATGTATAAGAAAACCCGCGCCGAGGGTTTTGGCGATGAAGCTAAACGTAGAATCTTATTGGGAACCTTTGCCTTATCGCACGGATACTATGATGCTTATTATTTGCGCGCTTTAAAAGTACGCACGCTGATAAAACAGGATTTCGACCGGGTATTTAGCGATTTTGATTGTATCGTAACGCCCACTTCGCCGACAGCAGCTTTTAAAATCGGAGAAAAAACTCTAGATCCTCTCAAAATGTATCTTTCGGATATCTATACTATTTCGGTAAACTTAGCCGGGATACCTGCGATATCCATTCCTTGCGGATTTACCAAGGCAGGACTACCGGTCGGCTTACAAATAACGGCTAAAGCATTTAATGAAGAGATGCTTTTTCGCCTAGCGCATACTTTTGAACAAAACACAGAATGGCATAAATTAAAACCAAAATTATGAATTACGAAACAGTCATCGGTTTAGAAGTTCACCTACAACTAAAAACTAAAACTAAAGCCTTTTGCGCCTGCGCGATTGATTTTGGCCAAGCTCCTAATTCCGGAACCTGCCCGGTATGTTTAGGTTTTCCCGGAACGCTTCCGGTTTATAATAAAGCGGCGCTAAATTCGGCAATTAAAGTAGCCCTGGCTTTTGATTGTCAAATCCAGAAGCATACAAAATTTGACCGTAAAAATTATTTTTATCCTGATCTGCCGAAAAACTACCAGATCTCTCAATACGATTTGCCTTTGTCGCGCAACGGCCATTTAATGATCGCGAGCCAAGATGCGCCTAAACGTATCGGCATTACCAGGATTCACCTGGAAGAAGACGCGGGGAAACTTATTCATGAAGCAGATGCAAGCTTGGTGGATTTTAACCGCGCAGGAATTCCTTTGCTAGAAATTGTCAGTGAACCGGATTTATCCAGCCCCCAGGAAGCTTTTGATTATTTGACCGGTTTGAAAAATATCCTGGAATACTTGGATGTTTCGGATTGCGATATGGAAAAGGGATCTTTACGCTGCGATGCCAATATATCTTTACGCCCGCAAGGAGTTAAAGAGTTGGGAGTTAAGACGGAACTGAAAAATATGAATTCTTTTAAAGGCATAAAAGACGCTTTAACATTTGAGATCAGCCGTCAAACCGAGATGCTCCAGGCAAATCAAGCTATGTTTCAGGAGACCCGTCTTTGGGACGCTGATAAAGGAGAGACCGTTTCTATGCGCAGCAAAGAAGGCGCCAAAGATTACCGTTATTTTCCTGACCCGGACCTGACTGTTTTTATTATTGAAGAGCCGATGATTTTGGCAATAAAAGCCGATCTACCGGAGCTGCCTGAGCAAAAACTGCGCCGCTTTACTCAGGAATACGCGCTATCCGCATATGATGCCGAAATCCTGGTCAACTCTAAAAATGACGCTAAATTCGCCGAAGACTGTATCCGCAAGTATCCTGGCTCCGACAAAAAAGCTATCGTTAACTGGTTAATCGGGCCTTTATTAGCTGAGGCAAATTATAGAAAAGTAAAATTACATGAACTAAATCTGGATAAAGATGAACTGATAAAATTAGTGGGTTTTGTGCAGAGGCAGGAAATTTCTTTTCTTTCGGCTAAAAATGTTTTAACTCAAATGATTGCTTCGCAAAAATCCGCGCAAACATTGATCCAAGAAGGCAATCTTTTGCAGGTATCCGATACCGGAAAACTCCAAGAAGCCATCGAAACGGTTATCGGTGAAAACGAAAAATCAGTTAATGATTTTAAAGCGGGGAAAACTAACGCGCTGATGTTCTTAGTCGGCCAGGTAATGAAAAAAAGCGCCGGTAAAGCCAACCCTAAAATAGTCAGCGACCTGATAAGCCGGAGGCTATCCTGATGCGTAAGAAGGTATTCATCGCCTCTTTATTTTTAATCCTAGTATTTATCGGTACTAAGTACGGGTTTTCCGAGAGTAAAAAGAAAAATAATGACGCGCTTTATAAACAAGTCGAATTATTTGCCGATACCCTGGCAATTATTCAAAAAGAATATGCCGATGAAACAAAACCTAAAGATTTGATTTACGGCTCACTAAAAGGAATGCTGGCTTCACTTGATCCGCATAGCCAATTTATGGATCCGGATACTTATAATGAATTAAAAGTAGATACCGAGGGCAAATTCGGAGGGCTAGGTATCGAGATTACGATTAAAGACGGGTTATTAACGATAATTACTCCGATTGAAGATACACCCGCCTGGATTGCCGGAATCAAAGCCGGTGACCGGATTGTAAAGATTAATGACCTCTTAACGCGCGAGATAACTCTGACTGACGCGGTTAAAAAGATGCGCGGGGAACCCGGTGAGGCAGTGAACCTTACAGTATTAAGAGGTCCGGAGAATAAACTTTTAAATTTTAAAATTATCCGCAGTATCATTAAAATTAAGGATATAAAACAAGCGCGAATTTTAGAAGATAAGATCGGCTATATCCGTTTAACTGAATTCCGTGAAAATTCTTTACAGGAATTTAATAATGCTTTAGCCGGTTTATCTAAACAAGGCCTGACAGCGCTGATCATAGATTTGCGTAATAATCCCGGAGGGCTTCTGGATGTGGCGGTTAAGATAGCCGGAAGATTTATCCAGCCCAACAAGATGATTGCTTATACTAAGGGCAGGCATAAAGAGGAGGATCTGGAATTTTTCTCCGAGGCTAAAAATACAATTTTGGATTTGCCGCTGGCAGTTTTAATTAATGAAGGTTCGGCTTCCGGTAGCGAAATTGTCGCCGGAGCGCTTCAGGATTATAAGCGCGCCATAATCATCGGAACTAAATCGTTCGGAAAAGGCTCAGTGCAAACGGTTATCCCTCTAGGGGATGGCTCGGCTTTGCGGCTGACAACTAGCCGGTATTTTACTCCTTCGGGAAAAATTATCCATGGCCAAGGAGTTACTCCTGATATTCTGGTTGAAGAAAGTAAAGATGTCGTAGGAGAAACTGAAACAAAAAAAGAAAAAAATCCCGATGAAATATTTACTAAAATTGAGGCTAAACAAACTAAAACTAAGCCAACAGCGGGTACTTTTAATTACCAAAATGACGTTCAGTTGATACGCGCGTTAGATACTTTAAAAGCTATAGCGATCTATAAACAATCCAAGCCGTAAGAAGCTTTAAGCTATTAAGATTGATGAAAAATAAACCCGTAATTGTTATCGCGCTGATTTCTTGTTTACTTTTATTTATCGCGCTCATCTTGACGCCGGTTCAAAAAAAGATGCCTGTAAAAAAAGTAGGCGCAATAAAAGGCAGGATTGCCATTGTCATTGATGACTGGGGTTATCATCTGGATAATTTGGCAATCGTTAAAGAAATCAAGGTTCCGTTAACCTGCGCGGTTTTACCTGGTTTAAAAAATTCAAGTTCTGTGGCCAGAGAATTAAATAATCTCGGATTTGAAATAATCTTACATTTACCGATGGAGCCTAAAGAAAAGTATCGGCTGGAGAAAAACACGATAACTTTAGATATGAATGCGGCGCAGGTTGAAGATATTCTTGATCTTGGTCTGGGCTCGGTTATTTTTGCTAAGGGTGTAAACAACCACATGGGCTCAGCCATTACCGAAAACAGTAACCTAAGCATGTTGGTTATCTCGGCAACAAAAAAACATAAACTATATTTTCTGGACAGTTTTGTAACTGCAAAATCAGTCTGCCGGCAAATAGCCGAAAAAATAAAAGTGAGATTCGCCAGGCGGGATGTGTTCCTGGATAATCGTGATGATCCGTCATACATAAAAGCCCAGCTGTTAAAATTAAAGAACCTGGCCGCTAAACATGGCAGCGCCATCGCCATCGGCCATGACCGCAGGAATACTTTAATGGCCTTAAGAGAGATGCTTCCGCAATTAAAAAATGAAGGTTATAAATTTGTTTTTGCTTCGGAGTTAGCCAAATGATTGTTCTAGGTATCGAAAGTTCTTGCGATGAAACTTCAGTGGCATTAGTTAAAGACGGCAGGAAGATTCTGGCTAATGTAGTTGCCAGCAGCTTAAAAATTCATAGCCGGCACGGAGGAGTGATCCCGGAGATTGCTTCACGTCTGCAGCTAGAAAGTATAGGCGAGGTTTTTTCAGAAGCCGTAAAGCTAGCTAAAATAAAAAAAGAACAGATTGATTTGGTTGCTGCCACCAGCGGGCCGGGATTGCCGGGATCATTACTGGTCGGAATGTCATTTGCCAAAGCGTTGGCCTTAAGCCTGGATAAACCGTTTCTGGGCGTTAATCATATCCATAGCCATATTTATGCCAACCTGCTTTGCCATCAAGATATCCGGCTGCCTTGCGTGGCACTGGTAGTTTCCGGAGGCCACACCACACTTTTTCATATCAAGGATTTTACCAAAATAAAAATTCTAGGACAAACCCTGGATGATGCCTGCGGAGAGGCTTTTGATAAGGTGGCTAGGATTATGGGGATGGGTTATCCCGGAGGGCCGTTAATCGAGAAAATTGCCAGGAACGCGGATAAGCATAAAATAAAATTCGCCTGCGGTGGAAATAACGCCGGCCTGGATTTTAGTTTTAGCGGTATAAAAACAGCGGTTTTATATTATTTAAAGAATAAAAAATCTTCAGTTAAATTAAAAGCGGATTTAGCGGCCTCTTTTCAGGATAGTGTAATTAAAGTGCTGGTAAAAAAATCTCTCTTGGCCTGTAAACGTTACAGGATTAATAACTTTTTACTCGGAGGAGGAGTAGTTGCTAATGGCCATTTGCGCCAGCAATTTAGCGAAGGCACAAAAAATAACGGGATTAATTGTTTTTTTCCGAGCATTAGCCTGTGCATGGATAATGCCGCAATGGTTGCCGGCTTAGCAGGTTATCTCTATAAAAGAGGGGCAAGAAGCAGCCTTAATTTAAACATTGAATTTAACTAAAATAGGAGGAACAGATGCCGACAGATTTTCAAATGATCATGCGTTTATTGTTAACGCTATTTTTAAGCGGATTAATCGGCCTGGAACGGCAAGTTCACCGCAGAGACGCCGGTTTGCGTACCCACATCTTGGTAGCTTTGGGATCATGCCTTATCATGTTGACATCTCTGTATGTTTTTGATATATATAAAGCTAGTGTTTCTTTGGATCCGGCCAGAATCGCTGCCGGAGTAATCACTGGCATTGGTTTTCTTGGCGCCGGCACAATTATCCGCGAACCGGAAAAAGTAAGAGGATTAACTACCGCGGCCAGTTTGTGGGTTGTGGCAGGGTTAGGTTTAGCTGTCGGAATCGGCTTTAACCGGGTGGCTATTTATACTACGGTTCTAGTTCTTATTGTTCTGCATTTTCTGCGTTTTGCAGAAGAATCACTTGCTAAAGGAGGAAAAGATGGCCTTTAAAAAGAAGCTGGAGGAAAAAATCCTGGATGTGGATGCCGCGATGCAAGGTAGTTTAAGTTTTAAGGATCCGGTAAACTTGCGGATTAACGGAAAATTTGAAGGAAATCTGGATACCCGAGGCAATCTTACGATTGGTAATACCGCCATAATTAACGCCGACATTATCGGTGATAATATTATTATCGGCGGGAAAGTTAAAGGCAAGATCACCGCCCGCGAAAGGCTTACGCTTCTGCCGCAGGCAGTCGTGGAAGGACATATTTATCCGGCTAAGCTTAATGTTGCCGAGGGCGCCGTTCTTGAGGGACAATGCTCGATGTTGCATGATTTTCTTAATACTGAACAGCTGGCAAAATATTTAGAGGTGGAATTAAGCTCGATTATGGAATGGGCTAATTCAGGAAAAGTTCCGGCAAATAAAGAAAATGACGCTTGGAAATTTGAACGCAAAGCTATTGATAGCTGGGTAGCTTCGGGAAAAATAGGAAAATAAATCTAAATGAGCGAAGAAAAATTACTTACGGTTAGAGAGGTTGCGGCTATTTTGAGCGTATCGGAAAAGGACGTGCTGGATTTAACGGAAAATGGGGCAATCCCCGGATATAAAATTGGCGGGTTGTACTTAAGATTTAAACAGGAACAGGTCCAACAGTACAAAAAAGAACACGGCCGGCATCATCCTCAAGCCGTAAAAGACGAACCGGAAGGAGTAAGCTGTAAAATAAAAGATTTCTTTTATTTTAATGATTTTTATATCTTCGCCTCAATTCTTATATTGCTCCTGGTTTACCTTGTTTATCGGGGTTTATAGTTAAATGTCTGTGAAAAAGGGATTTTGCGATCTGGGATTTGCTAAAATTGACACGGACAGAAAAAAACGCAAGGGATTTGCCGAAGTTATTTTTTGCCCGGGAAAAGACCGCCGACATTTAAAAGAAATAGCTAAAAAAATAATCGGAAAAAAAGAAGACCTGCTTTTAACAAAATTAGATCAACCCACGGCTTCTTTTTTAAAAAAAGTAATTCCTGCTTTAAAATATAGCCCTCTAGCAAAAATCGGTTATCTCTTAGCTAAACCTAAAAACCTTTCCCGGGGCAAGGTTTTAGTTATTTCTGCCGGCACCAGCGACATTCCTATAGCCGAAGAAGCAGCGCTTACTTTAGAGATTATGGGCAATCGCGTTGAAAGGCTCTATGATGTGGGTGTAGCGGGTGTGCACCGCTTAATGAGTAATCTTGAAAAATTAAAGTCTGCCCAAGTTATTATTGTGGTTGCGGGTATGGAAGGGGCTTTGCCTAGTTTAGTCAGCGGATTAGTTAAGGCTCCGATTATTGCGGTACCGACCAGCTGCGGATACGGTTCCAGTTTTTCCGGATTAGCCGCGCTTCTGACCATGCTCAACGGATGTTCGCCGGGAGTAACGGTAGTAAATATAGATAACGGGTTCGGAGCGGGATATTTTGCCAGTTTAATCAATAACTACCGGGTAGGAAGGATATAATCATGGGATTATCAGGTTTAGATATTTATAAACTATTGCCTAAAACAAATTGCCGTCAATGCGGCCTGGCTACTTGCCTGGCTTTTGCCATGCAGCTGGCTAAAAAAGCAGTCGTAATAGAGAAATGCCCTTTTATTTCAGAAGAATCAAAAATGACCTTAGAGGCCCAGGCTTTGCCGCCGATTAAATCGATTACTTTAGGCAATGAGAATTCAAAATTTGAGATCGGCAACGAAACGGTGATGTTTAGGCATGAAGAAAAATTTCGCAATCCCACGGGGGTCGGTTTTATTATTGACGACAACTTAAGCGATGATCAGATAAAAGAACGCCTTAAAAAAATTAATGCTTTAAAATTCGAGCGTGTCGGGCAACTGCTGGAGGTTAACCTGATTTCTCTAAAACAGAATGGTTCCAGCCAAAGATACCTGGAAGCTACAGAGTTAGTTTTAAACAATACAACTTTGCCGTTAATGTTAATGAGCGCTGACCTGAAAGCTTTAAAAGAAGCTGCCGGAATCACCCAAGAACGAAAACCTTTATTGTATTGCGCGACTAATGATAATTTCGCCCAGATCGGCGCTATTGCCAAAGAGTTTGGCCTACCGCTGGTTGTAACTGCCCCAGATTTTGATAATCTAGCTAAATTAACTAAAGAACTTTGTGCCCTAGGGGTAAGCAACCTAATTTTAGATACGGGAACCAAGCCCGTAGCCGAAAAAATCTGGGATTTAACCCAATTACGCCGACAAGCGCTAAAAAAATCTAATCGGCTCCTAGGTTATCCGTCTTTGGCTATTGTAGTCGAGGATGATCCTTATGCGGAAGCGATTACAGCAGGCGCTTATATTGCTAAATATGCCGGAATCGTCTTGATCAAAGGTACGGCGGCCTGGGAAATTATTTCTATTTTAACCTTAAGACAAAATATTTATACTGATCCGCAGAAGCCTTTGCAAATTGAATCCAAACTCTATCCGATCGGACAAGTTAACCCGGGTTCTCCGGTTCTAGTCACAACTAATTTCTCCTTAAGTTATTTTACTGTTTTAGGAGAAGTGGAGGCAAGCAAAGTTCCTGCTTATATCTTAAGCGTTAACACCGAAGGAATGTCCGTACTTACTGCCTGGGCTGCGGAAAAATTTAACGCTGAATGCATCACTAAGTCACTTGAGGTACACGGCGTAAGAAACGCCCTAAACCATAAAAACTTGATTATTCCCGGTTATGTGGCGGTAATTAGCGGCGACTTAGCGGAAAAATCAGGATTCGAGATAATCGTCGGGCCTAAAGAAGCTGCGGGAATCCCCGCATTTTTAAAAAATCTAAATTAATTTATGGAAAAATTTCTGGTTACATTCTTGCCGGATAATTTGAGTGTCAGCGTGGCTAAAGATACAACTATCCTGGCGGCGGCAATTTCGGCGCAAATTTACATTAATTCTGCCTGCGGGGGAGACGGAATTTGCGGAAAATGTAAAGTTATCGTTCGCGGCCAAGTAACCAGCAGCCAGCCTAACGGATCCCTAACTTCCGAGGAACGGAAAAATAATATTTATCTTTCCTGTTTTACGACTGTGCAAGGTAATCTAGAAGTACAAATTCCGGATAGTTCCCGGCTTAATTTTGATAAGCTTACCCCTGAAGAATTAGATGAGCGGCTAAGCGGCCTTTTAGTTGAGCCCGCAGATACAACCGGAAATAATTTTGGTTTTTGTTTCGATATCGGCACCACGACGATTTCAGGCCAGTTAGTCAACTTAGGTTCAAAAAATATTTTGGGAACAAGAGCAACTTACAATCAACAGGCTGCTTTTGGCAGCGATGTAATTACGCGTATTATTTATGCGGCTAAACCTGGCGGCCTGCAGCAATTACATAATTGTGTTTGCGGTACAATAAATCAAATCATCGAAGAGTTGATATCCGTTCATAAGGTTGAGCTTAATAATGTTAATTCTATTGTCTGTGCGGGAAATACCACGATGATCCATTTACTTTTAAATATGGATCCGGCGCATATCCGCCGGCTGCCCTATGTGCCCAAGACAAGCATTCCTTTAGTTTTGCCGGCGACAAAAGCTGATATCAATATTAGTACCGCCGGAATATTAAGATGCGTACCGGGAGTATCCAGTTATGTCGGAGGGGATACCACCGCCGGAATCCTATCCAGCGGATTATATCAAAAAGAAAAAACCTGTATATTAATTGATATCGGAACCAACGGAGAGATCGTTTTAGGTAATCGCGATTTTTTGATTGCCTGCGCCGCCTCTGCCGGCCCGGCATTCGAAGGAAGCGGGCTAACCTGCGGAATGCGCGCCTCAGGAGGTGCAATTCAAAAAATACAGATCAATAAAGACGATTTTAATATTGAATATTCCGTAATCCAGGGTAAAAAACCGCACGGAATCTGCGGATCAGGCTATATTGATCTTTTATGCGAGATGCTCGATGCCGGTATAATTGATAAAAACGGAAGAATCAAAGCAGAGAATAGGCGAATCCGTAAAACAGATACGGCCAAAGAATTCGTGGTTTGTTTTAAGGAAGAGACTGACGGAGTCAATGATATTGTAATTACTGAGGCAGACATTGAAAATCTTAAACGCTCTAAAGGAGCAATATATGCGGCAACTTCAATCCTGGTTAAGCATCTGGGGCTAGATTTCTCAGGTATTGAGAAATTTTATATCGCCGGAGGCTTTGGCACTTATCTAAACATCGAAAAAGCCATCCGGATTGGGTTACTGCCGGATTTAGAACGGAATAAATTTGTTTTTATCGGTAATAGTTCTTTGGCGGGAGCCCGGCAGATACTTTTATCAAGCCAGGAGATGGATATGGCGGATAGCTTGGCAGCCAAAATCACTTACTTTGAATTATCAGTTGAACCCGGATACATGGAAGAATACAGCCAGGCGCTGTTTTTTCCGCATACGGATTTAACTAAGTTCCCAACGGTGAAATTTTAAATGGGCAAAATCATTGCTATGGCCGGAAAGGGCGGCACCGGGAAAACCACAATTGCCGCTTTAATTGTCCGCCGGATTAAAGAAAAAAAACTGGGTTCGATTTTAGCTATCGACGCTGATCCCAATAGTAATTTAGCGGAAACGCTGGGAGTAAAAACTACCGCTAATATCGGAAAAATACTTGATGCTATCTCTAGTAATCCCGATAATCTACCGGCCGGAATGGCCAAAGAACGCTTTATTCAGCATCAGGTGCAGGCAGCTATTCAAGAAGAGGATGGTTTTGATATCCTAACCATGGGTAAGCCTGAGGGGCCGGGTTGCTATTGTTACGTAAATAATGTTTTACGGGGGGTAATGGCGAATTTAATTAAGGATTATGATTATATTATAATTGATAACGAAGCCGGGCTAGAGCACCTGTCCCGCCGGACTTCACGGTTTGCCGACAGGCTTATCGTTGTAACAGACTCCTCTAGCGTCGGTTTAAAGTCAGCTAAACGCATTATTGAGCTGGTAAAAGAATTGAAGTTTGAGGTAAAAAAAAGTTTGCTTTTGGTTAATCGGTTTAATAAAAATATCGCTGAAGAAAAAATTCAAGAAACCGGGCTGGATTACTTAGGTAATTTACCGAAGGATACCGGAATTGAGCAACTAAGCTTAGAAGGAAGATCGATTTTTGAATTAAATTCCCAGGCGCCGGTTTTTACGGCTCTTAATTTACTAGGAGACCAAATATGGAAACCCAATTAGTTTTAGAAAAATGGCCGGGAGTGATCTCGGCTATCACCATCGGAGCTGCTAAAGATGAGGGCGGATCCCGCAGCAACATAGTAAAAATCGGCGGGCAAAACAGTTTGCCTTTGCTATTTAAAGAAGGTACTTTTCCCAATAAGCCCAAGATCGCTTTTGAACTCTGGGATATAGGCGGACAAGACTGGCAGAAGGAACTTGCAAGCGTTTATAACCAAGAGGTTAACGATCCTTTTGCCTGGGCGGATAAATGCGTGAATGAATTTAAGGCTGAATTGCTTTGCGTTAAATTGCAAGGCGCGCATCCGGATTTCGGAAACCGATCAGCCCAAGCGTCAGCTAAATTTATTTCTACCTTATTAAACAGGGTGAAAGTCCCCTTAATCATTACCGGATGCGGCGATGATACTAAAGATAACCTAGTTATGCCTTTGGTATCAGAAGCAGCTAAAAATGAGCGCTGTTTGATCGGCAGCGCCTTACAAAACAATTATAAAACTTTAGTTGCCAGCGCGCTGGCTGACGGACATAACATTATTGCCGAGAGCCCCATTGATATCAACATCGCCAAACAACTTAATATTTTAATCTCTGATATGGGGCTGGCCATCGAGCGCATCGTCATTGATCCGACGATTGGCGCGTTAGGCTATGGATTGGAATATGCCTATTCCATTATGGAAAGAGCCAGGCTTGCCGCTTTGGCCGGGGACAGAACTTTGGCTTCTCCGTTTATTTGTTTTGTGGGACAAGAGGCCTGGAGGACTAAGGAGGCAAAAGTCAGCCTGGAGCAGGGAATCATCTGGGAAACCTTAACCGCCTCCAGCCTGATTCAGTCAGGAGCGGATCTTCTAATCATGCGTCATCCCAAAGCAGCAGAGAAGGTGAATAACTTTATCAATACGTTATATCAAGGCTAATTATGTTTATTATCGGTGAACTTATTAACGGCATGTATCCGCAGATTAACTCTGCGATTGCCGAACGTAATAAAAAGGTAATCCAAAAATTTGCCCTTGACCAGATAACTGCCGGTGCCGACGCGCTGGACTTAAACTGCGGCCCGGCTTCTTCTAAGCCACTAATTGATATGCCCTGGTTAGTTGAAACGGTTAGCGAGGTAACGGATAAACCTCTTTGCCTGGATTCCAGCAAGCCGGAAGTCATTCAAGAGGGCTTAAAAGCTGTTAAATATAAAGCAATTATTAATTCCACAACGGCTGATTTAAAAAAATTGGACCTGCTTATTCCGCTGGCCAAAGAATATAAGGCCGAGCTAATCGGAATAACTATCAGCGCAAAAGGTATTCCGCAAAATATGGACCAACGCGTAGAATTGGCGGCAGAGATTATTACTTATTGCCAAAAAAGTAATTTTGGATTAGAAAATCTTTACTTAGATCCGGTAGCTATGCCGCTTAATCTGGCTCAGGAGCAATTAACTGATATTTTAAAATCCATTAGAGAATTTAGAATCTTGGCGCAACCTAGCCCTAAGACCGTCATCGGCTTAAGCAATGTTTCTCAGGGCACGCACACGCATAATACCCATAGCCTGATTAACCGCACATTTTTAACGCTGGCCGTTGCGTATGGCTTAAATTCTGCTATACTTAACCCTAATGATAAAGAACTGATGGACTCATTAATCACGGCCGAGTTGATTTTAAATAAAAATATTTACTGCGACTCGTATTTGGAAGCTTACAGAAGAAAAATAATTTAAGGCTTTTGGCGGAGTAGCTCAGCCTGATACCTGCCTGCCGGCAGGCAGGGAGCACGCGAAGAATATGAGCCGCGTGCGTAGATATCAGGCCGACTTATCCGAGTTAAATATTATTTTAGATTTGGCGGAGTAGCTCAGCCTGATAGAGCACGCGGCTCATACCCGCTTGGTCGGTGG
>ERZ1292640.2769-Hain-H43-02um-R1-2769-length-13932-cov-12_pt1 | contig 13932 bp, 16 predicted proteins | sample MGYA00564404_ERZ1292640 | MGnify/ENA primary metagenome ERZ1292640 (study PRJEB36523, sample SAMEA6512636) | groundwater metagenome | collected 2019-01-08 | study: AquaDiva: Metagenomics assemblies of 32 groundwater samples
TGACCATTTACCATTTTTGAATTTTATAATACCCCCATGAGAGAATTTAGAATATAAAGAAAAAAGAGAAAAAAAATTAAGGCGGTTTAGTGAGCACCATGACTGTCTTTGGCATGGTATGTTTTAGGTCCAGCTTCTGCAGCATACTGCTGACTTTGTAATTGACCTTTTCTGGTTAACTCTCCTAACATATCTGCTACTGAAGCTGTTGGATTAAACTTCTTACCCACAGCGTGTTCTACAGGGTGTTGCATTGCAGTCACGTACCCTGGTTGTGTTCCATGCTCTTGTAATAGTGTCTGCAAGTAGCTTATTCTCCTTGATTCTTTATCTTTTTGAGTTGCTATGTATTGAATTAATTGTGCCAAAGCTGAGTTTGCATCATAAAGCGGATCACCAGGTTTCGCAGCTCCCATATTGACTATACTTTTCTTAAATTCAGTTCTATTACCTATGGTTGGATTCCCCAAGGCGCTTGATGCGTGAGATAAATACAATCTAGCTTGCTCCTCTGTAAACTCTTCAGGTTTGCCTTTAAATCCTTCTGTTTGTGCTAACTCATAAGCTAATTTACTCATAATCTTATCAGCACTCCCTTCTTCTGCCTTTACAGATTTGCCGAGAATTCCTTTTACAATATCTTCAATGCTATGAGTATTATCTGAAATTCTTCTTTGTCTTGCAATAACAGGATGATCTGCTGGAACGTGTGTGCTGTCGTGAGATTCGTGCATTAAATATGCACCTAATATTTCTTTCATACCCTGATCTAGTGTAACTCCATCAAGTTTTAACCCACCATGTTCTTTTGCGTCTGTCATTTTATTTTCCACCCCTTGTTTGGATTTTTTCGTTTTTAAAATTATTTTTTATTTTATAATTATTTGATTTTGTTACTACTACATAATAATATCACTTATATTTAAACATTTCGCTTCTGGAGTATACATATCAAATCCACCCCAAAATCTAAAATTTTGAGCAATTTGCGTTTGAACCGCCACCATATTTTAGTTTAAATGTTACTACTAACTAGTAATAGAACTTATATATAAATGTTTCGGTTTAATGAGTAAGCCTATTTATTTTCTATAAAGAAAACAATTGTCACAATGCTGCTATTTGACAAACTCAACGTTATTCATTCCTTCAAAATCCTTATCTCCTGTAAGAAATTTAATGCCCAGTCTTTTCGCTATGGTAAACCCTATTGCATCCGGTATTGATAATTTTCTGTGGGTTGTTTTGAAATCCATTGCTTTTTCTACGTCGTCGATAGTAACCTTAACAATAAATTTAGAATAATTATCAGTATATTCGTCTGCAACCTTCTTGTCTTTTTCCTTTTTGAGATTATAATTTAGTTCAGCCATGTTAAAAATTGTAGTTGCGAATTTGACGTCGATATACGGCTTGTAGTTAGGATTTCCGTTTAATATTTCAAAGAAAGCGTATGTGTCAAAAAAATATAATTCATTCATCCCAATCTTCCCTGTCAGATTCGTCTAGCATTTCTTGAGTGCTTTTTTTGAATTTCATCGTCCCAAAAGTTTCTCTAAGCACATTAGATTTTTTCCCGATTAACAAATTAATGGTATCGTTCTCTTTTATTCCTTCCTCTATAATTTTATCTTTAGGTATCACAACTCCAAAAGACCTTCCCCATTTCCTTACTTTTGCTTCTACTTCTAACATGGTTATACTGATATAATCAAAGTATATAAACATTTCGTTTTTATGAGTAATTTCATTTATTTTCTATATAGTAAACTACTACCATTTATAGTAAGCAAACATTTATAAATAAATGGTAATTGTTATGAATACGATATTCTATGTCTAAAAAAGACAAGCGCCCATACAATCAGCCAAAGGAGAATGGTGTTAATCCCGCTCCTCAGCAAAAGGAAACTGAAGTAGCTGCAAATCTTCCAAAGGATGTGCAGGACAAGCTTCAGGCCATAAAATCAAAGCTGGAAAAATTCCATAAAAAAATTCTGGAAAAATTTGACAAGTATATAGTTGGAGTTGCGTTAATGCCCCCTCCCAAGCCGGAAGAACTGCAGCAGTTGCAGCTGCTTCAAAATCCTCAGCAGCCAGCTCCGGCAGTTCCGCCAGCGCCCGCTCCTGAAGACAAAGACAAAATTCACGTTCTTGTTTTGGTTGATGATTCTGACAGCAAGACAATGTCCAAATTTGAATTGAAAGACAAGCTGACAGCAATAATACTCAGCATCGGAAAAGAAATTGATCCAAATATTACTCCCCAGACTTTAATTTTATCAGAACTTTGGCAGAATTGTTTCGACGCGAAATACGAATTATTACAATTAATCGCGCTTTCCGCTCCAATATACGACACGGGAATGCTGCAGGCAATTAAAATTGCAGAAGTCCATAAGACAATGGTATTAAAGAAATTTGAAAAATACATTGTCTCTTACGTTTTGGCAGGCTCACTGGTTCAGGGCAAAGCAACTCCTACAAGCGACATTGATGTGTGGATAGTAATTGATGATACTGATGTAAAGCGTATGACGAGAGTGGAACTAAAAGATAAATTAAGGGCTATAATAATCGGCATGGGCATAGAAGCCGGAGAATTGACAGGAATAAAAAATAAAATTAATATTCAGGTTTACATTTTGACGGATTTCTGGGATTCATTAAGAGAAGCCAATCCTGTAATTTTCACATTATTAAGGGACGGAGTTCCATTTTTTGACCGGGGAATTTTCATGCCTTGGAAGCAGTTGTTGAAGATGGGAAAAATAAAGCCGTCAGCAGAAGCCATTGACATATTCATGGGCTCCGGCGAGCAGGTCATAAGAAGAGTTCAATTAAAATTAAACGAAATAGGCATGGAAGATATCTATTACGCTTTATTGACTCCAAGCCAGGCAGCCCTGATGCTGTATGGAGTTGCGCCTCCTGCCCCAAAAGAAACGGGCAAATTAATGAGGGAACTTTTTGTCCACAAGGAAAAATTGCTGGAAGACAAATTTGTTAAAACTCTGGAAAGGGTTGTTGAAATAAGAAAGGCAATTGAGCACGGCGACAAAAAAGAATTGTCTGGGAAGGAAATAGATGAATTAATGGGCGACGGCGACAAATACCTAAAAAGAATTAAAAGGCTTTTCACCCAGATAGAAAAGATCAGGGAACAGCACGACATGCTTAATATTTACGATACTGTAACTACAGTCATAAGGGATGTTCTTAGGCTGGAAGGGGTTGAGAAAGTCAAGGAAAATGAAATTCTGCATGTCGTGGAAGACAAGCTTGTTTCTGAAGGAAAAATGCCATCCAAGTTTTTGAAGGCCATACAGGATATTGTTAAAGCAAAAAAAGATTATGACGATGGAAAATTATCAAAAGTTGAAATAGAGAAAGTTCATCGTGAATCAGGAGCTTTGATAAAATTCCTGGTTGAGCACATCCAGCGCAAGAGAAGCCGCGAACTGGAAAGGTTAAAAATAAGAGTCAAATACGGCGAGAAGTTTGGAGAGGTAATCCTGCTCGGAAACGAGGCTTTTATTACTTATGATTTGGACAGCGAGGAAAAAGAAATTACAAAAGCAAAATTAAACCCTGACGGAAGGCTGGGAATACTGGAAAAAAGCTCCTTGGAAGAAATGGAAAAAGCACTTGCTGATGTTAAATCACCAAATAAATCATCAATAAAAGAATCAATTTTTGAGGACTTGAAAAAAGTCTTTGGAAAAGACGTTGAAATTCTTATGAGTTATTAAATTTTAAGTTTTTCATTAAAGACTAAATAAAATATTTATTTTAATAAAATTAATATTCGATTTGAAACTATATTCTAAAAAATATACTCATTTCGAAACATTAATATACTTTAAAATTAAATTATTTTTTGGTGGATTTGATGAAAACCGGATACAGAGTCTATGACTGCATGACTACCAATCCCATTTCTGTTTCTTCTGATACAAATTTGCAGGAATGCGCTAAAGTGATGGCAAAAAATCACGTCGGCGCTTTAGTCATAAAAGACAACCACAAATCAAGAGGCGTGATAACCGAGCAGGATATTGTCAGGAAAGTCATTGCTAAAGGAATCAATCCGTTTACGAAAAAAGTAAAAGATTTCATGGCGAAAAAACTTCTTACAATTTCTCCAAATGATGATATTTACGAGGCCCTGATAAAAATGAGAGACTCAAACATAAGGCACCTTCCTGTTGTTGATAAAGGGGCTATGGTTGGATTGCTGACATTAAAGGATATTTTGAAGATTGAGCCTTCGTTATTCGACCTTCTTGTTGAAAAATTTGAAATAAGGGAAGAAAAGCGCAAGCCAATTGACAGAATTATCCAAACCGAAGCAATCTGCCAGAACTGCGGAGCTTATTCTGAAGAAATAAGGAAAGTTAAAGGGATGCTATTGTGCGAAAGATGCGAGAAGGAGCAGAGTTAAAACCACAATCTTTAAATAACAATTTATTCCCAATTTTAACACACGGGTACACCCATTTTTCTCAAAAACGGCTTTTCTGACCAAAAATGTATACTACAAACACAATCTTTATATACCTGAGATTATCCATAATTTTTTTAGCATGGAGTTTAAAAACAGGGATATAATATCAATCAACGATTTCTCAAAGGAAGAGCTCTTGTACATTCTCAAGGTTGTTAAGCAGATGGAGCTTAAGCCAAACAGCAACCTGCTGAAAGGAAAAATCCTGGCAACACTGTTTTTCGAGCCTTCAACAAGAACAAGATTAAGCTTTACATCATCAATGAAGCAATTATCCGGGCAAGTGATTGGTTTCTCAAATGCGAACGTTACTTCCACCCAGAAAGGGGAATCCTTGTGGGATACAATTAAGATGATACAGCAGTATGCTGATGTTATTGTTATAAGGCACCCTCTTGAAGGCTCTGCAAGGCTCGCAGCAGAAGCCGCATCCGTTCCGGTAGTAAACGGCGGCGATGGAAGCAACCAGCACCCGACTCAAACCATTTTGGATATGTACACAATTCAAAAAACAAAAGGAAAGCTTGAAGGGCTTCACGTCGGCTTTGTAGGCGACTTAAAATACGGCAGAACGGTTCATTCTCTTGTGATGGCATTGTCGCATTTCAATCCAACTTTTTACTTCATAGCCCCTGACGAGCTTCAGATTCCTGAAAACTATCTTGACGAATTGTTCCAGAAAAAAATAAAATATTACAAGACGAGCGACTTAAGCAGGTTCAGCAAGGAGATTGATGTTCTGTACGTCACAAGAATCCAAAAAGAAAGATTTCCTGACCCTGTCGAATACGAAAAATTCAAGGATGTCTATAAAATTGATGAAGCATTTCTGCAGCATGTTAAAAAAGACCTCAAGATAATGCATCCTCTTCCAAGAGTTGGAGAGATAGACAAAAGTGTGGATAGTACGCCGCATGCAGCATATTTTGAGCAGGCAGCAAACGGAATTCCTGTAAGAAAAGCACTGCTTGCCCTAGTGCTGGGAAAAATAAAATAAACATGGCAAAGCATAAGAAAGGAAAAAAACGGGGAAAAGGAAGTCAGAGGATAAAGGCGAAGAAGGTAGATCCATCCGTGCCTTCGGTCGAAAAGAAAAAAGAGCTAAGCATCAGCGCAATCAAGGAAGGAACCGTGCTTGACCACATACCTGAAGATGCAACTTTCAAAGTCGCTGAAATACTCCATCTTGGTCATCACAACGGGACAGTTTCAGTTGCTGCAAATTTGAACAGCAAAAGCATGGGGAAAAAAGGAATCATAAAAATTGAAGGCAAATTCCTGACGCAGGATGAAGTAAATAAAATTGCGATTGTCGCTCCTGACGCTACTGTTAATATAATAAAAAATTATGAAGTGAAAGAAAAAATAAAAGTCAAATCTCCCGATGTTGTGGATAATGTAGTCAAATGCTCCAACCCGGTGTGCATGACAAACAATGAGCAGATTAATACCAAGTTTTACGTCGTCAAGAAGGACCCTCTCAAAATCAGATGCCACTATTGCGAAAGATACATGGGGAAAGATGATTTAGAGATAGTATGAGTAGGGTGCTCAATCAAATTTACTATTTGCAAGGGGGTGGGAACGGATTGGGACACAGCAAGAGCCAAAAGATTGTATTCCCCCTTAATATTTTCAAAAATAAATTCAAATTCACAAAAATTAAAATGCTACAAACAAAGCTCTGCAATCTAAATCTAAAAAACCCCACAATTCTTGCTTCCGGAATTCTTGGCGTGACAAAAGAAAGTGTTGGCAGAATTGGAAAATCAGGAGCAGGCGCTGTAACGCTCAAATCGCTTTGCCACGAAGAGAGAATGGGAAGTAAAAATCCAACAATGTTTGGCTATGAAAATGTTTTTCTCAATGCCGTTGGTTTGCCAGGGCAGGGAATAGATTCTGCAATGAAAGAGTTTGTACGCCTTGATAACCTAGGCGTGCCTGTTATCGGAAGCATTTACGGCTACAGAATAGAACAATTTGGAGATGTTGCAAAAAAAATGGCCTCGCTCAGGCCAGCGATGATTGAAGTGGACATTTCATGCCCTCACATGGATTACGGCAAGCCGTATTACGCTGACCCTGAATCGACGGCAAAAGTGACACAGGCTGTAAAGCAGAATGCCGGAAAAATTCCGGTCAGCATTAAACTCAGCCCAAATGTTTATGACATAAAAGAAATTGCGCACGCTGCGGAAAAAGCAGGAGCTGACGCAATAACCGCAATCAACACAGCAACCGGAATGGCTATTGATGTTGACGCACGAAAACCAATCCTTGCAAATAAAACTGGAGGGATTTCTGGCCCTGCATTAAAGCCAATTGCTGTAAGGTGTGTTTATGAAATTTATGAAACCGTCAAAATTCCTATAATCGGAACAGGCGGAATAACGTACGGCAAAGATGCTGTTGAAATGATAATGGCCGGCGCAACTGCTGTCGGAATAGGAACTGGAATTTATTATCGTGGGATTGACGTTTTCAAAAAAGTCTGTGATGAAATGGAACGGTGGATGAAAAAAAATAAAGTAAAAAATTTGGACGAGATAAGAGGATGCGCGCATGGATGAATGTTGCAGAACCGAAATTCCAAAACTATTGGAAGTAAGTGATGTAGTAAAAGAAGGCAAAGGGCAAACATCTTTTTTCTTTGAGCATCATTTAGATTGCAAGCCCGGACAATTTATTATGGTGTGGCTTCCTGGATTTGATGAAAAGCCAATGGCAGTTTCATATTTAAGCAAAAATAAGTTTGCTTTCACATCGCAGGCAATTGGAAAATTTACAACCGCTCTTGAAAATGTTAAAAAAAGGGATAAGCTTGGGATTCGTGGCCCGTACGGAAATTCTTTTTCGATTAAAAGCAATGCGTGTGTTGTTGCAGGCGGTGTTGGGTTAAGCTCTGTTTCGACTCTGATTGATTCATTAAAAAACCCGATACTAATATACGGCGCAAGAAGCAAGGAACATTTGATTTACCTAAAAAGATATAAAAATAAAAACATGAATATAACAACTGACGACGGAAGTTTTGGCAGAAAAGGATTCACAACGGACATTCTTGAAGAAGTGTTAAGCAAAAATAAAAAGATAAAAATTGTCCAGACCTGCGGTCCCGAAGTAATGATGAAGAAAATTTTGGATATATGCCTCAAGCATAAGGTTGAATGTGAAGCATCAGTTGAACGATACATGTCCTGCGGTTTCGGAATCTGCGGAAAATGCATGGTAAATGACAAGATTGTTTGCATTGACGGGCCGATATTCAATTCAAAGCAGCTAAATCAAATGTCAGAATTTGGTAATACTGCAAGACTAAAAAGCGGAAGAAAAGTTAGTTTGAAGGACTATCATTTAATCCACTCTTAATTAATTCAAATAAAAAATCAAAATTTAAAATGTCAATTTTACTCAAAAACTGCAGGATACTTGTAAACGATAAAGTCTATTCTAAAAATATTCTTATAAAAAAAGATAAAATTGCGAAAATTACTAACAAAGAGCCAAAAGCGGATAATATAATTGATGTAAAAAATAATTTTGTGCTGCCTGGTTTGATTGATGTGCATGTTCATTTCAGGGAGCCGGGATTGACGCACAAAGAAGATTTTTTGACTGGAAGCATGGCTGCTGCAAAAGGCGGAATTACAACAATTCTTGATATGCCAAACACGATTCCTCCGACAACGACTCTTGATGCTCTGGACGAAAAAAGAGTATTGGCAAAAAAAAGTGTAGTAAATTACGGATTTAATTTTGGCGCAACTTTGAATAATATTGCTGACATAAAAAAAGTGAAAAACATTGCTGCTGTAAAATTATACATGGATATAACGACTGGTTCCATGAAAGTTGATGATTATGATGCGATAACAGATATATTCAAAATATCAAAATTGACAATTATTCATGCTGAAGATATAAATATTAAAACTGCAGTCGATATTTTCATAAAAAACAAAATAAAAAATAAATTGCACATTGCGCATGTCAGTTCTGAAAAAGAATTGATGTATGCTAAAAATAATTCAATTAAAAATCAGGTTAGTGTTGAAGTAACTCCCCACCACCTTTTCATGAATCAAAATGACCTGCAGCATCTTGGGGCTTTTGCTGAGATGAAGCCAAGGCTGAAAACAGAAGCTGACCAAAAAGCATTATGGGATGGAATAAAAAATGGATTGGTTGATGTTATAGCGACTGACCATGCGCCTCACCTGCTGGAAGAAAAAGAGCAGGCTAATTATCCATTTGGAGTTCCAGGAGTAGAAACAATGCTTCCGCTGCTGCTCGACGCTTTCAATAAAAATATGATTGATTTGAAAACAATAACAAAATTATGCTGCGAGAATCCTGCAAAAATGTTTAAGATAAAAAATAAGGGGCTGCTTAAAGAAGGATACGATGCTGACTTGGTTATCGTGGATTTGGATAAGAGGCAGGCTGTCAGAAATGAAGACTTACTGACAAAATGCAAATGGTCCCCTTGGGATGGGAAAATATTAAAAGGCTGGCCTGTAACAACAATTGTAAACGGAAACCTTGTTTATGATAACGGACAAATAAATGATATAAAGGCTAAAGAGGTGCAATATGCCAGATAAAGTCTCGGAAATTTTGCTGAATCTTAATGCCGTTATACTGAGAACTAAACCGCCGTTTAGATGGGTTTCAGGTATTTTGTCTCCTATTTATACTGACAACAGGCTACTCATGAGTTATCCTAAGGAAAGAGAATTTATTGTTAATTCTTTCATAAAATTAATTAAAGCAAATAAAATAAAAGTGGATGGTTTTGCAGGCACCGCAACAGCAGGCATTCCTTGGGCTGCGTGGATTGCGCAAAAAATGAAAAAGCCCATGATTTTTGTCAGGAGCGAGTCGAAAGACCACGGCAAGGAAAATAAAACAGAAGGGGTAATTGAGCAAGGCAAAACTTATGTTGTAGTTGAGGATTTGATAAGCACTGGAGGCAGCTCGTTGAATACAATAAATGCAGTCCGGGAAAAAAGGGGAATTGTTGAGCACTGCATTGCTATCTTTACTTACGAGCTTGAAAAATCAAAAAGCAATTTTGACAGCGTGAATGTTAAATTAAATACACTGACAAACTTTACAAATTTAATTAAAACTGCAGTGCAGAAAAAATTCATCGGAAGAGACCAATTGGCGCACATAATGGATTGGAAGAAAAATCCTGAAGGGTGGGTTGAATTATAAAATTCAATAAGATAAACTTAACTAACTTAAAAATTTAAATTAAAAAATAAATTCAAAATGCCAATAATAAAACTGAAAAAATCAATAATACCGAGCTGTGATGTTGACAGTTTGGAGAAACTGGATAAATTAGTCAAAGCAACCTGCAATGTCAGGGGAGTTGGAGCTTACAAGATTGGTTTTGAATTAGTGATTCCATTCGGAATGGAAAAAGTTGTCAAGGCAATAAGAAAACACACAAAATTGCCGATTATATATGACCATCAAAAAGCTGGAACGGATATTCCGGACATGGGAATGAAGTTCATGAGTGCGTGCAAAGGCGCTGATGCAGTTATTTTATTTCCTCAGGCAGGCCCTGAAACAGAAGCCGCCTGGATTAAAGCGGCGCAGCAGGCAAAGATGAATGTAATAATTGGCGGAGAAATGACCCATAAAGGATATTTGAAAAATGAGAATGGTTTCATAGATGACAATGCCCCCAAACGAATGTATGAAATTGCAGCTTCTCTTGGGGTAACTGATTTTGTTGTCCCTGGCAACAGGCCAGATAGATGTTTAGAATATAATGAATTGATAAAGAAGAAAGTTAAAAACCCTGTTTATTATTCTCCTGGGTTAATAACCCAGGGCGGCAGCATAAGTGAATTAGCCAAAAAACTTGATTCCTGGCATGCAATTGTTGGAAGGGCAATTTATGAGGCGCAGGATATGAAAAAAGCTGCTGAAGAATTTGCAAAAAGCTTATAAATTTTGAAAATATAACATTTTTGATGGTTGAATACATTAATATTTTAAATAAAAAATTATTGTTTGGCATTATCATCCTTATTTTTATTATTGGCTGCGCTCAGCAGCAAAAACAGGAAGATCAAATAATAAATCAGCAAAACGAGGTGAGCAATATGCAACTAACAAGTTCCGCATTTCAGCATAACTCCATCATGCCTTCTGAATTTACCTGCGATGGGGAGAATATAAATCCCCCATTAAGCATAATTGATGTTCCTGCAAATGCAAAAAGTTTAGTGCTTATAGTTGACGACCCTGATGCGCCTGCTGGCACTTGGGACCACTGGGTTGTGTTTAATATGCTTCCGTCTACAAAACAAATAGGCAAAAACTCGCAGCCACAAGGAGTAGCTGGAAAAAACAGCGGCGGCAGAAATAATTATCAAGGCCCATGCCCTCCAAGTGGAACTCACAGGTATTTCTTTAAGCTGTATGCTTTGGATGCAACACTCAATCTTCCGGAGGGATCTGGTAAGAAACAGGTTGAATCAGCGATGCAGGGACACATTCTGGCAAAAACGGAATTGATTGGATTGTATAAGAGAAAATAGTTTCTACAATCAATAATATTAAAAACACTTCTTAATTTTGTTATTATGCGGGCTCGTGGTCTAACGGCTATGACGCCGCCTTCGCAAGGCGGAGACTTCGGGTTCAAAGTTGCGTAGTGAGCAATGCTACGCATTGCAAGTCCCGACGAGTCCATATGGTAATTTGCAAATCCGGCTATGACCCACAGGAAGACAGCATTCTTCTTGAAAAATGGGTCAGGCAGTATGCTAAAGGGAAAGTGCTAGATATAGGAACAGGCTCCGGGATACAGGCAATTGCCGCAGCCTTAAATCCGGGCGTAAAATCCGTCTTAGCTGCAGACATACAAAAAAGAGTCATAGATTATTGCAGAAAAAATATAAAAAACAGAAAAATAAAATTCACACAGTCAGATTTGTTTTCGAAAGTGAAAGGAAAATTTGACACGATTTCTTTCAATCCGCCTTATCTTCCTCAGGAATTGCAGGTAAAAGACCTGACTCTTGAAGGAGGAAAAAAAGGATATGAAGTTATTGAAAGATTCATGAATGATGTAAGTGAATTTCTAAATCCTGACGGGATTATTCTGATGATTTTCTCTTCGCTGACAAAAAAAGAAAAAGTTGAGGAATTCATAAAAAACAACTTGCTGGATTTCAAAGAATTAGAAAAAATGCACATTTTCTTCGAGGACATTTATGTTTATATGCTGGTAAAAAATGATTTATTGAAAAAATTGGAAAATGATGGAATTAAAAGAATAAAGTATTTTGCAAAAGGGCACAGGGGATTTTTATTCACCGGAGATTATAAATCAAAAAAAGTTGTAATAAAGGCCAAGAATCCTTCAAGCATGGCTTTCGGAAGAATTGAAAATGAATCAAAATGGCTTCAGAAATTAAACAGGCACGGAATTGGTCCAAAATTGTTGCATTCCAATAAAGAATATTTTGTTTATGAGTTTATTGACGGTGATTTTATTATAGATTACATAAAAAAATCAAATAAAACTAATATTAGGAAAATACTGGAATCTGTTTTTATTCAAATGTATAAGCTCGATAAAATGAAAGTGGACAAAGAAGAAATGAATCATCCCCTGAAGCACGTGATAATAGCCAAAAATAAGCCTTATCTTATTGATTTTGAAAGGGCGCGTTACACAAATGACCCAAAAAATGTGACCCAGTTCTGCCAGTTTGTGACGGGCGGATACACAACCACTCTTTTGTCTGAAAAAGGAATAAATCTGAACAAAAACGAAGTTATAGAACTGGCAAAGATTTATAAGAGCCGCATGTCCACTGGAAATTTAAAAAAAATAATTAATCTGATATGAAAGTTATCGCAAACTCGAAGTAAAAGAATAATTTTATTTTTATGTCTTCAAGTTTGCGGAATTAAAAATTTACATGAAAATGAGAGGTATTCCCTATGAAATTTTTAATTAAAAAAAATCATTTTTATTTTGGAATAATTGTTTTGATTTTAATAATTACATTAGCTGTGTATTTTAACCCATTTAAACATAAGCAAGTGCAGGCAGGACAGCAAACAACCCAAGTAAATCCCTCCTGGTCGGTCGATAAAAACGGCTATTTGTACTATCCTGAAGACAGGGGGCCGGTTGAATTCTCAAGGTCAAATTACAGCGAAAATGGTTCTATAGCTGTCAACAAGATAATTTACAAGAGCAGGGGAGCTAACATTTATGGATTTTTAGTGCTGCCAAAAATGGCTGTAAATACCATGCCGGGCGCTGTTCTTTTGCCGGGTGCTGGCGTTTCAAAAGAAAGTGAGCTAAATCTTGCTGAAGAGATTTCGCAATTGGGGATGGCGGTTTTGACTATAGACTCAAGAGGGGTGGGTGAAACAGGAGGTAACTTCCCCAGCTTAGATGAGGATTATGCAAGCTTTTTGCAGTCCAAAGAGCCCGTACAGCATTTGATAGTTTATGATGCTTTAAGGGGATTTGACTTATTGCGGAGCGCGCCATTCATCGATAAAAACAGAGTTATCATCGCTGGCGAGAGTTTTGGGGGAAGAGTTGCAATAATCGCCACTGCAATTGATAAAAATGTTGAAGGTACCCTTGTCATAAGCACGGCAGGCTTCCATTTTCCCGGCGGAAACGACACAAGCAAAGACATGTTTGTTAAATCAATCGATTCAGACCATTATATTGATGACCTCACGCCCAGAAAGCTGGTTATGATTCATAATTATAATGACAAGAACGTACTTGTAAGCTCGGCAGCAACTTCATACTCTATTGCCCAGGAACCCAAAGGTTTCCTTGTTGTTAATGATACAACCTGCAATCACGGCTATTGTGATAGTATGTATCAGGGGCTAGTTGCAGGCCTTGACTGGCTCGTTGGGTTGGATAAGGTAAATGCTGGGAATGAGACGAGTAAATGAGTAAAAACAACCCAAACATTTATATACCACTTATTCTTACTCTATATCGGTACATAGAAATTGCTATTTCTAGTAAATTTCGTGTAACTAATAAGTAATGGAGCGAATAAATTATGGCTATGCGATATGGAAGCTTTGAGAACAGAGCTATGCATAAGATAAAGTGTTCCGAATGCGGAGCAGACGCGGAAGTACCGTTTGCACCGAAAGAAGGGCGCCCAGTCTACTGCAGAGATTGTTACAGCAAGAAGAAACCAAGATACTAAGTTTATAGTACTAGGTTCACAGTTTCTTAGAATTTTATTTTTTTATTTTTTTTGATTTTTTTAATCGTTGACTTTTAGTTCATCACAATTTTCTTATGTTCATTAGAATAATTTTTAAACACTATTTTATCCCTTTTTAATATGAACTGGCGCTTACTCGAACAACAAACTTACAACGCAGCAATGAACATGGCT
>ERZ1292640.2770-Hain-H43-02um-R1-2770-length-13931-cov-6_pt1 | contig 13931 bp, 9 predicted proteins | sample MGYA00564404_ERZ1292640 | MGnify/ENA primary metagenome ERZ1292640 (study PRJEB36523, sample SAMEA6512636) | groundwater metagenome | collected 2019-01-08 | study: AquaDiva: Metagenomics assemblies of 32 groundwater samples
GCATCTCCTGACGCGCGCTACATTACTGGGCAAAATATCACGGTCGATGGTGGCTTCACTGTATGGTAGAGGGGAAAAGGAATCTCAACTCAAGACGAGTACACATCATAGGTGCAGGCATGAGCGGCCTTGCCACAGGTCTCAGACTCTCTGAGCTTGGTGTCCCTGTATCTCTATACGAGAAAGATTCTGTTGTCGGAGGTATGGCAGGTTCATTTGCATGGGGTAACTTTCCTCACGTAGATTACGGCCCCCATATATTCCATACACCAGACGCGGAGCAAGCACATATTTGGGAGTCAGAATACGGGGACCTATTTTCTAAGAACGAATTCTGGGGGAAGAACGTAAAAGGTGAAAAGTTTGATGAGTTCTATGACTATCCACTTTCTTATGACTCACTGGAATCTTTTCCAAAGGAGAAGAGAGAAAAAATTAAGGAAGAGCTTTTGCACCTAGACGAAACAAAAAAGGCAGAAGCCAAGAACTATAAGGAGTATGTCCGTGAACTCGTAGGACCAACTCTGATGGAAATGTTTTTCATTAAATACCCACAAAAGTTGTGGGGTGTAGCCGTAGATCAGATGACGGCTAATTGGGCTCCAAAGCGTGTTAACTTTCATCGTACAAAGGGTCATTTCCACATGGGTCAATGGAGTGCAGTGGGGAAGAACGGCGCGGGCAGTGTTATGGAGCGAATGGCAGAGAAGTTTGTGAAGAATGGAGGCGAACTTCATTTCAACAGTACGCTTACAGCAATAGAAACGAATGGCACTACCGTGACAGGACTCGTGTTTGGCGAGCAGAAAGTAGTCGTAGCTCCGGAGGATGTGGTTGTTTCTACCATGCCGCTTCCACGACTTGCTGAGCTGCTTGGTGTGCCCAACGAGCTCAAATACCGAGGTGCCAAACTCATTTTTGTAGCTCTTAATAAAGCTCAGGCAATAGCAGGACTACCAAGTTTTCTTTACTACGACGATCCAGAAATTATCTTTCATCGTGTTAGCGAACAGAAGAAGTTTTCCGCATTTGGATTTCCAGAAGACAAGACCCTTCTTTCTCTTGAGGTATCCTACACGCTAGACGATGAACGCGACCACCTGTCAGACCGCGAGCTTATTGAACGAGGTGTCCAGGATCTTATTACTGTTGGACTTACTACCAAGGAGGAGGTATTCGACACCAAACTCGTTTCGCTCCCTTATGTGTACCCGCTACTCGTGAAGGGAACGGAAGAAGAATTAACTAAGGTTCGCGGCAAGGTAGCGTCGCATAAACAGATATACCTCATAGGTACAGGGGGAGACTATCACTACGCTGACCTTCAGATACTTGCAGTGAAGGGGCGAGATCTTGCGGAGCGTCTGGCAGGGCTCAGTGACGAAGAGGGTCATGTAATGCGCAGTGAGTCGTATAGAGCGCACTTTAATGCAGAAGTTGTTGTAGGTTCGCACAAGGTAGCGTACGGGGCGCCTGCGTTCATCATTGCTGAGATTGGACTCAATCATAACGGCTCTGTAGAACTTGCGAAGAAGCTCATAGACGCCGCTAAAGCGGCAGGTGCTTCTGCAGCAAAGCTTCAGAGCTTTGCTGCAGAAAGTCGCCTATCTCAAAAAGTGAAGGAGAACAGATATGCTGAAGAGCTTATCGATACGGAGGAAGGCATGTTTTCAATGTTCAAAAGACTTGAGCTTACTGAAGCTGAGCATGCAGAATTGTTTGCGTATGCAAGAAGTATCGATATGTTGCTATTCTCGACCCCATTCGATATTGAGAGTTTGGAATTACTTGAATCACTAGGCGCACCACTCTACAAAATTGCTTCGATGGACGTGGTAAATCTCCCGCTCATACGGCGGGTGGCTGAAACGGGTAAGCCACTTATTATGTCTACTGGCATGTCTACCCTGGCCGAAATTGAAGACGCGGTTGAGGTAGTTCAGTCCACAGGAAACAAGAATCTGATTCTCATGCAGTGTGTATCTTCTTACCCAGCAGCACCGGAAGACATGAATCTTAAGGCAATGCGAACACTCCATCGTGCGTTTGGCGTGCCGGTAGGATTTTCAGACCACACCATAGGGCTCACCACTTCGACCGTGGCCCTTTCACTCGGTGCGGCTGCCATTGAGCGTCATTTTACCCTTGATCGCTTCATGGAAGGTCCAGACCATATCCTTTCTTCGGAACCGAAAGAGCTGGGTGAATTGGTGGAACTTAGTCGAGCAATTCCGTTAATAAAAGGCACGGGGGAGAAACGCATACAGGGAAGTGAGTTGGAAACCATAAACCGTTTTAAGAAGGGACTATACGCTAAGGTGGATATACATAAGGGGGAGGTTATTACTGATGCGATGCTTACAATAAAGGGGCCGGGCGGCGCAATACTGCCAAAATTCCAGAGTGACGTCGTGGGTAAAATTGCCCGTGTCGACATACTCACTGACTACCCAGTACTATGGGACCACTTCCAATGAAAAAGAACATTGAACTTTTGTTAGAGAAAATTCGTAGTGGCGCTCAAGGCCGCGCGACAGCTTTTGTAATTGGTAACACTTCGGATTCATTTACTAAGGGTAGGATGTACGATATTCCGATTCGCGAGACGGGAGAGCTTATTTACGGAGGGGTTATTGTGCGTGACGTGGAAACAGCTGCGAAAGTTGCAAAACTTGTTGATGGGAAAGTGCACTACTTGTTTGTGGACGATGAAAAGAAGGTACGAAAAATGCACTATGGTTCTGACGATGTTGGAAATATTGAGAAAGGAGTTAGGGGTGTGGTTAAACAATCAATACTCCTAACGTACAAGGGAAACGATTTAGCCGTAGAGGCAGTCGACACCCTTCTTGGAAGTATTCTTGGAGAAGTAAGCGGTAAGAAGATTGCGATAATTGGTATGGGTAATCTTGGTTCGAAAGTCGCCCTGAAGTTGGTAGAGCGAGGAGTACAGGTATCGGTATTTCGTCGAGCACAAAAGAGATTACATACCATAGTTGCGGGGCTTAATGCGATTAAGTCGGAAGACACGCTTGTTGTGGTGAGGGCCGCACGAAGCGTTGCGTCAGCATGTGCGGGTGCAGATGTTGTAATAGGCACCACTAACGAAAAAGGAGTTATTACAAAAGCAATGCTGAAAGGTGTAGCTCCTGGCGCGCTTCTTATAGATGCGGGAAAGGGATGTTTCGCGAACGAGGTTACCGAGGACCCAACACATCTTGTGTATCGTATCGACGTATCAATGCTGCAGAAGCATATATTCTTTGGATTAATCCAAATGAATAACCACTATGCAAAACGCTTGGGACGCAAAGTATTTGCGGAATCAGGAGTCACGTTGGTGTCTATTGGTATGTTTGCTAGAAAAGGCGAGGTGATAGTGGATGATATAGACAACCCCACTGCCATTATTGGGATTTCTGCTGGGGATGGGACACTTGAGAAAAGAACACCCAGACTTCAAAAAAGGATTGATGAGCTCACCGCCCTCATTACCGGAGTTATTTAATTCAAATTGTTATGGCAACATTCGCAATCATTCAGGCTCGTATGGGCTCCACGAGGCTCCCAGGGAAAATACTTCTTGATATTGGTCCTGGTGTTTCGGTACTTGATTGTATGCTTACTCGTGTAGCAGTATGTAAGGAAATAGATACGACAATAGTTGCCACGACGACCAACGAAAAGGACTCCGTTTTGGCTGAGTATCTAAAGGAACGCTCTCTTCCGTACTATGTAGGGAGCGAGGAAGATGTGCTTGATAGGTACTACCAGGCAGCTCTCGCACACGGAGCAAAGAGTGGAGATGTAATCGTACGCATGACATCTGATTGTCCTCTCATTGACCCCTCGGTTGCCGACACTACCGTGCGTTTCTTCAAGGATGGTGATTTTGATTACGCATCAAACAATCTTGAACCATACACCTACGCAGATGGTATGGATACCGAGGTATTCTCGTTTGACGCTCTTGAGCGTACGTGGAAGGAAGCAACGATTCCTGCTCATCGTGAGCACGTTACGTTCTACATGTGGAAGAATCCTGAATTGTTCAGAATAGGGCAATATGTAAATCCTAAGGCAGGGCAAGCGGGATATCGCCTTACGCTCGATTATCAGGAAGACATGGACGTTCTTAAAGACGTATACACGCATTTGTATCCACAGAATCCTTTATTCACTATGGAAGATATCTTGGACTACCTAGACGCACACCCTGAAGTGAAGGAAATTAATACTGACGTGGAGAGAAATGCTTCATGGAAAGCGGCCTAACGTAACCTTATTAGCTCCACGTGGTTGTACACTTATATGAAACGAACTGGTCAAAAGCTATGGGAGAAGGCAAAAAAGTTGATTCCGGGAGGAAACCAACTTTTATCTAAGCGTGCGGAAATGTTCTTGCCAAACGAATGGCCGGCTTACTTTAGTAAGGCAAAAGGACCCTACATTTGGGATATTGATGGGAATAAGTATCTCGACATGTCCATTATGGGTATTGGAGCATGTCCGCTCGGGTATGCAGATCCCGACGTAAATAAAGCAGTGAAGGCGGTAATAGATAAGGGTTCAATGGCAACATGGAATACGCCAGACGAGGTTGAGCTTGCTGAACTACTTACCAAAATCCATCCATGGGCCGACATGGTGCGGTACGCCCGTACTGGGGGAGAATCCATGGCAATTGCGGCGCGCATCGCTCGTGCGCATACAGGGCGGGACATCGTTGCCTTTTGTGGATATCACGGATGGTCCGATTGGTACCTCGCTACAAATCTAAAAGATCCGAAGGGATTGAATGAGCATCTGCTCGCAGGACTCGAACCAAAAGGAGTACCTGAGGGGCTCCGGGGAAGCATATTGCCGTTCCGATACAATCGTATCGATGAGCTCGAGGCGTTAGTAAAGCAAACAAACGGCAAGCTTGCGGCCATTATTATGGAGCCAGTACATGGTGAAGAACCTAAGGATGATTTCCTCAATAAGGTGAGAGCAATAGCCACAAAAACGGGTGCGGTGCTTGTGTTTGATGAGATATCTATTGGGTGGAAAGAAACGGTGGGTGGATCACATCTCATATATAAGGTACAGCCAGACATGGCTATATTCAGTAAGGGAATGAGCAACGGATATCCTATGGCTGCCATAATCGGAAAAAGAAGCGTGATGCAGTCAGCGCAGGATACATTCATCTCAAGTACCTACTGGACAGAAAGTATTGGTCCTGCCGCCGCTCTCGCAACCATTAAAAAGATGAAGCGTTTGAATGTCCCTAAACATCTTAAAAAGATTGGTACGTTAGCTAATGAAGGACTAGAGCGCCTCGCAAGGAAACATGGGCTCAAAGTAAACATTGGAGGGACTGCAACAATGGGATTCTTTTCCTTTGATTACGGTACTGAAAGTAATGCCGTTAAAACGCTCTTCACTCAAGAAATGCTTAAGCGGGGAATTTTGGCGGCGAGTCGTTTCTATCCTTCATATACGCACACAGAGAAACACGTTGAGCAGTATCTACGAGTTATGGACGAAGTATTCGCACTCATGTCTGTGGCTATTGAGAAAGGTACCGTGCATTCTCTTCTTCAGGGTCCTGTGGCGCATGGCGGGTTCCAGCGACTCAACTAGTGAGTTAGGCATTCAAGGTTGCCACTATAGATAAGTGGTATACACAGACGTATAAATCCCGTAAACTACCTAAGTCGCTTCGATGCAAACTCCAGTGCTAGGCATACAGCCATCGGTATCCTCGTGCAGTATTTGACTTGGAAAAATGCCTTTCTATTCCGTTTTACAGCTATTAACGTAGAAACTTCCATGACGTACATCACCACTCTTTTCAAGTGAACATATTCCCTCTATGAATGCCTTTTCGAAGGTAATTCGAGCGCTATGCGAAGGAGGAGTATCTTTACTATTCACTCGGGCACTTATCAAGGCTCGAACGGTAGTATCTCGTCGTACATATGTAAAATTCTACCTTGCACATGAAATTACACATGGTTTACCGATCGTTGATGTAGTATTCCGACCTGTTGTTTCTGAAGAAGGGGATGTGGCTATTGCTACGCGAATTCTCGTTGCGCTCAGAGCCGCACTCATATCCGAAAATGCAGTCGGAAACGTGCATACCGGGGATCTCTGGGAGGATATCAGGCGGGAGCAGCATAAGGACTTCTATGCAATATGGGATGATCCTGTGAAGGTCGCTGAGTATATGAATAATATGAATCAGCGAGGCATCACTCACGGTATATCTGCAAGTAGTTTGGCAGAGTATACGGACATGCTTCATAAGCCTATCGTTCGTCGAGAATGGGGCATTATGGTGAAAGACATCTTGATATCTTTTGCAGAGGCAGTGGGAGCCATGCCTTCTAAATTGGACGGCAATAACTTCTATATCGATGAAGCTACTATCTTAGATGCCCTTGAAGAGAAGATCGGCATTTCTCTTATCCCCTCTGAAGCAGAGGGCGGCATGTTCAAATTAAAGATAAGGAATAGGTATTTTGATTACAGAGACTTGTGGTCCGCGTATACTGCGTGGCGAATATATATGCTGGTGGGTGCCGATGCCTCTATTGCGGAAATAGGTGCAGGTATGGGTAAGGTGGCGCTATATGCAAAACAGTACGGATTCAAAAGGTACACCACGTATGATTTACCATTAGTTAGCGCCGCTCAGGCGTGGTATCTCATAAAAAGTGGTATAACCGTACAGTTGTATAATGAGAAGCCGCAGCCTGGCGCGGTACGAATTCTCCCTTACTGGGAGTTTTCCGATAAGGAGTCCTTCGATGTGACTGTTAACGCTGACTCTTTTCCAGAAATGGATGAATCAATAGTCCGAACCTACCTCACGACTATTAAAAAGAACACCAAGAAGTACTTTCTTAGTATTAACCAAGAAGATGCTGGCGCGTATGGGGTAAGTAGACACCATATAACGGTGAAGGATGTGGTAGGAGATGTGGAAGGTCTAAAACTGGTATATCGTTTCCCATTTTGGCTACGAAAAAACTACATAGAGGAGCTCTATACTGTATAGAGGGCGGAGGCTATGAGGCGCTCAATTTGAGTGGTACTCTAGACTTCTAAGACGAGCATACATGGATTTAACTAACAACAAAGTAGAAGGTTTAAAGCAGTTTGCCGAGCATATGCTCCCGGTAACCACGTGTAATCTTTGCGGAAGTAGGGAGCGCAATGTGTGGGCAGTATCCGATCCAATCATCGCTTACGAGTGCAGTAGTTGTGGTCTGGTGTACCACGACCCACAGCTAACGGATGCTGGTAGGGAGCTTTTTTATGCGAGCGGATACTTTGAGCTACAAAACGATCCTGCTGACTCAGCGCTCAGAGACACCATGTATGACGTCGAAATTGCATTCCTTGAGAAGCACCGGAAGGGTGGGGTACTTCTCGATGTTGGATGCGGTGGAGGATTCCTCCTTAATGCTTTCGATTCCTCATGGGAAAAGCACGGTATTGAGTTTGATGCACGAGCAGTAGAACACGCCCGTACTGTGCTTAACCTTGATGTTGCGCAAGGAGAGGTAAACAGCGTTGCCTTCGAGAAAGAAACGTTCGATGTCATTGTCCTGCGAGGAGTTATTGAGCACCTTGCTACTCCAGCAGAGATGATAGAGCATCTTCTTCCTTGGTTAAAGAAGGATGGGCTTCTATATATTACTTCGACACCAAACACAGAAAGTCTCTGTGCAGAGCTCTATCGTGAGAAGTGGAACCTTTTCACTGCTGACCATCAGATACACTTCTCTAAAAGCAATCTTATTAAGTTCTTTGGGGAGAAGGGCTTGTCATTAGTTGACTCGGGATACTTGTATCTAGAAACGCCATACGCAAATGAGGTGGCAGATTACCGAAAGATTATTACCGACGCCAAGCTCATCGGGGCTGGTAGGGGAGACGAAGTTGTTTCTTCTCCGGCATTCTATGGAAATATGTTAAGTCTTGTTTTCAAGAAGGGTTAATTACTACTTATGCGTCTCCCTGAAACACTGAAGCTTGTTGCAAAGACCTATCACCGATATCGGTGGCATATTGTATTGCTTGCAGTGCTCGGTATGGTGAGCGCAATACTTGAAGGTATCGGTATCACCGTTGTTATACCGCTCTTATCATTTTTCTTAGGAGGAACTCCTCCTGTAGATTTTATTTCGAAAGCGGTGCAAGGAATGTTTGCTTTCTTCTCGGTACCGTTTACATTCCGCTACCTCCTTGGTTTCATTCTTCTCTTGTTCTTGTTGCGTGCGGTTACGATGATAGCGTTTGGCTATATTCGTGGACGTATCTCTGCTGACTTCTTATACATAGAGAGCCAGGAACTTCTTCGTCGCACACTCGGTGCTTCTTGGCCCTTTCTTCTTAAACAAAAAATAGGCACGCTTCAGAACACACTCGTGCGTGATATTCAGTGTTCTGCCAGTCTGCTTGGCATTATTGCGCAGATACTCCAGTCCTTTGGAGGGTTTGCCATGTATTTGATAATTGCGATTAACATATCTCCATCCATTACGTTCTGGACTATTGGGGGAGGTGCATTTCTTATGTTCTTCGCGCGTCCACTCATCGTGAAGTCACGAAGAGTCGGGGAGCAGTTGGTGAAAGTGGAGAAGGCATACGCCCACTTTCTGTCCGAACACATCATTGGCATGAAGTCAGTAAAGGCTGCCGGTGTTGAAGAGGCGGCGCTCCAAAATGGTAAAGAGGAACTGGGCTCACAGCGAGCACTCTCTCTCCGCTTGGCTCTTATTCGTTCACTCGGTGCCAGTATTTTCCAGCCGTTTACGCTCTTATTCGTAGTGGTGTTATTTGCACTCACCTCTCGCTCACCCGACTTTAGTATTGTGGCCTTTATCGCGGCCCTGTACCTCATACAAAAAATATTCACCTACCTTGAGTCTGGACAGAATGCTCTCCACAGCTTCAGTGAAATTGTGCCGTATGCAAATAATCTCGCTCTATTCAAGAAGACGTCCGACGAATACCGCGAAGTAAAAGTTAGCGGGGATAAACCGCTCGTATTCGATGATGAGCTCGCGTTTCAGAAGGTTTCTTTTGCGTATGATGTGGATGTTCCCACTCTCACGAATATCTCCTTTGTTCTTAAGAGGGGAACTACTATGGGACTGATTGGTCCATCGGGGGCCGGAAAGACTACGGTAGCGGATCTTCTCTTGCGACTATTTGAACCTACCTCGGGAACCATAACGTTGGACGGCGAGCCAATTCAAAATATTAGTATGAACGAGTGGCGTCAGTACATTGGGTACGTCTCGCAGGATGTATTCCTATTAAACGCCAGTATCGCTGAGAATATCAGGTTTTACAGTCCCGATGTCACTGATGCAGATATTGAGCAAGCGGCGCGACAAGCAAATATATACGACTTTATTGTTTCGCAACCTCAGGGATTTGAAACAACGGTAGGGGATCGTGGAGTACTTCTTTCAGGTGGTCAGCGTCAGCGTATCGTGCTTGCTCGCGCACTCGCAAAAAAGCCGAGACTTCTTATTCTGGACGAAGCCACCAGTGCACTCGACGCCGACTCCGAGCGCCTTATTCAGGAGGCTATCAGGGCACTACATGGCTCCGTCACGGTGTTTGTAATTGCTCACCGTTTGAGCACTATCGAGGCGGTAGATACACTCCTTGTTATAGAGGGCGGACAGCTAACCGAAATGGGCTCTCCAGAAGAACTTCGTGGAAACCCAGCCTCGTACTTCGCCAAATATCACGGCCCCACAGCAGCATAATCCTCCTTACTACGTGGAGTAGAAGGAATGACGGGTTGTGGTATAGTTTCCGCGGCGTTAGTTCATTACATGCGTCACAACATAACAGTTGAAACTCAATTCCCCAGTGAAAGGAGGGAATGATGACTCGGAAACGTTTTGTTCTCGTCGCTCAACACTCATCAATCGAGCCACTCGGCATTCTCCACCTTTCCGGAACAGTCCGGGACGCTGGTTGGGATATTAGGGTGGTCTTGATCAAGGGCGACGACTACACTCCGCTCTACACCGTCGTTCGAGACTGGAAACCCGATCTTGTTGGCTTCCAGATTTGGACAGGTAATCACGTGCGTGCGTTTGCCGCCTGCGACGATGTGCGTGCGCGCGGCGTTCCCCTAGTGATAGGTGGACCGCACGCCACGTACTTTTACGACGAGTGCGCAAAACACGCAGACTGGGTAGTGAAGGCAAGTGGCTTTGGATTCCTCGAGGACATTCTTGAGGGGAGTCTGCCGCACGGTGTTCACTTCAGTCGTGAAGGTCGAGCTGAACCATTTCCTATGCCGCACCGCGACCTCCTCTACGAGGCGTACCCGGAATACGGAAACAGTCCAATCAAAAGTATGTTTGCTTCGGTCGGGTGCCCCTACAAGTGCACCTACTGCTATGCTCCGGTGTTCAACCAAATGCATGGCGGATTCCTGCTCACCAATCGACCTGTCGACGACCTCGTTCGGGAAGCACAGGCGATTCAATCTCGGTGGCCGCTTAAGCTCGTCTATTTTCAGGACGACGTCTTTGGGTTCCAGCCCAAGTGGCTCGCTGAGTTTGCGCGTAAGTGGAAGTCTGAAGTGGGTGTGCCGTTCCATGCGCAGATGCGTCTTGAGATGACGCAGCACGCAGGGGGCGATAAGCGACTCGACCTCTTCCGAGAGGCCGGGTGCAGCGGCATCACGCTCGCTATTGAGTCGGGTAACGCGTTTCTTCGGGATCACGTGCTCTTTCGGCACATGCCGGACGAGCTCATTCTCGAGGGATGCAAGAAAATTACGGACCGTGGCATGACGCTACGGACGGAACAAATTCTTGGTGTTCCTTTCTCGAATCTTGAGACCGAGCTGCAAACGCTCGACCTTAACGCACGCATTAAGCCAACTATGGCGTGGACGAGTATTCTCTCGCCCTATGGCGGCACTGCCATGGGTACGATTTCGGATACGTTTGGTCTCTACCGAGGTAACAACGATGATCTTCTCGATAATTTCTTCGAGGAGAGCGTGCTGCGTCACATCGAAGGGGGTCCCCGAGATATCGAACGGATTGTCGCTACGCTTGGTGGCGGTCCGAAAGATGAGAGTCTACTCAAACTTTCGACGGAAGAAGATTCGGAAGGAAGGGTACTGGTGTTCGATGCAGAGCATGCTCTGCTTGGCTCCATACGCTACCTCGCTCCGACTCAAAATGGGCGCTACTGCCGCGATCTTGTGCGGCTGCAGCGTTTGTTCAACTTCCTGCCAAAGTTTCCTGAAGCAGCTACACTCGGGCGCACGCTCGTGGAAATGCCGCAACAGGATTGGACATGGGAAGGTATTGGCAAAGAAATTGAGGCGCATCTCATTTCTGTGGGCGATAACGCTCTTCCGGCTTGGAAGAACGCTCTCGCTTCTGACATGGGATATGAATCAGCCGGGGAACTTCCTGAGTCAATCGCTCAGAATCCTTGGTTCTTCTGTGTCGTACCTGCTGGTGGCCTACTAGCCAAAAGCACACTTGAGGCGGGCATATTTGCGCCAGGCTTCTCGACCGAAGAAACGCTCGACCGATTCGGCACCCTCGGGCGCCGACATCTGTTCGAGTACGGTCTATATAAGACTCAAGAAGGTAGCACCCCCATATGCTCCCGTTAGAGTCGAAAAGGGCCCGTCCGCCATGGACGGGCCCTTTCTGCATACCATTTCCGCCCGCAGTCCCTGGTGTATACTCTGCGCATATGTCCACAAAGACCATTGCCCGCTGGGTTGCCATTATTCCGCTATTCCTTATCCCGTTCATTCCGCTGTATATAGCGAATGACCTGTTCTTCCCGTTTATAACAGGGAAGGGGTTTGCGTTCCGCATTCTGGTGGAAATAGCTTTGGGAGGGTATCTGCTGCTTGCGCTTGTTGACACCAAATACCGTCCTCGGTTTTCCTGGACACTCGCATTTTACAGTGCGCTCACACTTTGGATGGTGATAGCTAACTTTTTGGCAGTAAATCCCCACAAGGCCTTCTGGAGCAACTTCGAGCGCATGGACGGGTTTGTCACACTCGTTCACGTATTCGCATTCTTTGTGGTGCTTGGCAGTGTTATGACCGCAGATAAGCTGTGGCGAAAGTGGTGGATGTTCTTTCTGTCAGGCGCGGCTCTGGTGAGCGCCTACAGTCTCTTCCAGCTTGCGGGCATGGCAGACATTCATCAGGGAGGTGCGCGCGTGGACGCAACATTCGGTAACGCCGCCTATCTCGCGGTATATATGCTCTTTGTCACAGCGGTGGCGTTGTGGCAGGCACTAGAGTCAAAGGGGTGGATGCGCTACACGCTCATGGCATTTGCAGCGCTTTCGGGATTCATTCTCTTCACTACAGAAACCCGCGGTGCAGTCATTGGTCTTGCGGGTGCTATTGGTCTCGGGTCGGTGCTCTGGATGCTTGAAGCGGGCAAAAAGAAGACGCGCCTCATCGCTGGGGGAGTATTCCTAGGACTCCTCGTCCTCGTTGGTCTATTTTTCGCATTCAAGGATTCAAGCTTCATAAAGGGCGACCCAACACTTGCTCGTATTTCTTCCATCTCTGCAGCAGACGGCGCCACTCGCTTCGCTCTTTGGGGGATGGCACTAGAAGGAGTAAAGGAGCGCTCTGTATTTGGATGGGGCCAGGAAGGTTTTAGTTACGTGTTCCAGAAGTACTACCAGCCGGGACTCTACGCACAGGAACCGTGGTTTGATAGGGCTCACAACACCTATATTGATTGGCTTATAGCCGGTGGTGTTCCAGCTCTTCTATTGTTCCTCGGACTTATTGGAAGTGCAGTGGTCGCGCTGTACCGAAAAACAGCCTCGCGACCGGAGCGTATCATTTTGGTTTCTGCATTTGCTGCCTATGGATTCCAGGCGCTCTTTGTGTTCGATAACCTCTTTAGTTATATAGGTCTCGCAGCGCTCCTTGCAGCAGCTCATGCAGTGGGAAGTCGGCCTATAGAAAAGCTTGAGACATTGCCAGAGCTCAAAGAACAAACAGCAAGTGCAGTAGCTGCGCCAATCCTCATTGCGGTATTTGTAGGCATTATCTGGATGGTGAACGTTCCAAGTATTGCGCAGGCAAGTAAGCTCGTACGCGGACTTAACTATGCGCAGAGCGCTCCAGCCCAGGCATTTATCTACTTTAAGGAGGCAGCCACAGGTGCTGGCCTCGGCTCGCAGGAAGTAGCTGAACAGTTAGTGTCCTTTGCAGGAACAATGAAGACTAGAACTGATCTACCCACAGAGACGCGTCTTGAGGTATTCAAATACGCACTTTCAAATATGGGGGCACAGGTAGCTCGCATACCACAAGATGCACGTCTGCGTGTTCAGTATGCGGTCGGGTTCCGTGCAGCGAACGATCCTAAGGATGCACTCATTCAGACAGAAGAGGCGCTAAGGCTCTCTCCAAAGAAGCAGACCATCATGCTTGAACGAGGTTTTGAACTTTGGGAAGCAGGAGACCTTAAGGGCGCTCGTGACCTGTTCGTACATATGTATGAACTCGATACTTCCTTCAAAGTACTCGCAAGCTACGCTGCTGCCGGGGAGATTGCGGTAGGAAACACTGAGGCCGGAAACGCCATTCTCATGAAGGCGTATGGCACTACAGAAGTAGACGACGAAGCTCTCGTAATTGCGTACTATCAGGCAAAGCGCTACGAAGATCTTATTCGCGTACTAAAGCTTCATCTGAAGTCGAATGACTCGATTGAATCCTATATGCGCCTTGCTTCTGCGTACGCTATTGCAGGTCAGTCAGGCAACGCGCGAGCGATAGCACAGGAGGCGCTAGTAAAATATCCTGCGTCGGCACAGACCATTGCAGAATTCTTAACGCACGTTCCGAACTAAACTCACAATGATTGTTTGGGAGAACAGCAGTCTGA
>ERZ1292640.2773-Hain-H43-02um-R1-2773-length-13924-cov-7_pt1 | contig 13924 bp, 7 predicted proteins | sample MGYA00564404_ERZ1292640 | MGnify/ENA primary metagenome ERZ1292640 (study PRJEB36523, sample SAMEA6512636) | groundwater metagenome | collected 2019-01-08 | study: AquaDiva: Metagenomics assemblies of 32 groundwater samples
CTTTTTTGGGGATCGCGGGCGCAAAAAAGTGAGAACTGACCCCGTGGGGGGAAAGCCGCCGCAAGCGGTCGGGTTCAGACCCGCACTTTTTCGGGGATTGCGGGCGCGAGAAAGTGAGGCCCGTTTCCAGTGGCTCTGCAAATCCCAGACGTTTAGAACCCGCCATTTTTCGAGGCAGGGTTGTACCACGCATCGTTCGGCCCATCGAAGCTTGGGGTGGTTGGCCACATTCCGTTCCCGGAAAAATCTCTGGCAAACCACTTCTTCATCGCCATCGTAAATGCCGAACCGGAAAGATTCCCAAACGTGGCGACTCCACCCACATTCTGATTCTGCGCCTGGGCCGTTTTGCTGGTCCCGTGTCTTTGTGAGATGCCTTCGTGCGGCGTGTTTCCGCCATCGTTGAAATTGTATTGTGTCATGTCTTCATTTGCCTCCCAAAGCAGGAGCCCGGTGGGGCGCAACGAACCCAGTTTGTACTTGGCGGTTTTTGAATTGGGCTGCGGCGTGTATGAAATGATCGCTCCATTAAAGCAATAGCTTGTGATTTTGATGCTCCGCTCCCTGAATTTTGCCTTTTTTATTCCTTTGCTTTGGGCGGCATCCTTTGGGCACATGAATACCTTCACGCCGCAATAAGGCCCCAGTTGGCCTCGCTTGGCATACTCCAGTTGACTGGTCATGATATTCTGGTCATCTCTGCCGAATCCGTCAGGCATATTGGCCGCATGCGCCCAGCATTCATGGGCCAGCCCATCCCATCCCGGATAAGGAAGATAATCATCGTTGTCCGCCGCAAACATGTGGGCGGCCAGCATGATCTGCTTGATATTATTAATGTCGTTAGCCAGCAGCGCGCGGTCCTTGGCGCTCGAGAGGGCCGAGAGCAGCAAACCCGCAAGGATGGCAATAATAGCAATGACGACCAAAAGTTCTATCAACGTGAACGCATCGGTGATCCGCCGACTGATAGGCCATGGCTTTTTTGACGCTCCGCAGTTCACGGAGAATTGCTTTTCCGCCGAGTTCATGGGAGGGGATTTTCCGCCTCTTTCTGCCGGGCTGCAACCACTTTTCTGCCGGTTTTTCCGTAGCAGGGGCTGTGCGCGACTCGCACACTTTCTTTTTCTCGGGAAGTTCTCTAACCTCTCGTTTCGCAACTGCCCATGACTGAAGTTCAGGACGCTGAATCACGCGACTTGCAAAGGCAGCGCGAAGCGGTCAATCGCGGGTTGCTGCGTGTCAATACGGCTGCGGCGATCATCGTGGCGGTGGTCCTTTGTCTGGCAGCGGCGGCGGTGTTCCAGGGTTACCACGCCAGTCGCAATGCGGCGGAATCAAGCGCCGCCAAGCGCCGCACAGAGGGTGAACTCTGGAAATCCTTCCTCGCTCAAGCGCGGGCAAGCCGTTACAGCGGACAAGTTGGGCGGAAGTTCGAGAGTCTCCGAGCGCTCGCTGCCGCCGCTAAAATCGGCCAGTCAGCCGCACTCCGCGACGAAGCGATCGCTTGCCTCGCATTGACGGATTTGCGGGACAGCGGCCAGTGGTTTCCATTCTCGCCGGACAATCAATCCGTGGCCATGCCTCCGGACCTGAATGGGGTCGCGGTTGGTTTGAAGAACGGAGAAATCCATTTCCACCAACTGGAAAATGGCGCCGAGGCCGCGCGCTTGAGTGGGCCGGTCTCGCCGGGGCAATGGCTGCGATTCAGTCCGTCGGGCCGGTTCTTGGCTGCGCATTTCGTCGGCGACGAAGTGCGCATTTGGGAGTGGCGCACGGGCGGACTGGTCTTGCGCCTTGAGAACGTGACCGCGGGCTGGGCGGGAGCGGTCATGGATTTCAACCCGGATGAATCGTTATTGATCGCCTGCACACGCGATGGAGAGATCACGCTCTACCATCTCGCCACGGGCGGTGTGGCACGGCAGTTACGTCTCAGTTTCGTTCCGTTCGGCGTCCGCTTTGCGCCCACGGGCACGCGCTTCGCCATCACCCATGGTGGCGTGCAAGTATGGGATTTCGACTCGGGAAAAATACTCGCCGCGCTGCCGTTCGCGGGCGAAGTGGGACCCGTGAGTTGGCACCCGAACGGAGAACGGCTGGCTGGTGGCGCACGCGATGGCAGCGTGCTCGTATGGGATGTGGCCAGCGATGTTGTGCGGCGGTTGCTGTCGGGACATTTTGGGGTGGTCTTTGCCGTCATGTTCAACCGCCGTGGCGACCTGCTGGCGTCCGTTTCCTGGGATGGCACAACGCGGGTTTGGGACGCCGGGTCGGGGCGGCTCCAATTTAGCACCCGCTCCGGCTATGCTCTGCAGTTTGGTCCCGGGGACCGTCAACTCGGCTACTTCCGCGAAAAACTGGGCGCGGGTCTGTGGGAGTTTTCCGAGAGCGATGTGTTTGAACGGCTCTCGGCGGGTGTGGGTGGATCACGCGACGTGCGTTCGCTGGACCTCACGGGAGACGGGCGGTTCCTCCTCTCGTCGCATTCCGATGGCATCCGGCTTTGGACAATTCCCGAAGGCGAACCGGTCGCGTTCCAATCGCTCGGCCGCGTCTGGTCCGCGGTGTTGCACGAGGGCCGGCAATCTGTCTTTGTCGCACAGAGTGACGGCATCCGCGAGCTGTCGGTGAGGACCAACGCCACAGCGCCGGGTTTGGCACCGCGCTTTGAATCACCGGGAACTGTGCTTAAAAACGGGCTTGGCGCCACGGCGCGCATGCGCATAAGCCCGGATCAGCACTGGCTCGCCGCTGCTTGCCACGAGAGCGGTTTCCTCTTTGATCTGGCTAATCCTGCGCACAATGTCCCGCTCGGCGGCAACGATAACATCACGGAAATCGCCTGGAGCCCGGACGGGCGCTGGGTCGCCACCGGCACCTGGCAGGGCAGCGGTGTCAGGCTCTGGAATCCAGAAACCGGCGAGCCGATCCGGCATCTGGACCCGCACGATGCGCAAGTGCAGTTCAGTCCGGATGGCCGCCAGTTGGTGACCGGCTCCGGCCAGGAATACACCTTCTGGCAAACGAGCTCCTGGGACGCAAGCTTCCGTATCGCGCGGGACCGCGCCAACGCGGCCACGGGAGCGGCCGTGTTTGCACCGGACGGAAAACTCGTCGCCCTCACGCCTGATTCTGGTGAAATCAGCCTTGTCACTCCGGGCGACGGACGCGAAGTCGCGCGGCTGACCGCGCCCGAGACGTGCGATTTTCACGCGTTCGCCTTCTCTCGCGACGGCGCGCGGCTCTTTGCGGCCACTGAGTCCGAAGTCATCCAGATGTGGAATCTGGCCACCCTGCGCGAGCGGTTGGCTGCGCTCGGCATCGCCTGGGAGCAGAGCGCCGTTACGAACTGGCCCGATGTTCTGGCGTCCGCGCCGGGGGCGGCTGGCGGACCGCGCCGGTTCATTCTCCTGACGGCGACGGGGGTGTTGCTGGCGGTGTTTTTCGCCGCGTTCGTGTTGCAGCGCCATCGCAGTTTAGTGGCAAGCTACGCGCAGATCGAGCAGATAAACCTTCGCCGCAACCGGCAGTTGGAAATGGCGCAAGCCGAGATTCTGCACAGCCAGAAGATGCAGGCGCTCGGCACCCTCGCCGCCGGAATTGCGCACGATTTCAATAACTTCCTTTCCGTGATTCGCATGTCGAACAAGCTCATCGGGCGCGCGGCGAAAGCAGACGCCGGGATTCAGGAGAGTGTCGGCGAGATCGAACTGGCCGTGCAACAGGGTAAAGGGATCATTCGCTCGATGCTGGGCTACAGCCGCGCCGGGACCGAGGAGTCCGGACCCTTTTCGGTGCCGGAGATGGTCGAGGACTCCGTGGCGCTCTTGAGCAACGAATTCCTGGCCGGGCTCGCGCTCACGCTGGAGTTGGACCGCAACACCCCGCCGGTCGCCGTGAGCCGCGGGCGGCTCGAGCAGGTGCTGCTCAATCTCCTCATCAACGCGGCCGAAGCGATGAAGGGAAACGGAGAATTGCGCCTGAGCGTGCGCGTGCTGGCGCAGGCGCCTGAAGCGCCTGTGCTCCGCCCCAAGCCTTCGGCGTGCTTCGTTGAACTTGCCATCGCGGATTCGGGACCCGGAATCAATCCGCAAATCCTGCCTCGCATCTTTGAACCGTTCTTCAGCACAAGAATCAAGGGGCAACAGCGCGGCACGGGGCTCGGATTGTCCATGGTTTATACGATCGCCGAGCAAGACGGCCTTGGCCTCAGCGTCGAAACCGAACTGGGGAAAGGAACGACGTTTCGCATTGCCGTGCCGGCAGGAGAAGGGATAACCCAAACCTAAGAATTCAAAATGCGAAATTCTCTGGCCCACCTGCCCTGTTTCGGTTCGGAGCGTGTGGCATCGTTCATTTTGAATGTTGCTCGGTCCGCCCCTTCCTGTGCGCCAGTCGCACACTTCCTTTTGCCGCTCCGCTCGGTCATCCTCGGCCTGTGATTGATATGAACCAGGTTCGCAACAGCGCTTCAATCCTGATCATCGAGGACGAGCCGCAACAGATTCGCATCTATTCCAAGGCGCTGCGGGGCTACCGGCTGACCTGCGTGACAAACGGGATAGCGGCGTTAAGAGCGCTCGAAGAGCTCACGCCGGATCTCATCATCCTCGATCACGTTCTCGACCGGGGCGAAAAAGGAGTGGACTTTCTGCCGCTTCTGAAGAACGCCGCAGCGCACGTCCCGATCATCGTCATTTCCGGCACGCTCGATATCAAAGGCCGGCTCAAGGCGCTCCAAGGTCGCGACTCCGCCCACTACGTTCTCGAAAAGCCCGTGGACCTGGACGAACTCGAAGCCACTGTGGAAACCGCGTTGCGCGACTGCGGCCTCGGTGAAACCGTCCGCGCTCTCCAATCGCTCGAACGCGCGGAGAAAATCGAGAGCAACGAACCGGAACGCCGTTTCACCGAGCGGCTCGCCCGGCAGCACGAGATCCTCCTCCGCCTGCGCAAAAACGCGGAGAAGCCGAATATTTCCAGCCTGGCCCGCGAGTTCAACGTCTCGCGCAAGACCATCCACCGCGACCTGCATGACTTGGTCCAACGCGGCCAGGTCGATCCTGCCGTCTATCCGGAATGGAAATCCTCACCTGCAGACAGTGACGCGGACTGAGGGAGCGCGTCCGGAAATTCCCAGATCGTCCTTCTCCCTCGTCCTCGGCTTCCTGTTGGTTTTCAAGGACGAGGACGAGTCACTGGTTTTTCGGACAAGCTCGGATCGCGGGCTGGCCTGTGCCCCACTCGCACAGTCCTGTGCGCGGTTCGCACAGTTCGCAGGCGGACGGGCTTCTGGCACATTCGGGATCGTGCCACACATGCAACCAAACAACATGCTTATGAAACTCCATGTTCAATTTCGAAATCACTGGCTCGCCCTGCTCGGGCTGGCCTGGCTCGTCTTGTTCTCACCCGCACTCCAGGCCCAACCGCTCGGCCACGGGCTCTATGTCTCGACTCCGGCTTATGGCGCCTATGTCCACGACCTGCCTGCCATCATGGGCTCTTGGAACCGCTATCGTGCTGATTATCGCATATGGGCCACTTACTCCATCGATCTCTGGCTGTCCCGCAAGAGCGACAATCTCTATTGGGACGGAAGCCGGTGGGGCAGGTCGGTCGAATATCTCGATGCCCGGCATACTTCGGACGGCAGGTGGGTGATGACAGATCCCCGGCCAGGGCGCGCGCAACTGCCAGACGGTTGGTATGGGGTGGACGTGCGGGAAACCAGGACCGTCCCGGGCCAGGGTTTAAGTTTATGGCCCACCAGTTTGGCGAACTTCTTTGGGGTCAATTCCACCCGGCGATACGCCATGAGCCTGTTCTTCGTGGACAACACGCCGCCGTCGCTGCTGACGATCACCATGCCTCCGGACGGCGGCCGCCAGAGCACGGCCAATGTGATCCGCGGGCTGGCGGCCGATGCGCCCGGCAGCAGCGGAGTGGCCCGGGTGACGATCGCCGTCCGGCAAGGCGACCTGTACTGGGATGGCGCGGCCTGGACGGGCACCGCAACCCGTTTCAACGCCACGTTGAATGGGACGGCCTGGACCCTTTCGGATCGGATGCCCGGACGCGGCCAACTGACGATGGGCCTGACCTATCGGATCGAAGCCACCGCCGAGGATCGCGGCCAGAACACGCTCTCGGTGACGAACAGTTTTCTGGCAGATCGCGACACCCCGGAGCTCAGCATCGATGTGCCGGCGCCGGGCGACGTGGTGGATGAACTCCCAAGACTGCAGGGCACGGCGATTGACTCCGACGTGGTGGTGCGAGTGGAGGTGCTGCTGCGCCGCGTGGGCGATGGCCTGTTCTGGTCCCCGCTCGCCCGCAACTGGAGCGCCACCCGGTCGGCCTTTACGCTGGTGCCCAATTTCCGCGGCATCTGGTCGCGCACGCAGGGGTTGCCCGTTGGGGCGGAACTCGGGGAAGTCGAGTATGAAGTGCTGGTGACGGCCTTCGACCAGTTCGGCTACGAAAATTCGACCAGCGGCCGCTTCACGGTGGACAAAAGCCCTCCCGCCATCGCTACCTTGGAACTGTCGGGTTCCCTCGGTAACTTGAACAACATCGCCGGACGCCTGCCCGGTCGCGACTCTAATGTGAGGCGCACCAACAGCGTGCAGATGTCCCTGCAGCGGCAGTCCGACTCCGCCTATTGGGACGGCTCGAAGTGGACCGCTCAGGAGTCGTTCCTCGACACGAGACTGATGGGCAACATCTGGACCCTGAGCAGCCGCATGCCTCAGCCGGGTGAGCTCGGTGGCACCGGCGGCAACGCCGGGGTTTTCAACCTCCGCACCGTCGCGTTCGACTCGTTCGGTCATCGCACCCCGGGACCGATCGAGATCCTGCGCGTGGATGCCATGCCGCCCAGTGTCACCGTGATCGCGCCCCTGTTCAGCGCCTCCATCACCGCGCCGCAGTCAGCGCCGGATTTTGTCCTCGAGGCCCGCGAACTCGACACCGACGCGGTCAAGAGCGGGGTGGAAAGCGTGGTGATTGCCCTCACGCGCAACGACGCCGGCGTGACCGAATACTGGCAATGGTCGTCCGCCCAGTGGGGGCCGGAGGCCTTCTACAACCCGGCCGAGCCGCAGGCTGGCAATCCTGACCGGTGGCAGCACATCGTGCCGGACCTCCCGCCGGGGGATTACCGGCTGTTCGCGCGCGCCACTGACCGCGCGGGCAATGTCGGGGTGAGCAGCGAGCTCTTCCGCGTCTCCGGCCCGCCCGGCCCGGTGGTCAGCATTGACTCACCCATGGACGGCACCGTCAGCGGCAACCCGCTGGTGATTAATGGCCGGGCGTCCGACGCCTCGGGCGTTACCAGCGTCGATATCATCGTGTCGCGTTTCTCCGGGAACACGCGGCAGACCTACGATTGGGCGCGCAACGACTTCTTCGTCTACAACGACCCGAGCATCCAAGAACCCATCCGGCAGGCGCAGGGCACCGGAGCCTGGCGGATCGACCTGCCGGCCACCCTGGAACTGGGCTCTTATGAAGTGTCCGCCATCGCCGTCAACGCCTTGAATGAATTAACCGAAATCCGCAGCTCCTTCCAGGTCGTTGACTGGACGCCCCCAGAGCTCGGCTTATGGTATCCGACCAACGGCACGCCGGACCTCACTTTGTTAACCGCGACCGGGTGGGTGCGGGACGACCAGCCGGGAGCCCAGGCCTACGTCAGCGTGATGCGTTACCGGATTGTCAGCCCGCCCGAATACCTGGATTGGACCCATGGCCGCTGGACCACCCAATGGAGTGACACCGACACCCGGCGGGTCGTCATCCCCGACCCGCCGATGCCCGATAATCCCCGCCTCAGTAGCTGGGAAACATCGCTCACCGAGGTCGTTGATGACAACGGCAACCTTCAGGAGTACGGGAGCCTCTTCCAGCAGGGGAACTACGCTGTCCTGGCCTCCGCGGAAGATGCGGCCGGCAATGTTTCCGGCATGGCCCTCCACGAGTTCGCCATCGCCGATCCCCTGCCCCCGCAGGTCGGCATCACGACCCCGGCGGCCGGCACCATCGTGGGCACGCTGGGCACGCTCTCCGGCACTGCGGGGGACAACCCGGGCGGCAGTGGCGTGGGCCGCGTGGAGATCCGGCTCTTCCGCCAAGGCGACGCCACCTACTGGAACGGCACGGGATGGCAATCAGCGCCCTTTTTCGTGCGCGCCCAGATTGGCGAGGGGACATGGAGCTACCACCGGGGACCGCAGGGCAGCGATCTGAGAACCGGCGACTATTACCTGGAGGTCTTCGCCTACGACCAGACCACGCGCAACAATTTCGCCGCCATCGCTGTCCACGTGGACCGCACGACGCCCCAGACGCTCTTTATCGCCTCGCCAGCCCACGGAAGCCTGATCACGAACCTGCCCGTGATCCGCGGTTCCATCGAGGATGAGACGGGCGGGAGCGGGCCGGACAAAGTCGATATCCTGGTGCAACGCGACGCGGACGGGATGTGGTGGGACGGCGCCGCTTGGAGCATGACGCAAACCGCCCAGCCCACAGCGTTGAGCGGGAATGATTGGGGCAGCACTTTCAGTCCGCCGCCGCGCGCCGCGCTGGCCGGTGGCGCCTACACGGTTTTCGCCATCGGCTACGATGCCGCCGGCAACCGGATCGGCGTCTCGATCAGCCTGACCGTGCCACCGGACACCACCGCACCCACCGTCTATTTCGGCGAAGATCGGAGTCCGTTCCCGCCGCCTCCGGCCGGTCCCAACGATGTGCCTCGGCTCAACTACCCCAACAGCCAGCGAGTCGCCGCTCAGTTTCTGGCCCGACTGCCTGGAGTCGCGACCGAGTCATTCGAGGGCCTCGCCACAGGCAGTTCGCCCACCGATCTGACCTTCGGCACCAACATCGCCACGCTCTCGGGCACACGATTGGTTTTTACGGTGCTGGATCCCACCATGGCTCCCGGCGGCGGCTTTCCCACCACGGGCACCAATGGTATCTCCCTGACTGTCGCTGAGTTCGGGTCATTCACCGTCACGTTCAGCACGCCACAAGCTGCATTCGGATTTTACGGCACCGACATCGAGGCCAACCAATTCACGGTGCGGCTCATGCACGCGAGCGGCGAACCGAGCGACATTCCGGTAGGCGTGGTTGTCCCGCAAGGCTCAGGCGGTGTGTTCTTCTTCGGAGTCATCGACCAAGACAGACCCTTTAGTGCGGTCGAGTTTCAGAGTGTCGGCCTAGGCGAGACGTTCTTCTTCGACGACCTAACGATTGCGCTTCCTGAGCAGGTTCACCCAGGGCCGGATGGGAGCTGGGCGGCCCCACAGGTGGTTTTAACCAATACACCGGAAGCTGAACTGATGGTGCGCACGGGAGATATCGACAATCTGGGATTTGGCTGGCCGGCCGGATTCGATCCCTTCTCCGGCAACGAGACCCCCGTGCATGCGTTTCCGTGGCAACCCGATCCATTGGATGCAATCGGGACGGATCGGATCATGGTTCCCAGTAGCTACAACGGCACGCTTCCGAATGGTTTTGATGGATACACCGTAGCAACCGCCCGTCCGGATAACCTGCCGCAGACAATAACCCTGCAATATGCCGATTCACTGACCGGAATAACGGTAACCGGCGCGGTGCTTCACTTGTTCGTGGATGACTTTCAAGCGTCCTTTTGGGGATCCCAGTTTGAGGTTACCCTGAATGGACGTCGCGCGCCATTCCTTGAAGCTCTCATCAACAACCTCCTGCAAACAGGTCCGATTGGAAAACTAATCACCGTCCGTGTTCCGAATGACTTTTTGTCGGAAGTCGCCAGTGGGACATTGGCGTTGCGCATTGACGACACCACCACCGGTGCGGGCGACGGGTATGCCGTGGATTTTGTGAAGCTGCTCATCAATCCGATTGGCACTTTCCATGCCGGCTCCATTTCCGGTGTGGTTCAAGATGAGGCGGGGCAAGGATTGCCGGGCGCCCTGGTTAGTGCTGCCAATGTCATTGAAACCACCACCGATGAACAAGGTCATTATACTCTGCAACCGGTTCCCGCTGGACTGACCGTGGTGACGGTGGCCAAGGAAGGCTATCGGCTGCGGAGCTTCAACGTGAATGTTGTGGCTAATGTCAACAGCCCGCTGAACGCCACCCTGGTTTTGGCACCCATTGCCGACACCGTGCCGCCCGTGGTGGCTTTCACGGCGCCAACGCATCAGGCAGTGGTGCCCGATTTGACGGTGCTGCGCGGCACCGCCTCTGATGACCGAGGACTGCGTGAAGTGGCCGTGATCATCCTGCGCAACAGCGATTTGCAGCGTTGGAACGGCACCGATTGGTCCACAACCCCGGGCATCTCCATCCCAGCCACGATAAACCCTGACGGCTCGTGGGTGTACCCGCAAGGCCCGACTCGTGCCCAACTGCCGGACGGGGACTACACGCTCAGCGCCTATGCCATAGATTTGGCCGGGAACTTCGGCCAGGCTGGAATCGTGGTTCACGTCGAGACTCCCGTCCTGGACACCGTGCCGCCCGTGGTGGCCTTCACCGAACCAACGCATCAGACGGTCGTGCCCGATTTGACGGTGCTGCGCGGCACCGCTTCTGATGACCGAGGACTGCGTGAAGTGGCCGTGCTCCTCCTGCGCAACAGCGACCAGCACCGCTGGACCGGCACCGATTGGTCCGCAACGGGCACCTTCATCCCAGCCACGCTAAACCCTGACGGCTCGTGGGTGTACACGCAAGGCCCGTCGCGCGCCCAACTGGCGGACGGGGACTATACCCTGACTGCGCTGGTCACGGATCTGGCGCGCAACCAGGGCCAAGCGGCCATCACGGTTCACGTCGAGACTCCCGTCCTGGACACCGTGCCGCCTGTGGTGGCCTTCACCGAACCAACGCATCAGGCGGTGGTGCCCAATTTGACGGTGCTGCGCGGCACCGCCTCCGATGACAGAGGACTCCGTGACGTGGCCTTGATCATCCTGCGCAACAGCGATTTGCAGCGTTGGACCGGCACCGATTGGTCCGCAACGGGCACCTTCATCCCAGCCACACTAAGCCCTGACGGCTCGTGGGTGTACACGCAAGGCCCGACTCGCGCCCAACTGGCGGACGGGGACTATACCCTGACTGCGCTGGCCACGGATCTGGCGCGCAACCAGGGCCAGGCTGCCATCACGGTTCACGTCGAGACTCCCGTCCTGGACACCGTGCCGCCCGTGGTGGCCTTTACGGCGCCAACGCATAACACGGTTGTTCGTGACCTGGCCGAAGTGCGGGGCACCGCCTCCGACAGCGGCGGCCTGCGGCAGGTGGACGTGATCATCCTGCGCAACAGTGACCAGCAATTCTGGAACGGAACCGGCTGGTCTGCGACCCAGGTCTTCGTGCCCGCCACGCTCAACGCCGACGGCTCCTGGGAGATGGCGCAAGTCCCGCCGACCGCCTTGCTGCCGGAAGGGCTTTACACGCTCAACGCTTTTGCCACGGATGTGCCGGGCAATGTCGGCGTGGCGGGAATCACGGTTCGCGTTGAAGCTCCGCCCGCCCCGCAACCGCCGCGCTTGACTGCGATCGAAACGCTGGCGACCGGCGAAACCCGGCTTCACGCCAACGGCGCAACGCGCACGAATTATCGCGTTGATCTCTCCGAGGACCTCGAACACTGGTCTGGCCTCGGCACCGCGACCACGGATGCCAACGGCAACTTCGAGTTCATCGACCCGAACGCCGGGGCGCGGCGGATCGGCTTCTACCGGCTGGTCAAGCCGTGAGTTGAATAGGCGTGTCCCACAAATCGGCACCGCGGACGAAGAAGCCCGCGGCTCGTCTCAGTCCCAGGCGACTGCGACGCTTGGCTGACCGCATGGTCGCCTCGAACGACCCTGCGGAAGTCGCCCGCCTGAAGGAAGAACTGGAACGCGGTTTCTACGGCGATCCTTCGCATGCCTAAAGTTCGCCGGGAGACGACGCTCACGGTGGGCTGCATCGCGGCACGGCAGGGACTGGGGATTCGCACAAGAGCGCGGCGAGCACGCTGCACCGTTGGAGAAAGAAGGTGCGGGAAAGCGCCTCCACCCAGGCCAAGACTATAGTTTGACTCCTGCTTTGCTCTCGAATGCCTATTGACGCCTGTCCCTTTGTGTTCTTACCCTGTGCCCGTCACGTATGGTGATATGACCGGAACCGAACAGAAAAACGCGCTGAGTGAGTTTCGCCAGGAATTGATCCGCGTCCTCGGCGACCGTTTCGACTCCGCTTACCTCTTTGGGTCGCGCGCGCGCGGTGAACAACGTTTCGATTCGGACCTTGACGTTCTCGTGGTGGTCCGCGGCACCTTCGACTACGGTGACCTGATTCGCTGCACCTCCGCGCTCGCTTCGGCTCTCTCTCTGAAGTATGATACTGTGATCTCCCGCGCCTTCATCTCCAAAGAGCGCTTCCAGCGCGAGGAAAGTCCGTTTTTGCTGAACGTCCGGCGCGAGGCACTGGCCCTGTGAAGCCGGAAACGCAAGCCTGGTTGCGCAAGGCGCATGAGAGTCTTGATGCGGCGAAACTTCTCGCCGAAGAAGGCTATGGTGCTTTTGCCGCGTCGCGCGCTTACTACACCATGTTTTACACAGCCGAAGCGCTGCTTTTGGAGCGGGGCCTCTCCTATTCCGGTCATTCAGCCGTCATCGCCTCCTTCGGCAAGGAATTCGCAAAATCCGGCGCGCTCGACCAGAAATTCCATCGTTATTTGATTGATGGCCAAGATCTCCGCAACGCGGGCGATTACGACGTTGGCACCCCCGTCACCGAAGCACAGGCGAAGGATGTTCTGGCGTGGGCGAATGAAATGATCGCAGCCACGGAAATCGTTCTGAAGCAAACCTGACACGAGGTCTCCCGGGAGCAGCTGATCTTCGCACCGAATGAGCTGGCGCCGCAGCCTAACTCGTCCAGTGTTTCAGTCGTCGCGTAAGGCAGGGCGACTCGCGCGATTGCCAGGACTAAGCAGGGATACGTTGACGGTTTCGGTCTTCATGTTCCCAGCTTCCGGAGGAGAATGAGACTTGTCAAACCTGGCGTTCCCAGAGACCGCCCGGGCGAGTGGAGTTCAGCCGTTGGTGAATTCGGCCTTTCACCTCGATTCAAAACAAGGCGGATGCGGCCTTGGCACAAGCACAAACGGGGACCGGCTCCTGTTCGCCCGGTGGACGGGCGCGGGCTGGGATGCGTCGCAGACGTTGCGGACCGCGCCGAAAGGCGTCCTGCGATGGGCGAACACGGCCTTGCGGAAGACAACGGCGGCAGTGCGTCAAAGTCCTCCTGCTTCTCGGCTGAGATTAGGACGCTGGTATCAGTCGCCGCCGGGCTAAGCCAAGACCGCGGAAGCGGCACCCATTGCCTGCTGCAACTGTCGGCTGTCCGCAGCGCTGAAGCCGCGCCCGCGCAAGAGCCGGAGCAGTTCCGAACGGCTGGCGCCGGCGCGCGGCCGGATCTCAGCCACGATCCTGCCGTGCCGCTCGACCTCCACAACTTCACCGCCCTGGGTCACACGATCAAGAACACTCTTGCTGTCGCTGGCCAGTTCTGTCGCCGTCACAATCATGGAGCCAAAATGCCGGATTCTCCCGTTCAGACAAGCCATTTGCGGATTTCGCCCGGACACTCGGACGAAGCGAAAACCGGTGTTCATTCTGCAATTCAACTTATGCCTCCGCGAGCAGGCTGTGCCCGCCGACGTTGAGACCAGCGTGAACGGAATGTCAATCTGTGGGACTGCCCTCCCTGCGCGATTCACAGCCTGTGCATAAGAGAGTTCTCAACATCAAGACCGCTTCACGGCTAAGGCAATGAACGCATGGCAAGGCTATAGTGTGACCCCTTTTCTCCGCCTGGCGACAAGTCCAGACCGTAAATGCTTGAACACCGACTCCAC
>ERZ1292640.2775-Hain-H43-02um-R1-2775-length-13923-cov-45_pt1 | contig 13923 bp, 16 predicted proteins | sample MGYA00564404_ERZ1292640 | MGnify/ENA primary metagenome ERZ1292640 (study PRJEB36523, sample SAMEA6512636) | groundwater metagenome | collected 2019-01-08 | study: AquaDiva: Metagenomics assemblies of 32 groundwater samples
CCGACGTGGCAGGCCGTGCCCAGGCAGACGGCGATCGGATGCCGGCCCTTCGGTTTGAGGCTGAAGGCGCGATAGAACGTAGCCAGGCTGTAGGTGCGGCTCAGTGGGATCTCCAGCGTGCGCGACAGGTGGGCGAGCACATCAGGCGGCAGGTAGGTGTACTCGTGCTGGACGTCCTGGAGCATCGCAATCAGCGCGCTCTTCTGGGTGCCGTGCTCGCGGATGATCTTCTCGATGGTTGCCAGTTCCATGTGCCTCTCTTTCTCAGCCCGGCGTCTTGGCCAGGCTTTTCCTCACGGCCGCGATTCCCCGCGGCGAATTGACCGGCCAGCCCTGAAGCTGCGCCTTGATTTCCTCGCTGCTGAACCTGAACTCCCCCTCGTCGGACTGGTGCAGGAACTCGAAGTCCGTCTCCGGGTTGCCGACCACCAGCGCCAGCAGCGTGCCGGCCATGTCTCCGAGCGGCTGGCGGTCCACGTGGCTGTGTTGGAAAACTGCCCTGACGGTGGTGCCGGTCCCGGGAAAGGAGTCAATCCGCAACTCCCCGCCGGCGGCCCTGGCCGCTTGTTCCAGCAGCGGCAGGCCAAGGCCCACGTGGCGAGTGGTGCGGCTGGTGAAGAACGGATCCGTCGCCCGCGCCAGCATGGCTTCGCCCATTCCATGCCCGTCGTCGATCACCTCGATGGCGAAAACGTCCTCGCGGACGCTCTCCCTGATCCGGATCTGAATGCGGCTGGCGCCGGCGGCGATCGAGTTCTCGGCAATGTCGAGCACGTGCAGGGCGAGTTCTTCCATGGCCAACCTAGGCACAGCAGCCTTCCTGACGCCGGGCGCCGCAGCCGGCGGCTTCCCTGCGGAGAATCCGCCGATCCTCCTCGCGCCGGAACGCCTTCCGGACTTCCGCCGTCGTCGGCTCACGGAGCAACAGCGGGGTGAAGGTCCTGCCGATCTCCTCCGGACGGTGCGCGTCGGAGGAGTGAATGAATGCGGCTCCAGCGTGTTCCGGGAAGCGGCGAGCGGCCTCTTCCCGACTGGTATTGGCGCTCAGCTCGAGCGCGTCGAATGCAAGCCCTTCCGGGATAAATCCCAACTGCCCGATGATGCCGAACGCCTCGCGGTCGATGTGTGAGGCGATGGCCAGGCCGTTCAGGCCATGGATCAGGTCCGCTATCTGCTCCACCGACAACTCGGTAGCGCCGGCCAGCAACCGGTGATTGAAGCCGACCACGTCGTGATGCTCGTTAACGACCACCTGGAGCCCGAGGCGCTGGGAGTCGTTTTCTCCCGGCAGGTGCGCGTAGACGGCGTCCTGCAATGCCAGAGCGGCTTCGATCGCCTCGAACAGGGCCAGCACATGCACTTCTTCCCTGGAGGTGACCTCCATGCCGGGCAGGACCTTGATCCCGCCCTCGCCGGCGGCCCGGATCACGGCCAGGGCGTTCTCGCAGGAGTTGTGATCGGAGATAGCGATCACGTCCAGCCGCTGGCGGCCGGCTGCCTCCACGATGGCCCGCGGGCTCATGCTCAGCTCGGCGCAGGGCGACAGGCAGGTGTGGATGTGCAAATCGGCTTTGAAGATCCGCAGCATCAACCGGCCCCCCGGAGGCCCAAGGCATACAACCGGCCCACGACTTCAAAGGCCGGCAAGCGGCTGCCCAGGAGAAGAACCTGCTCCTCCCGGGCCTTGGCCAGCGTCTCGGAATCGGGCGCCCGCCCGCCCACCAGCACCACCCCGGCCAACTCCTTCAGCGAGGCGACCGCGATGATGTTGCGATGGGCCTGCAAACTGACCCAGAGGTCGCCGGCCCGGCTGTTGGCGATCACATCGCTGAGCAGGTCGCTCGCGTATCCTCCGGTGACCTCGCGGTCGAGGCCCTGGTCGCCGCCCAGCACCTCCAGTTGCAGAGCTTCCACTATGTCGCGGACCGTCATGCCGGCTCCTCCTTGATCGCCGGGGCGTGTTGGGCGCGCGCCAGCAAGCCCCGTGCCGTCAGCACCACGCACTCATCCAGCAGCGCGCTCTCCCGCACGACATCTTCGGCGAAGCTCAGGCAGGTGGGCGCCCCGCAGGCTCCGCAGTCGATCTGGGGAAGAGCTTCATAGGTCTGCTGGATCCCTTTCTTCTTCTCGATCGCCCTGGAGATGTCCTTGTCCAACGGCGGGAACAGCCGGGAGGCGATCTTCCCCGGCAAGGAAAAATAGCCGCGTTGAAACAGTTCCCGGATCTTGGCCCGATCCTGGCTCGGCGTGCTGCCGAAACGGGCTACCAGGCCCAGGATCTTGCTGCGGGCGACGTAAGGATTATCGACCGTGAGCGGCCCGCCGCAGCATCCCTGTGGACAGGCGTGACACTCGACATACTGCACGTCGACCAGCTTGCCGTTTTCGATTTCGTCGAGGATCCGCTCGACGTCGCCCAGCCCATCCACGGCCAGACAGCTCCCGGCACGCAGATGGGCGATCTGTTCGCCGACCACCGGCCAGCCCACGCCGATGCCGCGCACCGGCTCTTCGTCTTCAATCGCCTCATGGTTGACCTCGGCGATGGCCGCCAGCAGCGTGGGGTAAATATCGGTGATGGCGATGGCGCCGTCGATGTGGGACGCCCGCTTTCGGGGCGGGTACTTGATGGCCACCATCTTGGCCGCGCAAGGCGTCAGGTAAATGATCCCGATCTCCTCCCGCTGGAGGCCGAGTTCCTTCATCTTCCGGTAGCGGACCTCGCGGGCGGCGATCTCCATCGGGGCTTCAATGGGGATCAGCAGGTCGATGAGATTGGGATAGCGCGCCTGGATGAGCCGCACTACCGTGGGGCAGAACGGAGACAGCAGCGGGTAGGGGCCGCGGGAGTCCTTCAGATGCTCTTCGACGGCGATGCTGGCTGCCTCGCTGGCCGAGGCCACATCGCAAGCGTCGTCGAAGCCGATCCGCTTCAGCGCGGCCAGGATGATCCGGGGCAGCACGTCCTTGCGGAACTGGCCGTAAAGCACCGGCGAGGGCAGGGCAATGGTGTGCTTGAACCGGGAGAAGTCGGTGAACGAGCTGGTCTGGGGGACAATGGCGTTGTTCGCGCAGACGCGGGCGCACTCGCCGCAATCGATGCAGCGGTCCTCGAGGATCTGCGCCTTCCCGTGCCGCACCCGGATGGCCTCGGTCGGGCAGGCCCGCATGCAGGCCATCCGGCCGCCGCACTTCTCCGGCACTGTCCGGACCGAATGGAAGTACTCCTCCATGTTACAAGCGCACCTTTATTTCCAGCGTTGTCCCTCGCCCGACGACGGAGCGGATACGAAAATCGTCGGCGTTCTTCTGGATGTTTGGCAGGCCCATGCCCGCCCCGAAGCCCAGCTCGCGGATCTCGTCGGAGGCGGTCGAGTAGCCCTCCTGCATGGCCAGCGGGACATCGGCGATCCCGTTGCCCTCGTCGGCGACGGTGAGGCGGACGTCCGCGGGGGTGACCTTCAGCTCCATCGTCCCTTTCCGCGCGTAAAGCACCACGTTCATTTCCGCCTCGTAAGCGGCGATCGCCACCCGCCGGATCACCTCCGGGGCAACGCCGAGATCTTTCAGCGCCGCCTTCATCCTGCTCGAGGCCTTTCCCGCATTGGCGAAATCCCGTCCCTGAATCTCAGCGCGTTGGAAGAAATGAGGCTCGCCGGACATCGCTAGGGCCTCCCTCGCTCGCGCTCTCGCCGGCGAGACCCAGGGCGTATAGCTTCCCGCAGGCCTCGTACATCGGGAGGCTGGTCGCCAGCAGCACGATCCCTTTCTCCCTGGCCAGCTCGATGGCCTCCTTGTCGGGCAGCTTGCCGCGCACATAAACGATGGCCCGGATCTCGGCAATCTCGGCGGTGCGCACCGACTGGCGGTTGGTCAGCCCGGTCAGCAGCAACGCGTTGGGCTTGGCGAATGCCAGCACGTCGCTCATCAGGTCGGCCGCGCAGCCCACCTGCACCTCCTCGCCCAGCCGGTCTTTGCCGAGCAGGATCTGACAGTCGAGCGTCTCCTTTACCAGCTCCAGCCGCATCAGCTCACCCGCTTGACAACCTGGTCCCCCAGCCAGATGGTCCTCTTCGTCGGGACGCGCGTGGCCGGGCAAACAATCCAGCACTGGCCGCAGCCGGTGCACTTGGACTCGTCCACGTACCTTGCCTTCCTCCTGACCCGCACCTTGAAGTTGCCGATGTACCCCGAAAAACCCACCACCTCGCTCAGACTGAGCAGCTTGATGTTCTTGCGGTGGCTGACCGAGACCATCTTGGGCGTCAGGATGCAGGCGGCGCAGTCCAGGGTGGGGAAGGTCTTGTCGAAGTGCGCCATGCGGCCTCCGATGCTGGGCTCGCGCTCCACCAGGTACACCGTGTTCCCGGATTCGGCGATCTCCAGCGCCGCCTGAATGCCGGAGATGCCGGCGCCGACGATGAGCACGTTGGGATTGACTTCTGCCCGCATCGGCTCCAGCGGCTGGTGCAGCGCCACCCGCCGCACCGCGGCCAGCACCAGCGCCTTGGCCTTCTGGGTGGCCGCCCGGGAGTCATCGTGGATCCAGGAGCAGTGTTCGCGGATATTGGCGATTTGGACCAGGTAGCGGTTGAGCCCGACCCGCATGGCGGCGTTCCTGAAAGTGAGTTCGTGCATGAGCGGTGAGCAGGCGGCCACCACGATCCGGTTCAGCTCGAGTTGTTCGATGTCGTTCTGGATGAGCGACTGCCCCGGATCCGAGCACATGAACTTGTAGTCGCGGGCACTGACCACGCCGGGGATCCGCGAGATGAACTCGCGAACCTCGTGCACGTGCACCGTGCCGGCGATGTTTAATCCGCAGTGGCAGATGTAAACGCCGGTCCGCACCTGTCCGTTCTGCTCCATGGCTGTCCTCCTAGGCCACCAGCGCCGAAAGCGGGGCCTTCACCGGGATCAGGTTTCGTTGCAGCCCGAGTTCCCGTTCCGAACAACCCAGTGCCACCCCCAGCAACTGGGTGAAGTAAATGACCGGCATCTCGTAGGACCTTCCGAACTGCCTGTTAACCTGCTTCTGGTAGGCCTCCAGGTTCATCTGGCACAACGGGCAGGTGGTGACGATGCACTGGGCGCCGTTTTCGGCGGCGCATTCCAGCAGGTCGGCCACCAGCTTGAGGCAAACGTCGGGAAAGGTCGTCATGAGCATGCCGCCGCAGCAGCGGGTCTTAAGCGGGAAGTAGACGCTCCTGGCGCCCAGCCGTTCGAACAGCAGGTCCATCGAGTTGGGGAACTCGCGATCGTCAAAACCGCGCTCGGGCCGCACGATCTGGCAGCCGTAGTACGGGGCGAAGGTGACGCCCTCCAGCTTCCGCCGGGCCGCCTGCGCGATGGCTTCGACGCCGATGTCGTTGACCAGGATGTCCAGCGGGTGCCGCACCGCCACGGTGAGGTCGTACTTCAACCCCGCCTCGCCCAGGATGCGATCCACCTTGCTCTTCAGCTCCGGGCTTTCCCGCAGGAAGCGGTTGGTCTTCAGCAGGACCGTGTAGCAGGCGCTGCACGGCGCCACCAGGCCGCGGCTGCCGTTCTGCTCGGACAGCGCCAGGTTGCGCGCGCTGACCGCCAGTGAGACGGTCTCATCGACGCTCATGTACATGGTGGCGCCGCAGCAGTTCCAGTCTTCCAGCGCCGCGAGCTCCACGCCCAGGGCGCGAAACACCGCCCGCAGGCTCTCGTCGTAGGGTTTCCCGGCCGCCTCCAGGCTGCATCCGGGGTAGTAAAGGTATTTCATCGGTTCTCTCCCGACCGGGCCGGCGCGCGCTTATCCTCGCCCCACCGCGCGGTAGCCCACCATGGTCTCGTCGTACTCCGGCTTGGCCTCCTCGCGCGGCAGCTCCAGCGCCGCCGAAGCGGCGAGGATGCTCCGGATCGCTTGCACGCCCGCGATCTTCGAGGGGAACAGCGTGATGCGGCCCTTTCTCCAGAGCGACAACCCCAGCGGCAGCAGCCGGAACAACGCCAGCGGGTTGCGCCGCAAGTAGTAGAGGAGCACCAGCAGGATCTCGTGGTTGCGGCCATAGCGGTTCACCAGGCCGACGAAGTTCTTCGACAGCAGGTACACCGGGTAGCGCTCCGGATAGAGCTTCTTCTCCATGGCCGTCCGCTTCAGTGCATACAGGATGTCGGTGATCTTGATACCCTGCGGGCAGCGGGTGGTGCACATGTAACAGGAGGCGCAGATCCAGATGGTCCGGCTGCGCAGGATCTCCTCGATCTCGCCGGCGCGGAACAACGCGATGACCTTCCGCGGAGAGATGTCCATGGCGTAGCTGACCGGACAACTACCGGTACAGGTGCCGCATTGCAGGCAGCGCGAAATGCGGTCCCCGCCCGGAACAAGGTGGGCCTGTTCGAGGAAGGTCTTTCGCAGCTCGCGTTCGGAGGCCGGCAGGGCGCCGGGGACTCGCTGGACGTTGATCGGCATGGCACCTCCCGTGGCCAAGTCTCTCTTTCAGGTATATAACGAGATGAAAAAGATAACAAGGCCCGAAACTGTCTTTTTGCACATTGCAACATGTTCGGCCCGACTGTTGCGATACGCCACTGCCTTCTTCAACACTTCCCGCTGCTAGTTCGGCAGTCATGGCCTGTAGGCAGCTAGGGCGAACCCCTTAGCCGGACGTGGCGCTGCCCCTTAGCGCCGTACCGGGGCCCCGGCCTTGACTCCCTGGCCGGCTTCTGGCACCATCAACGCATACGTTCGTTTCAAGCGAACGTTTGACAACCATGGAAAGCAAGGAGCGCATTCTGGACGCCGCCGAGCGGCTGTTCGCCGAAAAAGGATTCGCCGCCAGCTCGCTGCGGATGATCACCGCCGCGGCCGGCGTCAACCTGGCGGCCGTCAACTACCACTTCGGTTCCAAGGAAGGCCTGCTTCAGGCGGTATTCGCCCGCCGTCTGGGCCCGCTCAACCAGAGCCGCCTGGAGATGCTGGATGCCTGCGAGGCGGCAAGCGGGCACGGCGGCCCGGCCCTGGAGAAGATCCTGGAGGCGTTTCTGGCCCCGCCGCTGCGGATGTTCCGCCCAGCCGCGCTGGCGCGTCTGATGGGCCGGATCTATCTGGAGCCCGGCGAGACGGCGCGGCGAATCCTGCACGAGCAGTTAGGCCGTGTCGCCCGGCGCTTCACTATCGCGCTGAAGTGGGCGTTGCCCGAGCTGCCGGCTGCCGAGCTGTTTTGGCGGATGCACTTCACCGTCGGTGTGATGGCCCACACGTTGGCAGGCACACTGCCGCTGGAGGTGATCTCCGGCGGGCTGTGCGATCCCTCCGACACCGAGGGTGCGCTGGAGCGGATGATCGCGTTCGTGGCCGCGGGGCTCAGGGCGCCGGCGCCGGCCAAGCGCAACAGGCGTGCGCAAAGGAAGCAAACATGACACGATTCATCGCTGTTGTAATCGTAGTGGCTGCCGCCTGCGTGGCCCAGGAAGGCCCGGCGCCGCTGCGCCTGACCCTGAAGCAGGCGGTCGATATCGCGCTGGCGCCGGAAGGGAACGCGCGTATTCAGATCGCGGAGCAGTTGACTCGCCAGGCCGAGGCCCGCTCGGCGCAGGCGCGCGCCGCCCTGCTGCCCGACCTCGCCTCCTCGATCAGCCAGCAGAACCAGACACGCAACCTGGCCGCCTTCGGCATCCGCATTCAAATTCCCATCCCTGGTTTCACCTTCCCGGAGGTGGTCGGTCCGTTTAATACCTTTGACACGCGGGCGACGGCGGTGCAGAACATCTTCGATCTCCCCTCCGTCCGGCGCTATCAGGCTTCGCGCGCCGGCGTAGCCACCGCCAAGGCGGAATGCACGAGCACCGAGGACCAGGTTGTCCAGCAGGTGGCGCGCTTATACCTGGCGGCGCTGCGGGCCGATGCGGCCCTGGAGACGGCCAAAGCCAACGTCGCGCTGGGGGAGGCGCTGGCCGCGCTGGCCGAGGACCGCCGGCGGGCGGGGACGGGGACGGGGCTGGACGTAACCCGCGCCCGGGTGCAACTCGCCCATGAACGCCAGCGGCGGGTGGTCGCCGAGAACGAGCGCGCGCGGGCGTACCTGGAGCTGCTCAGGGCGATGGGCGTTAAACTGGGGACCGTGCTGGCGCTGACCGACAAGCTCGCTTACGCAGCGGTCGAGCCGGTCACCGTCGAGCGAGCGATCCAGACCGCCCTCCAGTCGCGCAGCGACCTCGCCGCCCAGCAGCGGCGGGAGGAAAGCGCCCGGCTGAGTTCGAGCGCGGCCAGCTTCGAGCGCCTGCCTTCGCTGGTTGGCTTTGCCGACTACGGCTCGATCGGCGCGAGCATCAACCACGGCCTGCCCACGCGCACCTACGGAGTGTCCGTGCGGCTGCCGCTCTATGACGGCGGCCGACGCGGCGCGCGCCGCCAGGAGAACCTCGCCGCCTGGCGGCAGGAGCAGATCAGGACACGCGACCTGCGCGAGCAGATCGAGCTGGCGATCCGGGTGGCGCTCGATGCGCTGCGCTCGGCCGCCGACCAGGTGAAGGTGGCCGAGGAGGGCCTGGCGCTGGCCGAAAGCGAGCTGGCGCAGGCGCGCCGCCGTTTCGAGGCCGGCGTCACCAGCAGCCTGGAAGTAACCGACGCCCAGACGCGCCTCCAGCGGGCCCGCGACAACCAGATCGCGGCCCTGTTCCAGCACAATCTGGCGCGCCTGGATCTGGCCCAGGCGATGGGCACTCTGCGCGAGACGATTCAATAGAGGAAGGGAATTTCGGTGACAGGCGACGAAATTCGTTATCGGGTCCGGCCGAAGCTACACGCACCGGAATTTCGTTGCCTGTCACCGAAATTCCCAATGGCGGAGCCGCACTCATGAGCAAGAAAAAGAAACTCATCCCGCTGCTGGCCGTCGCCGCCCTCGGCGCCGGCGCGCTGGCCTGGTCGCGCTGGTGGAAGCGCGAGGACCCGAACCGCATTCTCATCTCCGGCAACATCGAGCTCACCGAGATCAACCTGGCCTTCAAGATGTCGGGCAAGCTGGTGGAGCGCGCGGTCGGAGAGGGCGACGCAGTCAAGAAGGGGCAGCTCGTCGCTGGTCTGGATCAGCAGCAGTTGCTGGCCCAGTGCGACCGCATCCAGGCGGTGATCGAGGCGGCCCAATCCCGGCTGGCGCAGCTTCACACCGAAGTCGAGCGGCAGCGGCAGACGGTGGTGGCGCAGATCGCCTACAGCCGCGCCCAGCTCGAGCAGGCGGAGGCCAGGCTGCGGCAGTTGCTGGCCGGCTCGCGCGAGCAGGAGATCGCCCAGGCCCGCGCCGGGCTGGAACGGGCCGAGACCGAGCACGACAAGGCCGCCAAGGACTGGGAGCGCGCGAAAGCGCTCTACGACAAGCAGGACATCTCCGCCTCGGACCGCGACCAGTTCCTGGCCCGCTACGACGCCGCGCGCGCCTCGCTCAAGCAGGCCAAGGAGCTGCTCTCCCTGGTGGTCGAGGGGCCGCGGAAGGAAGACATCGAAGGCGCCCGGGCGCAGGTGGCCCAGGCGCGGGCCGCGCTCGCCCTGGCCGAGGCGGCGCGCCTGGACCTGAGGGTGCGCGAGCAGCAGGTGCCGATGCGGCGCGCCGAGATCGACCAGGCACGGGCCGAGCTGGCCATCAACCGCACCCAGTTGGAGGACGCCGTGATCGCCTCGCCCACCGACGGCGTCGTGCTGGCGGAGTCGGCCGAGGTGGGCGAAATACTGGCGGCCGGCACGACCGTAGTCACCATCGGCGACCTCGATCACCCCTGGCTGCGCGGCTACATCGGCGAGCGTGACCTTGGCCGCGTGAAGCTGGGCGCGCGGGTACGGGTCACCACCGATTCGTTTCCTCGCAAGGTCTACCGTGGCCGCCTGTCGTTCATCTCTTCCAAGGCCGAGTTCACTCCCAAGCAGATTCAGACGCAGGAAGAGCGGGTGAAGCTCGTCTACCGCGTCAAGATCGACATCGAGAATCCGCAGCGCGAGTTGAAGTCCAACATGCCGGCCGATGCGGAGATCCTGCTGAATGATCCGAACCGTTAACCTCACCCGCCGCTTCGGCCCGCTGGCCGCGGTCGATGGCTTGAACCTCGAGGTCGCGCGCGGCGAGATCTTCGGCCTGGTCGGCCCGGACGGGGCGGGGAAGACCACCACGCTGCGCCTGCTCAGCGGGCTGCTGGATCCGAGCGGCGGCGAAGCTTGGGTGGCAGGGCACAATGTGGCGCGGGAACCCGAGGCGGTCAAGGACCGCATCGGCTACATGGCGCAACGATTCGGTCTCTACCACGACCTCACGGTGGACGAGAACACAACCTTCTACGCCGACCTGTTCGGCATCGCCGACGCCGAGCGCGGCCCGCTGACGGCCCGCCTGCTGCGCATGACGCGGATGGAACCGTTTCGCCGCCGCCAGGCGGGCAAGCTCTCCGGCGGCATGAAGCAGAAGCTGGCGCTGATGTGCACGCTGCTCCACCACCCGCAGATCCTCCTGCTGGACGAGCCGACCAATGGCGTGGACCCGGTCTCGCGCCGCGACTTCTGGGTGATCCTCCGCGAGCTTGTGCGCGACGAGCGAATGACGGTGTTGCTGACCACCGCCTACCTGGACGAGGCCGAGCGCTGCGACCGCGTGGGGCTGCTGCGCCAGGGCCGGCTGATCCGCTGCGACACGCCGGCCGCCCTCCGCCGCGAGGCCGGCGAAACCGCGGCCTCGTTCGAGGACGTCTTCATTGCGCTGATCCGGAAAGCCACGGCAGGAGGCGCGTGATGCGACCGCTCCCTCACGGTCGCGGCTCGGAACCCGTTGCTGAGCCGCGCGCGTCAGCAAGCGGCAATGGCCACCCGGTCCGCCTCGAGAACCTCGTCAAGAAGTTCGGCGATTTCACCGCCGTGGACCGCGTCTCACTGGCGGTGGCGCGCGGCGAGGTCTTCGGCTTCCTCGGCCCGAACGGCGCCGGCAAAACCACCGTGATCCGCATCCTCTGCGGCCTGCTGCGCCCGACCTCGGGCCGGGCGCTGGTCGGCGGGCTGGACGTGGCCACCCAGGCCGAGGAGGTGCGCAGGATCATCGGCTACATGTCGCAGAAGTTCTCGCTCTACGACGACCTGACGGTGGAGGAGAACATCGACTTTTTCAGCGGCATCTACGGCCTGCCGGACGCGCGCCGCCGCGAGCGCAAGCAGTACGCGCTGCGAATGGCCGGGCTGGAACAACAGCACGCGACGCTCGCCCGGCTGCTGTCCGGCGGCTTCAAGCAGCGGCTGGCGCTGGGCTGCGCCATTCTGCACGAGCCGCCGATCCTGTTTCTGGACGAGCCGACCTCGGGAGTGGACCCGATTGCGCGCCGTGGCTTCTGGGAGCTGATCTACGAGCTGTCGGCCGCCGGCCGCACCGTTTTCGTCACCACCCACTACATGGAGGAGGCCGAGTACTGCCACCGCCTGGCGCTGATGCATCGCGGGCGCATCGTGGCTCTGGGCGCGCCGGATGCGCTGAAGCGCGAGGCTGGCCGGCCAACCATGGAGGACGTCTTCGTGACCACCATCGAGGAAGAGGAACGGAGGGAAGCGTGAACCTGCGCCGCACCCGCGCGGTGGCGCGCAAGGAGGCCCTGCACATCCTGCGGGACTGGCGGAGCCTCGGGATGGCGCTGGCCATGCCGCTGCTGATGCTGCTGCTGTTCGGCTACGCGCTAACGCTGGATGTGGACCGCATCCCGACGCTCATCTACGACCAGGACGCGAGCCCGCAGAGCCGCGAGCTGGCCGAGCGCTTCCGCGGCTCGCGCTTCTTCCACATTCTCGGGGCGGTTCGCCACTACGGGGCGATCGAGCGGGAGATCGACCGCGCCCGGTGCCTGCTCGGCATCGTGATCCCGGCCGACTTTTCGCGGAAACTGCTGAGCGGAGCCGAGGCCGAGGTGCAGCTCCTGGTGGACGGCAGCGACTCCAACACCGCCTCGATCGCGCTGGGCTACGCCGAGGCGGTCGTCCAGACCCATGCGATAGAACTGCGGGCGGCCGCCTTCAACCGCAAGGGCGGGGCGGAGATGAAGCCGCCGGTCGAGCCCCGATTGCGAGTCTGGTACAACCACAAGCTGGAGTCGAAGAACTTCATTGTGCCGGGCCTGATCGCGGTGATCCTCATGATCATTGCCGCCCTACTGACGTCGCTGACGATCGCGCGCGAGTGGGAGATGGGCACGATGGAACAGCTCCTCTCGACGCCGCTGCGCCCGGCCGAGCTGGTGCTGGGCAAGATGTCGGCCTACTTCGTGCTTGGCGCGATCGACACGCTGACGGCCATCACGTTGGGCGTGCTGCTGTTCGGCGTGCCGCTGCGGGGAAACCCGTTGTTCCTCATCGTGACCAGCGGCGTGTTCCTGCTCGGCGCGCTGTTCTGGGGCATCTTCCTTTCGGCGACTGCCCGCTCCCAACTGATGGCGTACCAGATGGGCATGCTGAGCTCCTTCCTGCCGGCGTTTCTGCTTTCCGGTTTTGTCTTTGCCATCGAGAATATGCCGTCGGTTGTTCAACTGGTGACTTACATCGTCCCGGCGCGCTATTTCGTCACCATCGCGAAGGGCGTCTTCCTGAAAGGGGTCGGCCCGGCGGTCTTGTGGGGCGAGGTGGCGTTCCTGGCGGCGTTCGCCGCGATCGTATTCGTGGCGGCAACGCGCAAGGTCCGCCAGAAGGTGGCCTGAGATGTGGAACCGCATCCGGCACATCGTAAGAAAGGAATTCCGCCAGGCGTTCCGCGAACCGCGGATGCGCCTGCTGCTGTTCGGGCCGCCGCTCATTCAGTTGATCCTGTTCGGCTACGCGGTGAACATGGACGTGGAGAACAGCCGCGTCGCCTGGCGCGACCTGGACAACACCCCGGAGAGCCGTGACCTGCGGGCGGCCTTCGAAGGCTCGCCGCGTTTTCAGATGGTGGCCGTGCCGGCCAGCGAGCGGGAGGTCCAGGACCTGCTCGACCGCGGCCAGGCGCAGGCGGTGGTGCGCGTGCTGCCCGGTTTCGCCCGCGACATCCGGCGGGGCGAGACAGCCGCGGTGCAGATCCTGGTGGACGGCGCCGACTCCAACACCGCCTCGATCGTCTCCAATTATGCCATCCAGGTGGTGAACCGGTATGCCGGCGAGCTGATGTCTGAGCAGATGCGGGCGCGGCTGGTGGCGAGCACCGCCGCCGCCGGCGGGCCGGTGAACCTGAGCGTGCCCGGGGTGGCCGCTCGCAGCCGCGTCTGGTTCAATCCCGAGCTGCGCAGCCGCAACTACTTCGTGCCCGGCGTGGTGGTCAACATCATCACCCTGGTTACGCTGATGCTGACGGCGATGGCGATCGTGCGCGAGAAGGAGATCGGCACCATGGAGCAGTTGATGGTGACGCCGATCCGCCCGATAGAGTTGATGCTCGGCAAAACGCTGCCCTTCGCCGTAGTGGGCCTGTTCGACCTGATGCTGGTGACTGCGGCGGCGCTGGTGATCTTCAAGGTGCCGTTCCGCGGGCAGGGCGTCGTGCTGCTGGTCTCGGCGGTGGCGTTTCTGTTGACCACGCTCGGCATCGGGCTGTTCATCTCGACCATCTCGCGCACCCAGCAGCAGGCGGTGATGGCCTCGTTCTTCTTCTTCACGCCCGCCTTCATGCTCAGCGGCTTCAACTTCCCGGTGCGGAACATGCCGCTGCCGGTGCAATGGCTGACTTACGTGAACCCGGTCCGTTACTTCATGGAGATCGTGCGCGGCGTGTTCTTGAAGGGCACGGGCTTCGCGGTGCTATGGCCGCAGATCGCGGCGCTGGCGGCGCTGGGCGTGACCATTCTGACGCTGAGCGCGCTGCGCTTCCACAAGCGGCTGGATTAGGCGTAAGTGCGCCCAACTCAGCGTACCTGTCAAGTCATTTAACAACATGACCGAAATGGGTCTCGGTTGGGTCATTTAAG
>ERZ1292640.1205-Hain-H43-02um-R1-1205-length-21451-cov-7_pt2 | contig 13920 bp, 13 predicted proteins | sample MGYA00564404_ERZ1292640 | MGnify/ENA primary metagenome ERZ1292640 (study PRJEB36523, sample SAMEA6512636) | groundwater metagenome | collected 2019-01-08 | study: AquaDiva: Metagenomics assemblies of 32 groundwater samples
GCGCAGAACCGTCGTCCGCGCCGGCCGCTGGCGGCGTGAATCGCGCGAGCCACCAGTTCCTTCCCCGCCCCGCTTTCGCCTTCGATCAGCACCGGAAATGGCGAGGCGGCGGCGCGCAGTACCGCCTGCCGCACCTGCTGCATCGCCGCACTGTCACCAATCAGTTCCGGCATGGCCCCGCCGGCGACATCGGGTGTGCGCAGCCGCTCCGAGAGTTCGTACACCGCGGGCGCCGATGCGGTGGCCACGAGCCGCAGGATCATGCCGATGTCGTGCGCGACCACGGGCGCACCGATCGCCCAGTGGCACCAGACGGCCCCCACCACGCCGCTGCCGTATCGCACCGGCCACGCGGCCTCCACGGCGTGCCCCTCGTTGAGAGGGCCCACGGCCAGGCCGGTGTCCAGGGCCCGGGATGCCACCGCCAGTTGGCCCGTCCTCGGCACGGCCGCGCCGGCGTGCGCCACGGTCAGCGGCTCGTTGCGATGGTTGGTTACGAAGGCCACCGTCGACGCGGCGAGCCGCTCGCGAACGAGCGCCGACGCGCGGGCCAGGTTCAACGCACCGTCGTCGACCTCCTGGCACACGCGCAGGACCTCGAGGAAGGTCTCCACCATCGCCGGTTCGGCGGTGGGCTCGGTCGGCGCGGCCAGCAGTTGGGAGCGCAGGTCATCGGCTTCGTCGCCGTCCACGGCCATCAGGGCGGCGCGCGCCTCCAGCAGCCGCCGCTGCGCAATCAGGCAGCGCGCCAGCGTGCATTGGGCGGCGGTGTGCTCAGGCCCGGGGACCGTCAACAGGACGCTCCAGCGCGCGGTGGCCTCCGCCTCGAGCAGGCGACCGCCGGCGTGCAGGTTGCGGGCCCGGTCGAGCAGTTCTTCAGGGCCGGCCACCAGGTCGTCCACGCTGGTCTCGTGGACCTGAAACGGCGCGGGCATGAGCCGCGGCCGCCAGGCGCGATCGCCCATTGCCGTGCGAACGACCAGGTGCGGACGGGCATCCTTGGTGGCCAGCCGGAACAGCGCGAGCGCGGCATCGGGCGACAGCCTGCCCTCGGTGGCAAACACCACGATTGAGCGGTCCTTCAGCCACGACGGCCATCGCCATCGTGCTTGCGAGAGCACGGCGCCGAGGGCGTCGGCCGCCAGGGGTACGAACCCGGCCAGTCGTGCCTCGCGCGCCAGCAGGCGGTGGGTGCGCGCCCAGTTCGCCGCCGATGGCTCCACCAGGTCGAGCGCCCGCGGCCGTCCGTCGCGCGCATCGGCCAGCGCGGCGCGGAACGCGTCGACCGTCGCGGTGTGGTCGGGTTCGGTTGCACAGCCGTCCGGCGGCTGTTCCCACACTTCGATGCGCGAGTGGCCGCGCAGATCGAAATCGATCAGCCAGCCGCGCCTGCGGATGGTAAACAGTGGCGGCATCGCCCTCGCCGTGCGGCGCATGTGCCAGCGAATGCCTGCGCCCGTGGCCAGATCGAGCGCGCGGCCTCCAGAAACCAGGTAGCGATCGAGCATCAGCATGCCGGCGTCAGTGCAAAGCCAGGGCCCGGCGCCGATCGTCGGTTTTGCGAGTGGTTCACGCTACCGCGTCTCCCGAGGATCGCAGTTTCTTCGTATAGAATGCTCGTCGGATGCTGCGTTTTTTGACTGCCGGCGAATCACACGGGCAAGGCCTCGTCACCATTCTCGAAGGCCTGCCGGCCGGGCTCGCGATTGACACCGATGCCATGACCGTGGAGCTGCGCCGCCGCCAGGGTGGCTATGGCCGCGGGCGGCGCATGGCCATCGAGTCGGATCGCGCGGAAGTACTCTCTGGCGTCCGCCGCGGCCGGACGACGGGCGCGCCGGTCGCGTTGCTGGTGCGCAACAAGGACTGGGAGAACTGGCAGAACACCATGCACGTGGAGCCGCAGGCCCCGGCCGGTTCGACCGGCGCCAACCGGGCGGCGGTGGTCCGGCCCCGCCCCGGACACGCCGATCTGGCTGGGGCGCTCAAGTACGATCACGACGACATCCGCGATGTGCTGGAGCGCGCCAGCGCGCGCGAGACGGCCGCGCGCGTCGCGGCCGGCGCCATCGCCCGCCAGCTCCTCGCCGCCATCGGCTGCGAACTGACCAGCCACATCACCGGCATCGGCAGCGTCATCGTCGCCGCCGGCACCCCCGTCAGCTTCGAGGCGTGCCTCGCCATGGATCTGGAAGCGCCGCTGCGCTGCACCGATCCGGCCATCGAGCAGCTGATGATTGCCACGATCGACGCCGCCAAGGCGGCCGGCGACACCCTGGGCGGATCGTTCGAAGTGATCGCCCGCAACGTGCCGGTCGGCCTCGGCAGCTACGTGCAGTGGGACCGCAAGCTCGATGGGCGGCTGGCGCAGGCCTTGATGTCCATTCCCGCGATCAAGGCGGTCGCGGTTGGCGACGGCGTCGAAGGCGCTCGCCGCCCCGGTTCGCAGGTGCATGACGAGATCGTGGCGGATGAGGCGGCCGCCGCTGCCGGCCTGCCCGTGATCAAGCGGCCGACCAATCGCGCAGGTGGCCTCGAAGGCGGCGTCACCAACGGTGAAGAGCTTCGGATCACCGGCTTCATGAAGCCGATCGCGACGCTGATGGAGCCGCTGCGTTCGGTCGACCTGGCCACCCTCGAAGAGGCTCCCGCCGCGATCGAACGCAGCGACGTCTGCGCCGTTCCGGCCGCCGCGGTCGTCGCGGAGGCAATGGTGGCGCTGGTGCTGGCCGACGCGGTGCTCGATCGCTTTGGCGGCGATTCGATGACCGACCTTCGTGCCCGCGTGGCCGGCGCCGATCGGAAGATCCGCGGCCGGTTGTCGCGCCGTCCCTCACCCGCCCGGGCCTAAGCCGTGCTGCGCCCCATCTTGCGGCTCGGGGACTCGATCCTGACTGCGCCCACCCGGCCGGTCGAGGCCATGACCCCGGAAATTGAGACGCTGATCGACGACATGATCGAGACCATGTATGCGGCGCCCGGCATCGGCCTGGCCGCGCCGCAAATCGGCGTGTCGCTGCGCATCTTCGTGGTCGACCTGTCGGTCGGTCGCGATCCGAAAGGCCTGTCGGTGATGATCAACCCGGAGTTCGTCGAGCGCGAGGGCATGCAGCTCGAAGGGGAAGGCTGCCTCAGCGTGCCCGGGTTCACCGCGACGGTGGCACGTCCCAGGCGCGTGGTGGTCAAGGGACTCGATCGCCACGGTGACGAACACCAGCTCGAAGGCACCGGCCTGCTGGCGCGCGCGCTGCAGCACGAGATGGACCACCTGCAGTCGTGCCTGTTCGTGGATCGCCTGCGCGGCATCTCGCGCGACCTGATCCTGCGCAAGATCAAGAAACTGTCGAAGGCCGGCAAGTGGTGATCCGCTGATGGCGCTGCGCGTGGCGTTCTTCGGCACCCCGGCGTTCGCGGTGCCGACGCTCGAGCGCCTGGTGCACTCGCATCACCAGGTGGTTGGGGTGATTACGCAGCCGGATCGTCCGCGCGGCCGCGGCCAGCAGGTCAGCGAGGCGCCCGTCAAGGCGCTGGCCGCTTCGCTGGGATTGCCGGTGCTGCAACCCGAACGGCTGGCTCGCGATCAGTTCGAGCCGGCCTTTACCGCGCTGGGCGCCGAGATCGGCGTGGTGGCGGCTTACGGCAAGATTCTGCCCGACTGGTTGCTGGCGACGCCGCGCCTCGGCTTGATCAACGTCCACGCCTCGTTGCTTCCCCGCTACCGGGGCGCCTCGCCCGTCCATCGCGCGGTGATCGGCGGCGACGTCGAGACCGGCGTCACGATCATGCGCGTCGTCAAGGCCCTCGACGCCGGACCGATGCTCGCGAACGTGCGGGTCCCAATCAGCGACGATGACACCACCACCGTGATCGAGTCGATGCTGGCGGTGCGCGGCGCCGAGCTGCTGATGGCGACACTGGACGAGATCGACAACGGCCGGGCCACCGAGACCCCCCAGGACGAGTCGCTCGTGACTTATGCGCCAAAGCTCACCAAGGCTGAAGGGCTGGTGGACTGGCGGCGGCCCGCGCGTGACGTGCACAACCTGGTGCGCGGCCTATGGCCCTGGCCGCATGCCTACTCGTTCCTGGATGGCACCCGGTTCATCCTCCATCGATCGCGTCTGTCGCCACTGGCCGCGACCGCGCCGCCCGGCACCATCCTGGCGGCCTCGGCCGGCGATGGCCTGCACGTCGCGTGCGGTGACGGCGCCGTCGAGATTCTCGAACTGCAGCTCGAGGGCAAGCGCGTGATGAACGCGCGCGATGCCATGGCCAGCCGCCTCCTGGCGGCGGGCGCGCGATTCTCCACGCCATGATTGCCCTGGCGCGTCGCGCGGCCCTCGATGCGCTTCGCCAGATCGACGAGGAACGCCTGGACATGGGCGAGGCGATCGCGCGCGCCCGCAAACCCCTGGCCGACGAGCGCGACCGGGCGCTGTTGCTGGAGATCGTGTCGGGCACGCTGCGCATGCGCGCGGCCATCGACTACCAGTTGACCCTCCGGCTGAGCCGGCCGCTCGCCAGGCTTGACGCACTGGTTCGCGACATCTTGCGCCTGAGCGCGTTCCAGTTGATGTACCTCACCCGCACGCCCTCGTCTGCGATCATCAACGATGCCGTGGACCTCACGCGCCGCGGCGGCAAGACGAGCGCGACCGGCCTGGTGAATGCGGTGCTCCGTTCGCTCAATCGCGATCGCCAGAAGCTGGCGTGGCCGGAGCGTCCGGCGGATGCGTCGGATCTCGAGGCGATGGCCGGCTACTTCGCCGTCGTGCACTCGCATCCCCGCTGGCTGGTGGCGCGCTGGTTGGGCCGTTACGGCGTCGACGAGACCGAGCGCTGGCTCGCATTCAACAACCAGGGGCCGGCGCTCTGTCTGATTCCGAACCGCACGCTGGCCTCGCGCGAGGCACTCGAGGAGGAACTGAAGGCCGATGGCGTCGAAACACGCCGTACCTCCCGCGCCGCCCACGGCCTGCACGTGGTCAGCGGGCAGGCCCTCTCCACCCGTGCTTTTCGCGAGGGTCGCTGCCTGGTGCAGGACGAGGCGTCGCAATTGATCGGCGAGCTGGTGGACGCACAGCGCGGCGAGCGGGTCCTGGATTTGTGCGCCTCACCGGGCGGCAAGACCGTGGCCATGGCGGCCGGCCTGGGATCGACCGGGCTGATCGTGGCATCAGACGTTCGTCGCCATCGCCTGCGCGTGCTGACCGACACACTGGAACGCTGCCGGCTGGCGCGGGCGCGGGTGATCCACGTGCCGCCCCTGGGGGCATTGCCGTTTGTGCCGGCGGCTTTCGATCGCGTGCTGATCGATGCGCCCTGCTCCGGATTGGGCACGGTGCGGCGTGACCCCGACATCCGCTGGCGCATGGCCGAGGCCGACTTGCCCGCCCTGGCCGCGACCCAGCTGGACCTGCTCAACCGGACGGCTGGCCTGGTCAAGCCAGGCGGCGTTCTCGTCTACAGCACCTGCTCCAGCGAACCCGAAGAGAACCAGGAAGTCGTGGCGGCCTTCTTGAGGACTCACCCGGAGTTTGCCGAGACGCGCGTGCACCAGACGCTGCCCTTCCGAGACGGGCTCGAAGCCTTCTACGGGTCGGTCCTCACCCGCGCGCTGTAGTACCATTACCTGTTGTCCATGCCGTTTGGAACCAGAGTCTGGGGCTTCGGTAAGGTCCTGCTGCTGGCCGGGGCCCTCGGCGGGACGTTCCTTGTCTTTGCCGGAATCGCCATGCGCGTGGCCGTGCGCGCGCGGCAGGTCACGGTCCCCAACCTGGTCGGCCAATCGTTGCCCGAGGCGACCAGCCTGGCGTCGACCCTCGATCTTCAATTGCGCGTCGATCCGATCAAGCGGCCCGATGCTAGGGTTCCCGCCGGCCACGTCATCATGCAGGAACCCACGTCGGGATCCGCGGCGCGCCGGCAGCGCAGCGTGCGGGTTGTGCTGAGCGCGGGTGCCCATATCGCGCTCGCCCCCAGCCTGCTCGGCGAGACCCAGCGATCCGCCGAAATTCGCGTGGCGCAAGACGGCCTGTTGATTGGCGCCGTCACCGAAATCCGCTCGGCGCTGTACCCGCCCGATGTCGTGGTCGCGCAGGATCCGCCGGCGTCGACCAGGACCGCCGAGATTCGGCTGCTCGTCAATCGCGGCGAAGATCGGGCGACCTACGTAATGCCCGACCTGATCGGCCTCAATGGCGATCGCGCGGCTGAGGTCATGCGCACGCGCGGCTTCCGCGTCTCGATCACCGCCCAGTCGGCGGCGTCGGCCATTCCGCCGGGCGTCGTCGTGCGCCAGTCGCCTGCCGGCGGCTACCAGGTGCATCCCGGCGACCCCATTGCCCTCGAGGTCAGCCGATGACCCTTCGACTCGAAGTCACGCTCGCGAGGCTCACATGACATCCCGCTCAGGGCAAGCCATTCGCCTCGCGCCGTCCATCCTGGCGGCCGACTTTTCTGCCCTTGGCCGCGACATCGCGGCGGTCACGCGCGGCGGCGCCGACCAGGTGCACGTCGATGTCATGGACGGCCACTTCGTGCCCAACCTGACCATCGGTGTGCCGGTCGTGAAGTCATTGCGCAAGGCGACCACGCTGCCGCTGGATGTGCACTTGATGATCACCGACCCGGATCGCTTCATCGAGCCCTTCATCGAGGCCGGCGCGAACATGGTGTCGGTGCACGTCGAGGTGCTGCCGCACCTGCATCGCACGATTAGCCAGATCAAGAAGGCGGGCGCGAAGGCGGGCGTGGTGCTGAACCCCTCGACCCCGGTTTCGAGCATCGAAGAAGTGGCGGCCGATGTCGACTTCGTCCTGGTGATGTCGGTGAACCCCGGGTTTGGCGGACAGGTGTTCATTCCGCGCAGTCTCGCCAAGATTCGCGCCGTGCGCGCGTTGCTCGATGGCGCCGGCAACACGGCTGCGCCAATCGAGGTCGACGGCGGCGTTGACATGACGACCGTGGCCTCGGTCGTCGAGGCCGGCGCGGACTGGCTTGTGGCCGGCAACGCCATCTTCGGCAGCGGCGATGCCGAGACCGCCGCGCGTGCCCTCAAGGACGCCGCGGTGCGTGCCGCCGGCGGCAGGCGTTGACCGCCCCGTCGCGCGTCACCGCGTCGCCGGTCAGGGTGCGGTACGCGGAAACCGACAAGATGGGCGTCGTCTACTACGCCAACTACCTGGTGTGGTTCGAGATTGGCCGCACCGACTGGCTCCGCGAAACCGGATGGACCTACCGGGAGATGGAGGCCGACGGCTATCAATTGCCCGTCACCGAAGCGCACTGCGAGTACAAGCAAGGGGCGCGGTACGACGATGAGTTGGAGGTTCGGACGCGGGCCGCGCAGGTCTCGCCGGTTCGGATTCGGTTCGATTACGAGGTGGTTCGCCGCGGTGATGGCATGGTGCTTGCTGCCGGTCAGACCGTTCACGCCACCATTGGCCCAGCGGGCCGCCCGGCGAGGCTGCCGGATCGGATAAGGGATCTATTCGCATGAAAGCATTGGTTACCGGCGGTGCGGGATTCATCGGTTCGACCCTGAGCGAGCGGCTGCTCGAACAGGGCGCCAGCGTCCGCGCCATCGACGCCTTTACCGACTTCTATCCGCGGCCGCTCAAGGAGCGGAACCTCGAGAACCTGCGCGGCAAGGCGGGCTACGAGTTTGTCGAAGGCGACTTGCGCGAGGTCGACTTGAACGCCGTGCTCGACGGCGTGACCCACGTGTTCCACCTGGCCGCGCAAGCGGGCGTGCGCCGCAGTTGGGGCAAGGAGTTCGAGGTCTACACCGGCCTCAATGTCGACTCGACGCAGGTGCTGCTCGAAGCCTGCGTCAGCAAGCCGATCGAGCGCCTGGTCTACGCCTCGAGTTCGTCGGTGTACGGCGACGAGGTCGCGATTCCGATGTCCGAGACAGCCCTGCCGCAACCGGTCTCGCCCTACGGCGTCACCAAGCTGGCCGCCGAACAGTTGTGCCACCTGTACCACGTCAACTTCGGTGTCCCAGCCGTTTCGCTGCGCTACTTCACGGTCTACGGCCCCCGGCAGCGGCCCGATATGGGCTTCAACCGCTTCTTTTCCGCCATTCTGGACGGGAAACCGCTGATCCAGTTCGGCGACGGCCTGCAGACCCGCGACTTTACATTCGTGGCCGATGCCGTAACGGCGACCGCCGCGGCGGCAGTCCGTGGAGTGCCCGGCCGCGTCTACAATATTGGCGGGGGCTCGCGCGTCTCCCTGCGGGAGGTCTTTGACCTGCTGGCCCGCGTCTCCGGCCGCAAGGTCACGATCGATCAACAGGGCCCACAGAAGGGCGATATGCGCGATACCTACGCCGACACGACAAGGGCCAGGCAGGATCTGGCGTTTGCGCCGTCGGTGACGCTCGAAGAAGGTCTTCGGGCCATGTGGCGCTGGATGGAAGCGACGAGAGCATGAGTGGCATTCGAGTAGTTACGGCGCTGGCCCTGGTGGCGGCGCTTGCGGGCGGGTGTGCGGCGAAGTCGACGACGTTGCCGGCCGGGACGGCCGATGCCGACAAGTTCCTGTTCGATCGTGGCAGCGAGGCGGCCAAGGAACGAAAGTGGCTGAACGCCCGGGAGTACCTGCGCAACCTGGTCGACAACTACCCCCAGAGCCCGTATCGGCCGGACGCGAAACTGGCACTGGGCGATACCTACATCGGGGAGAAGAGCACGGAGTCGCTGCTGCTGGGCGCCAACGAGTTCCGCGAGTTCCTGACCTTCTACCCCACTCACCAGCGGGCCGATTACGCGCAGTTGCAGTTGGCGCGATCGTTCACCGAGCAGATGCTCGCGCCCGAGCGTGACCAGTCGGCCACCAAGGACGCGATCAAGGAGATTGAAATCTTCCTGCAGCGTTTCCCGAACAGCCCGCTGATGCCCGAGGCGCGCAAGCTCGAACGCGAGGCCAAGGATCGCCTGAGCGAAGCGAGCTACCGGGTCGGGTTCTACTACTTCCGGCTCAAGTGGTACACCGGCGCCATTGACCGTTTCCGCGAAATCCTCAAGACCGACCCGGCCTACACCAACCGCGATGCGGTGTATTACCATCTGGCCGAATCCCTGTACCGGACCGATAAGCCGGAAACGAAGGCAGAAGCGCTCCCCTACTATGAACGCTTGCTCCGGGAATTCGAGAAAAGTGAGTTTCTCGAGTTGACGCAGAAACGCGTCGCGGAGCTCAAGGGCGGGGCACCCGCCGGAAAGTAGTTCTGTAATGCGCGTCAGCGTTGTTTTCGCCGCCATCTCGGTCATGGCGGCGGCCCCCGTCTGGGCCCAGCCCGCTCCCAACCTTGCTCGCCGAACCACGCTTCCCGCGCACGTGATGTGCGCGGATATTCTCGTTCCGTCACTGCCGGTGGCTGCGCTCCGCATCAAGGGCGCGCATCACTCGGAACTGCGGTTGGCGATGAACCGTGGCGACCTGGCAGTGGTGGGCCGCGCGCCGGGCGATGGTCTGGCGGTCGGTCAGCGTTACCTCGTGCGGCGCCTCCCGGTCGGCGCCCAGCTCGACAACCTCAAGACGGGCGGCTTCGTCGCGGTCCGGACGCCAGGCTGGGTCACCATCACCGCGCTCGATGACGTCAACGCCATGGCGCACGTCGACTACTCGTGCGACGCGCTCGAGCCGGACGACTATCTCGAGCCCTACACCGAGCTGGCACTGCCCACCCCCGACGCCGCCGCACCGGCGCCCGATTTCAGCGAGCGCATCGGCGTGCTGCCCGGCGTCGACGGCCGGCAGATGTTTGCCGACGGCGACACGTTCTCGATCGCGCGCGGCACGGAGCACGGCATCATCGCCGGCGCCCGCTTTGCCATCTATCGCGATCGCAAGGACGGCAAGCCGCTCGTCCACATCGGCGAAGCGATCGTCACCGACCCGTCGGCGACCTCGGCGAAGCTGTTGTTGATGACCACCACGGATGCGGTGGATACGAAAGACATCGCGGTCCCGCGACGCTAGACTCGCCCGCGCACGGGCCGCCGTCAGCTAATCTTCTTTTCCCGGGCCGACTTCGCCGTTTCGAAGTCGGCCACCTTCGCGGCGCGCGACCCCATGGCGCGCTGGAAGCCCTGGTAGTAATCGACCGCCGACGCCACCGCCGCCAGCAACACCACCCACAGCGCGGCCTGCCCCAGCACGAGCAACGCCGGCCAGCGCTCCCAGCCCAGGATCAGCAGGAGGATCGCCGTGACCTGCGACGCCATCTTGAACTTGCCGAGCCCCGACGCCGGCATGGTGAGGCCGCGCGAGTAGGCCAGGTTGCGCAGGCCCGTGACGGCAATCTCGCGGCCGATGATCACGCCGACCATCCACGCGGACGCCAGGCCCAGCTGAACGAGCGACACGAGCGTGGCCGAGATCAGGAGCTTGTCGGCCAGGGGATCGAGGATCTGGCCCAGCGTGGTGACCTGCTTGCGGCGTCGCGCGATGTAGCCGTCGAGCCAGTCGGTGAGCGAGGCCAAGCCAAAAATGCCCGCCGCCACCAGCTCAACCGGTTGGCCGAGCACGAGCCGGCCTTCGAATTTCGTCAGGAGTACCGACACCAGCACCGGCACCAGGAAGATGCGTGCGATCGTGAGGCTGTTCGGCAGGTTCATGTCTACCGCCGCCATTCTACCCCCCGGTCGTGTAAGATGGAAGTTTGTCATGAAGGCCATTCTTCTTGCCGGGGGCAAGGGCACGCGGCTGCGCCCGCTCACCCTCCACACCCCCAAACCCGTCGTCCCCATCTTCGATCGCGCCTTTCTCCACTACCAGATTGACCAGCTCAAGCAGGTCCCGGAGATTGATGAGGTCATTCTCAGCCTGAATTACCAGCCGCGCCGGATCGAAGAGGTCTTCGGCGACGGCACCGGCACGGGCGTCCGCCTGCGCTACGTGGTCGAGCCGGCGCCGCTCGGCACCGGCGGGGCCATTCGCTATGCCGCGCAGAACGTCACGGACACGCTGGTGGTGTTCAACGGCGATGTCATGACCAGCGTTGACGTGAACGCGGTGGTCAAGTTGCACCGCGAGCGCAAGGCCAAGGCGACCATCGTGCTGACCCCGGTCGACAACCCGACCGCGTACGGCCTGGTCGAGACCGAAAGCGACGGCCGGGTCCGGCGCTTCCTCGAGAAGCCGAATCCCGACGAGATCACCTGCGACACCATCAACGCCGGCATCTACGTGCTCGAGCCCGAGACCTTCGACCGCATTCCGAAGGACGTGTCGTACTCGATCGAGCGCGCCTACTTCCCGTCGTTGATCGAGCGGCAGGACATGTTCGTGGCCTACATCGACCGCGGCTACTGGATCGACATCGGAACGCCGGAGAAGTACATCCAGGTGCATCACGACATGTTCGACGGCAAGTTTGCCGGCGGCGTGTTTGCCAGCGCCGATCGCACCATGCCGATCGTCTCGCCCGAGGCGCGGATCGAAGACGGCGTCACCCTGGTGGGCCCCTGCTTCATCGACGCCGGCGCGCACGTCAAGAGCGGCGCGCGCGTTGGCCCGTATTCGGTGCTGGGACGATCGGTGCTGGTCGAGGAATCGGCCGACGTCGAGAACACCATCGTGTGGCCGAACACGCGCATTGGCCACGGCGCCGTGGTCCATGGCCCGATCATCGGCCGCAATTGCCATATCGGCCGCAACGCCGTCATGAAGTCGGCGTCGGTGATTGGCGACAAGACCCAACTGACCGACTACACGACCCTATGATCAATCCAGCCGTGTTCAAGGCCTACGACGTTCGCGGCCTCTACCCGTCCGAGATCACTGAAGAACTGTTCCACCAGTTGGGCCGCGCCTTCATTGCCTACCTGGGCCCCGGCCGGTACGCCGTCACCCGCGACATGCGGGTGTCGTCGCCGTCGCTCACCGCCGCGTTCATCGACGGAGCCACGCTGCAGGGTGGCACGATGCTCGACTACGGCCTGCTCGGCACGGACCAGATGTACTTTGCCGTGGCCGCCGACCAGTTGGACGGCGGCGCCCAGATCACCGCGTCGCACAACCCGGGCGAGTACAACGGCTGCAAGATGGTGCGCGCCGAGGCCTTCCCGCTGAGCGGCGAGGCCGGCATCAAGGAGATGAAGGAGATGATCCTGGCGGGCGCCATCCCCGCGCCGCCGGCGGCACGCGGCACGGTCGAGCGGCGCGAGATCATGGATCGCTACGTCGAGCACGTGATGTCGTTCATCGACCCGGCCTCGATCACACCCTTCAACGTGGTGCTCGACGCCGGCAGCGGCGTCGCCGGGTTCGTCGCGCCGCGCCTGTTCGATCGCCTGCCGTGCAAGACGACCCGGCTGTGCTTCGAGGTCGACGGCACCTTCCCGAACCACGAAGCCAATCCGCTGATCGAGGAAAACCGGCAGGACATCACCGCGAAGGTGATCGCCGAGAAGGCCGACATCGGCATTGCCTGGGACGGCGACGCCGACCGCTGCTTCTTCATCGACGGCAGCGGCGAGTTCATCGCCGGCGACTTCATCACCGCGTTGCTCGCGGAGGCGTTCCTGCTCAAGAGGCCGGGGCAAACCGTGATTTTTGACGTGCGCGCCAGTTACGCCGTCAAGGACGTGGTCGCGAAGTACCAGGGCAAGGCGCTGATGAACCGCGTCGGCCACGCCTTCATCAAGCGGCGCATGCGCGAGGAAGATGCGGTGTTCGGCGGCGAAGTCACCGGCCACTACTACTTCCGCGACAATTTCTACGCCGACAACGGCTTCATTCCGGCGCTGATGATCCTCGACCTGATGTCGAAGAAGGGCATGTCGCTGCGCGACCTGCTGAAGCCGCTGCGCGAGAAGTACTTCATCTCCGGCGAGATCAACACCAAGGTCGCCAACATGGGGATCGCGGACCAGAAAATCCAGGAGTTGGCGAGGCTCTACGCCAACGGCAACGTCTACATGATGGATGGGGTGTCGGCCGAGTTCGACGACTGGCACTTCAACGTCCGGCAGTCGAATACCGAGCCCCTGCTCCGCCTGAACCTCGAGGGGCTCACGCCGGAGATCATGGAGAAGCGCCGCGACGAGATTCTGGGGATTATTCGGGGGTAGCGTCCCCTTCGCCTTTCGTAGGGCGCCCCTTTATGGGGTGCCGTCAGGGTCTGCTAGAATGGCTTCGCTGAGCGGGAGTAGTTCAGCGGTAGAACGCGAGCTTCCCAAGCTCGATGTCGCGGGTTCGATCCCCGTCTCCCGCTCCAACCTTCACTTACTGAATCGAAATCCCCACGCTGAGCGTGAACATCTGCGTCCGCTTCGCCGCCGGCAATGTGCCGGCCTCGGCGCGCGAGCTCAGCTTGGTGAACCGGACATCGAAGCCGGCGCCCAGGTGCGGCTTCATGAACCACCGCGCTCCCCCGCCAAAGTTAATCGCCGGGTTCCAGGCTTCGGGCACCGTCTGCGCCAGCGTGGTGCCAAACGCCTCTGAACTGCTCGCGACCTTCGAACGCCCATAGCCGGCGCTCAGGTAGCTCCATCCCAGCCGGTGGCCGAAGTTGACCGACAGTTGCGGCAGCACGCTCGTGATGCGGGTGGTAACCGTCGTGGTCGTCGGCACGGTCGCCTCGGTCGACCCCGAACCGGTTGTCGAGGTCAGCGGGTCGCTCGTCCCGCGGCCGGTCGCCAGTGCCACGCCCAGGCCAAGCGTCGCCAACCCAAGTTTCAGGGGATAGACGGTCGCGCCGCCCGCGACACCCCAGCCGCGGCCCGGCAGCGGGGTGGTGGCCGGCAAGACCGGGACCCAGCCCTCGGCGCTCGGCAGGCCGACCCAGGCGCCGTGCAGGTCCACGGCAAACCAGGGCAGGCGCTCAGACGTTTGCGCCGACGCCGGGGCGGCCGCCGCCAGCGCCAACAGGATCATCACGACGCCGCGCATCAATAGCCGCTCGCC
>ERZ1292640.2779-Hain-H43-02um-R1-2779-length-13915-cov-6_pt1 | contig 13915 bp, 11 predicted proteins | sample MGYA00564404_ERZ1292640 | MGnify/ENA primary metagenome ERZ1292640 (study PRJEB36523, sample SAMEA6512636) | groundwater metagenome | collected 2019-01-08 | study: AquaDiva: Metagenomics assemblies of 32 groundwater samples
TGCTCCGCCGCAACGGCGAGGCGGGCCGCCAGAAATACTTCCTCTATTTCCACAGTCCCGCCGACGTGCGCGGCACGGCGTTCCTCGTCAACAAAGAGCCGGGCCGCGACGCCGACCGCTGGCTGTTCGTCCCGGCGCTCAACCTGGTTCAGCGCATCGCCGCCCGCGACGCCGAGTCCAGCTTCGTCGGCTCGGACTTCAGTTACGAAGACATTTCCGGCCGTCTCCTGACCTTTGACACCCGCAAACTGCTGCGCGAGGAAACGCTCGACGGCAAGCCCTGCCACGTCATTGAAAGCATCCCGAAAAGCCGCGCCAGTTTCACGCGCAAGCTCGCCTGGATTGACCGCGCCAGTTTCCTGCCGCTCAAAGAGGAATACTACGACGCGCAAAAGGAACTATTCAAGGTCTTCACCGCCGACGAACTGCGCGACGTGGACAGCCTGCCCACCATCACCAAGCGCACGATGAAGAACGTCAAGAGCGGCCATCGCACGGAAGTCGCCCTCAAGCAGGTCAAATACAACCTTGGGCTGACGGAAGACGTGTTCACAGAACGCTCGCTGCGCCGCCCGCCCGCCCAATGGATTTCCGCCGACTAATCGCCTGGGCCGCGCTCGTCGCGATCCCCGTTTGCCGTGCCAACGGCGAGGACATCAAACTCCCGGGCGATTGGCGCGGGAGCATCCACGGCTTTGGCCTGGTCAACTACTCCGCACGGCCTGATTTTGAAGCGTCGCCGCAAAACGACGGACTGGGTGAACACGGCTTCCTGCTCGCCGACCAGCGTCTGCAATTGAAACTCGAAGCCCGCTCGCCCAAGGGAGCGGTCAGTCTGCTGGCCAAGCCGGAGTTTTTTTACGACGCCGTGGACGAGGAATTTGGCGCGGACCTGCGCGAAGGTTATCTCGACTTCGCCCGCGACCGATGGGACGTGCGATTGGGCCGGCAAATCATTACCTGGGGCATCGGCGACCTCGTCTTCATCAACGATGTTTTCCCCAAAGACTACGCGGCGTTCTTTTCGGGCCGCCCGCTCGAATACCTCAAGCTCGGCGTGGACGCGGTGGACGTGAACTTCCAATCTGAGGCGCTTTCCGCCGAATGGGTCGTCAGTGCGCCCGGTCTGTTCACGCCGGACAACCTGCCGCCACGCAGCCGTTTTTTCCAATTCGACCCATTCCCCACGCTGCCGCGCGAGACCGACGAACCTTCCGCGCAGTTGAAGAACACCGAGACCGCGCTGCGACTTTACCGAACCGTGGCCGAAACTGAGTTGTCCGTCTATGCCTACCACGGCTTCTGGCGCAGCGGAGCGTTCAAGACAGAGGATCCCGCCGCGCCGACGAGCGTGATCAGATTTTTCCCCAAACTGACCGAGTTCGGCGCGAGTGCCCGGCGCAGCGGCTTGGGCGGCGTGTGGGGTGCGGAGGTCGGTTACTACGATTCGCTCGACGACCGCTCCGGCACGAACCCCGCCATTGAAAACTCCCAGTTTCGTTTTCTGGTCACCTACCAGCGCCAACTGGCGCAGGACCTCACCGGCAGCCTCGAATACTACGGCGAATGGATGCAGGACTACGCCGCCTACCGCCGCAGCGTGCCGGCGGGATTCCCCGTGCGCCCGGAGTTGCGCGACCTTGTCGGTCTGCGCCTCACCAAACTCTTGCGCTACCAGACGCTCAAGCTGTCGCTGTTCACTTTCTACAGCCCACTGGCGCGTGATTTCTTCCTCAACCCGGAAGTCAGCTACAACTTCACTGACCGCCTCTGGGCCGCGCTGGGCGGAAACATCTTCGGCGGGCCGGGCCATTCCTTTTTTGGCCAGCTTGGCCGCAATGACAACGTTTACTTGGCAGCGCGCTACAGCTTTTAGAGAAATCCAGAGTCGCAAACCACACAATTCTACGATGGCATCTGAGTCGCCTCTATTCCAAAAAAACACTACCTGAGCGCGCCCGTCTTCACGCCCGCGAATTTGCTGCGCGAGGCCCGGCGTCAGAAGGCACTCCCGCCGGGAAAGGTGCCCGAGGTCTGCGTGCTCGACCCGGATGGGGACATCCTGGATTACTTGGTCCGCAGGAAGCTGGCTGAAAGAAATCCATTCTGGGCCTGCTACCACACCACGCTCTACCAGTTTGTGTTTGCGGGCATCCCTTTCGGCATCCTTGCGTGCGCTGTGGGCGGTCCGTTTGCCGTTCTGCTGGCGGAGCAGCTTTTTGTGTCCGGCTGCCAGTTGCTCATCAGCATGACCTCAGCGGGCCAGGTTCTTCCCGTGCGCCCGCCGCCTTACTTCGTGCTCATCGAGCGGGCGCTGCGGGACGAAGGAACCAGTCATCACTATCTGCCGCCCGCCCGTTATGCCGTGTTGAACCGGGCCATCGGCCAGCGAGTGGTCCATGCCTTGAAGTCGTTTGTGCCGCAGGTCGAGCGCGGGGCGAGTTGGACCACTGACGCGCCCTACCGCGAGACCGCCAAGGCGATTGCACGCGCCAAGGCGGACGGCATCCTGGCGGTGGAGATGGAAGCAGCATCCCTCTACAGTTTCGCTCAGGCGCGGCGGAAGCCGGTGGTTTGCTTCGCCCACATCACGAACCAGATGGGTCTCGTCGAAGGAGACTTCGAAAAAGGCGAAGCCGACGGCAGCGTCGAATCATTGCGTCTGGTCGAAGTGGTCGCGCGGTGTTTGCGTCCGCGCTCGCCGGCCGTTCCAGCGTCTTTTCAAACCAAACCAACTCCAAAGCGAAGCCATGAAACTCGGCATCATCCTGTCACAGGCAGAACCGGAAACGGTGTTCAACGCGCTACGCCTGGCCAACTACAGCCTCAAGCAAGGCGATACGGTGAGAATCTTTCTCGTCGGCCAAGGCGTCGAACTCGACCGCATCAACGACCCGAAGTTCAACGTCCGGGAGCAAGCGCAAGCCGTGCTGGCGGGGGGCGGGCAGTTCCTCGCCTGCGGCACTTGCTTGAAACTGCGCGAGTCCGAAGGCTCCGAGATTTGCCCGCTCTCGACGCTGAAAGACTTCTACGAGATCGTGCGCGCCGCCGACAAGGTGTTGACGTTTTGAGCACACCTCCATGAAACTGCGCGAAAGCGGAATGCCCGAAGAGAATTACTGGGAAACGCTCCTGGAAGTGGATTTGATTCTCGACCGGCTCGGCTTCGACGCCACGCTGCGCGACGTGGTGGAACTGGGCTGCGGCTACGGCACCTTCACTCTGCCCGTGGCGCGCCGCATCTCCGGCATCATCGAGACGTTGGACATCGAGCCGGCCATGATTGAGCGCACGCGCCAGCGCGCCGAGGCCGCGGGGCTGCGCAACATCGTCTTCCACTTGCGAGACGTGATGACGGAGGGCTTCGGCGGCGTGCCTGAGTCCAGAGATGCCTGCTTGTTGTTCAACATCCTACACTGCGAGCAGCCAGTGCGGCGGTTGACCGAGGCCGCGCGGGCAGTGCGCGTCGGCGGCTGGGTGCTGGTGATCCATTGGCGCTACGACGCCAGCACGCCGCGTGGCCCCAGCTTGGACATCCGTCCGCGCCCTGAGCAAACCGTGCAGTGGGCCAAGCAGAGCGGCGTGCTGACGGCCGTGGGCGGCGTGATTGACCTGCCGCCCTGGCACTACGGGCTGCGGTTCCGGCGCGCCGCCGACCAGAAGCCGCACGCCCCGTGAAGCCGCCGGATTACACGGATCGGATCGCCTGGCGCATGAAGACGACGCAGGACAGGCCGAAGCACACCAGCGTCAGCGCCGCCAGCAACGTCAGATACGGCCACACCACCAGAATCGACTGATCCAGGGGCAAGCGGTTCTGGAATCGCTCCAGCGACAGCCGCTCCACGCGCTGAGTTCGCGGGTCGGTTGGCAGGTGGTGTGATTTCAATCGTCATTTCGGCAGCTCCACGCCCATCAGCACCGGCGCCATCCATTGACCCGGCGCGTAGCGACCACGCCAGACCACTTCATTGTCGCCGACATTGAGCATGACGCAAAAACGGCGCGGTCTCTCGCCAGACTGCGCTGGGCTTGAAAACCGACGCGGGTCGAGTGCGCATTCTTTGCCGTTCACCTTGACGGTCGGCGGCGGCGCGTTGCTGCGCCAATCGAGCCGGTAAAGCCCGTTCGTCGGCGCGTGCAGCGTGGCGCGAAGCAGAAACTCCCCGGCTTTGCCAAGCCCGGTGGCGGGTGCGACCGCTTCCACCGGCGGTAAAGCTCGCTGGCGTTTGCGCGCCCCGTCAAACCGGCGCGAGTCGGGGTCGCAGAGCCAGGCGACTTCGGCGTCCTTGCGCTTGGCGAAGGCCTGGGCCAGATACAAGCCTCGTCCGCCCAGGCCCATCACGCCGATGAGGATTTTCTCGTTCGGCGAGGCGGCCCTTCCGCCCGGCAAGACACTGAAGGCGGCGGAGGCGGCGAAGGAGGATTTCACGAAGGTGCGGCGGGTGACGGCATTCATGGTTTCTGGGAGGACGGAGGTGTCCTGCGAACTGGAGTTTCCGTTCAGTGACTATGGGTCTTGCGTCGGGTTCATCTGCGGTGGTTTGATGCCTTGGGCGGTGGGAAGTTGGCGGCTCGTTTGGGTTGCGAGTCCGCGACCGCTCGGACGATCTGCGCCTGAACCGGCGCCGCGTCGCCCGGGCCGTTCACCGGCACGTAGGCCGCGCGCATCACGAGTTGATAGCGCTGGCCCAGCCGCGGCTTCTCGATAAACCATTGGAAATCCCACGCCGGGCAGCCGCGCCCGCCGCCGGACGGCGATTGCGTCAGGCGGACGCCGTCTTGCGGGCGAAACATCTGGACCAACGCCAGGCCGCGGCACACGCCGAAATACCACGGCTCCGCGTAGCGCAAGCGAGAGAAACCGAAGGGCAATTCGAGCGGAAACGCCGCGTCGTGGGCGAACTCGCGCTGGTCGTGCCGCGCGCGGTGCGTGGCCAGAGTGCCATGCGCCGGCGTCACTCCGCGCAGCCACCCTGCTTTCGCCTCGGCCTCCTCCGCAAACCCGCGGAAGTGGATGTCGAGCGACTCCGGTTGGTCAATGTAACTCGCCCAGAACAAACCGATGTAGCCGTTCCTGAACGTGTCCCGGCGCGGCACGCACTCGAAGCTCATTTCGATGACGCCGTTGCTCAACAACTCGTAACGCATACAGCTTTCCAGGCCCCAGTGGGGCGTGGGCGGTTGGTAAAGTTCGACGGTGTGCTCGTTGATGACGCGCAACTCCATCGGCGCGTTGCGCGGCTCGAACAGAACGTCGCGGGCCTGCACGGTGCCGTCGTGAATGTGCTCGAAGTTCAAGCCGGCGTAGGCTGGCACGAAGAGGTTGCGCGGCTGCTGCGCGTGTTTGAGCGAGGCGATGCCATGATACCCGGCGCGATGGCCGGGCAGAACGGCGTCGTTCACCGCGCGGTTGTCCACCACCACAGCCTCGACTTCGCCGCCTTTGAGGACCGCGTAAGGTTTGTCCGGCACGGCGTAACGCAGCGTGGGATCGGCGAGCGACGTGAGCGGGGGAAGTTCACCGGCCGTCACGGCAAACACCAAGGTGAAGGCCAGGCCGCAGCAGGAGGAGAGGCGCGGAAAGCAACGGCTCATATTTTTTTTGGCGGCGCGGGCCGCGTTGATTTGTTCGCGGCTGTCCAGATGCTCCAAGGCGAGCTTCAGTTTCTGGTCATGGTCCCCGCCACAGCCGATGCAGATCGCCGCCACTTTGACTTGGCGGCCCGGTAGTGTTGTCTGTGCGGCAAAGGCCGCCCATGTCCCCGCGGCCAAAGCCAGCAGCCACCGGAACACCACAGCGCCCAGCGCCAGACAAAGCGCGCCCTTGAGGAGTTGCGGCCGAAGCTGTTCCAACGCGACCGTCACGACATCACCTTCTGGCGCGGTTCTTTTCCGCGTCCTCAATCAACCGCTTCATCTCCTTGAGTTCGTCCGGGGAAACGGCGGGGTCGTTGACCAGATGGGCCACCAGCGGCACCGGGCCGCTCACCCGCTCCAGCAGAAGCGACAACATCGGCCGGGAGACTTCTTCGGGCTTCAGCACGGCTTCATACCGGGTGGGGCGCTCGGTGGATTTGCGCACCGCCTGCTTGGCCACCAGCCGGTCCAGCCGCGTCTGGACGGTGGTGTAACCGACCTCGCCCTGGAGTTCGCACATCGCCCGATGCGCCTGGGACAGGCACACCGGTCCTTTCTCCCAGAGCATCCGCATCAGGGTCATGTCCCCCGCCGACATGCGCTGCGGAGGCTCGTGTTTCTTGCGCTTCAACATGTGCGCCCATTGTTACGAACCATGTCGTAAATGTCAACGCGGAGAATCTGGAAATAGTCCCGACCGTACCGTCCGGAAAAAGCAGAAGTGTCCTTCACTTCGGCGCCGTTGAGGGCTGGCTGAAGCGGCGCGTTCTTTGTGACTCGAACAGGTTCGGCGGGAGGGTCGTTTCGCCAGGCCAGCGCTTGATCCATGCTCAATCTCAGTCTTCCGCGAGGGCCACTTGTGGAGGCCGATCAGGTTGATCTGCGGGAACTTGTCCGGCTTGGGTTTGCCGGGAAAACCTGCTTTGAGGTACCGGATGTTCCAGAAGATCGCCCGTGCGCCGGAGTTCGGTTCGTCCTGCCGGTTGCTGCTGCACATGAAAAGGTCGCCCGCGCGCTCCGTCACGACGATTTGACCGAGGACCCTAACGCCCAGCCGCTCCCACTTCATCTGCGCCGAGGTCCGGCCGGCGGCGGCGCGGCTGACGGTCAATGTTCTCGACCACGCCGTCCACGGCTTCGGCTGGACCAACGGCCTCCGGCAGCGGCGCTTTGAGATGCAGATTCCCCGTGGCCGCTCCAGCGAAGTGATCGGTCATGTCCTTGGCCGGATTCTGGCGCAGCGTGATGCCGCTGGAAGACTCGTTGCGGAGCGGCGGGCCGCTGAGCAGGTTGTTGGCGACGAGCAATCCATCGTTGTCGTGGACCAACCGGATCAGCCGGCCCAGGCGATTCGTCGGATCGTGAATGGTGTTGTGAACGATCTGACAATCGCGCGTGTAATCAGCCACGATGCCGTTCTCGGGGGCGCGCGTGATGAAGTTGTTCCGCACCACACAGCGCGTCGCGTGCATGGGCACCTCTGCCGGCTTGTGCGAATTGCCCAGCGCAATGCCCGTGTCGCAGTCGATGATGATGTTCCGCTCGACCACGCAATCCTCCGTCTCGGGCCAGAGGAACACCGCGCCGCGCGTCCGGCCCTGGATGCCCACGAAGACATTGTCGGAAATGGTCCAGCCCCGGGCATACATCACGTCAATGCCGCCGAAGTTCTGCGGCGTGTCGGCCGGGTCGTCGTCGAAGCGTTTCGGGCGGTCGTTGTAGAACAGGCAGTATTGGATGCGGCAATCTTTGGGACGCATGCTCTCGCGCTGAGCGAGCGGCACCTTCACGCCCTTGACGGCGCGCTGCCAGATGTTGTGCAGGATGCAATTGTGGAGAGTGAGCCTTTGCACGTTGGAGTCGGAGTTGATCTTGATCCCATTGTGCCGAACGTTTTGAACCGTGAGGTTGGCGAGGGTCACTCCCGAACAGGCGTGCAGGGCCACCAATTCGCCGTCCTGGCTCCGCGCGCCGTCGAAGATGACCCGCGTGCGGTCGCCCGACTCGCCGCGCAACGTGACACGGTCAGTCCGCAGGCGCAGGCAACGTGGCAGCCAGTAAAGACCGTCGGCGATAAGCACGGTGCCGCCCGGCTTGACTCGCGCCACGGCGGTGAAAAGTTCCTCGACGGTGGCCACGCGGATCACTTCTCCTTGCGGAGCCGGGAGTGGTGGGGCTTTTGGAAACCAGGACTGGACCGGCGGCTGGATTGAGATCGGGAAATCGTGCTTTTCCCCCTCACCTCGTCCCTTGCCCCCAGTGCCCGAGGGACGGGTGGCAGTCTGCGCGACGCTGGGAATGGCCATCTCAATGGATTCGTCCGCCAGATCCGCGTTGGCCTCGATCTCATACTCGCCCGGGCCATCGAGTTTCACTTGCCTGGTCTTCCGCGCGCCGTTTTTACTCCACTCATGCGTCAGGACCACGGGGGCCGTGGTGCGGGGCCGGTCTTCCACACAATGGGCAAAGATGCGGAGGTTGTTCACCGCCGGCTCGCCGGTGTAGCGCACGAAGACCGAGCGGACCGGCTCATCGAGCTTTACTTCGCGGTCCACATTGTAGTGCCAGTGACTTTGGTCGGACGGAACGTCGGCACGATAGATTTCGCGGAAGACGCTTGGTTCGCTGACGGCATAGGCGATGGCGTTGCGTGTATTGCGCGCGGCGCCCACGTTGGCGGTGAAGCTGCCGCCGGCCGAGAACCAGGCGATCTTCGTGCCGGGCGGGGCTTGAATCCTGGCGACCACAGAACCGCGCACGCGGCTCGTGCGCCGCGCCGGGTCGTAGTCTTTAGGCGGTTCAACCAAATGCTTCAAGAACGCCTCCCGCTCGGCCGCACTGGGACAAACCGCCGCCACCCGGGTCGGCAAACCGTAATGGTCGCCGGTGACGAGGCGCATCGAGTTCTTGCCCTTCCGGAGCGAAGGCAGCGAGGCCGGATGCACCTGGACCCAGGTTACGATTTCCAGCGAGCGCACTGCCGCTTGCTCGGGTTGGCCGCGGAGTTCCAGTTTGAGGAGATAGCCGTAGCGCCCGGTCACCTGCGGCGTGAGGTCGAGGACACCGTTCGGCGCTGACAGTCGCTGCCAAGTCAGGCCGTGGTCGAGCGAGAGCGCCAGGCTGGCGCCGATTGCGTCCAGTCCGCCGCCACGTGATTCCAGCCCGGAATGATGAGTGTGCGCGCCGGTCCGATGCCCATGCCTTCCAGGAGGTCCGCCGCCGCCGGTCCCAAGGTGCCGCAGTGGCCGATGGGATAGATGTTGAGCATCTTCACCGGGTCGGTCACGGCACTGTATTCAGGCAAGTCCTCGCGTCCTTCCCGTGCGGGTGTGCCGAGCGGATAAAGGCCCGTGCGCCGGTCAGCCAGATACTTGAAAACCTCAAAGTCCTTCGCGTCGCCTTGCAGATCGCGCCAGCGATGGAACTGGGCGAATGTTTTCAAGCTGTAAGTATCCGCGTTGTGGGGAGAAACGACTCGCGGCGAGTAGAGCGCGGCTTGAGCCGAATCAACGTGCCAGCAGAGAAGCAGCAGCCAGGAGAACAGTCTCATGGTTCCATTCGAGTCAGGGTTTGCCCGCATCAAAGAGGACGACATCATCAACGAACAGATCCACCTCGCGATCGCCTGCAGGCTCGACGAAGAAGAACAGGTCGTCCACAAGGTGACCGGCGGCAAAGCGTGTGTCGCGACCGTCGTTGCGGCGGGCGTCCCGGGTGAAATCGAGATACACCGTCTGCCAGGCGCCGGGCTTCAGGTCGCGAAGTCGAATGTGGCGGTTGTCGCTGTCCGTGAGATCGAAGAGTTGCACGGTCATTTGTGACGCGCCGGTGAGATGGTAGCGGAAGCGGAGCTTCGTGTGCGCGCCCACCGGCCGCGGCGGCGCGATTTGGAGCCGGATCCATTTGCCCTTCGCATTCTTCTGCGGCACGGCTCGCGCGGCGCTCCAATACGAACCCGCCGGCAGGTCGCGGGTGACCAACTCAAACTCGCCGGGCCAATACTTCGGTTTCTCCGCCGCCGTCGTGCCCGTATCGAACGCCGCGATGAAAATGACCCGATTCGGGAACGGCTCCGGCTCCGGCGGCAGGTCCGGGTCCGTGGCAAAGAAAATCACGTCGTCAATGACCAGGTCGTAGCGCTTCCCGTCGCCGGGCTTGCCGACGAAGATTTTGAAGTCGTCCATGCGCTCGCCGTCTTTGAAGGGAACGCCCGGCGTGCCGTCATTGCGCTGACCGTCGCGCGTGAAGTTCAGCGCGACCTCCGACCATCGGTCTTCGGTCAGGCCGGAGACGCGGATGTGATTGTTGTCCTCGCTCGTGAGGCTGAAATGCTGGAACGTCGCCTCGGTGCCGCCGCGCAGGAAGTAGCGGAGATAGATCTGGTTGACCTTGCCCATGCGCGGACCGGGCACCGGGTTGATGCCGGTCATGAGGGCGCTGAAGTTTTGATGCGGTCGCGCGCTCACTCCGAGCGCCGTGGCATTGCCCGGATAGCGCGGGATGTTGTTGGTCTCCGGCGGGCCAAACCACCCGTAGTCCGGCGTGTGACCCTCGAAATCGCACGCGGCCCAGATGCGATGCGGGAAAGGCTTCGGGCGTGTCTCATCGACTTGCGTCGCGCCGCGCGAGCGCGACAGCACCGTGCCTTTGAGAATGTAGGCGCCCGGCCCCTGCGGCAGCGTGAATCGGTTTCCCGCGTTCAGTGTGAGGTTGGAAACCACTCCGCCGGTCAACGGATGGAACACTTCACACCGAAGCGGGCGCCGCGCTTCGAGTGTCACGCCGCCACCCAGAATTCCCATGGGAAAACACACAAACTCGCTGCCCTTGACGCTGCCGATGTTGCGGTGGCAGCCGTTCGTCGGGCCGCTCACGTCGGGCCAGTAACGGTTGGGCTGACCATCGCAGAACACAGTGAATGGCGCGGCCGGTTCCAGCCCGTCGTTGCGCACCCAACAACCGGCCAGGTCGGGCGGCAGGATCTGGCGAAGGTGTTGATACGCGTTGATCCCGGCGGTGTCCTCGAAACGATCTTCGCCACCCGCGGGCGGACAACAGCGAACGTAGCCGTACACGCCCGCGCGCGAGTGATACACATACGCCGGGAGGTTCGCGAGGTAAGCAAACACCGCCGCCGCGCACAGTTTGATCGGGTCGCTCTCCGAACTGACCGACGAACCCGGACCGATCGGCTCGTTGCTGCTCACGGGCGGCACGCCCGGCAAATCGCCCGCGCGATAAGAGTCGCGCACCGGCAGCCAGCCGCCTTCCACCGTCCGCGTGTCCCGGCTGAAATGCACGGTGGCCAGGTCGGCCGCGCTGCCACGGTAGAGCGCGATGATGCCCTGGTCGCTCGTGTCGTCGTTCGAGGTGATGGCCACCGGCACGGCGGTCCGATCGGCAAGGTATTGCGTGAACGCGCGCAGGTCCGCGATTCCTGGCGCGCCGGGAAAGCCGTTCTGCCAGGCCTCATTCGCCACTTCCAGGTGCAGGATGTGCGGCTCCCGCCCCGCGATGTTAGCCAGGATATTGCCGAGATGCATTTGCCGGGTTGGGTTGGAGGGCATCACGTATTGCGCATCAGCGAAGAGGGTCACCTCGGCGCGCAGGCCATGTTGGGCGATCAAGTCGAGCAGGTCGCGGAACTTTTGCCAGTAATCCGGCCAGGCCGGAATCACGCGCCCCGCCCGGTTGGTGAAGCTCACCGGCGCGATCTCGAGTCCATCCCAACTCACCATGCTGAGGACGCGCACGTAATTGAAGCCTTTCGCCGCGAAGAGCGCCAGGTTGCGGTTCAATCGCTCGCGGTCATACTTGGCGTGACGCAAGGCTTGAAAGTAAGACACGCCCAAGCCGAGGAACGGCCCGGCGTCGTCGCAGAATGATTTCCCGTTCAGCCGAACGGCGTTGGTGCCGCTCGCTAGGTTCCACACCTTGACGTTGCTCTTGGATCCCTGCAACGGATCGTCCAGCACCAGGGCGGTCTGCCCCGCTTGAGGGTTGGCCAGCGCTTGGAGCACGACGCCCAGGACAACCCACCGTGCCTTCCGTGAGCGCGACATCGTCCGCCCGCGTGCGGCTGCCGTGCAGCCTGAGCGGACGTCCAAGCCCCGGCTCACCGCAAGCATCGCGGCGGCACCCAGTCCCTTCGGAGAAACGATGGTCGTGCTCATTTTCTTTCCTGTGCTGCTCTCAGACGCCGCGCCCCGATCCTGTTTCACCAACGTTCTCTCGGTCAAGGTTGTTTCGGCTTGGCGCGGGTGGGTTCCGGTTTCGACCAGTTCCAATGCTGGTGGAGAAACTCGAACGTTCCCCCGGCCGTTGATGACGTGGCCGCCGTCGAAGAACTCGATGGCCATTTCGTCCGCCAACCTCAACGTCCCGCGCTGCTCTTGAGAACAGGAGTGCCCGACCGGGCGCTGCGCACTCTCCTGATCCCCACGGCTCCCGAGCACGTCGCGCGGCCGGCGGGGGCGTCCGCCGGAGGACCGGACAGGTTGACCTTCAGGATCAGCTCGGACCCGGCGGGCCGGGGCGTTATCTCGAGCGGCAGCTCGTGCCACCTTTCCCATTTGCTCGTTCGGGTCGAAACGCGCGGGCACTCCCCCAACACCGTCTCGGACGCCCCGGAAACGGCGATCGCCTTCACGCTGATCACCTCCGTTCCGTGGGCGCTCTCAATGAAGTCGAAGCCCACGCTGCAACTTCCGCCGGCTTCTGGGATCAGTTTGCGGACGTCGATGGCGAGCGCGGCGTTGCGCTGTGGAGCGAAATCCCCGGCGGACCACTGTTTGAGTTGGACGAGCCTGCATTCGGGCCGCGGGTCGGAGACGCCGAGAGCGGCGGCCTTCTGGCGGAACGCATCGCAGGTCCGCAATAGGACGAACGCCGTGTCCAGCAGCCGCCCCGGGCTCGTCCTCACACCGGATCGAGCGCGCACGCGGGCGTCCCATTCGAGCAGGCGCGCTCGGAGGGTTTCGGCGCACCGGTCGAGCTTGTCGAGCGAGTTGCCGAGATCATTCTTCGTCTTCTCGTCAGCAGCAGGCGTCTTCAGCGCAGCCGACGCCGACCGGATCAGGCCGAACGCCTCCAACCCCGCCAGCGCGCATTCCGACTCACAGACCAAGTCGCGGTTGCCGGACTGCCGCGCGAAATCCAGCGCTTTCTTCGCGGTGTCGAGCATTCTGTCGAACTCGTCCAGCTTCGAGATTCCGGCGGCCTGGAAGCGATGGTCGAACGGCACGTTGCTTCCCAGACCCAAGCTCGGGTCGTAAATCGAGGTCAGGAAAAGCCCCGACTCGGCCAGCGCCCAGCCAGCCTCGCCCGCCAAAGCCGCCCAGCGCGCGAAAGCCTCCGGTTCGGCAATGCCGGTCCGGACCGCATAGGCGCGCGCGAACTCCTCGGGCAAGCGGCCATTCGCGTTCCAGGTCCACTCCGCCATCGCCGCCACGTTGAACTCGTGGTAGCGATTGGACGGCACGGCATAGCCGATCATGCAGTGCAGCTTCTTGGACGCGAACTCGCGCGCGCGGAACTGCAGAAACTGCGGCGCGGTCCACGGGAAGACGGTCCGCCAGGAGTGCGTGATTTGCGGGTAAACCCCCAGCCGCCGTCCGGTCCTGGCATAGTCTTCCAGGAGCGGGTAGATCATCGGGCGTCGCGACGAGTCATAGGTGCGCCCGCCGTCGTAGTAGGTCAGGCCGACCTCGCGGGGGAGCAGCGCGATGATCTTGTCGTTCACGGAGTAGCTGCCCTGTGATGTCAGCAGGTTCAGGCGGAAATCCTTCCGCTGCCGGCGGGCCTTGTCGAACGCCTCCAGCACGCACGCGACCTCCAGCTCATACGGCTCCTTGCCCCGGCAGCTCTCGCAGAAGCAGGGCGCGCGATCCTCCGAGAGCCAGACCAGCACCTCGGAAGTCCCCTCGATCTCCGTCATCTTCTCCAGCCATCCGGCGACCAGTTCGCGGGTCGCCCGGCTGGACATGCAAAGCCCCGGGGAGTAGTCGCTCGGCAGCGGCTTCGAAGGGTCAGGGGTGCTGGCTATCCCGCTCCTGCTTCGTATCGCGCCCTCTCCGGAGATCTGCTCGAGGTGGGCGATGTAGGGGACGATGTTGACTCCTTGCCCGGCAGCCTGGCGGATCAGGTCGGGACTAATCCGCGCGGTCGGGCGGCCCTCGGCGTCGATGCTCACGCTGGCAGCCTGATGAAGCACGTTCAGCTTCCAGCCCGAGGTCCATGCCAGGTCGGAAGCCGTGATGCCACCCCACTGGCCCCT
>ERZ1292640.2780-Hain-H43-02um-R1-2780-length-13910-cov-4_pt1 | contig 13910 bp, 13 predicted proteins | sample MGYA00564404_ERZ1292640 | MGnify/ENA primary metagenome ERZ1292640 (study PRJEB36523, sample SAMEA6512636) | groundwater metagenome | collected 2019-01-08 | study: AquaDiva: Metagenomics assemblies of 32 groundwater samples
GATCGTGCGAGATTGGAATCTCATCGATCTCTTCTCGAGAATCGTCCAGCCAAAACAGAACTCCCAAAAATCGTCGGAGACAGCGGTGTCGTGCGATTCGAATTCCTCCTCGATTTCGGATCATTTCGCGATATTCAAAGGCACCGCAACGGCGTCTGCCGCATACCGCTTTTAACCACTGAATTGGATTTTAATCAATGGTATTTAGAGCAATTGCCTGAAGACATTAAAAATAAAGCATTGACTTTAATTGAACAGCAAAAAAAAGCAATAAAAAACTTAAATGCAACAGCAGAAATCAGCCAATACTACACTCCCTTAGGCTTTAATGTCGCTTGTAAAGTTTCCTATGGTCTTCCTGCCGCAATTTATGTTTTAGAGCTTCGCTCCATGAAGTCCGTCCATCCATCCCTGCGGCAAATCGCGCATAAAATGTATTATGCGATGAAAGAAAAATTTCCAAACTTAAAAATGCGCGTTGATTTAGAAAAAGACGATTGGGATGTAAGACGCGGTTTGCAGGATATTATTAAGAAATATGAAAAATAAAAAAATATGAAAAATAAAAAAATTATTCTTGGTCTTACGGGAGAAATTTGCGCTGGCAAAAGCAAGGTTGTAAAACATTTAATAAAAAAATGCAACGCCGCTTCTTATCGCTTTTCCAGTATTTTAAGGGATTTATTATTTCGCTTGCATCTGCCTGTTACTAGAAAAAATATGCAGTTTATTTCCACGGCGATTCGGCAATTTTTCGGAGAAGATATTATGGCCAAGGTTATTGCCGAAGATGTTAAAAACGACGAAAATAATATTATTATAGTTGATGGCGTAAGACGCGTTCCTGATATTAAATATCTTAAAAAAATACAAGGATTTAAATTAGTCCGTATCATGGCTAAACCTGAAATAAGATATAAAAGATTAATCAGCAGGAAAGAAAATCCAGGCGATGAAAATAAAACTTATAAAGAGTTTTTAGCTGATCATAAAAAAGAAGCAGACACCCAAGTGCCAATAGTTATGGCGCGAGCAAATTTGGAAATTAACAATAATAATAGTTTGAATGATTTATATAAACAAGTTGACCAAATTATTTCAAATAGCTAAATTATAACTGATGAAAATGACGAGCAGGAATTGGGAATAATGACAAATTTCCAATGATAAATGTCAAATGGGAATTAGGAATTATGGGTTAGAATTAATTTTCAATTTTCAAACAATAGATCCAATATCTTACAACAGAATATTATAAAAGGCATATTTATTTTTTTTGTATTTATTGAAAATTTATTAAAAATTGATAATTGAAAATTAAAAATTAATTAAAATATGTCATATAAAAATAACCAATTTAATCCTGAAACAAGTAATTTTATAGAAAACAAAAAAGGCAAATTTATTGTGATTGACGGCACTGACGGTTCCGGCAAGGCTACACAAACCCAGCTTTTAGCCAAAAGAATGATAAAAGCCGGGTTTGACGTGGAAATCGCCGACTTTCCGCAATATAATACTAAATCAACCGGCTTGATTGAAGAATATTTAAACGGAAAATACGGTTCAGCTGAAGAAGTCGGGCCATACAGAGCTTCTATTTTTTACGCTTGCGACCGCTATGATGCCAGTTTTAAAATAAAAAAATGGCTGAGGCAAGGGAAAATAGTTATTTCCAATCGTTATGTTACGGCCAACATGGGTCATCAAGGAGGAAAAATTGAAAATTTATTAGAGAAAGAAAAATATTTTGATTGGCTTTATCAACTTGAATATAAAATTTTTGATATTCCTCAACCTGATTTAAATATTATTCTTCATGTAAGCGCGAAAATTTCTCAACTCTTGGCCCAACAAAGACAAAAACAAGATTGGATAAATAAGACCAATGACATTCATCAAAATAATTTAGATCATCTTAAAAAAGCGGAACAAACTTATTTGCAAATCGCGCGAAATTTTCCAAACTTTGCCCTTATTGAATGTGTTGAAAATAATCAACTGCTAAGCCGCGAACAAATCAGCGATTTAATCTGGCAAAAAATTGTTAAACTTTTTAAACCAACGCCAGACTCAATGAACTTTAAAGATTCGCGCGATAAAATATTTTTGACCGAAAACCGTGAAAATAATTTAAAAATAAAAATTGAAAAAATATCTAACAAGGCTAAATTGCCAACCAGAGCATACGAGCACGACGCTGGCTTGGATTTATATTCAGCTGATTATTATTCTTTGTTTCCAAACGATTTTGCCACAATCAGAACTGGATTAAAAATGGCTATACCAACAGGCTACGTTGGTTTAGTTTGGGATAAAGGCGGATTGGCAAAATTAGGCATCCATTGCATGGCAGGAGTAATTGACGCTGGCTTTCGCGGAGAAATAACTGTCCAAATAATAAATTTAAGCCAAGACATCTGCCACGTCGCACCTAAACAAAAAATCGCCCAACTATTAATTCAAAAAGTTGAATTTCCGGAAATTATTGAAAAACAAATTGATGATGAAACTGACAGAAAAAACAGACGTTTTGGATCATCAGGACTATTTTAGAAAACTGGCGCTATTCTTTTTTATTTAACAATAACTTTATCAATTATGCCGTATTTAACCGCTTCTTCGGCAGACATAAAGCAGTCGCGATCAGTGTCTTTTTCAATCGCGCTAATTGGTTGGTTCGTGTGTTTGGCTAAAATTTTATTTAACTTTCCTCTGATTTTTAAAATATGCTCTGAATGAATTTTAATATCAGAAGCCTGACCCTCAAAACCGCCCATAACTTGATGGATTAAAATTTCCGAATTAGGCAATGAAAAACGTTTTCCGCGAACGCCTGCTGATAAAAGCACCGCGCCCATAGACGCCGCCAAGCCAACACAGATGGTTGAAACATCTGATTTGATATATTGCATGGTATCGTAAATCGCCATGCCAGCGGTAACTGATCCTCCGGGAGTATTGATGTAAAATTTAATATCTTTATCTTTGCTTTCCGCGTCCAAAAACAAAAATTGGGCGATAACAATGTTAGCCACGTGATCGCTGATTGGTTCTCCCAAAAAAATAATACGATCTTTTAATAAACGGGAATAAATGTCATAAGCCCGTTCAATTTGGCCTGATTTTTCAATAACTGTTGGGATTAGAGTCATAGAGTTAAATTAGGGACTACCGCCGAATACGGCATTCGGCGACAGTCCCGTTAAAAATTAATAAATTAAATATTAAATAATATTTTGGCATTATTTGTTGTAATATCAGCAATTCTTTCTAAACTTAAGTTTTTTATTTCAGCGATTCTTGCTGCTATATATTTGACTAAAAGCGGTTCATTGCGATTGCCGCGAAACGGCTCTGGCGTCATAAACGGACAATCTGTTTCTACCATTATTTTATCAATCGGCGCTTTGCGTATTAAATCATCCCACTTGGCCGAAAAAGTAATTACTCCTGTAAAAGAAATCATCATGCCTAAAGAAAAATAACGCCAAGCTAAATTTTCATCTCCTGAAAAACAATGCACCACTCCCCAACTTTTATCTTTTGGCAACTGGTCGTTAAATTCCTTTTTAAATTTTTTAAGAATCTCCAGCATATCGTCATGCGCTTGACGGCAATGAATAATAACTGGCAAACGCAAATTCTTCGCCAACTTTAATTGGCTTAAAAAAACCTCTTGTTGTTTTTTTTTAATATCCGCCGAATCAACGGTTGGAGCAATATGATAATAGTCTAAACCAATTTCTCCAATAGCCACCACTTTTTTAAATTGTGCTAATTTTTCATAAACATCATAATTAAAATCTTCTTGCCTGCTGATAAAATCATAATCATCTCCATTGGTTTTAATTTCGCTCAAATGGACCGGATGAAGCCCGACTGCCGCGTAAACGCCTGTTTCATATTTATTCGCGTATTCCAAAGCGCGTTTTGAAGTTCTATATTCAGCTCCAACTAAAATCATCCAAGTATTATTATCAAGAGAACGATGAATAACTTCGTCTCCATCGTCTTTAAACTTATTGAAATTAATATGAGCGTGCGTGTCTATAAGCATAGTTTAATAAATTAAATTAGCATCAGCCTTTAGTTTTGCCAATGGCGTAAAATCTTTTTTAATGGCTTTAAAATAACCTGCTGTTGCCACCATGGCTGCGTTATCAGCGCAATATTCAAATTCAGGAATTATTAATTTAACATTAACTAATTTTGTCTTAACAGCCGTATCAAGTTGATTTCGCAATTCTTTATTCGCCGCCACGCCTCCTGCCAACATTATTGTTTGGCAATTTAACATTTTAGCAGCCCTTATGGTTTTAAAAACCAACACATCTATTGTTGCTTGTTGAAATTCAGCGCAATATTCAGAAATTTTTTCTTTCCATTTTTTATCTCTTTGTATCGCGTAAAGTAAAGCTGTTTTTAATCCGGAAAAAGAAAAATTATAACTTTTATCATAAATCATTGGTCTTGGCAAATGAATACTTTTAACTAATTTTTTATTTTTAGCTTGGCTGGCTTTGGCTTGAATTTCTGGCCCTCCAGGATAACTAAGTCCCAGCATCGCGGCCGCTTTATCAAACGCTTCTCCTGCCGCGTCATCCAATGTTTCGCCAATAATTTTATATTTTCCGTGCCAAGACATTAAAACTAACATAGTATGTCCGCCGGATACAGTTAAAATTAAAGCTGGAAATGTTGGTTTGTTTTTAATTTTAGATTTAGAATTCGCGCTAATAAAATTAGCGTAAATATGACCTTTAATATGGTTAATGCCAATAACAGGAACTTTCCAGCCAAAAGCTAATGTTTTAGCCGTTTCCACTCCAACCATTAAAGAAGTAATCAAACCAGGCCCGATTGTTACGGCAATCGCGTCTATTTTCTTGCTTGCTTTTTTTGCTTTCTCTAATGCCTCGTTAATCACCGGCAGGATATTTAAAACATGTTCGCGCGCGGCTACTTCAGGCACCACTCCGTTGTATTTTTGATGTATTTCTATTTGCGATGAAACAATGTTAGACAATACTTTAACATTGTTGCCGCTCCCGTTTACAACAGCGACCGCGGTTTCATCGCAACTTGTCTCTATGCCAAGTATAATCATTGGATTAAAATTCTTCACAACAACTAGCCTGTATAACTTTGAATTACGAAATGAATAAAATTTTAAAAAAGTAAAAAATAAACCGAAACACAAAAAAGGTTTTTCATTTCTAAAAAACCGAAGCACTTTGAATTACTATTAAATTGTGTTTCAACCTTTACTGTATTTATTTTAACATAGCTCGTTTCGTAATTCAAGGTAGCGCGAATAATCCGCTCTTATTTTTCATTTAAAAAAATAGGGCTCATTGCGAATTTGTAATGCATATTGCTAATGCAAACGCAATGAGCATACTATTTTATACTTGAAACCAAAGGGATTATTTGGTAAGATAGAATTATAGAAAAAAAGTCGAAAAAAATAATTAAAAAATGAATTTATGAACAAAATAAAATACTTCTCGCTGATTTAACTGAATTTAATCTTGAAGCAAGATACCCTGAATGGCAAAAAAAATTTTATTCTAAATGTTCAATGGGTTATACAGAAAAATATTTCAATCAAACTAAAAAATTACAAAAATGGTTAAAAAAACACCTTTAAAGAAAATTCAAAAAATAGTGAGAGATTACAGTCGGCTTTTGAAAATCGATGGTATTCCTATTGAAAAAATTATTTTATATGGTTCCTACGCGAAAGGCACTCCTAAAAAAGACAGCGATATTGACATTTGCGTTCTTTCCAAAAAATTCGGCATAAATCCGAGAAAGGAAGGTCAATATCTTTTTAAAAAATTGTGGCAGATGGAAAATGCCAACATTGAACCAGTAGGATACTCGCCAAAAGATTTTTATGGGGCAAAAAATAAATCCCCGCTTATAAATGAAATTCAAAAACATGGAATAGAAATTAATGTCTGAAACACTACTAAGACCGATTCGTTAATGTTTTTAACAATATGAACAAAACAACAAAAATAATTTTAGGAATAAAATATATCATCAATAAAGATAGTTAATGCTGAAAAAGGATAAATAATTGAGATAAAGTAAGTTCTCTTTTGATGCGACAAAAAAGATCTGCCTATTTGTGGCAGGCTTTTTTGATTGTGAAATTTTAAAAATTTCTGATAAGATTAAATCTATGCTTAAAATTAAAAATATTTCCAAGAATTTTGGCAAGCTCGGGGTTTTAAATAATTGTAGTTTGAAATTGAAGAAAATAAAATTACCGCTCTAATCTGACCGAATGGCGCTGGAAAAAGCACTTTGTTTAGACGCTGGTCGTCTGATTTTTGAAGGAATGCCGAAAGAAATTAAAACCAATCCTCAAATTTTAGAAGCATATTTGGAAGTATAGTTAAATTAAATTGCTTGACACGACGCAGGACTTTCACATTTAATATATAGTGGTCGTATTCTAAAAAAACCGTTGTTGTTATTTTCCCCGAAAGCTTTCGGGAGGAATGACAAAAAGAAAGATTTTTTTATTTTTAAAATAGATGAATGGAAAATCATACTACATGATAATACAAAACAAAAAAACCGTTAAAATATTATTGATTGGCGGTGGCACTGGCGGGTCGGTGTCTCCGTTGTTAGCTATTGCGGAAGAATTAAGAATTAGGAATTACGAATTGGAAAATTTTGATTTTTTGTGGATTGGGACGAAAAATGGACCGGAGCGGGAAATGGTTGAAAAAGAAAATATTCCGTTTAAAACCATTGTTAGCGGTAAATTACGGCGTTATTTTTCTTTACAAAATTTTATTGATATTTTTAAAATAAAAATAGCTTTTTGGCAGTCACTGTTTATTCTTTTAAAATGGCGTCCTGATTTAGTAATTAGCGCGGGCAGTTTTGTAAGCGTGCCTGCTGTTTGGGCAGCTTGGTTTTTAGGAGCTAAAGTACTAATCCATCAACAAGACGTTCGGCCAGGCTTGGCAAATAGATTAATAGCGCCGATTGCTAATGTAATTTCCGTGACTTTTGAAAATTCGCTTGCGGATTATGGCAAAAAAGCAATTTGGGTTGGCAATCCCGTGAGAAAACAATTATCAATTATCAATTATCAATTAAAAATTAAAAAATTAAAGAAAAAATTTAATTTACAAGAAAATTTGCCAATCGCGTTAATTATTGGCGGCGGAACAGGCGCGACGGCGATTAATAAATTAGTTGAACAAAGTTTAAACGAGTTAATTAAGTTTTGCCAAATTATTCATATTACTGGAAAAAATAAGTCAATTACAAATTACAAATCACAAATTATGAATTATACGCAATATGAATTTTTAGACATTGGGCGAATGGCCGAAGTTTATAATTTGGCAGATGTCGTTGTAAGCCGTTGCGGCTTGGGAGTTTTATCTGACTTGTCTTATTTAGGCAAGCCTGTTATTCTAATTCCTTTGCCAGATTCGCATCAAGAAGACAATGTGGCTGTTTTTGCAAAAGCGAAAGCAGCTATTATTTTAAAACAAAAAGAGTTAACTAAAGAAAAATTAACAGATGAAATTAAAAAATTAATTGAAAACAAAGAATTGCAAAAAACATTAAGTCAAAATATCAAGCAAGTTATAAAACAAGGAGCAAATAAAGCGATCGCGGAAATTATTAGGGCAATGTTGTAAAATAATCAAACAATAATTAATGACAAATTTTAAATGATTTAATTTTTTAAATTTTTTAAGTTTTAAGATAAATTGTATGGATTTAAGTAAGATAAAAAAAATTTATATGATTGGCATTAAGGGCGTTGGCATGACTATGCTTGCGCAGTATTTTAAAGCAACTGGTTTTTCTGTAAGCGGTTCGGACATTAGAGAAAAATTTATGACAGACGAGATATTGAAAAAATTAAAAATTAAAGTTTTCGTGAATTTTAAAAAAAATAATATTCCAAGCGATGTTGATTTAATAATTTATTCCACTGCTTACAATGCCGAACGCAACGAAGAAGTTGCAACGGCTTTGGTCGGCAAAATTAAAACTTTAACTTACGCGCGGGCTTTGGCTGAAATTTTTAATCAAAAAGATGGCATCGCGGTTGTTGGTTCGCACGGCAAAACAACAATAACAGCTTGGTTGGGTTATGTCCTTTGGCGCGCTGGTTTAGATCCTAATGTTATGGTTGGCGCTAAAGTGCCGCAGTTTGACGGCGCGGCTTTAGCGGGGCAATCTGATTATTTAATTATTGAAGCTGATGAGTATCAAAATAAATTAAAATATTTTAAGCCAAAAGCAATTATACTTAATAATATTGACTATGATCATCCGGATTTTTTCAAGACTGAAAATGATTATAAAAATGTTTTTGCGGAGTTTATTAAAAAAATATCTGACAAAGGATTTTTAGTCGCGAATTTTGACGACTTAATTATTAGAAAAATCGTTAAGGCAAATTGTAAAGGCAAAATTATTACTTACGCGATCAATCAAACGGCTGATTATATTGCTTATGATTTTATGGCTAAAAACAACAAGCAGTATTTTAAAGTAAAAACATTTAATAAAAAAATTTATGGCGAACTCGGAAATTTTTCCATTCAACTGTTTGGACAACATAATATTACTAACGCTTTAGCTGTTATAGCCACTAGCGTGGAATTAGACGTTGATTTATTTAAAATTAAAAAATTTTTAAAAGAGTTTAGCGGAACAGCGCGTCGCTTGCAAGTTCTTGGCGAATTTCAAGGAGCAATAATTATTGATGACTATGCGCATCATCCAACAGAAATAAAAGCCGCTATTCAAGCTATTCGCCAAAAATATGGCTTAAGAAATTTAATTGTTGTTTTTCATCCGCATACTTTTAGCAGAACCAAAGTTTTATTTAATGATTTTGTTAAAAGTTTTACTGGGGTTGATGAATTAATAATTTTAGATATTTATGGTTCGGCGCGCGAACAACAGGGCGGAGTCAGCAGTAAAGATTTAGTAGAAGCAATAAAACAAAAAAACAAAAAAACAAAAAAACAACAAGAAGTTATTTATATTCCGGAGTTAAAAAAATGCGAAGCATATCTGCGGAAGCGCGTTAAAAAGAAGGATGTTGTAGCGTTAATGGGAGCAGGGGATGTTTTTCGGGTGGGAGAAAATTTGATTAAAAAATAAAATTTATAAAATGGTTGAACAAAAATTAAAATTAGAAAAAAAACCGATTGATATGCGTAAGTTTTGGATAAGATTATGGCGATTAATTTCCCCTTCGCATAAACAAATTATAAGTTTGTTTGTTTTAATATTGATTTCTGAAGGAGTTAAGTTTATTGGTCCATATTTGCTTAAAAATATTATTGACTTAATAGTTAATTTTAAAATTGAATGCATAAAAAATATAATAATTTTGATTATTTTTATATTTGTTTCTGATATGTTTATTTGGCTGATAGATTATTTTTCTGACAAAAGCATTTTTAAACTTTTGGTAGAAGTAGAAAAGTATTTATCAATTAATACTCAAAGAAAAATGGTGGAACTTGGTTTAAGTTATCATGAAAAAGAAAATACCGGCAATAAAATTTTTAAAATTCAAAGAGGAATAGATAAAATAAACGACCTTTTGAGTAATTTTTTTTGGGAAGTTGGACCGACTATAATTCAAATAATTTTAACCGGGATAATTTTATATATAACTGATTGGCGTTTTGGCTTAATTTTTACTTTTTTTGTTCCAGTATTTATACATTTGACTTCTGAATTAAATAAAAAAATTGCTCCGTTGCGTAAATTGCGCCATAACATGTACGAAGAAGCCGCAGGTAAAATGGCTCAGACGATTATCAATATCAATACTGTTAAGTCTTTTGTACAAGAAGATCGGGAAGTTAGTGATTTTAAAAAAATAAAAACTGATACAAAAAAAATAGCTTTATTGGAATTTTTTAAATTATTAAAATTTAATTATTTAAGAAACACGATTATAACCATTGGTCGAGTTTTTATTCTGGTTTTAGGCGTTTATTTGGTTTGGATTGGCAGCATAACTATTGGCAGTTTGGTTTTTATTATTACCATTTCGGAAAAAGCTTTGATTTCATTATTTAGAATTTCAAGGCTGTATGATCGGATTATGGATTCAAGTGAAGCCATTAACAGGTTGTATAAATTAAATAATCAACCGTTAGATATAATTAATCCTAAAAATGGTTTTAAAGTTAAACAGCTTAAAGGTATTGTTAAATTTGAAAAAGTTACTTTTATTTACCGCGACAGTAAAATTAAAGCGCTTAATCAAGCAAGTTTTAAGATTAATGCCGATTGTCTAACGGCTCTTGTCGGCCCTTCAGGCGGTGGCAAGACTACAGTGGCGCGCATGATTTATCGCCATTATGATCCGATTTCTGGCGCGGTTTGGCTTGACAATAAAAATTTGGTTGAATATGATTTATACAGTTTTAGAAAATTTATCGCTATTGTGCCGCAGGACGTGGAAATTTTTAATATTAGCGTTAAGGATAATATCGCTTACGCAAAGCCTAATGTAAATTTTAAAGAAATTGAAGCAGCTGCTAAAATCGCCAATGCCGATGAATTTATTGTCAAACTGGCTCAAGGTTATAATACTTTGGTTGGCGAGCGCGGAATAAAACTTTCAGGCGGTCAAAAACAGCGAATCGGCATTGCCAGGGCGGTTTTAGCCAATCCAAAAATTTTAATTTTTGATGAAGCCACTTCTAATATAGATTCTTACAGCGAGAAATTAATTCAAGAAGCTTTAGATAAAATTAGTAAGGGGCGAACCGTGATAGCGATCGCTCATAGGCTTAGCACGATTCAAAAAGCTGATAAGATTATTGTTTTAGAAAACGGCAAGGTCGTGGAAGAAGGCAATCATTTTCAACTGGCTAAAATGAGCGGGGGCTTATATAATAAATTATTAAATCTACAGAAAATGGGTGATATTAGGTAGTTTTTTGAGCTGGCAGAAATTTATGTTCAAAAGAGTATTTAAAATAGTTTTGCTTAGCTTAATAATTATCTGCGGAAGGCAATTTTAATTCCGCAATGACGCGATTGTTGTTAAAACAAAGGGAGTACTATGTAATAAATATAAATAATTTTATTTAACTTATGTCTGGACACTCAAAATGGGCGACAACTAAACGTCAAAAAGCCGTTGTTGACGCTAAAAAAGGAACTGTTTTTACAAAAATAGCCAAACTGCTTACTATTGCCAGCCGTAAAGGCAAAGATCCTGCCACTAATTTTAATTTACGCATAGCAATAGAAAAAGCTCGTGGCGTTAATATGCCTAAAGAAAATATTGATCGCGCTATTAAACGTGGCTCTGATGGAGTTGACGAAGCGCAGATTGAAGAACTGATTTATGAAGGAATTGGTCCTGCTAAAACTCAATTTATAGTTAAATGTTTGACTGACAGCAAAAATCGCGCCGCTGCTGAAATTCGCCATCTTTTTTCCAAACACAATGGTTCGCTAAGCGCGGTCGCGTGGAATTTCAGCCAGCAGGCCGTAATTAGAATCGCCAATAATGAATTATCAGCTATGAATTTAAACTCCGATGAACTTGAATTAGAAATAATTGACCAAGGCGTAGAAAATATAATTAAAGAGGAAGAGGGAATAACAATTTACGCCACGTCCGTTGATTTACAAAAAATTAAACAATTTTTGGAAAATAAAAATATTAAAACCGAATCAGCTGAAATTGAATATGTTGCCAAAGAACATATTGATTTAAATGAGGATGAAAAAACGCGAGTAGAAAAATTTATTGAAGAGCTGGAAGAAAATAATGACGTGGCGGATTACTATACAAACATAAAATAATTATATTTATTTTATAATTTATTGAAATTTTATTGAAAAATAAAAATTAAACCAAACACAAAAATTTTAATTAGATGAACAAAAAAATTTTTAAACAAACTATTATTTTAGGCATTGATCCGGGCGTTGCTGATACGGGTTTTGGGATTATTGCAAATCAAAATAATAAATTAACAAGCCTTGTTTACGGCTCTATAAAAACCTCGGCCAAATTAGAGTTTGCCGATCGTTTGGAAATAATAAATTTAGAGCTTACAAAATTAATTAAAAAATATAAACCAAACTTAATCGCTATTGAAGAATTGTTTTTTTGTAAAAACATTAAAACAGCGCTAATGGTAGGTCAGGCTAGAGGCGTGGTGGTGTTGACTGCCAAGCAAAATAAAACGTCAACAGTTGAATTTACGCCATTGCAAGTGAAACAAGCTGTTTCAACTTACGGCAGAGCGAGCAAAGACCAAATAAAAAAAATGGTTAAACTACTTTTAAATCTTAAAGAATTGCCCAAGCAAGACGACGCGGCTGACGCGCTGGCCATTGCCATTTGCGCCATGAACATTAAATTATAAACTGTATTCATAAAGCCCTTCTTGATTATTAATTTTGGCGGAAAAATAAACCACAGCGCCTTTAGGGTTTATAAAAAGAGAAAAGATTTTGTCATATTTAACTAACTCAATTACATTTCTTTTTTCCCGTTCATCCATTTCTATTGCATTAATGCTATTGTTAGTGGAATAAATAATATAGTTATTGCTTGGATACCAGACAACTCCGGTAATATTATCGCTGATTCTTGTGATCAACGTTTTTTCTTCGCTTTTTAAATCGTAAAGCCAAATTTCAAAATCATTCGCGAAAAGCAATTTAGAGTCATTAATCCAAAAAGTATATTTTATATTATTAATTTTTTTAATAGCAGGCAGACGTGAAAAAACTGATTGGTCAATTAAATAAATTGTTTGGTGATTTTGGTCAAAAAGGTTAATTGTTTTTTGTTTAATATCTATAAAAGAATAATCGCTTGGTCCTGGCAAATTAATACTGCTAATTAATTCAGCGGTGTCTATTTTAAAAATATTTAAAGTGGAATTGGATTTTAAATTGCTTAAAATATAAAAGTAATTATTCTTTATTAAATAATTATCAATTTTTTGGTTGTCAATGATTTTTTTATTATTTTTTTCATAGATATTAAAACAATTAAGGCTATTAGCTGATTGATAATATAGTTTGTTGTTATCCCAAAATAATTTTTCTGCGTTTTTAATCGTTAGATCTTCAATGGTTATTTTATTGTTTAAATTATCAGCGTCATAAATAGAATCAGCTAAAATTATTTTTTTACTGTCAGCCGACCATGATAAAAATTGTTTTTTTATTAACAACTGCGTTGTTTGTTCGGTTCCGTCAACAAGATTGAATAGCGCGAGCTGGTTATCGCTTAACATCGTTAATTTTTCTTTAGAAGGCGATAATTGCAGATTGTCAATTTTTGTTGTTGCTACCAAAGTCGGCAAATTTTTCTTAAATAAAAAAATATCTTTGGCATAAGTTGAGGCGCTTTGGTTTATTTTTAATTTTTTTTCCCACGGCCAATAGCCGTCAAGTTCTAATTTTATAGTGTATTCTCCCGGCAATAAATTTTTAATTTTAGCTGGCGTTGTTATATAGCTTGGTTTGTTGAAAAATTTTTCTAAGATTAAATTTTGCTGAATTTTATTATTAATAAAAATTTTACTGTTTGGCGGCTGGCTATCTAAAATAAGCATGCCTGTTTTTTGAAAACAACGTTTGCTAAAATTAAATTTATATCCAGCGGTGTAGGCAACAATTAATGGAGTAACAAGAAAAAAAATTAAATAAAAAAATAAACAAATAATTTGTCTAACTTTAAGCGACATAGGTTTTTATAGAAAAGTTTTTAACAGACCCAATTAGTCCTCTCTTTTAATATCAGCGCCGATTTTATTTAATCGTTCACAAAGATTGGCATAGCCTCGTTCAATTGAATAACAGTTTTTTAATATTGAGACCCGCTCTTGCAGAAATTATGGATGAACATA
>ERZ1292640.2781-Hain-H43-02um-R1-2781-length-13905-cov-7_pt1 | contig 13905 bp, 16 predicted proteins | sample MGYA00564404_ERZ1292640 | MGnify/ENA primary metagenome ERZ1292640 (study PRJEB36523, sample SAMEA6512636) | groundwater metagenome | collected 2019-01-08 | study: AquaDiva: Metagenomics assemblies of 32 groundwater samples
GCCCGGTGACATCATATTCTTCCATCACATGGAAATTTGGAGGGCGATCTCTTGCTTGAGAAGCGAATGACGCTTTTTTCACTTCAATTTCCACCGAAGCAGAATCAAGTTTTGTGTGCGTCAGTTTTTTTTCAAGAATTGAAAGCTCTACTACAAAGTGCCCTTCAGCTATAAGTTCATCGATGATTTTTTGCCAATCTTCTTTTTTTGAGAGAAGTTCGGCGGATTCTTTTGAAATAATTATGCCTTTTTTTTCAGCGTATGTGAGAATGTCTTGCATGCCTTCACTGCTCGTTGCTTTGTGCGCATTCATTTACGCCGAGTGAGGCCCTAAAAAGAGATTTAGCCTTTTGTAATCTTTTTGTCACTTCATCTTTTCTTTCGCTGCTTCGATGAGTGAGATAGCGTGCCATATGTCCGTTCTTGTATGGTCCGGCATATTGACATCGTTACTGATATCATCGAGGAAATATATCGCTTCGCTAAGCGTTGTGACATTGTTAGATGTTATTTTTTTTGCGGCTTCTTCTACTTTTGCCCTGATGTTCCTAGGAACTCCTCTATCGTTGAGAATCTCGTTTAAGATAGATGTTATTTCTTCGTTCATATTCACACCAGCACCCGGCGAAAAAATGAATTATCATTCGCCTTCAGCTAAAACAGATAGGGGGCAAAAAGCCTTATAAACAAGGGCTTAATTAGATAAAATTGTGCAAATTTGCCCGGAAAAATGTTATAAACAAGTAAAGCCTCATTAGTGCATGAAAAAAAGAAGAAATGAAACTATGCCCGCGCAAAATGAAATTATGCCTGCCCACAAATTATTTGCCGGACTGATGCGCAAAGTACTAATCAAACCTTTCTTCAAAGCACTTTTCGGCTACAAGTACCCCAAGCTCACCCTAATGATGATATCCATAGTATTTGCATATCTCACTTTTAGCGACCCTAACATGGTGAACTACCTTTCGCACTTAAATGATCTGAGCTATTTGGGAGTTCTGTTTGGAGGATTGCTTTTTTCTTTCGGATTCACTTCCCCTTTTGCAGCAGGAATTTTTCTCGAAATTAGCCCCCAAATATACTCCTTGCAGCCATTATTGGCGGGCTTGGGGCGGCCGCAGGAGACATGCTGATATTCCCTGTGGTGCGAATCTCTTTCCAAAAAGAAATAAATCGCGTGAAGAGACACTTCGTGCTTAAGACTCTAAACCATGCAATCGAATGGAGCCTTGGAAAAAGGCTAAAGCACTACCTGATGTGGATTTTTGCGGGAATCTTAATAGCTTCCCCTTGGCTACCTGACGAAGCGGGAATGACTGTGCTTTCAGGACTGACAAAAATTAAACCCCTAACACTCGCAATACTTTGCTTTGTGCTTAACACGCTCGGAATATTTATCCTGCTCGTAGCCCCATTATGAATGGGCTACTTAATCACAATTATTCTGTCTGTGACCAAGTGAGTCGCATATCCTAGCGCCCCCAATAATGCAAAGAATAATGCATCCCACCACGTAAAAAATACAAGCAGACCCACTACAAATAAAAATGCAGAAAATATGAGCATAGAATTTGTCCTATGAAAATATTTGTAAGGCATATGCAGAGGTTTTATCTTTTCAGAAAGCATATAATATATTATAATTGGCGCAAACAAGAGCACTATCACTCGCTGAAGGCGGGTCGCATACTTAGAGGGCGCCCTTTCATTAAAGAAGCTGTCTAAATCAATCATGAAGGCAGCATAGAAGAATATTGCAACACCAAATATTGTGGGGCTCAAACGAAACCTTTCAAACACACATATGTTCAGCACCGCATGGAATATTATTATAGGAAGGATAACTCTCACAAAAACCCATATGGCAAAATCCTTATGCTCAAGAAACTCGCCCAATACTTTCTCAAAGGTTGCAAATCCCGGAAGATGGCTCGTCATGTCAGAGAAAAATTTGTTCATTTGACCGAAGGCATTCTTTTTCTTTTTCATATAATTAATAGAACAAAGAAATATATAATTGTTTTCATAAAAAGGTTTCATTTCTTTGTAAGTTCTGTTTTAAGAGCATCAAGCCCTTTTCCTTCAAGTATTGTAAAGTGATCGGCGAACTTTTCCTTAGCATCTTCTATTTGCTTGGGGTTTGCAATGTCGGTTTTGTTAATCACTACAATAAATCCTTGAGTGGTGAAAAGCTTTTTCATTTCCTCTAAAAGATTTCTTTGAATTTCAAGATCGTCAAGCGGATCTACCACAAAAAGAACGGTGCCTTTGAGATGTTGGAGCGCAGCAATCGCCTTTAGTTCAATCTTATTTCTTGCGTGAAGCGGCCTGTCTAAAAGTCCTGGGGTGTCTATCACTTGAACAGGCATGTATTTTCTCTGGAAATATCCAACGTTAAGTCCTTTTGTTGTGAAAGGATATGCTGCAACTTCCGGTTTTGACTCGGTCACTTTTGAAAGCAAAGTGCTTTTTCCAACATTAGGAAACCCCGCCAAAATGTAAGTGTCATTCTTTGAGTCAATGCTTGGAAGCTCTTTTAGTTTTCTCACGTTGTCGTTGTATCTGTCTATTGGACCTTTGAGCCCGTCTATTAGGGAAGAAACTCTTCCAATGTATTGGTGGGTTATTTTTTTCGCAACTTTATCAGCGCCGTTTGAAAACTTTAATTCTTTCATTTTTACTAAACTCTCTCTTCTAACTCTCATAACTAATTTTGTTACCGAGTAAATGCTTGAAAGCGCTTTTTTTACGTCATCAATATCGATTATGCAAGTGTAAAGGTCGTAGTAAAACGGTTCAAGTTTTTCAATACTAGGGAATTCTTTCACGGTTTTTTCAAGTACTTCTTCAATGTACGCTGCGGAGGCGTCAATAAAAGCCATTTCTTTCCCCTTGATTGTGTAAAAGGAAGTTTTTTGCTGAGGGTAGAGCGAAGAGTTCTTTCTTCCCCTGTTGAATGCCGCGTCAATTAATACCTGCGGTTTTTCCAGATGTTTCAAGCTCATTTTTTATCCCTTCAAAATCTCAATTATAATTATTTTTTTCCTTTGCCTTCATTTCTTTTTTGCTCGAATTCCTTTATTATTTCCCTAAACAATGCTGGTCTTTCTTGCCTTATTTCTCGCATAACTTCAGGATACTGATTGATTGCAAGCTTTACATACTTCAGGTCATATCTTGCGCCAAGAGAACCCCTGTCTCTCTCCGCAAATCTTTCCAAAAATCTAAGGATAGACATCTTCGCTGCCTGCTTGTCCTCTTTTCTCGCTTTCTTTTCAACCAAAAGTTTTGCTTTCAGTAGAACCGCCGACTTTTTGCCTTTCTGTGCCTGTTCTTGTCTAAGTTTGTTTATTGCCTTTTCTTTCTCTTGTTTAGCCAAGTATTCTTGTCCGGCTTTGCTTTCAAAAAACATCAATTTGCCTATTTCTTCCTTCTGCAAGGAAGTAAGTCCAGGCCGATATTTGCTCTTTCTTTGAGCCCTATCCCTTACAGTCTTTGGCAAATGAGATTTTCTCACAGGCATAACATATTTAAGGGTTAGCCAGGTTTTTAATCTATACTAAGCACTTATTTGTGAGAAAAGCGCTTTAAGAAAGCATTGGTTAAAGTTGGTTTTATGAAAGACTTTTACGGCAAGGATTACAAGAAAATGATGATAATCCCGCTCATAATGCTACTACCCATGCTATTTTTGATATTTGTTTTTCCGGGCGTATCACCAGGAACTGATCTTACTGGAGGAAACGTAATAATCGTTCGCTCCGAATCAGCAATTACCGATATACAAATCAAGGACGCTCTCGCAGAATTCTCTTTACCTGAACTGAAGGTTTCAACAATTGCTTCCCCAACCGGGTTTGGGGCATGGATATCATACAGCAAGGATCCAAAAGTTACTCAAGTAGAAGATCTTCTTTCAAAGGCCGAAACAAGTATTGACACTGATGCTGACTCTATTGCATTTTCAAATCAGGCGCTTATAGTTCTTGGAAAACCAGAACAGCAATTTGCAAACGCAAAACTTGCAATGATTGCGGCACAGGATGCGCTTGCGGCTTACAAGGAAAATTTCTCGCAGAAACTGCAGGACACACTCACAACAAAACTTAGCCTCGGGGAAAATGCAGAATTTCAGAAGAGAGAAGTTTCTCCGACTCTTGGCGGAGCAACAATGCAATCCTCAATATTCATGGTACTTTTAGGATTTGTACTAATTACAATAATAGTTTTCATTTCATTCAGACAATTCATACCTTCCGTTGCAATAATACAAGCGATGACTTTCGATGTAATAGCAGGAGTAGCGGGAATGGCAATACTCAATATACCTCTTTCACTAACAACTCTCCCAGCGCTTTTGATGTTAATCGGGTACTCGGTTGACACTGATATTATGCTTACTTCAAGAGTACTAAAAGGAAAGGACGGAACTCCTGCTTCAAGAGCGTCATCTTCTGTTTTGACTGGATTGACTATGAGCGGAACAACAATAGTTGCACTTCTAGCGATGCTTGTAATTTCCTATTTTTACCAAATAGAAGTTATTTACCAAATCTCAGCAATATTACTCTTCGGACTCATAGGAGACGTAATCTCCACTTGGTTAATGAACGGACCTATACTATTATGGTTCATGGAAAAGAAAGAAAAGGGTGAATTCAAATGACTAACCCTCTCCTAAGAAACTGGCAAATCACTTTTGTCGTGGCTCTTGTAATAATTTCAATTTTGCTTGTGGCAACTATGGGAATAAAGCTTGGCCTTGACTTTCAGGGCGGGACTCTTTACCAGGTTGAACTGCAGAAACAAGTTTCAAACGAAGAGATAGCTAGAATATCAAATATCATTTCACAAAGAATTGATCCTTCGGGATTAATGGATGCTTCTGTGACACCAGTAGGAGGACAATTTATCGTCGTCCAATTATCAGAGACCGATCCTGTGATGCTTGAAAAAATAGAATCTAGGATGAGACAGCAAGGAAAATTCGAAGCAACTCTCAACGGAGAGATAGTATTCACCGGAGATGAGATAAAGAAAGTTCTTAGAGGGGACAATTATTACGGCGTGGCAAAAATAGCTAGCACTTACGAGTGGAGATTGCCTTTTGTACTTAACGACGTTGCAGCAAAGAGATTCGCGGAAAAGACTTTCCACCAGTGCACAGCAACATCATTCGCAGCAAACGGAACCCCTACATACGACTGCGAAAAGACAGTGTTTTTCTTGGACAAGCCTAACGCACTAATTGTTCTTACTCAAGATGAATATGACCTAGACTCTGACCTCCTCGCTACAGGAAACCGAAACGCAAACATCCCCGCAGGAACTGAGATTGAGTCGCTCATACAAGACGCTAACACAATAATAGCAATAGTTGACGCAAATAATTCAATTGATTTGAATTTGATCAGCGCAGCACTCGCAAGAACAGATATTGCGATAGTTTCACCTAAAGTTTTGGAATCAGTCAAGAACGACCTTAACGCCGCAGGATTTGAAGTAAGAAATGGCGCAAGCGTTAATGGAGAACCTTGGATTTGGAGTAACTTAAACGCAAGACAAATCATCAGCCTTACAGAAAATATTACTAACGAAGACAAATCAGATCCTGCTCAGGCTGAAATATTCAGCCAGTTAAGCATCAGCGGCGGAAGAGAGACACTGGATGTCGCTAAAGCAGATCTTGAAGAATTGACAATCCTCCTAGAATCGGGCTCGCTTCCCACTCCAGTAAAAAGCATTTCAAAGGAAACAATATCTCCTTCGCTAGGAGAATCATTCCTCAACAACATCATACTAATGGGGGTACTAGCACTCATAGCGGTTGCACTTGTAATTGTAATCAGGTATAGGGCTCCAAAACTCGTTATCCCAATAGTATTCACAGGAATGAGCGAGATAATTATACTAATGGGATTCATGTCTTTCATCCAAAGACCTTTAGATCTCGCAGCATTCGCGGGAATAATTGCAGCGATAGGAACAGGAGTAGATTCAGAAATTGTAATAACTGATGAGATACTTGGAAAATCAAAGCACGCAACTGAATCGCTCGTACAAAGAGCAAAAGCAGCGCTCTTCATCATCATGACTTCTGCTTTCACGGTTCTTGGAGTAATGGGGCCAATAATTCTCTTCTCAAGAAGTCTACCGGGCCTTGACAGATTATTCGGTTTTGCAGTAGTAACAATATTTGGAGCACTTGTAGGAGTATTCATTACTAGACCTGCTTTTACAAAGATAGTTGAAAAGATTGTTGGCTCGCATGAGAGAAAGCAGGCAAAAAAAGAAGAAACTAACAACTAACCTTGTCTTGTTCTAATGTTGCTCCTCAGAGTAGTTCTGAGAAATCTTTTACTTTCCCCATCTTCTTTGTTCCATAATACCATATCAGAAGTATTATCGCGCTCATCAAGAACCAGGTAAGTGTGTGAACCATATTGGCATCAAACCCGGCTTTTGCGGCAACTAGTACAAGCATTACTCGGGGGATGTTTGCAAGCAATAGTATTAGCGTTCCTGCAATGAACAACATTACTTTTTTTACAAGTTCTGGCTTCTTGAGCGAGAATATTACTGCCGCCAAGATTGATGCACTGGCTAGACCTGTGCATGAATTTGAGATTGTATAAGTGTGCCCATTTATTTGAACAATGCTGCCAGATACTGCCATTCCTAATGCATCGCCGGCAATCTTTGCTATGGCTTGAGTAAGAAATGAAAGATCAGCCAATTCAATAAGGATTGTGAGTGCGAAATATATCCCGAAGAACTTTGCTAAGAACCACAAGAGCTTTTCCTTTTTGTTTTGTGTACTTTGAGGGCTTGAAATTGCGCGTTTAGTTTGCTTTTTTGCCTTTTTCATGAGCTCACCAAGGCACTTTCTTTAGCTTCATCTTAAATGCAGCAAAATTTGTCGCCAAGTGTATTACTATGGTGGCTATCAGTAGAAATGCAGCCACTTCGAGTTCGGGGACCCTCACAATCAGGCTAAGGAGTAATCCGCCTAAGACAAAATCGAGTTGGTCAAAAAGAAGCCAGTGTGCTCCGCTTTCTATTCCCGCTCTTCTTTTTATGAAGCTTTTTAGCATGTCGCCTAAGATTGCTCCTACTGAAAGAGCTACTGCGAAAAGAAAATAATTAGGAACGAGAATCTCAATAGTTGGGTAAAAAAATAAAAGAACTATTCCTGCGACTATCCCTCCGCCTATTCCGGAAAATGTTCCAAGAACTGTTTTTCCGTCCCCGAATATTCTTTTTTTGCCTATTTTTTTGCCAAAATCAATCGGCTTTTTGCCATGTATAACTATAGGAGTGGCGTTTGCAAAATACATTGGCACAGCGTAGGCGAAAACTAGTGTGACAAAATCAATTATTGTTACCAAACAAATCGCCTAAAAACTTTATTTTAACTTTATAAAAATAAGCCCGTCAATAATGCGAATATCGCACCTGATGCGCATCCAATGAGATTAACGTGTGTGTTGTTTAAAATCTTTCTTGTTTCAAATATCGCGCCCGCGAGGGAGTCTATGTTTGTTCCAACCATCCCTGCCCCAATTATTATTAGCGCTGAAAATACATCAGAGTATGCGTAAAAGTGGAGCGCGGCAATTACTATTGCCCCAAAGAGCGCTGCAATTTCGCCCAAAAGAGTTATCCCCCCATCTGTCCCCCTTGGCACTTTTTTGAAGGTAGTTATCATTATCGGCTTTGATTTTGAAAAGTATCCTATTTCTGAAGATAAAGTGTCTGATAGTGCCGCAGATATTGCGCCAAAGAATGCGAGCTGCCAAAGCATTGCCTGTTCACTGTATATCGCTGTCATTGCTATGACAACTAGGGCCGGCAAAGAATTCCCCACAACATTCCAAATTGTTCTTTGCTCATGCTTCTTTGATTTGATGTTGCTTGCAAGTTCTCCAATCAAAAAGAATGTTACTACTGCCGCGAAGCAAATCAGCGGATTAGGCGTGTATATCACTGCTGCAATCCCGACAGCGTTTGCGATTAATACTCCTTCAAAGTCGAGGAGTTTTAGTTTGTATGAGATTATTGAGAATAATGCTAGGAAAACTAGCACAACAATCAGTTCTTCTATAATCATAAGAAAAACCGCTTAAAGCCCTTAGCAGGCTTAAGCAGAGGGTTGCTTTTACTTGGTTTCAAGGAATGTTGACTTTGAAACTATTACTTTTTTTACTCTGCAAATCTTAGAAGCTTTCTTGAAAATTTCGTTTGAGAATTCTTGTCCCAATAGTATTTGAACAAGCTCTTCAAAATCCTTGCCTTTAAGTGAAGCGTACTCTTCGTGTATCATCTTTCTAATAGCCGCTTCTTGGCTTTGAGTAGCCTTTCTGTCTGTAATTGCCATGATTGTTGACTTTGCTTCTCCGCCTATTGAAGGGATTGTGCCAACTATTGCAACTTTTGAGTTTCTTCTTCTAACTGTTCTTCCCAAAGATCCTCTGTTAACTGCGAATTCTGATATTTTTGTAGACGCTGTCTGTCCCTGAACATCAAAAACTTTGAATGTTAACATGTAATCTCTTTTCATTCTCTGTCCTGTGAGAACGTCAAGAGTGACTTTCATTGTTCTGTTGATTAAATTCTTTGGCTTTTCAACCGGAGTTTCGCCTAAAACTTTCTTGTCAAATATTCTTGAAGAAAGTATTGTGTACCATTTCTTCTTCTTCCACTTGTCAACGGTTTTTCTTCCGCCTGTCCCCTTTGCAACTGGGGCTTTCTGTTCTGCTTTTGTGTCAACCATTGCCGGCATAATATCTCAACTCAAATCATTTCAACAAATCATCAATCTTCTTCAAACTTTCAATTCCTTGCCCCTCAAACAATTTTTCCTTGTCTTTTGAGAGTTTGGCTTTTATTTTCAACAAGTAACACCTTTTATTTTACTTTACTAAAAGTGCAGCTTGTTCTGGCGTGTACCTCCAACCAGTAGGTATTCTTTTCTTTTCAGCGTAATATTTTGTAAGTCTTCTTATCTTAGAAACTGTAAGTTCGTAACCTCTTTTTGCGGAATAGTCTTTCTTGTTCTTTTCCATGTGTCTGAAGAGAACTACGCTTCTTCTGATTAGGTTAAGCAAGTCTTCTGGCATTTCGCCTATGAGCTTGTGCTCTTTAAGTATCATTTGAACGCTTTTTCCGCTGGCTTCAACTATTTCTTTTACTCCGTGTTCGTCTCTAAGTATTACTCCTATTGCGCTTGGAGAGTGACCTGCGTTAGCTAAGGATACAACTATCTCTTCGATTTCAGCGCTTGAAATTGCAGCCTTATCTGTCTTTTTTGTTTTCTTAGCCATTTCTATCACATTTAACCTTCCTAACCTTTTCTTTGGGCTTAGGAAAGAACAACAAAATTATGATATATTTAGTGAAAATAACATTTATAAAGCTACCATTTTGTCCGAGAAAAAACGCCTTTTGCCACTCATCCCCTGACACATGAAGAAGAGGTCATTTCAGTGGTATCTCGCTCTCTTTTCAATCGCTTCCATTTTGAGAATCATTTCCTGGCCAGGAGAATACCCTTTGAGCACCTTGCTCCAGCCGTTCTTCAGCGAGGAGTGGGTGGCGTTGAATGTTTTTTTGAATACTATTAGATCGGTCGCTTTGTCTTCAACTTTTTTTGAAAAAGATCCAAGACCAAAGTCCACGAATACTAAATTTGATTTTCTTCCTTTTGATGAATCAAGTTTGTCCGACACAATAATGTTTGAGGTTGTCAAGTCGCCATGAATTATTCCCGCATCGTGCAGTTTTTTTATTTCTCTTCCAGCCTCTTCGCAAAGAGCAGGGGTTTTTTCAATTGCTTCTTTTAGCGCGACCCCTTCAACAAATTCCATTATTATTTCGCATGATTTATCGTCCACTTTCAATATGTGAGGAACATTTACTGCACTAGCGGCTTCTTTGATGAGTTTTGCTTCGGATCTTGTGCGAAGTTTTCTTATCGAATCGTCAAGCGTTTTTTCGCGATAACCTTTTGAGATTCTTTTTTTTGAAAGAGCACATATTCCTTCAAAATCTGTTTTTGAGAGCTCGGCTTCTGCGCCTTTTTTGTAAAAGTTTTTTGGCATAAGTGGAATTTTTGCGATTTTATTGTTCGCCGCATGCGCTCTCTATAGAATCTTTTATTTCAATCGCAGTTATGCGGTATTCTCTCACAGAATCGAGCTGATATAATCTTAATTTTGCAATATCGTCAGGCCCTAGCGAAGACATTAGAGAAATTGCCTTGTCAGCATAGGAAATTGAGAGCGATACATAATCGCGTGTCGCAAGAACCTCTTTTGATTCGCATCTCATGCCGTCATAACTAAATGAGCTTGAAGAATCAAGCGCTTTGAAAAGATAATACAGAGTTTGCGCGGATTCAAGTTCAGAGTCTATTACTCTTGAAGCCATCATGGAAGATTTTCCCCTCAATCTTGATAGTGCGCTGATATAATCATTCATTACGCTCTGATCGGAAGAGAACTTATCAACCACATCGTATTTTTGCTTTAACGAAGATAATTCGTTGAATGTGGCTGTATCGCTTTGTGTTCCAAGGCATCCGCCAAGGAAAACTAGTGCAAGTAACGCTGCAAGAAATACTGGCGCCGCGAGCTTCATAATGACAATATGAGGCGAAAAGGAGTATTAAATGCTTTTGATTGCCTGCTAAAAACCGCTAAATTTGCTTGATTTGTCTCTTCTTAGAAGCCATAGAAATAAGGGCTATTGAAATCATAGCCACTGCAAGCGCTAAAAATACTGAGTTGTCAGGGATGCTTGCTTGTATTTCTTTTTGTTTTGGGGCAAGAGTGATTGTTTTACTGCAAATATCACAAGGAGCCGGAATTGTTGCTGTCAAATTATAAATAGTGTTTTCATCAAGACCCAAAGTCGAACTCACTGTAAAATCTGATTTTATCAAAGGACAGGGAATTTTCGTTTGTGTCATTGGGATGCTTTGTCCATTTGCACCGACAAACAATAAATTCGCATCAAGATTAGATGAACATTTTATCGACCCAGATATTTTGTTTCCGTCAAGGGTTCCTTCAAAAATCTCTATTGATTTAGCTCCGCCTGTTGGGTCGATAAGCGTCCCGGTACCTCCAGGAACAGAGGACACTACGCATAGCCCATTATTGAAGCCATATCCGCTTGCACAGTAGTACTCGCACTTGTCTTTAAGGGTGCAGGAGTAAGATGTCGAGCCGACAAGCTTTCTATTCGCATTCGCCAAAAGCCCTTGGTTGTCGTTTGTGCAAAGGACTGCGTTTGAGGGCATCTCCCCGGTGCATAAAAATAGCCCAACCGGTATCTCTGTACACGATGAGCCTGAGATTTCATACCTCTCTTTGCAGTAATACTCGCATTTTGACGCATCAGTGCAGGAGTTTACTACGGTTCTCGGAGTTGGAGCCGACAAATTTTGATCATCATAATCGCACATGATTGCGTTGGCATCTATGGTTTCTGTGCACGAATATTTAGTCGCAACACAGGCTCCCCCAACATAGGCATATCCTTCCTTGCAATAGTATTGGCATTTTGCAGCAGCGGTGCATGCGCTTTTTGAGGACACCATGGTTCTGGAAGTATTTGCTGTCAGGTTAGAATCATCTCCGTCGCAGACAACCGCGGCACCAGTCGCCTCCGCCTCACCCGTACAATAATAACAATTGGCCGCATTTGTTCGCTTGAATTGGCACACCGCACCGAAATCAGAGCCTCCTCCGTCATTCATCCGTGCATTTTCATCGATACATTTTTCCAATACAAATGATGTGAAGGCCATCGACGATACCGAGCAATTTATTCTTCCAAGCTTCCCCCCGTCTGAGTAAAGATAAGGATAAGTCGCGGCTGGAAATGCGCTCACGAGTTGATTGCAAGTGTCGTTTATCTGCAGACCTAAAGGGTATGTTGAAATCGAGCAGGGAAGGCGATTTGGAGCATAATTTCCTTTTACAGTTAATATGTGCTGGAGACGTTCAGAAGTGGAAGAAACATTTGCGGTAAAATTTGTCATTCCTACTGTTGTGTATCCTGCGAATGAATATCCTTTGCACGCCGTGTCTTTGGCAGTCATATCCTTGCCTGTACTATAGTCGAGACAATATCTAATGTTGTTGACATCAAAATACTCGTTGTCCGCACAGGAATAGCAATCTCTATTTGCGAGATCCCCTGCGGTACATTCAGAAGACTGAGGGGCAAAGCATACACAAACTCCGTTTTCGTCCACGCTTCCGTCGCAGTCATTGTCCGCCCCATCGCATATCTCAGTCAGAGGGGTGCAGCAAGATTCAGTTTGTGTGCTGGTGCTGTCCGAGATCCATGCATTACAATGACCTGTAGGACTACAACCGCTTCCGGAAACGTCACCACAATTTCCATAATAATTAGTGCATGTCTGGCTATGAAGGCCGTTTGTGCATGCGCTCCAGGCGCCGCAACTTGGCTGAGGGACTGTATTGCTATTAGGGCTTGAAGTGCAGCCACTTTCTACCGGACCACATGAATAGGATGTACCGGCGCTTATCCCTCCTGTGCCGCAAGATACTGAAAAAGAAAAAGAGACGATAAAAATTACAAGAAGGACTATTGAAAGCAACGCTCTTGGAAACATGCACTATTAAGCAGTTTTATCCTTAATAAATGTTTGAGTCAATGCTTTTCAAATATCTTGCCAAAGAATAGATTCCTAAATGTTTAATAAGTTTATATAAATTTAGTCGCAGCCGTATGAGCTGCCCGAGGTCACGTCATCTATCATTTCTAGCAGGTGCTCTTCATTCCACCATACTTTGAGCGATTTATCTGATGATTGGCTTATGCACATCGTTTCTTCTCTGACGCTGTCAAGCACGAATTGTAGTGTGTCGTAATCTTCAACCCTGGGGTAGTCGTCAGGATCAATTTTTTCTGCATCAAAATTGTTTAAAACTAGCGAAGTTGTGTGGGGCCTGTTTGGATTTCTTAACTTAGCATAGCTGTCGAGCGAATTGTTTTGTTCGTCAGCTATTCTTGCGGCGGCTATCATTGAGGAAGCTACTTTTGGGGCGAAGAAGGTGGTCGCAAGGTTTATTGTTCCCGCTTCTGTCCCGGTCCAGCTCATGGATTTTACCCCATTTTCCGTTTCGGATTCAATGAATCTTCTTATGCTTTCCCCCGAAAAGTCAATGCATTCTCTGCCACCCATTGTTGAACCTAGCATATACCATTCTTTGTTTGGCGCTTGAACTATTGGCTGAGATTGCTGTGAAAGATTTATCAAAGAATAGCTTGCTTTAGCTTTGCCATCGGCGCTTTTCACATTCATTATCATCGGCGAAGGGTTTGACGGGTTGAATATCATTCTCTTCGAAGCAGTGTCATAAGTCAACACTATTCCTGATGCCAAGTCATCAAGGGCCTGCGAAGAATCATAATCTATTGTAGTTGTTGCGCCAGAATATGAATGTGCTTTTGTTGTAGAATTGAGTTTTAGTTCGCCTCCGCTTATTGATGCCCCAAATCCGGTTCTTGCGAAATTAGTTCCATTCGTTCCTATCTCGCCGTCGAATGGAGTTTCATATAAAGGAGTATAATTAGGGGCTTTTCTTATCGGAGCAAGTGTCACAGTTATTGTCGCATTAGGAGCGTTGTTATCAAAGAGATTTAAGTAATCAGGATTATCAAGTTCTAATCCTATTTCGACTCTGTATAATCCACCATAAGGAAGTTGTGTCTCGCTAGCCCCATCTTTTCTTAGCTGGAACTTGAGTCTGTTTGAAGTTATGAACTGGTCAAATCCTCTTATAGTGCCTACAGTATTAAAGTACGAATCTGCGTTTGCGAGTTCCTGAGAGTAATATTCATCAAACGAAGTCAAGAAATCTTGCG
>ERZ1292640.2782-Hain-H43-02um-R1-2782-length-13902-cov-6_pt1 | contig 13902 bp, 8 predicted proteins | sample MGYA00564404_ERZ1292640 | MGnify/ENA primary metagenome ERZ1292640 (study PRJEB36523, sample SAMEA6512636) | groundwater metagenome | collected 2019-01-08 | study: AquaDiva: Metagenomics assemblies of 32 groundwater samples
AACGGGTCACGAATTTGAAACCATTGGACATGTCCTGGAAGCAAACTTCGCGGTAGTTGGGGTGAATGCCTTCTTTCATGATTCTTCCTCAAGGTGCGGGAGCCGGGTCAGCCTATCTGGCCTACTTTCCGCAGAAAACGTCGGATTATACAGTTAAATCAATGACTTGCGCGCCCGGATTGCCTGTCAACGCCAAGTTCGACCGAGTTGCCAAGGTGTCATACGCGGGCACCCGCGGAACCGGCTTCGCCGGGCCGCCGGGTGCGCCCCCTCCGCGCAGCAGGAGGGGGGTGGCGTAGCGGCACAACGTGTCGCGTAGCCTGGGGGAGGTTATCCCCCCCTTCTCATCATGTCGAAGAACTCGTTGTTGGTTTTCGTTGCACGCATCTGCTTGAGCACCATCTCCATGGCCTCGATTTCGTCCATGTTGTAGAGGAACTGGCGCAGGATGCGGGTCTTTTGCAGAATTTCCGGTTGCAGCAGCAACTCCTCGCGGCGGGTGCCGCTGCGGTTGAGCTGGATCGAGGGGAACACGCGCTTTTCGTACAGGCGGCGGTCCAGGTGGATTTCGGAGTTGCCGGTACCCTTGAACTCTTCGAAGATCACCTCGTCCATGCGGCTGCCGGTGTCGACCAGCGCGGTGGCGATGATGGTCAGGCTGCCACCTTCTTCCACGTTACGGGCTGCGCCCAGGAAACGCTTGGGGCGCTGCAGGGCGTTGGCGTCCACACCGCCGGTCAGCACCTTGCCGGAGGACGGCACCACGTTGTTGTAGGCGCGCGCCAGTCGGGTGATGGAGTCCAGCAGGATGACCACGTCCTTCTTCAGCTCGACCAGGCGCTTGGCGCGCTCGATCACCATCTCGGCTACGTGCACGTGGCGGGCGGCCGGCTCGTCGAAGGTGGAGGCAATCACCTCGCCCTTGACGGTACGCTGCATCTCGGTCACTTCCTCGGGGCGCTCGTCGATCAGGAGCACCATCAGATAGCTGTCGGGGTAGTTGGCGGAAATGGCGTGCGCAATGTGCTGCATCATCACGGTCTTGCCGCTCTTGGGCTGCGCCACGATCAGGGCGCGCTGGCCTTTGCCGATGGGGGCAATGATGTCGATCACGCGACCGGTGATGTTCTCTTCCCCCTTGATGTCCCGCTCCAGCTTCATCTGCTCCTTGGGGAACAACGGCGTCAGGTTCTCGAACATCACCTTGTGCTTGTTCGACTCGGGCGCGCCGCCGTTGACCTTTTCCAGCTTGTTCAGGGCGAAGTAGCGCTCGCCGTCCTTCGGGGTGCGCACTTCGCCTTCGATCATGTCGCCGGTGTGCAGGTTGAAGCGGCGCACCTGGCTCGGGCTGATGTAGATGTCGTCCGTGCTGGCGGTGTAGCTGGAGTCCGGGCTGCGCAGGAAGCCAAAGCCGTCGGGCAGGATTTCCAGCACGCCGTCGGCAAACACCTGTTCGCCGCCCTTGGCGCGCTTCTTGATGATGGCAAACATCAGCTCCTGCTTGCGCATGCGGCCGGTATTCTCAATTTCAAGCTCTTCAGCCTGTTTGAGGATTTCAGATACGTGCAGTACCTTGAGTTCGTTTAAGTGCATGGATTGAGCCCCAAAGGGGAGAGATATCAAAGAATCCGGGGGAGGTGGGGGCAGGGCAGACAGAGGGCCTTGCCAGCCTGGAACTCGAACCGGCTCCAGACAGGGAACCGGCGTTCAGGTTTGATTATGACAGGAAATAAGGCCAAAGGACCAAGGTCCCCCACGCTTATTGCTTCGCGTACGGCGCTGCCCCCCGAAGGGGTGCGTTTGGCCTTGGGCGGCCCGGCGGCAAAACCGGGCTGCTGGTGAGGGGCGGGATCAGGCCAGTTGCTGGTCAATGAAGGCCGTCAGCTGGGCCTTGCTCATGGCGCCGACCTTGGTGGCAGCGAGCTGGCCGCCCTTGAACAGCATCAGGGTGGGGATGCCGCGGATGCCGAACTTGGCCGGGATGTCGCGGTTCTCGTCCACGTTCATCTTGGCAATCTGCAGCTTGCCTTCGTAGGTGCCGGACACTTCGTCCAGGATGGGCGCGATCATCTTGCAGGGGCCGCACCATTCGGCCCAGTAATCGACCAGCACAGGCTGGGCCGATTGGAGCACGTCGGCTTCGAAGGTGGCGTCTGAAACATGTTTGATGAGGTCGCTGGCCATGTGGGCTCCTTTGACAGTTTGGCAATACGGCTAAAGTTGCGGCATTGTGACAGAAACCAAGTATCCCAGCTGCCGGTCCGTGCTATGGATGACATAGCTTTTCCCTCTCGATTTTCCTTGACGCACGATCCGGCCTTGCATCCGGTGCTGGGCTGCTGGCTGGCGCCTGATGCGGGCTGGCTGGCCCGCATCGCCGCGCAGATGGGGACACGCAGCGCCCACCCGGCGCGTACTGTGGTGCTGCTGCCCTATGCCCAACTCATGCCCTTGGCGGCACGCCTGTGGGCGCAGGCCCATCCGGACGGCTTTGCGCCGCGCTTCGAAACCACGCAGAACTGGAGCCGCAGCCTGGGCGGCTTCACGCCGGCCGCCACCGACATCAACTTCGATGCGGCGCTGGATGTGCTGACCGCGCGTGCCATGCTGGAGCGCACCGGCTTGGGCGCGCAGGCCGAGGCTGCTACGCCACTGCTGCTGGAGGCGGCGCAACAGCTCGGCGCACTGGCCGCGGCTGTGCCGCCCGCCGAACGCGCCGCCTGGGGCGCACGGGCACGTAGCGCGGCGGCAACCGGCATGGATGCCGCCGCGCTGGCGCTGGAAGCGGCCGTGGCTCAGCTGGCCGTGGCCTGGGCGGCCAACTCGTCCTACGCCAGCGATGTGCTGTTCGAGCCGCGCGTCATCAAGGCCACCGACTGCCTGATCGCGCTGCAGGGCTTCCAGCCCGACCCGCTGCCGGCGGCGCTGCAGGCGGTGTGGGGGGCGCGCATGGCGGTGTTGTCGCTCGATGGCGAACTGGCGCAGGCTGATGTCATCCCGGCATTTCACAAGACACGCGATGCGCAGGATGAGGCGCAACGCGCCGCTGCCTGCGTGTTGCAGCACGTCAACGCCGGTCGCACGCCGGTGGCCCTGGTGGCGCTCGACCGCGCCCTGACGCGCCGCGTGAGCGCCATGCTGGCTTCGCGCGGGCTGCAGATCCGCGACGAAACCGGCTGGAAACTCTCTACCAGCCGCGCCGGCGCCCATGTCATGGGTGCGCTACGCGCCTGCGGCTGGAGCGCGGCCAGCGACGCCGTGCTCGACTGGCTCAAGAACGCACCGGCGTTCGATGCGGCCGCCGTGCGCCAGCTCGAGGCACAGTTGCGCCGCCAGCCGCTGCGCGAGTGGCGTAGCGTGCCTGGGGCACTGGACGCCAGTGAGCAGCCGGCGCTGGCCGCCTTGCTGGCCGAGATCGAAACCCTGCGCGACAGCCTGCAGCGGCCACGCACCCTGCCGCAATGGCTGCTCGCCCTGCGCGAGTTGCTGCAGTGCAGCGGCCAGTGGGCCCTGCTGCAGGACGACGTGGCCGGTGACACGGTGCTGGTCACGTTGCGCCTGTCGGACGTCGGCAGCGCGCTGCCGGCCGATGCGCTGTGGGCCAAGCGCCGCCTGTCCTTGACGGACTTCACGCGCTGGGCCGACCAGGCGCTGGAGGCGGCCAGCTTCACGCCCGAGTACCCGCTGCAGGAGCAGGCCGTGATCCTGCCGCTGGCGCAGTTGCTGGGCCGGCCCTTCGGCGCCGTGGTGCTGCCAGGCTGTGACGAGGTGCGCCTGAATCCTTCGCCCGAGCCGCCGGGGTTGTGGACGGCGGCCCAGCGTGCGGCCCTGGGTATGCCCACGCGCGAAGCGCTGGAGGCTGCCTTGCGTGCGGCTTGGCAGCATGCGCTGTGCACGCCGCAGGTCGACCTGCTTTGGCGTGCCGGCGACGGCGGCGGCGAGCCCTTGCTGCCCAGCCCGCTGGTACAGGCGATTCATCTGCAGGTGGGCGATGGCCAGGCATCGGACCCGCGTGCGCAACGCGAGGTGATCCCGCAGCCGCTGGCGCGTCCGATGCCGACGGCGCCGCAGCTGGATGTGGCGCGACTCTCCGCCAGCGCCTACAGCGATCTGCGCCACTGCCCCTACCGCTTCTTTGCCCTGCGCCAGCTGGGGCTGAAGGAGGCCGAGGAACTGGAGGTCGAACTCGACAAGCGCGACTTCGGCCTCTGGCTGCATGCCGTGTTGCAGGCCTTCCATGAGCAGCTCAAGACGGCCGTGCAGGCCGATGCGGCAGCACGACGCGCGCTGATCGACGCTGCGGCCACGCAGGTGACCGCGTCCATGCGCTTGGCCGAAGAGGAATTCCTGCCCTTCCAGGCCGCCTGGCCGCGGCTGCGCGAAGGCTATATCGAGTGGCTGGCCGGGCATGAGGCCGAAGGGCTGCACTTCGAGGAGGGCGAGCGCTGGCAGGAGCAGCCGCTCGGTGCGATCACGCTGGTGGGCCGGCTCGACCGCATCGACCAGGCCGGCAGCGGCGAGGTGATGGTGATTGACTACAAGACCGAGTCGCCCACCGTGACCGCCAAGCGCATCAAGGAGCCGTTTGAAGACACGCAGCTGGCCTTCTATGCCGCGCTGCAGCCGCATGACACGCTGCGTGCCGCCTACGTCAATGTCAGCGAGAAGGAGGGCAGCAAGACCTTTGAGCAGAAAGACGTGGTGGCGGTGCGTGACGCGCTGATCGAGGGCATTGCACATGATCTGCAGCAGATCGCATCCGGGGCGCCTTTGCCGGCGTTGGGGGAGGGGGATGCGTGCGAATTCTGTGCGGCGCGCGGTTTGTGCCGCAGGGATTTCTGGGCCGATGACAGCCTGGGGCAGGAGGGGCCGTTGTGACCAATCCAGCCTACGAGCTCAACGGCCAGCCCGTTTCAAGAGAAGATTTCTACGCCATCGCCTGCGACCCGCGCCGCAGTGTTGCGGTCGAAGCCTGCGCCGGTGCCGGCAAGACCTGGATGCTGGTCTCGCGCATCCTGCGTGCGCTGCTCGAAGGCGCAGCGCCGCATGAAATTTTGGCCATCACCTTCACCAAGAAAGCGGCCGGCGAGATGCGCCAGCGCCTGACCGAATGGCTGGAGGAATTTGCCAAGGCCTCGCCGGAGCGGCTGGAGCAAGAACTTCTCATACGCGGAATCGGGCTGCAAGCCGCACGGGAATTGCGCGAGCCGCTACGAAATTTGTATCAAACCCTGCTGGCCCAGGGCCGGCCGGTGCAGATCCGCACCTTCCACAGCTGGTTTGCCGCCTTGCTGCGCACCGCGCCGCTGTCGGTGCTGGCGGCGCTCGGCCTGCCGACGGCCTACGAGTTACTGGAGGACGACGCGCAGGCCGTGGCCCAGGTGTGGCGGCCGTTCCATGCGCGCTTGTTGCGTGAACCCGAGGTGCGGCAGGACTACGAGGCGGTGGTCGCCACGCATGGCCGCTTCCAGACCGAGCGTGCGCTTGAAGCCGCCTTGCAGCGGCGCGTGGAATTTGCGCTGGCCGATGCGCAGGGCGCGGTACTGGCCTCGGTGCCGCATTTCAGCGAACACTATCCCGCGTTCCAGGGCGTGGACGAACCGCTGGCCGTGCTGCTGGCCGAAGGGCCGCTGCGCCAGCAGTTGCAGCAGGCGGCGCAGACGCTGGGCCGGGCCAGTCAACCCAGCTTCAGTGCCAAGGGCAGTGAGCTGGAACAGGCGCTCACGAACAACGATGCCGACAGCGTGCTGGCCGCGCTGCTGACCCAGAGCGGCACGGCGCGCAAGTTCGGCGACAAGGTGGCCGGTATCGAGCAGGTGCGCGCGGTGCAGGAACAGCTGCTGGCCGTGCTGGCGGCGCAGGCGCAGCACCAGGCCTGGGCTTACCAGCAGCGCATGACGCGCTTAACGCGCCTGCTGATCGATGAATTCGCGGCGCTCAAACGTGAGCGCGGCTGGGTCGACATGAACGACGTCGAGCGTGCCGCGTTGCACCAGTTGTCCGACCCGGTGCTGGGCGGCTGGGTGCAGGAGCGGCTCGATGCGCGCACGCGCCACCTGCTGATCGACGAGTTCCAGGACACCAACCCGCTGCAGTGGCAGGCGCTGCATGCCTGGCTCAGTGGTTATGCCGGCGCTGGCGGCGGCGCCGAGGCGCCGAGCCTGTTCATCGTCGGCGACCCCAAGCAGAGCATCTACCGTTTCCGCCGGGCCGAGCCGCAGGTTTTCATCGCAGCACAGGCGTTTGTGCGTGACCTCGGTGGCGACCTGCTGAGTTGCGACCACACGCGCCGCAATGCGCCGGCGGTGCTGGCGCTGGTCAACCAAGCCATGGGGCAGGCGCAGGCAGAGGGGCAGTACCCGGGCTTTCGCAGCCACACCACCGAATCGCAGGAGGCGGGCGGTGTCTTCAACTTGCCGCAGATCCTGCGGCCCGAGAAAGCGGAGGTCGAAGAAGCGTTTGGTGGCTGGCGCGACAGCCTGACCACGCCGCGCATCACGCCCGAGGAAACGCTGCGCACGCTGGAGTGTCGTCAGGCGGCGCACTGGTTGGTACAGCAGATTCAGCAAGGCCTGCACCCGAAAGACATCATGGTGCTGTCGCGCAAGCGCGACCGCCTGGCCGTGATGCAGGAGGAGTTGCGTGTGCTGGGCATTCCGGCGCAGCAGCCGGAGAAGCGTGATCTGGGCCAGGCACCCGAGGTGCAGGACATCGTGGCCCTGCTCGACGCCCTGGTGTCGCCGGCGCATGACCTGTCGCTGGCGCGGGCGCTGAAGTCGCCGCTGTTCAGCGTCAGCGACGACGAGCTGGTGCAACTGGCGTTGCTGCAGCGCCAGCACAAGCTGCCGTGGTTCGATTTGCTACAAAAAGAGGAGCTTCTCCCGCAATCTCTGAAAGGTCTAGGGCCGGTTCTGACCCGATGGCAAGGCTGGATCGACACGCTGCCGCCGCACGATGCGCTGGACGCCATCTTCGACAACGGCGATGTGCTGGCGCGTTTTGTCGCCGCCGCGCCGGCCACGCAGCGCGAGGCCGTCGTGTCGAATCTGCAGGCACTGCTGGCCGCCGCGTTGCAGGTGGACGGTGCCCGCTACGCCACGCCCTATGCCCTGGTGCGCGCCCTCAAGGCCGGTGGTGTGCCGGCGCCCACGCTGGCCGACGCCGATGCGGTGCGCCTGTTGACCGTGCACGGCGCCAAGGGGCTGGAAGCGTCGCTGGTGCTGCTGCTCGACACCGACGCCCCGCCACCGAAGGCGCAGACCATGAGCGTGCTGCTCGACTGGCCGGGCGAGGCCGAAGCACCGCAAAGTTTTGTCTTCCTCGCCAGCGAGAGCCATGTGCCGCCGAGTGTGCAGTCCGCATTGGCGACCGAGCAGCAGGCGCGCCAGCGCGAAGAACTCAATGCCCTGTACGTGGCCATGACGCGGGCACAGCAGCGGCTGGTGCTGTCCTCGGTGCAGCCGCACCAGGCCAATGGTGCGAGCTGGTGGCAGCGGCTGCAGCCGGGCTGCGCGGCGATCGTGTTGCCAGCGGCACCTGCGTCGGCAGCCGTCGTGCCGGCGCAGGTCGCCCCGATCTTGTTGCCGATTCTGCCGCCAGTCCTCGTCAAATCTGCGCCGACAGCTATCAAAACAGGAGCACCTCAGGCCGTTGCAGAAAAACCCACACCCGAGTCGCTGATCGGCCAGGCGATGCACCGCCTGCTGGAGTGGGCCGCGCTGGACGCCCAAGGCTGGACGCCCGCTCAGGTCCAGCGCGCGGCCGACGAGTTCGGCCTCGACGCCGCGCAGGCGCAGCAGGCCGCCGCCATGGCGCAACGCATCCTGCTGGGAGCCGGGGCCTGGGCCTGGCGTGCCGACGCGCTGGACTGGCATGGCAACGAGGTGCCGGTGACGGTGCAGGGCAGCGTGCGCCGCATCGACCGGCTGGTGCGCTGCAAGACGGGAACGAATGTGGGCGAGTGGTGGGTGTTGGACTACAAATCGGCCGCGCAGCCACAAGGCAGTCATGAACTGTTGGCACAGTTGCGCAGCTACCGTGCGGCGGTGCAGGCGGCATCGCCCGGAGAGCCGGTGCGTGCGGCATTCCTGAGCGCGGCAGGCACACTGGAAGAAATTCAAGGAAACGAATGAAAAGAGCGATCGTGGTGGGGGGTGGCCCGGCCGGCCTGATGGCGGCCGAGGTGCTGAGTCAGGCCGGCGTAGCGGTGGACCTGTATGACGCCATGCCCTCGGTGGGGCGCAAGTTCTTGCTGGCCGGCAAGGGCGGACTCAACCTGACGCACTCGGAGTCGGCCGACCGTTTTGCCGAGCGCTTTGGCGGGCGGCGCGCACAGATCGAGGCCTTGCTGCGCGGCTTCGGCGCACAACAGGTGCGCGAGTGGGCGCATGGCCTGGGCGTCGAGACCTTTGTCGGCACCTCGGGCCGCGTCTTTCCTGCCGACATGAAGGCCGCACCGCTGCTGCGCGCTTGGCTCAACCGCCTGCGCCACCCGGCACAGGGGGCCGGTGTGCAGTTCCACATGCGGCACCGCTGGCTCGGCTGGGCCGAGGACGGTCGCACCCTGCGTTTCGAGACGCCGCAAGGCGAGGTGACGGCCCAGGCCGATGCCGTGGTGCTGGCCCTGGGCGGCGGCAGCTGGGCGCGGCTGGGTTCCAACGGCGCCTGGGTGCCGCTGCTGGCCGCGCGCGGCGTGGCGGTGGCGCCGCTGCTGCCGGCCAATTGCGGCTTCGACGTGGCAGTGCAACGCCGGCTGCCGGCCGAGGGGCAGGCCGTGCCGGTGCAAGTGGTCCCGGCACCCACGGTGGGCTGGAGCGAGCACTTTGCGAGCCGCTTCGCTGGCCAGCCCTTCAAGACGGTGGCCATCTCATTCACCCATGCCCAAGGGCAGACGTTCCAGCGCAAGGGCGAGTTCGTCGCCACCGCCAGCGGCGTGGAAGGCAGCCTGATCTATGCCGCCTCCAACTTGTTGCGCGACGAGATCATCCGCAGCGGCCACGCCACGCTCCACCTGGACCTGCTGCCCGACTTCACGCCGGAGCGCGTGCGGGCCGAGGTGGCACACCCGCGCGGCGCCAAGTCCCTCTCCAGCCACCTCAAGAGCCGCTTGAACTTGGACGGCATCAAGATGGCCCTGCTGCATGAGCTGCTGAGCAAGGACGACATGCACGACGCAACCAAGCTGGCCGCCGCCATCAAGGCCTTGCCGCTGCAGTTGGTGGCGGCACGGCCGCTCGACGAGGCCATCAGCAGCGCCGGCGGTGTGCTGTTCGAAGTGCTGAACAAGGACCTGATGTGCGAGACGCTGCCCGGCGTGTTCTGCGCCGGCGAGATGCTGGATTGGGAAGCGCCGACCGGCGGCTACCTGCTGACGGCCTGCATGGCCAGCGGCCGCCAGGCTGGCGCGGGCGTGCTGCGTTATCTGACCGCGTGAACCGGTGAATCAGCCAGCCTTGCCCACGGAGTGTGTCGCCCCACAGCTTTCGGCCCTCAGAGCCTGATCTGGTAGTCGGAATGCCCGTTGGACGCTTTCGGCGGCAGGGCCACGGCGCCAAAGCGCTGGTAGATGCTGATGGCCCCGGTGTTTCTCGGTGACACGTCTTCCAAGGTGAAAGTGGCACACCGGCGCGCCCGGGCGGCGCCGATCAGCGTGCCGATGACCGTGGTGCCGAAACCTTTCTGGCGGAAGGCGGGCACCGTGACGATGTTGCTGAGCCGGAAGTCGGTGCCTTGGATGAATCCCAGTCCCTCGAGTACTTCCAGCTTGGCGACCGACAACTTCACCGTGTAGGTAGGGTCCTCGCCGTCCCAGAAGTGCAGGTGGATTTCAATCTTGTTCAGGTCCAAGGTCTTGCCAAACGGCCACATGTTGAACCTCCCGTGGTTTTCTTGCTATGCCTCATGTCGATGAGGGCGACGATGCCAGTATTCGCTCGACTTCTGCGAGAAATTTTTTGTACTGGATCGGTTTGGCGATGTAGCCGTCGCAGCCGGCAGCAATCATCCGGTCTTCATCGCCCTTCATGGCAAAAGCCGTGAGTGCGACGATCTTGATGTGGCATGTCGCTGCCTCCTCTTTCAGCAGGCGTGTCGCCGTGAGACCGTCCATGCCGGGCAGCTGAATGTCCATCAGAATCAGATCGGGCAGGTGTTCCCGGGCCAGCGCGATGCCGTCATTGGCGTTGTCCGCCTGGAGTACCCGGTAGCCCGCATTGTCGAGCAACATGTTGAGAAGTTTCATGTTGGCGGGAGTGTCTTCCACCACCAGTATCTGTGTCGTCATGGCAGTGCACCCCTGGGTTTTTTCAGGACACGCTGGACCTCGTTAATAAAGTGAGCGTGGTTGAAGCTGGCTTTCTCCAGGATCGCCGCGACAAAGCCGTTCAGGGTGACATGGTCCTCCCGCGTGAGGGCCTTGGCGGTCACTACGACGATGGGGATCTCGGCTGTTTCTGGACTGTTCTTGAGCGCCTCAACGACATCGAAACCATTCACTTCGGGCATCAACAGGTCCAGCACAAGCAGATCGGGCCGTTCGCGCTTCGCCGTGGCGATGGCCTCCTCGCCACCATAGGCGCGCAACACCGTATAGCCCGGCTCGGCAAGATAGGCTGACAGCAGATCCACCGCCTTCGCATCGTCATCGACGACCAGTACCTTGAGGACGTGGCTTGCTTTTGCCAGCCCGAGGTTCTGGAGGGACTTGATCAGTTCGTCACGTGCTACCGGCTTTTGCAGCACAGCACTGGCACCGAGGAAGAACCCTTTGCGCGCATCGGCGACGATCGAGACGATGACGACGGGAGTGTGGGCAGCAGATGAGGCTGGCTGCTTGAGTCGCGCCAGCAGGTCCCAGCCATCCATGTCGGGCAGCATGATATCGAGGAGGATGACCGCTGGTTTCCGCTTCGCCAGTAATTCGAGCCCCTCTTTCGCGCTGCCAGCGTGCAGGATCTCGAACCCCTCCGGCTCCAATTGAAGACGAATCAGCTCGGCGGCGCGTTCGTTGTCTTCGATGAGCAGCGCAAGTTGCCGGCTGGTGTCGGGCACGGCGTGTACCGGCGTCATTTCATCCGTATCCCCGGTCGCTGCGTCTGGTTTGCGCCAGGGTAGCCAGACGGTAAACGTGGAACCACGCTCCGGTGTGCTGGCCAGTGCCACGGTGCCTCCGTGCAGGTAGGCCAGCTTGAGGACCAGTGCCAGTCCAAGCCCTGTGCCTTCCGATACGCGTGACAGCGAGGAATCGATCTGAGAAAAGGCCTGAAAAAGGTGCGGCACATCCGCGGCGGAGATGCCGAGGCCTGTATCTATCACTGCGATTTCCAGGAAATCGGTGAAAGCGCTGGGTGGCAGTGGCATTCGCAGACTGGTCGGCTGCTGCGTTGCCCAGGTTTCGATGACGGCGCGCTTTACCTTGCGGGCCTGCAAGGTTACCTGTCCGTGATCGGCGGTGAATTTCACGCCGTTGGACAGCAGGTTGAAGACAATCTGCTTGGTCTTGCGCGTGTCCAGCAGCGCCATGCCAAGTGGCTCGGCCACGTCGAGTTGCAGCGAGATGGCGTGGGCTGTGGCCTTTTCCTTGACGATGGAGAGGCTGTTTCTCAGCATGGCATCCACGTCCTGTATGTCGAGGTCAAGGGTCATCCTGCCAGCCTCGATCTTGGACAGGTCGAGAATGTCGTTGATCAGGGACAGCAGATGCTGACCACTGGCAAATATGTCGCTGACAAACTCATGCTGTTTTGGCGTGATCTCGCCGACCAGCCCATCCTTGAGCACTTCGGAGAAGCCGATGATCGCGTTGAGCGGTGTGCGCAGCTCATGCGACATGTTGGCGAGAAAATCCGATTTCAGCTGACTCACCTCCTGCAACTGTTGATTCTTCTCGGCCAGCAGGTTGTTGACGGATTCGAGTTGAGCGGTGAGTCGCTGCAGGTCTTTGGTCTTGCTGCGTTCTCTCTCGTGAGAGTCGGCGAGCCGGGCGTAGAGCTTGCCGTTTTCCAGCAGCAGCACCATGAGTACGAAGCTGGCCGCAAGCAGACCGTAGATGCGCCCCGCATACCAACCAAGATCGTAGCGCCCATGGTTGAGGACGGCGGCCAAGGCGCTGTCGAATAGCCAGACACACATGACCACCATCAGCCACAGATCAAGCACTGAATGCGAACGCCGTCGCCACAGGACAGCCAGGGCAATGAGGCTGAACGCCCATATGATCACAGCGACGACGATCTTCGACGAGGCATCCAGGTCACCCGCCATGATCACCGGCAGGGCATCTTCCGTCGAGGCAAGAAGCGTTAATCCGCTTGCCACGGCAATGGTCGCAATCACATAGGGCACCACGTCCCCAAACAGTCGGTCACGTGGGTGGACTGGCGAATCCTTGTCATCCTGCAGTAGCGTATAGCCGATGACGAACAGAGGAAAGCCGCCATGCCAGAGGAAGTAAATCCACGCGGTGGTCTGTGTCCCGGCACCGAGAAGACCGGCCGGCGCGAATAAGCCAGGAAAACTGAGCGCATGGAAAACTGCCATCGTGGCACTGAACAGGTAGCCGCTAGCCAGTACAGCCAGTGCCCTCGACCGCAGGATGCCAAACTGCCCAAATAGCAAGCCAGCCGTGATCACTTCGATGATGACAAGGGCGGATTGATAGACCGGCAGAAACGCCGGGATCTGGGGAAGCGGGAGTTTGGCAAACGGCGCTGCGCAGAGGAATACCGCCACGGACGCCATGAAGACGACCAGCGCGATGCGTCGATCGCTACGCTCGGGGGCGTAAGTGGACAGGAAGGGAGAACTTTTATCCATCAGTTGACTTGTGAATGCTCAGGAAACTGGCCGCAGAACCAGCGCCGCGCAGGGGTGGCCGGGTTAGGCATCCCCGTGCTGCTCATAAATGGCGGCAAACCGGTCCGCCTTTTGCAAAAAACAGGCGAGCACATCGGGGTCGAAGTGCCCAGGCCGCACCCGTCCGTCACCTTGGCTGATGATGTGCATGGCGCGCACATGGTCATATGCCGGTTTGTAAGGTCGCTGGCTGCGCAGCGCGTCGTACACATCGCAAATCTGCATGATGCGTGCTGGCAGTGGGATGGCCTCGCCCTTGCGACCATTGGGGTAGCCGCTGCCATCCCAGCGCTCATGGTGATTGAGGGCGATGTCGCACCCCATCTGGGCATAGGGCGAGATGCTGTCGGACAGGATGCTGGCACCTAGTTCGCTGTGCGTGCGCATGATGTTCCATTCCGACTCGTTGAGTGGCCCCTGCTTGAACAGAATGTGGTCCGGAATGCCGATCTTGCCGATATCGTGCATCGGACTGGCCAGGAAGATAACCTCCTGGAATTCGGCCGTCATTCCCAGGGCGCCTGCCAGTTCATGGCAGTAATGGCTGATGCGTCGAACATGATGACCGGTTTCCTCGTCCTTGTGTTCTGCGGCGCGTACCAGTGTGAGGATGGTTTCGCCATGAGCATCTTTCAGTTGGACAGTACGCTGCTGAACCTGCTCTGCCAGAAGGCTGTTGTGGTTGGCCAGGAAGTCGCCATATTCTTTGAGCCGCAACAGGTTGCGCACACGCACCTTGAGGTCGGCGCGGTCGATCGGTTTGGTCAGGAACTCTTCGGCGCCCGCCTCCAGTGCGCGCAGTTTTGATTGACGATCATCGAGCGAGGTGATCACGATGACCGGCACTGGTTGGATACGTGGGTCGGCCTTGAGCAGTGCCGTGGTATCAAAGCCATCCACATCCGGCATCATGATGTCGAGCAGGATGAGATCGGGAGGATTGGCCGACGCCTGGACCAGCGCATCGCGCCCGTTGCTGGCTGACATGGTGCTGTAGCCATCTGCCTGCAGCAGGGTCTCCAGCAGCTTGACGTTGCGCTCCTCGTCATC
>ERZ1292640.2784-Hain-H43-02um-R1-2784-length-13900-cov-6_pt1 | contig 13900 bp, 9 predicted proteins | sample MGYA00564404_ERZ1292640 | MGnify/ENA primary metagenome ERZ1292640 (study PRJEB36523, sample SAMEA6512636) | groundwater metagenome | collected 2019-01-08 | study: AquaDiva: Metagenomics assemblies of 32 groundwater samples
CCCGTGGACAGCCCCCCGCGCGCGGCGGTATGGTCCGGGCTCTCCCGCTCACACTGGGACGCCGCGTGCGTGCGGCGGGCCCGCCCGGAGGCACGATGGCCGCGCAGGAACCCGGGAACACCCCCTTCGCCCTCAGCCCGGGCGCCGAGCTCCTCGTCGAGACCGCCGCCGCGAAGCAGGCGGACGGCTCCGTGCTGGGCATCCGCCACTGGCTGCTCGCGCTGCTCGAGCGCCACGCCCCGATGGTCGCCTCCATGGTCCAGGGCCTGGACGTGGCGGGCGTCGTCGCGGAGCTGCGCGATCGCGTCGCGCAAAACGAGCCGGGCGAGGCGCTGGACCAGGAGAGCGCAGTGCGGCTGGCCAGCGAGCAGGCCCGCGCGCGCGGCATGCAGCGGGTCTACGAGACCGACCTCGCGCGCGTGATCCTGGCGAGCTCGGGCTACGCCGTCGGCGGTGCCGCGGCGCCGGCCCCCTCCGCCGCCGCGGCCGCCACGGCGACCGCGCCGGGCACGGCCACGCGCCCCTCCGCGCAGCCGCAGCCTGTCGCGCGCAAGCTGCGCCCCACGCCGACGCTCGACGAGTTCGGGCGCGACCTCACGAAGCTGGCGCGCGCCGGCAGGCTCACGCCCGTGGTGGGCCGCGACAGCGAGATCGAGATGGTGATCGAGACGCTGTGCCGGCGCATCGCGCGCAACCCGGCGCTGGTGGGCCCGGCGGGCGTGGGCAAGACGGCGATCGTCGAGGGGCTCGCGCTGCTCATCGTGCAGGACAAGGTGCCGCCGCCGCTCAGGGGTCTGCGGATCGTCGAGCTTCAGCCCTCGACGCTGGTGGCCGGCTCGCGCATGGTGGGCGACCTCGAGGCGCGCATGAAGGCGGTGGTGAGCGAGGCGTCGCAGGAGGGCATCGCGCTCTTCATTGATGAGGTGCACTCGCTGATGGGCGCGGGCGGCATCCCGGGGCTCTCGGACGTGGCGAGCCTGCTGAAGCCCGCGCTCGCGCGCGGGGAGCTGGCGTGCATCGCCGCGACCACGGACGACGAGTACCGGCGCTTCATCGAGCACGACCGCGCGCTCGAGCGCCGGTTCCAGCCGATCCGCATCTCCGAGCCTCCGCACGAGCTGACGCTGGCCATCCTCGCGCAACTGGCGGCCGAGTCGCAGACCTCCCGCAACGTCGCCGTGCCCGAGGAGGTGCGGCGCTGGATCGTGGACTTCGCCGAGCGCTTCCTGCGCAACCGCTGCTTCCCGGCCAAGGCGGTGGACCTGCTCGAGCAGTGCGTGGCGCATGCCATCGTCCAGGAGCGTGCCGAGGTCCACCTGGCGGACGCCGAGGCGATCGGCCAGCGGCTGATCGGGATGCCCACCGGGATCGGCCCGCGCATCGAGCTGCTCGAGCGGCGCCTGCTCGAGGAGGGCGCGCTGCCGGCCGGGGACGCGAAGGCGCTGGCGGAGCGTCTGAACGTCACGATGCGTGGTCTCGACATCCGCGCCGAGCGCCCCAACGCCGTGGTGCTGCTGCTGGGCCCGGCCGCGGCGCTTGGCCCTGCGCTGTCCGAGACGGTGGCCGGCGCGCTGTTCGGCTCCCCCGATCGCGTGGTGGCGATCGACTTCGGGCGCCTCGTCCATCCGGCCGACGTCACCATCCTGGTGGGCGCGCCGCCCGGGTACGTGGGCTACAGCGAGAGCCTGCCGCTCCACCGGGTGGCGGACATGCCGTGGTGCGTGCTGCGCTGCGACGACGTTCACGCGGCGCACCCGCAGGTGCTCGAGGTGCTGGCGCAGGCGCTGGAGAGCGGATCGCTCACCGACTCGCGGGGAAAGAGGATCTTCCTCAGCGACACGGTGGTGGTGCTGACCGCTCCGGTCGCGGAGGCGAAGCAGGCGCCGCTGGGATTCCGCGCGGGCGACGAGGCTCCGGCCGGGCGGGACGCCGGGCTGCACCGCGAGGCGGAGATCGCGCGCGGGGCGCGGCTCGCCGGCCAGTGCGACCTCGTGTTCCACGCCACGGACGAGGCCGCGGCGCGCACGAGCGGCGCGCTCCGGCACGGCGTGCTCGAGGTGCTCTCCGAGCGCTGCGAGAAGCAGGGCGTCCAGGTGCGCTGGGACGCGAGTCTCGTCCAGTGGCTCCAGTCGTTCCGGGGCCAGTTCCCGAACGCCATGGATTGGGAGCGCAAGGTGGACCAGCTGGTGGGAGGCCCGCTGGTCCAGTTCATGGCGAGCGCCGCCGGCGCGCCGGCGCGTCGCCTGGTGGTCACCTATCACGACGGGGCCGTCCACATCGAATCGTCTGTCGGCGAGCCGGGAGGATCGTAGCCATGGAATTCAAGACCGAGGCCCAGAAGGCGTGCCACGCGAAGGTCGCCTCGATGATGAAGGACCTGTTCGGCGAGTTCGTCATGGTGCGCGACGACGCGCCGTTCTTCGGGATCGCGATCGGCTCCGCGCTGGCGCAGACCGCGGTGTGGCCGTGGGGCGACGACGACGCCAGCATCTCGACGCGGGCCTACGTGGTGACCGGCGCCGAGCAGACGACCGAGCTGTTCAAGTTCCTGCTCGAGAAGAACGGCGAGATGCGGTTCGGGGCGTTCGGCGTGGATTCGGACGGCGACGTCTTCTTCCAGCACTGCGTCGTGGGCTCGACCTGCGACAAGAAGGAGCTGAAGACCTCGGTCATGGCGGTGGTGTCCACGGCCGACAGCCTGGACGACGAGATCCTGGCGCGCTGGGGCGGGCAGCGCGCGCTCGACAAGATCCAGGGGGCGGGGAAGGGGTAGGCGCCCCGGACGCCGCGCCCCGAACGCGAAGAGCCCCGGCCGCGTCCCGCCGGGGCTCTTCGTTCGCTGCGAGCGACTACTTCTGCACCTTGTACTTCGGCCGCGCCGGCCGCTGCGGCGGATTCTTCTCGAGCTGCTCGAGGCAGTACTGGATGGCGCGCTCGAGCTGCGGGTCGCGGCCGGCCACCAGATCGCTCGGAGCGTTCTCCACCTCGATGTCGGGATCCACGCCGTGGTTCTCGATGGTCCAGTCGCCGTGCGTGTCCCACATGCCGAAGTCCGGCATGGTGACGCGGCCGCCGTCCACCAGCGGCAGGTCCTGGCTGATGCCGACCAGCCCGCCCCAGGTGCGCTTGCCGATCAGGGGCCCGAGACCGGCGAGGCGGAAGTAGTAGGGGAACGCGTCGCCGCCCGAGCCGGCGTACTGGTTGATGAGGATGCACTTCGGTCCATCAAGGGCGAAGGTGGGCGTGCGGAAGTCGGCGCCGTCGCGTGACGACCAGTACGCAACGGTGGTGCGGCGCAGGCGGTCGATGAAGAAGTCGGGGATGAACCCGCCGCCATTGAAGCGTTCGTCCACGATCAGGCCCTGCCGGTCCACCTGCGGGTAGTACTGCCTGGTGAACTCCTGGATGCCGGCGGTGGCGGTGTTCGGCACGTGGATGTAGGCGATGCGCCCGTTCGTGGCCTTCGCGACCTTCCCGCGGTTCGCGTCCACCCACGCGGTGTAGCGCAGCGACGCCTCGCTCGACACCGGCTTCACGGTGAAGGTGCGCGGCTTCGGGTCGTCGGGCGTGCGGCCCACCGTGATGCGCGTGATCTTGCCGGCGGTCCCGGTGAAGGCCGCGTACAGGTTCACGGGCGAGCGCACCGGCCGGTCGTTCACGGCGAGCAGCAGGTCGCCCTCGCGCACGTCCACGCCCGGCGCGCCGAGCGGCGCCTCGACGTCCGAGTTCCAGTCGCGCGCGCGGTAGAGGGTGGCGAAGCGGTAGCGGCCGCTCGCCGCGTCGAGCGCGTAGTCGGCGCCGAGCAGGCCCACGTCCACCTTCGGCACCTTCGGCGTGTCGCCGCCGCCCACGTAGGTGTGCGAGGTCGCCAGCTCGCCGATCAGCTCGCCGAGGATGTAGTTGAGGTCGGCGCGGTGCGCGACGTGTGGCACGAGCTGGCGGTAGCGCTCGCCCATCGCCTTCCAGTCCAGCCCGCCCATCGCCGGGTCGTAGTAGAAGTCGCGCTCCAGCCGCCACGCCTCGTCGAACATCTGCATCCACTCCTGGCGCGGATCCACCAGCGCCAGCAGCGTGCCGGTCGCCAGCTTGCCGTCGTCGGCCTTCTTGTCCTCGGCGGCCTCGACGATCCCGTAGGTGTCGTCGTCCTTGTAGAGGACCTTCCCGCCGTCCTTCGACGCGGCGTAGGCCGCGTCCACCCCCGAGAACACAGTCTTGTCCTTGCGCTTCTCGAGGTCGAAGACGTGGATCGAGGCCTCACCGGCGCCGCCGTCCTCCTCGGGGTCCACATCGTCCACCGAGGCGTAGAGCAGCTTGTCCTTGAACGCGCGCAGGTTGCGGTAGCGGCCGGCCGGAACCGGGAGCTCGGCGACGCGGCGGCCGATGCCCTCCAGGTCCACGCGCAGCGCGGGCGGCTCGTCCTTCGCGGCCTTCGCCCCCTTCGCCCCCTTCGCGCCCTTGCCCGCGTCGCCCTTGCCCGCCTTCTCGTCGTCGCCCTTCGCCTCGCCGGCCTCCTCGTCGCTCTCGGGCGCCACCGGCGACGCGACCGTGTCACGCAACGAGGCCGCGTAGATCTTGTCGGTCTCGGCGAACGGGAAGGCGTACTCGAACGCGAACGCGGGCAGGCTCACGGTGCGCCGGGAGATGAAATAGAGCCAGCGCCCCTCCGGGTCGAACGCTGGGCCGAAGTCGTCGGTCATGCCGTCCGAGACCGGCGCGATCTTCCCGCGGTCGAGCGAGTAGAGCAGCACGCGGCTGAAGTTGTTCGCCGCGGCACTGGCGTAGGCGATCCAGCGCGAGTCGCCCGACCAGTCGAACTCGTGGATCTCGCCGTGCTCGCTCTTGTCCACCTTCGTGAGCCTGCCGGTGGCGACGTCGCACCACCACAGCGTGCGGGTCTTGTCGGCGAACGCGAGCTTCTTCGAGTCCGGCGACCAGCGCACGTCGAAGCGAAACGTGTCGCAGCCCTTCGTCACCTGGCGCTCCGGCGTGCGGCCGTCGCTGCCGACGACGTGGACCTCGTACTCGCCGCTCCGGTCCGAGAGGTACGCGATCCACTTGCCGTCGGGCGACCAGGCCGGATCGCGCTCGCGCGCCCCCGGGCTCTGCGTGAGGTTGCGCGCGTCGCCCTTCTCGGCCGGCACGGTGAACAGCTCGCCGCGCGCGCAGAACACCGCGCGCTTGGCCGACGGCGAGAGGTCGAACTCCGTGATCCAGCCCGAGACGCTGCGGTACTCGGCGCGCGCCGCCGGCTTGTCGTCGGGCACCAGCACCTGGATCTTCGCGGTCTTCTCGTCGGGCAGGCTCATCACGTGGAGGTGGCCGCCGTTCTCGAACACGACGGCGTCCGAGCCGATGCTCGGCCACTTCACGTCGTAGGTGTCGAAGCGCGTGACCTGGCGGTGGGTCTTCCGGTCCAGGTCGTACGCCCACAGGTTCGCGGTGCGCCCGCCGCGGTCGGAGCAGTAGTAGAGGGTGCGGCCGTGCCACATCGGCCACTCGTTCGGGCCGTCCCAGTCCGTGATCTTCTCCGACGCGTTCTTCTCGAAGTCGTAGATCCAGATCTGCGGCGCGTTGCCGCCGCGGTAGCGCTTCCAGGTGCGGTTGTCGTAGCTCGGCGACACGAACGCCAGCTGCTTCCCGTCGGGCGAGAAGCTCGCGTAGCCTCCGGTCGGCAGCGGCAGCAGCTCCTCGAAGCCGCCCTGCGCGGGGACCCTGAAGAAGCGGTCGAAGCGTTGCATCGCCGAGGCGCGCCGCGAGCGCAGCAGGATGGACCTGCCATCCGGGTCCCACTCGGCGACCTGGTCGTCGGCCGGGTGCCAGGTGAGCCGCGTGGGCTCGCCGCCTGCGGCCGGGATGGTGAAGGCGTCCACGTTGCCGTCGTACTCGGCGGTGAAGGCGACGGTCTTCCCGTCGGGCGAGAACTTCGGGAAGCGCTCGACGCCCTCGTGCGAGGTCAGGCGCTCGGCCACGCCGCCGGCGCGCGCCACGGTCCACAGGTCGCCGGCGTAGACGAACACGATCTTGTCGCCCTGGATGTCGGGTTGGCGCAGCAGGCGGCACTCCTCCAGCGCGGCGGCCGGCGCGGCCGCGCGCGCGAGCGCGGCGAGCGCCAGTCCGGCCACGGCGGCCGTGAAGCGGGATCGCATCGGGAGATCCTCCTCGAAGGGGTGGGGTGGGGACGGAGAACGGCGCATCTTGCGAGCCTCGCCCGGGACGGGTCAAGGGCGCGGCGACGAGCGCGGCCCCGCGCGGCCTGAGCGGCGCGGGCAGTGCCACTGCGGGCTACGGCGCGCCGGCCCGCAGGGTTGCGGCGAGCCCGGGCCGGTCCGGGGGGGCGGCGGATTTTCCGCTTGCGCTCGTCCGCGCGGCGTTCCATCCTCGCGGCTGTCTTCGGTTGCCGGTGGATGTTCGAACGCGAGTTCAGTGCCGCCAGGGCCGACCTGGCGGCGTTTTTCGTCCACCACGACCGGGCCGGTCACAGGGACCGGGCGCGGCCGCCGCGATCGGGCGGCAGAACAGGGGTCCTCGGACCCGGATTCAAGGAGTCTCAAGTGGCACGTGGTACGGTGAAGTGGTTCAACGAGGCGAAGGGTTTCGGTTTCATCTCGCAGGAAGGCGGCGAGGACGTGTTCGTGCACTTCTCCGCGATCCAGGGCGAGGGTTTCAAGACGCTCGCCGAAGGTGACGCGGTGGAGTTCGACGTGAACCGTGGGCCGAAGGGCCTGCAGGCGGCCAACGTCCGCAAGGCTTAATCGCCCGGCGTACCACCTCACGCCACAGGGGCGGCGCAGTCCCGCGCAGGCGGGACCCGCGCCGCCCCCGGCGTTTCGGGGCCCGGCCTGGTCCCCGCCGCCCGTGCGGGCCCCCGGCTTCCCGCCTCAAGGGCGATGGCTTCCCTGCCGATGACAGAGGCGTTCTGTCCGGGTATCCACAGGCCCAGGGAGCGGGGACTTCCCCATGAACGTGAGCGCGGGATCGGAGCGCCGCGAGCAGGCGGTCGCGCGCAGCGCCGAGCAGGAAGCGACGATCCGTGCCGCCGGCACGTGGATCAACCACCTGGCACGCACGCTCAAGACCTGCCGGCTCTACGACGCGAACAACCCCACCGTCGTCCGCTTCCGCGACGAGCTGGCCCAGGCGCTCACCCGGCTGCTCGGCGAGCACGGCGGCGTCACCTTCAAGTTCAGCTCCGACGACGTGTTCTTCGAGGACGCGTCGCTCTACCCGGCCCGCTCGCGCGACGACAACCTGGCGCTCGCCTTCTACCGCGACGGCATCCACGCGCTGACCTTCTTGCCCGGGGTCGAGGCGCAGGAGGTCGAGGCCTTCCTCGACGCCATCCTCCAGGTCACGGGTCAGAACATCGGCGACAACGACTTGGTGACCCTGCTGTGGGAGACGCATCTCCCCCACATCGAGGTGGACTACGTGCCCGCCGAGGGCGACGTCGGCGCCGGGGCCCCGGTCGAGGGACAGGAGGGACAGGAGCCCGCGCCGTGGCCGTCGTTCGTGGCTGCCGAGGAGGAGGGCGGGGAGGCCCCGGCGGGGGCCGGCGCCGGCGGTCCGGCGGGCGGGCGCTCCGACGACTGGAGCACCGGGGACAGCACGGTCGAGGTCGAAGCCGGCTTCGAGGAGCTTGAATCGCTGGCGCCCGGCGAGACCCAGCGCTTCCTGCGCGAGTACCACGCCGAGCACCAGGTGGACCTCATCACCGCCACCATCGCGGTGGCGAGCGCGTTCGTGCACGCCGAGAGCGCTCCCGCGGACCGCGGGGAGCTGTCGCGCTTCCTGCCGCGCGTGCTGGGCCAGGCCATCACGCACGGCGCGTGGGCCGAGGCGCGCGAGACGCTCGCGCTGCTGCGGCGCTGCGAGGGCGAGTGGTCGGTCGAGGCCTTCACGCAGGAGCTGTTCCAGCCCATCTCGATCGCGGGCGCGGTGGAGCGCCTCGATCTGCAGGATCCCGCCGCGGTCGCCGAGTTCGTGGAGTTCGCGAAGGAGCTGGGCGATCCCGGGGTGGACTGGCTCAACCTCACGCTCGCCGAGAGCCAGCAGCGGAAGACCCGCCGCGTGCTCGCCGAGGCGATCGCGCACCTGTGCCGGGACAACCCGGAGCGGCTCGCGCCGTGGCTCTCGGACCCGCGCTGGTACGTGGTGCGCAACGTCGTGCACATCCTGGGCTGGATCGGTGGCAACCAGATCATCGGCCTGCTCCAGGTGGCGCTCCGCCACCCCGAGCCGCGCGTGCGGCAGGAGGTGGTCGCCGCGCTGGGCCAGGCCGATCTCGCCGTGGCGCGGCCGCTGCTCCTTAACATGCTCGAGGGCGCCGACACGCGCATGTTCTGCTCGGTGCTCCACCATCTCTCGATCGCGCGCGACGAGAAGACCTCGAACCTCATGCTCACCTTCCTGGTGGATCCGGAGTTCGAGCAGCGGCCGCTCGAGGAGCGACGTGCCGTCTACTCGACGCTCGCCGCCACCGGCGGCGACGAGGTCGTGCCGGCGCTCGAAGCGGAGCTCCACCGCGGCAACTGGCTCTCGCGCTTCCAGGAGGTGCACCGCCAGGCGGTGGCGCGCTGCCTGGCGCGCGTCGGCACGCCACTCGCCCGCGCCGTGCTGGAGCGCGGTGCGCGCTCGAAGCGCGCGCCCGTGCGCAAGGCGTGCGAGGACGCGCTCGCGGGGTTCGAGGGCCGTGCCTGACGCCGCGCTGCATCCGGGCGGCGCGCAGCCCGCGCCGGAGGGCGAGCGGCTCGCCACCATCGGGCCGGCGTTCCTGGTGCGTTTCTCCGCGCTGCTGCGCACCGCGCGCACGCACGACGTCTCGAACGAGGCCTTCCGGCGCCAGCTCCAGGACTTCATGACCCTGCTGCTGCGCGCGCTCGAGGACGAAGACGAGGTCGCGCTCGCGGTGGTCGCCGATTACTTCTACCTGAACGGCGTGCGGATCAAGGCGCACGCCTCGCTGCTCGCCGTCTACCACGCCCTGATGGGCGAGTTCGAGCGCCGCGAGCTGGGCGGCGTGCGCTTCCTCCACGGCGTCAACGCCGCCGAGACGGAGCGCTTCCTCCAGCTCTTCATGGCCGCCGAGGACCCGGCGATGGCGGAGCGGCTGCCCGAGGCCGCCGTCGAGGCCAGCGTCGAGCACATCGTGCCGGTGCGCGCGCTGGACCTCGACCGCGAGGACCTGGTGCGCACGCTCGACGCGGAGCACGAGCCGGCGAACGAGCGGGGACGCGCCAAGCGCGTGTTCTGGCGCGCGGTGCTCGGCACGAAGAAGGTCGTGCTGCGCGCCGCGCAGACCGGCCGCCCCGACCTGCGTCAGGCCAAGCGCCTGGTGCAGCCGGTGGTGGACAGCATCATGAAGAACGAGTACTCGATCGTGGGTCTCACCGCGCTCAAGGACCACGACGAATACACCTACGCCCACTGCGTGAACGTAAGCGTGCTCTCGGTGAGCATGGGCCAGTCGCTGGGGCTCAAGCGCCAGACGCTCGCCGACCTCGGCGTGGCCGCGCTGCTCCACGACATCGGGAAGGTCGCGGTGCCGGGCGAAGTGCTGCGCAAGCCCGGCAAGCTCGACGCGAACGAATGGGCGATGATCCGCCGGCACCCGCTCGAGGGCGTGAAGATGATGTTCCGCATGCCGGGGCTCACGGGGCTCACGCTCGATTCGATGCGCGTGTGCCTCGAGCACCACATGAACTTCGACCGCACCGGATACCCGGACGTGGCGCACGCGTGGGGGCAGGCGGCGATGTCGCGCATCGTGGCGGTGGCCGACGTGTTCGACGCGATGACCGCGCACCGCGCGTACCAGAAGCGTCCGCTGTCGCCGTTCGAAGCGCTCCAGAACCTGCTGGGGCCGGCGCGCGTGCAGTTCGACCCGGCGGTGCTGTGGGCGCTGGTCAAGACCGTGGGCCTCTACCCGGCGGGCTCGGTGCTCCACACCGGGTCGAACCACGTGGTGCTGGCGATCAGCCCGAACCCGGCCGACCCGCGGCGCCCGCACTGCCGCGTGCTGATGCGCCCCGACGGCACGCCGGTCCCGGAGTCGGCCGAAGAGATCTGGGACCCCATGCCCGGCACCGACAGCGTGACCCGCGTCCTCGCGCCCGAGGAGCTCTCCGTGGACACGCAGGAGCTGCTCGCGGCGTAGACGGCGCCGAGACACGAACGGGCGGCATCTCTCGATGCCGCCCGTCGTGTTCGGCGGATCCGCTGCGCAGCCCTGGACGCTCCCCGTCTCCAACCGCGCGTGGGCGGACCCGCACGTCACGTCATCTAGTCGTCGTCGTCCTCGTCGTCCCAGTCGCCGCGGCTCACCCAGCGGCCGTCGTCCCAGGTGCGCGTGTCCACGTGACGCCCGCTGTCCACCTCGATCACCTGCACCACGCGCGGGTGATGGTGGCGGCCGAAGTGCCCGTGGTAGAGGTCCAGAGACGCGAACCGCTCGTGGCAGTACGGGTCGTAGTAGGCGTAGTCGGGCTCGTAGACCGGTGACGCGTTCGAGATGGCGGCGCCCAGCACCAGCCCGCCCAGGAAGCCCGCGAACGCCGGGCCGGAGCAGGAGTAGCGCTCCATGTAGACCGGCCGGTACGCGTAGGTGTGCACCACGCGCGGGCGGTGGACGTAGGGGCCGTGGCCCTTGTACCTGACCCGGCCCCGATGGCCCGCGTCCGCCGCGGGCGCGGCCAGCACGAGCGCGAAGACGGCGAGCAGGAGAATCCGGACTCCCCGGTGCGTGAATGCGTCGAAGCGCATGGCGTCCTCCTGGCGTGGTTCGGATGCGTCGTCGTCCGTCCCAAGTGCACGGCGCATGCCACGCGGGCCGGCGCGAAAGGTCCGTTGCGGCGCAAGCCGTTGGGCCGCGCGCCGGCCGGCCGCGCACCGCCCGCGGCGCCAGGCTGTGGCGCCGCCGCCACACGCGGTGCGCGCTTCCTGCGTCACGGCCGGTCCCCCGCAGAGGCCGGATGGAGCCGGCGGAGGAGGATTCTCAACGGTTCCGTGACCCGCGGATCAGCGCGGGGTCCGTCCTTCCCGGTGCGACCCCTCGCGGGGGCGGTGGCGCGCGGCGTGACGGCGGCGGCGGAGCCGTTCGGCGGCGGCGAGGAACACGCCGAGCCCGACGATGAGGAAGAGCAGCGTGCCCTGGAACAGCACGAACATCGTCACCTTGAGCGCGGCGAAGCCCGGGTGCCAGAAACGCGTCATCCAGCCGGCGGCCTCGGAGAGCAGCGCCGAGAGGAACGCGATGACCACGAACGCCGCCTTCGCCCCGGTGCGCAGCGGGGCGAAGATCAGGAGGTGGGTCAGCAGCAGCAGCACCAGCGCGAACGTCGCCAGGTGCATGTGCGTGACCTCGAGCATGCTCTCGGCCGAGCGCGGCGGCATGAACTCGGCGTCGCTGCCGCGGTAGTAGCTCGCCACGCTCGCCGGGTCGAGGCTCATGTGGCGGAAGTAGAGCGCGAGGTTCGTCACCCAGAAGCCCGCGAGCAGGAGCAGCGCGAGGCCCAGGGTGAGCCGCATCAGGGGATGGTGCTGGAAACCGCCGGATTGGAGGACCTTCATGCGCCTGCCGGGAAGTCGGTGCGGGTGACGCCGGCGGGCCCTGCGGCGGGCCCGTGGGGAAGCGGCGGGCACTCTACCCGGAACGCGCGGATGTGCAAGCCGGCCGGGGCGCGGATGAGCGGGCGTCGGGGCGCGTGGAGGTGCGCGCGTCGGGTGCGCCGCTGCCGGGAGGTCCGGGGGAGGGCCGCGGCCACAAACGGAGCGGCCGGCGCCCATGGTGCACGCCGGCCGTCCGGTCCCAGAAGGGGGCAGGCTTCAGTTGATCATCGGAGGTCCCGGCTTCGAAGGCACCGTGGGCTGCTGCGCGGGCGGCTGGCGCATGGCGCCCGAGCTGGCCGCGCCCGGCTGCGCACCCGCGTCTCGCCCGGTCGCGCTCGCCGGGGTCGCCGGCGTCGCACCGCGACGCGCGAAGCGCTCGTATCCGATGAGGCCGAGGGTCAGCACCACGATCGCGACCATGACCACCGTCATCCAGTTCGGGCTCTTCATCACAGCTCCTTCCAGACCAGCGTCCGCGGGACCGGCGCGTCCGCGACGAAGATGGGGGTGGTCGGGTAGTAGGGTGGGACCAGCCCGCGGCGGTCGTAGCGGAAGTCGCGGGCGTAGCCGCTCACCTGCTGTCCCGACTGGTTGAACGTGCCGAACGGGCCGTAGTACTGGGTCACCATGCCGCCGCGCAGGTGGAAGGTGCCGCGCGGCGAGCCGCTGGCGTAGCCGTCCACCGTGAACGAGCCGGTGGAGCCGGTCGCCATAACGTAGGCGTCGAGGTACATGTCGTTGGGCGCGCTCGAGCCGACGCGCACGCTGCCCCCGCTCGAGTAGATGCCGAGCACGCTGTTGCCGTAGGTGTAGTCGTGCGTCACCACGTCGCCCTGCAGCACCACGTCGCCGGTGGCGGCGATGAGCAGCTGCGTGCCGTTGGAAAGTGCGGGCTGCGGCACCCCGCTCACGCGGTCGGGCCCGCGCAGGTCGGAGATGCTGCCGCTGTTCACGTACATGATCCCGTGCGGGACCCCCGTGTAGGTCGTGGTGGTCGAGCCCACCGTGACCAGCGTCAGGTTGTGGGCCATGTCCACGGTGACGGTCTTGGTCGTGCCGCCCTGGCGCATGACGTAGTACTGCTTGCCGGTGGTGTCGGCACGGGCGACGATCTGGTCGAGCGTGCCCTGGATGTAGAGACCGCCGATCACGCCGCCGCCCGAGTTGGGCAGGTAGATGTCGTTGGGTGGCGGGTTGTTGCCGTTGCCCGTGCCGAGGATCAGGTTGATCCGCGAGTTGCTCGGCGCGCCGCCCGTGACCGGCTCGCCCAGCGCGGCGTTCTGCTGGTTGAAGGAATTGGGCGGCAGGGTCACGGAGGCCGCGCCGCGGGTGAATCCGCCGTAGAAGTTCGGCACGTCGATGGTGCCGTTCTTGTTCGCGGCGAGCTCGAGCGGGTTGCCCTGGTTGAAGTACCAGGCCTGCGTGTTCACGCTCGTCACCAGGTCCTGGAAGCTGGGCTGGTAGGCGAAGCGGAATTCGCCATTCGAGTGCACGCGCCCGTCGAAGTTGGTGGACGAGGTGAACCAGATCGGCTGACCGCTCGGCGTCAGGTGGAGCTGCGTGAACATCAGGTAGTCGGCGAAGGTGCCGCGCGCCGCGCTCACCCGCAGGATGCCCGAGCTCATCACGCGCCGCGCGCCGAACTTGTCGGAAAGGTGTCCGCCATAGGCCCGGAAAAGGCTGGCCGACAGGCTGAACGAGGCGGCCGCCATGCCGGCTGTGCGCACATCGACGCCGTAGACGTCGATCAGGTAGTGCGGCAACCACAGCGCCAGCGCGACGAAGGCGCCGAAGACGAAGAAGTAGTAGAGCGAGAAGCGCCAGACCTGCAGGTTCTTCAGGGGCGCGAACTGCTGGGCGAAACTCGGCGGCTTTGCCCCGGTCCGGCGACGTTCAACGAGCGAGGGATCATCCTTGGCGAAAACAAAGAAGATCACCGCCATCAGTGCCAGGCCTGCGGCCCAGACATTCGCTACCCCTTGCCAGCCAAAGCCCACCATCACGAAGGGCGCGACGAACTTGGTCACCGCTGCCCCGATATTCCCCGCGCCAAAGATGCCAAGCGCGGTGCCCTGATGGCCCGCATCATACCAGCGGCTGACATAGGCGACGCCGATGATGAAAGATCCGCCCGCTAGGCCAACGCCCAATGCGGCCAACAGATACATCGGATAGCTGTCGGCAAAGGTCAGCGCCCAGGTCGCCAAGGCCGCGTTGTATTGTCTTAATATAGATAAAGAGATGTGGGTTGACGTTATCAGGGGTAGGGTTCCGAAGCAGTATCTTGACATCAATC
>ERZ1292640.598-Hain-H43-02um-R1-598-length-29492-cov-8_pt2 | contig 13896 bp, 18 predicted proteins | sample MGYA00564404_ERZ1292640 | MGnify/ENA primary metagenome ERZ1292640 (study PRJEB36523, sample SAMEA6512636) | groundwater metagenome | collected 2019-01-08 | study: AquaDiva: Metagenomics assemblies of 32 groundwater samples
TCCTCGTTCTTTCAACCTTGGTCCACCCCGTAGGTGAGCCAGATGGCTCACCTACGGGGTGGACCAAGGTTATTATTCTACAATTGCCAGCGTTTGACCGACTTTAACAGTATCCCCTTCCTGCGCCGCTTTCTTTTTCAAAACTCCGGAGAATTTGCACGGCACATTAAATGCCGCCTTGTCAGTAGCCATCTCTACTATTTCATCGCCTTCTTTAATACTGTCTCCTTCTTTAAAATGCCAGAAAGAAACCACTGCCTCATTGACACCTTCTGCAAGTTCCGGTAATTTCAATTCCGCCATATCCCCTCCGTATATGAACTTCTGACAAACGGGCCGCAATAATATTTTTTAAACCCCGCTTCTTTCGCCCATTCTGAAAATTTATCAAATTCCCGAGGCTCTAAAAACTCCTCTACGTCCAGGCAGTCTGGGCCGGGTTTTAAATACTGGCCTATTGTAATGATGCCGCAATCCGCTTTTCTCAGATCCTGCATCACATCGCGGATTTCTTCCCTGAACTCTCCAAGGCCTGCCATGATTCCGCTTTTTGTAATTATCCCAGGGTCTAACTCCTTAACGTATCTTAACGCATCTAAAGAACGGCCATAATCTGCCCCAGGCCTCACTTTGCTATAAAGCCTCGGCACAGTTTCTAGATTATGAGAAAAGATATCGGGTTTTGCAGCTACAACCCGCTTGATTGACCTTTTGTCTCCAAGAAAGTCAGGAACCAGCGCTTCTATCTTTAAATCTTTGCCTGAATTTCTTAAAATATCTATACAATCCGCGAAATGTTCAGCGCCTCCGTCGCTCAGGTCATCCCTGGTAACAGAAGTAACCACCACATTTTTGATATCCAGTTTTTCAACCGCCTCTTTTATTTTCAGGAGCTCCTCTTTATCAGGGGCCTTTAATAGGACCTTGCTTTTTTCTACGGCGCAAAACCTGCAAAGCCTGGTGCAGATTTTACCAAGTATTAAAAATGTGCACCTCTTGGCTGAAAAGCAATCGTGTATATTGGGACAGCGGCTCGTCTGGCATACAGTATTTAGCCCAAGCTGCGAAATAAGCGCCTTTGTCTTTGTAAAATCTTCATTACCTTTTACAGACTGCCTCAGCCAGCAAGGGAATCTCTTTGAACGACTCTCTGAGCTTAAGTTTTGCGTCTTCAATATCCACTCTTTCTTTCAATAAAACTTCCAGCGAGGTAATTTTAACTCCGTTAATGCCGCACGGCTTTATAAACGAAAAATATTTCAGGTCCGGATTAATATTGATTGCCATGCCATGATAGGTAACCCATTTTTTCACCCCTATACCTATCGAACCAATCTTTTCATCTTTAACCCAGATGCCTCTTAATCCAGGCCTTGCCTTAGCCTCAACACCATATTTACTTAAAAAATCTATTCCCACTTCTTCTAAAAATTTCAAAAAACCGTGTATGTCCCTGGCCTCATTTTCTAATTTAAAAATCGGATAAGCTGTTAACTGCCCTGGCCCGTGATACGTTACATCCCCGCCTCTGTCAATATTCAGGACCTCTATACCTTCGGTTTTGAATATATTGTTACGGGAACCAGTCCTGCCTATTGTTATAACGCTTTTATGCTCTGTGATTATCAGCGTATTGCCGCTTATCCCGTTAGCTACTTGCTCCGAAATCTCGCGCTGAAATCTGTAAACCTCTTTATAATCGCTTAATCCTAAATCTATGTATCTCATATAACCCATGGCTCACCCCGCAGGTGGACCAATTGGTCCACCTGCGGGGTGAGCCAAATCAGGTCAGGAGCGGATTTGGCCTGAGCCGAGGATAATATATTTATACGTGCACAGTTCTTCCAGCGCCATTGGGCCGCGGGCGTGGATCTTGTCCGTGCTGATGCCTATTTCAGCCCCCATACCAAACTGATACCCGTCTGTAAACCTTGTGGACGCGTTATGGTAGACGCACGCGGAATCCACCTCTTTTAAGAATTTCTCGGCAGTCAATTTATTTTTAGTGACAATCGCGTCCGAATGCCTGGAGCCGTATTTATTGATATGGCTGATCGCCTCGTCTACGCCATTTACAACCTTGATTGTTAAAATCAAATCCAGATATTCTTCATACCAGTCTTTTTCCACAGCCTTTTTTATGCCCTTTAAAATTTTCAATGTCTTGAGGCAGCCTCTCAGCTCTACGCCTTTATCGTCTAAAACCACGGCTGCCTTGGGTAAAAATTTATGCGCTATGTCTTTATGGACCAGCATCTTTTCAATGGCATTACAAACGCCAGGCCTCTGGACCTTTGCGTTGAGCATGATATCCAGAGCCATTTCAATGTCAGCGTCTTTATCGACATACAAATGGCACACGCCCTTATAATGCTTTATCACAGGAATCAATGAATTTTCCGCAACATATCTTATAAGGCCTTCTCCGCCTCTGGGGATAACCACATCAATCAAGCTATCCTGCTTCAACAGAAATTCCACCGCAGACCTGTCAGCCACATCTATCATGGTAATGGCGGCCATAGGTATGCCAAATTTTTCAAGGCTTTTTGTAATCACTTTATGTATTGCGATATTGGAGTTTATGGCCTCGCTGCCTCCCCTCAGGACACACGCATTGCCTGACTTAAGTGAAAGGCCTGCGCAGTCGCTTGTAACATTCGGCCTCGACTCATATATTATTCCTATAACGCCTATCGGGACAGAAACCTTTTTTATAATAAGCCCATTCGGCCTTTTCCATTGCCTTAGAATTTTTCCGGCAGGGTCTTTCAAGCTAGCTATCTGCTTTAAAGAACCTGCCATTTCCTTTATGCGCTTTTGGGTAAGAGTCAATCTATCTACGAAAGATTTTGAAATGCCGGTTTTATTTGCCAGAGCCGCATCTTTTGCGTTCTCCGACAAAAGATATTTGGTATTTTTAAGAAGCGCTGAAGCCATTTCCAAAATCGCCCTGTCCTTATCTCCGGCAGGAATATTGCCGAGCTTAAGCGACGCCTCTTTTGCGCCTTTTAATAAATTTAAGACTTTCCGTTCAATTTTTTTCATAAAATCACCTGATTTATGGCGTTGTCGTAAAAATCCTTGCCTGTTATTTTATTTGCATGGGCCTGGAAAAGCGTCCCGACTTTTTCTCCTCTTAAAATCTTCAAAAGTATATCCTTTTCCCTGCCGTCGGCTATAACGCAATCTATGCCTGATTTAACAGCTATTTTTGCGGCGTCTAATTTTGTCTTCATCCCGCCTCTGGAACATTCTTTATCAGTGCCGCACGCAAACTTCTCAACGCTTGAGTTTATTTCCTTCACCACGCTGGCTACGGTTTTCTTCCGGTCTACGTATAATCCCTTTACGTCCGTAAGCATGATCAATAAATCAGCCGACACCAGGCTCGCCACAAGAGCTGAAAGCTTATCATTGTCCCCGAATCTTATTTCATCCACAGACACAGTGTCGTTCTCGTTTATAACAGGCACTGCTTTTTTCTTCAAAAGCATATGCAGGGTGTTTTCCGCGTTAAGATACCTGCGCTTTTCCCTTATATCTTCCCATGTTAAAAGTATCTGCGCGGCATGAAAACCTTTTTTCCTGAAAAACTCTTCATATGTTTTCATAAGATAGCCCTGGCCCAAGGCTGCGCACGCCTGCTGTTCAGGCAGGCTCTTCGGCCTTTTTTTCATGCCCAATAACCCCATACCAGCCGCGATAGCTCCTGAAGAAACTATGACCACCTGATTGCCCTGCCTGAATAAAACCGCCACTTGAGCGGTAAAATCCTTTATCCATCTTTCGTCAAGCTTCAGCCCTTTCGCAGTCAAAACGCTTGCGCCGACCTTTATAACTATCCGTTTCGCTTTTTTTATCTTTTTTCTTTCCATAAATTATAATTTTTTATAAACCGCTTCCAGTAATTCTTTTATCCCTTCTCCTGTAACGCAGGATATGGGATAAACAGTTTTCTTTATCTTTTTCCTAAATGCCTTTAGATTTTCCTTTGCCTCAGGGATATCCATTTTATTTACCGCAATCACCTGCGGCCTTTTCCCTAGTTCCAGGTTATAAAGCTTCAACTCGTTATTTATAGAATTAAAATCATCTGCGGGATTCCTGCAATCTACGCCTGCCATATCTATCATATGTATCAGAACCCTTGTGCGCTCCACGTGGCGCAAAAAATCATCCCCAAGCCCTCTGCCTGCGTGCGCGCCTTCTATCAATCCGGGAATATCGCAGACAACAAAACTTCTTTCATCGCTTAATTTCACCACGCCCAGGATAGGCGTCTTTGTAGTAAACGGGTAATTGGCTATCTTTGACTTTGCCTTTGATATGCGCGAGATCAGGCTTGATTTTCCCGCGTTCGGATAGCCGATTATGCCTACGTCAGCTATTAATTTCAGCTCCAGCGTTATTTCTTTTTCCTCGCCGGGCTCTCCTGCCGTAGCCTGCCTGAACTTGGAATTGCCATGGCCGCCTGCTCCGCCTTTTATAAGGACCACGGACTGGCCGTCTGCTTTTAAATCGCAATATGCAATATCTTCGTACCTGTCCCTGACAATAGTGCCGAGCGGAAGCCTTACAACGCAGTCACCCGCATTCGCGCCTCTTTTATTATTGCCTGAGCCGTTCGAACCATCATCTCCCTTGAAATGCTTGCGGAAATGAAAATCAATAAGCGTCTGGACATTTTTATCAGCGATGAGTATTATATCCCCGCCCTTGCCGCCGTCTCCGCCATCCTGCCTCTTTTTAAGGCCCTTGATCTTGCAAAAACTGTTAGAGCCGTCTCCGCCGTCTCCTGCCTGTACAAAAATATCCGCGCGATCTATGAACATTAGATTACATTTGGCACACTATTTGGCACACTAAAGTGTGCCCTACAAAGTTGTCGCAAAGGCCTTTTATAAGCACCCTAGTAGGGGAGGTTTAAACCTCCCCTACTATGGCCTTTACATTACGTTAACTTTTCTGTAGCCAAATTTAACTGTGCCGGCTTTGAGGGCAAACAGGGTAAAATCCCTGCCGATGCCCACCCCAAGGCCAGGGAAAAACTTAGTCCCCTTCTGCCTAATGATAATGCTCCCGGCAGTCACGACCTGGCCTTCGAATCGCTTAACTCCGAGCCTTTGTCCGTTTGAATCTTTTCCGTTTTTACAACTGCCTTGTGCTTTGGTATGTGCCATAATATTACCTCCGTTAAATACTACGTTAACTTAAAAGTAAAAACGAAAAAGTCAAAATTACAATTAAAAATTCAAAACTTTTTTATTTTTGTTTTCTGTTTTTAATTTTAACTTTTGAGTTTTGGTTTTTACTTTTTACTTTTTAATTAACAATTTCTTTTACTTTTAATACAACATATCCCTGACGGTGGCCGATTTTTTTCTTAGAGCTCGCGTGCCTGCGCCTGTACTTGAAAGAAATCACCTTTTTATCGCGCTTTTCGCCCAGAATATCGCAGACCACATGGGCGCCTTTTATATAAGGGTTCCCTATGGCCGCGCCTTTCTCGTTCGAGATAAAAAGGACCTTGTCTAATTTTACCTCTTTTGCCTTTCCCAGATTCAGCCGTTCAACCTCAATTGTGTCGTTTTTTGCGACTTTGTATTGTTTTGAGCCTGTCTCAATTATTGCGTACATCTTGTAACCCCCTTTTATTAACCTCGTAGGTGGGGTTTAAACCCCACCTACGAGGTTGAATTGGTAAAGTATTAAAATATTATATTATATATAACATTGCCATTTATGTCAATTTCGCTTATTTCTCTATGCGAAAATTCTCTATGTGCATATCGGGCTCGGCTATGATGACTATCCTTGTTTTGTAAAATGCCTCCATTTTGGCTATTGCCGGCCTGTCTTCGTTAAGCATATAATTTGCAACCTCAGGATGCACGTACGAGCGGACCTCTTTTAACCTGGCTTTTTCTATCTGTTTTTTTATCGCCCTCAAAACCTCTATGGCCATTGTAGTGGCTGACTTGACAGAACCCCTGCCGCGGCAATAAGGGCAGTCTTTATAAGAAACTTTTTTAACACCCTTGCGGATCCTCTGCCTTGTTATCTGCACAATGCCGAATTCAGACATCTTCAGCACGTTGATCTTTGCCCTGTCTTTTTTGAACATATTGACAAGTATGTCAAAAATCTCGCGGTTATGCGTTTCCCTTACCATATCTATAAAATCAATTATAACTATGCCGCCTATATCCCTGAGCCGTATCTGCCTCGCGATTTCCACGGCTGCCTCGCTGTTGACCTTGAAGGCAGTCTCTTCCATGTGCTTCTTATTAAAACTTCCGCTGTTCACGTCTATGGCGATAAGCCCCTCTGTCTCTTCAATAAAAACATAACCGCCGCATTTAAGCTCTATCTTTTTATTATAAAGTTTTTCAACCTCTTTCTCTATGCCGCGGGAATCAAAAAGCGAGGCCTTTTCCTGATACAGCATCAGTTTTCTTTTCATGCTGGGCATCATATTGTTCGCAAAATGCATCAGCTTTTTATATTCCTCCCGGTTGTCCACCAGGACCATGGCAATATCCTCCGTAAATATATCCCTCAATATCCTGAATGTTAAAGAATATTCTTCGTTCACGAGATTCGGGGCTTTTACTTTAGTTGAACGGTTTTTTATATTCCGCCATAGCGCCGCCAGGTATCTTATCTCGCGCCTGAAATCACTTTCGCTTTTACCCACGCCTGCGGTCCTTACGATAAGCCCCATATCAAAATTCGGCATTATCTTCTTTAAAATCTGGCGCAGCCTTTCCCTTTCAGCATGGTCAGTGACCTTTTTGGAAATTCCCATGTGATGGTCAAAAGGCATCAGGACCACAAATCTTCCGGGTAACCCAACGTGAGTTGTAAGCCTCGGGCCCTTATTTCCTATCGGCTCTTTTACAACCTGCACCAGGGCCTCCTGGCCTTTCTTAACCAGCTTATCTATGTCCGAAGGCTTGGGCCTTGGCGTATGCCGCGGATGAGCCTCGCTGGTTTCCAGCAGATCAAATTCCCGGGCAGGAGACATCATATCCGTTACATATAAAAATCCGTTTTTGCCGAACCCTATATCCACAAACGCGGCGCCTATTCCTGACATGACAGAATTTACCGTGCCTTTATAAACATTCCCCACCAGGCTTACTTCTGAAGGCCTTTCTATGTAATATTCTTCGAGCGCATTGCCTTCAATCACAGCAACCCTTTTTTCCTGCGGCTCCACATTTATTAAAATCTCTTTTTGCATTCCAGCACCTTTATTCCTTCCGGTAATTTTTCGTTCATCCTATTTTTAAATTCTTCCGGATCCATCCAGTTATCTATCGCGAATACTGCCCTCTCGCCTTCGCTTTCAACGCCGAGCTTCAGGGCATTTGAAAAGCCTATCTTGTAATGCGGGGTAAAACCCTGGCTGAGCGTTACCGGCAAGGCGGCTCTTCTTATAGCCCTCTGAAAAAGCCTTACAATATCCAGATGGGAGATATATCTTAACGCTCCCTTTTTACAAAAAACTACTTCTAATTTCATTGTTCACAGTTATTGCGAGCTGAAACTGTAGGGGAGGTTTAAACCTCCCCTACAGTTTCATTTCTCTGCTTTTTGAACAGGGGCAGATTCAGGCCTGACCAGATTAACTGTTACAAAGAACAAAAGATCTGTTTTTTCAGTTGTCTTTTCGGTTTTCCTGAAAGGTATCCCTATCAAAGGTATATCCCCCAATAGCGGAATTTTGGTAACTTTATCAACTTCTCTCTCGCTGATAAGGCCTCCTATTACTATGGTCTGGCCATCTTTTAACATTAATCGAGTTTCCGCTTTCCTGATAGAATAAACAGGCACCTGAACCTGCGCTGTAAGCTGATCATACCTGAGGAGCGAACTCAGCTCAGGTTTTAAAGAAAGTGTTATGGCCCCTTCCGAATTTATCTGCGGAGTAACTCTCAGTAAAATCCCCAACTCCTTTTCCGTATAACCAATGATCTCCATGGTTCCGGTGGATGAATTCCTTTCGTATTTTGGTATATTCAAGGTCTGGCCTACTGTAATAAGCGCCTCCTGATTATTCAAAACTACAATCTTGGGATTAGATATTATCTTAGTGTCCCCTCTTGACGATAAAACCTCCAGCACTGCCTGAAATTGCGAGAAATCCAAAGTCCCGAATGTAAAATTAGATACAGCTGCATATGGAAAACTCGGCGTACCGATAGTAGATGTAGGAAAATCTGCTACCCCTTTAGTTACAATAGGAGTACCGCTAGAATAAGTAGTTTGATCTTGCGCAGGTTTTGGTATAGGCACATACTTATACCCTGTGCTCGCAGTAAGATCGCTTTTAAACGGCGTTGTCACAGGAATCTTTGCGCCTGTCGCAACAATCTTTGTCTGCCACTCAATGCCAAACTTATCGCTATTACCAAGCGTGGTCTCTATTATCTTTGCTTCTATCATGACCTGTTTTGTCTGCGCGTCAAGCTTCAGCACCACTTCTCTTATTTTGTAAATATTCGTGGCTATATCCGTCACTATCAGCAGGTTTGTCCTTTCGTCAAATTTTACCTTACCGCGGCTGGAGAGCATCTCTTGTATTGATTGAGGCACATTTTTCGCAGATGCATAATTAAGCGAAAATACCTCTGTAACAAGCTCTTCGTTCTCTAGATTGGCGGAGCTGGTCACGCGTATGATATTCCCCTCTCTTTCATAAATGTAGCCATACGTCCTCAATATCACATCCAGGGCCTTTTCCCACGGCACATCAACAAGTCTTATGGTCACAAGTCCGGAAACATCTTTTCCTGCCACTATATTCATGCCGCTTTTGTAAGAGAGTATCCGGAGGACATTATTTATATCAGCGTCTTTAAAATCCATTGTCACATTGCCCGGGGATGTTTCAACAGCCGGGACAGGCTCTGCCTTCGGGGCCGGCTGATTATCTCGTGTTTCATCCTGGCCAAAAGAAGCGCCCGCTAAAACGCAAATTAAAAAAGCTGCCGTCATAAATCCTTTGAATATTTTCATGCCGATCCTCCCTTTAGTCTCTATTAAGCTCTACCTTCACGCTCTCTCCGCTTATGTCAAAAATAACGCTGTCCTTGTTTATTTTCAAAATTTTTATAGCGCCCAGGGAATCCCCTTCCCTGGCTATTTCTCCGTTTATGATCGCTATGGACCCTTTCACATCGTCCCACACAATGCCTTCCAGCCTTATGTCCTCCACCGCGCTTGCTTCGTACGCGTCAGAGGCATACCCGCCCGATTCTGAAATAAGCGGGATAAAAGGATCCCGCCTGCCTTTCGCATTGTAGCTAAACGCGCCATCTTCCGCAAATGCAGGCCAAGCTAAAATCACAATGGGGAAAATAGGGACAGCGACCATTTTTTTAAGTAAAACAAGATATGACAAAAAATGGTCGCTGTCCCTATTTTCCCTGTCCCTATTTTTAACGAAGAACATATGTAATAATCCTTATCTTTATATCATGATGGCGGGGATTCTTATCAGTCCCTGCCACATCCAAATCCGTAACTCTTATAAATCTGTCCATGGTTTCTAATTTATTTATAAACGCTCCCAGCTGATGATAGCCTGCCCTGGCCTCTATCAAAATCGGAAATTCAGCGTAAGCATTATTTACAGGCTTTTGCTTGGAGAGAGGCGCCGGCTCCTCCAGCGGCTTTATCCTGAGAATCTTAACCCCGGAAGACTCCGCAACATTTGAAAAATCCTCAAGAAGGCTTGAAACCTGGTCATGGCTTGGCAGTCTTTTTTCAAGATAACCAGCCTGCTTTACAAAGTTTTCATGCTGCCTTCTTACTGCCGTCTCATTGGCTATCAACACCTCTCCGCTCTTAACCTTCTCTTTAATAATCCCAAACTCTTTATTCTTTGCGATAAACCTTGCAAATTGGGGTTTTAAAAGAAGGTTGTAATAAAGCAGCAGCCCCGCAATGCCGAATATAGCAGCCAGGATATATATTTTTTGTTTTTCTTTAATGTCCGCCATTTTACTGGAAATAAAGGGCTATCTTGAAATCCACTATATCCCTTTCCTCTTTATTTTTTCTCTGCACTGACTCAAGTTTTATATTGCTGAAATCCTTGAAAAACAGCTGGTCGTCTTTTAAGTTTTTCATAAACTTCCCTACAAACGCCATCGCCTCTTCGCTCTTTGACACCACGCTGCCTTCTATTATCAGCCTGTTTTCTGTGTCTGTATAAATATGCGTAAACCATATCCCGGGCAGAACCAGGCCTGAAAGCTGGTTTAATTTTTCAGACCATAAGAATTTTCTCTTTGTAAGCTGATCCAGGGCGGTCATCTTGGACTTCAATACAGCTATTTCCTTATTCACAGAATCTATCTGCGAAAGTTTGCCGGAAAAATTATTTTCCCTGGCCAAAAGCCTCTTTATCTGGGCGGATCTGATAAAAGAGCCGAGAGAAAACACTATAACAATAACTATCAAAAGCCCTATCGCGGCTCCACCTATCAGAAACTTGAGTTTTTCAGCCTCTATATTAAGGTTGAAAGAAGGCTCTGATTTTTTCTTCCTAAGCTCTTCCGGTAATAAATTTATTTCTATCATTATTTCCTTAAACCAAGGCCCATTGCCACTGCAAACTGGCCCGGGGAGTTTTTAAATTCCTTACAGCCTGATCCGTCAGAAACATTAATTCCCTCAAACGGATTCCACAAAATAACCTCAATCCCCAGGTTCTCTTTTAAAAAATCCTGCATATTGAAAAGATACGCCCCTCCGCCGCTTATATAAAGCCTCTCTATGTTTTTCCCAAACTGAGTTTCAAAATAATCAAAAGACATCCGGATTTCTGATATAAATTTTTCAAGCGTAGGTATCAAAACCGCGGCCAGCTCTGTTTTTCTTTCTCCGGGATTACGCTTCAGCGCCTCTGCCTCATCAGGATTCAATCCTAGCGATTCTTTAACTCTAGTCGTAATATCCGAGCCTCCCCACAACAGGTCCCTTGTAAAATAAGGATACGCGCCTGCGGCTATGTTCATATTGGAAAATCTGGCGCCGATATTTATCATCGCGTAAATATTATCTTGTTTAGCCTGCAGCCCAAGCCTTTGAAACGCATTTAATATCGCCACAGTATCCACATCTATATTGGCTATATCAAGCCCAGACTCTTTAAAAATCTCCATGCATGTATTCACCCTGTCCTTCCTGGCAGCTACAAGTAATACCCTGTTCGCATTGCCCGAAGGGCTTTTATCCAGGACAGCGCAATCCAGTATTGCCTCGTTTATGTCAAAAGGAATGTATTTGCCGCCTTCAAATTTTATAGCGCTCCTGAGCTCTTCCTTCTTCATGGGCGGCATTTCAATATAACGCACAATAACGGACGGGCCTGACAAAGAAATGTTCACTCGCCTGGCAGATGGTTTTGAAAGGGCCAGTAAATCCTTAAGGCCGGCCTTGATATCCTCGCCTGAAATTGGATTTATAGCGCATTTTAAAATTTCAAGCTTAGCTTTTTTCTCCTGTAGCTCTATCAGCTTTATACTGCCGGAGCCTATATCAATCCCTAGCGGCCTTATCATTAATATTTAGCACCCATATTATCCCTTCTATTCAACAGCCGGATCAGCTGCGTTTGCCTGCCCGCTGCCATTAGCCTTGATTATTCCTGATTCATCCGCAAAAAAATGCCTCGTCCCGGTTTTTCCCGGGACAGCCGGGTCAGAGTTCAATGTAAAGCTTTCAGCGTCTATAAAATTGTATGTAAAATTATACCCCTGCTTTGCCCCGCTTGCAAGCACGCTGTCAATATACGGAGGATTTGAGGCCGGAGCTATGAGACCCGACAGGCCTTGAGGATAAGTATGCGGAAGTGTATTCGCATAAAAATTCTGGCATGCGGTAACAACTGTCTTAAGCGCGGCTACAGCAGCCATTTCGTTTGCGTTATGCCTTGCGCGCAATACGCTCGAAACTACAAGCGTCGCAAGGGTCATAACTATCGCAACCACTATCATTATCTCAACTAGCGTAAATCCTCTTTTTGAGTTCATTTACAATAAATTATATGATTATGGCCTAAAAGTCAAGGACAAAAAAAGTGCCACGCGTATGCGTGGCACTTTTCTTAATATAATATCAAACAATAGCTTATTCTATCGGCGCTCCTGATACGCTGTTAAGCCTTATTACGCCGCTTTCGTCCACGAAGAAAACACGAGTACCTGTTGTGTTGACTACCGCAGGGCTTGATGTGCAGGTAAACTGATTGGCGTTTACCATTGCATATACATGAAAATACCCCTGCTTTGCGGTTGCCGCTGCTGTAGCGCCTGCTAATCCAGCGTCAATATACGCCGGTGTTGCTGATCCTAATGCCGCGAGGTTTGCCGGATAAGACGGAGGTGTCTGAGCTGAGCGGAAACTTTCGCAAGCTGTGCTGATTGTCCTCAAGGCCGCTATTGCCGCTGCTTCGTTCGCGTTATGCCTTGCCCTTAATAAGTTAGGGATTGCTATTGCTGCTAATAGAGATATGATTGCGACAACTATCATTATTTCTACAAGCGTAAATCCACGGCCACTTCTTAATTTTAATAACATCTTTACTTCCTCCTTTCTTTAGCCTTAAAATGGCTTAAAAGTATAATAATAACTGAAAAAAGTATATCATACTTGCCCTGTTTTGTCAATGTTGAATTGTCAGCGGGCGATAATTTCGGTGAGTTTGAAGACGGGCAGGAACATGGCGATGACTATGCCGCCTATGACTATGCCCATAAAACCTATTATCAAAGGCTCTATAAGGCTGGTGAGGCCGCTTACAGCTGCATCCACCTGGTCTTCGTAAAAATCAGCTATCTTGGTCAGCATCTTTTCCAGCTCGCCTGTCTGCTCCCCTACCTTGATCATCCTGACAACCATCGGAGGAAAAGCCTTGCTCTTGGCCAAAGGGTCAGCTATATTTTCCCCCTCTTTTATTCCGGTACGCACAGACTCCACTGCTTTTTCTATTACAGTGTTGCCTGCGGTTTTCCCGACTATTTCCAGCGAAACAAGTATAGGCACTCCGCTTTTGATAAGCGTGGCAAGCGTCCTTGTAAATTTTGCAACAGCGACTTTTCTGAAAAGAGGCCCCAGGACCGGCATAGATAAAAGCATCTTGTCAAAATTCTCTCTTCCCTGCCTGGTCCTCATGTATCTTTTTAAAGCAAACACGCCTATCGCTATCCCTGATGCTACGTATACAAACATTCCTCTTATAGTATCGCTTACAAAAATCAGCACCCTTGTGGGAAACGGCAACTCGCCTCCCAGCATGACAAATATCCCCTTAAAGGTCGGGATGACTTTTATAAGCATAACAAGCGTTATAAGTATAGCCATTGTCACCACAACAGCCGGGTATATAAGGCTGGATTTTACCTTTCTCTGCAGCGTGTTTGATTTTTCAAGGTATGTGGCAAGCCTGTCAAGGATATCATCCAGCGCTCCGCTTGATTCGCCTGCCCTTACCATATTTACATAAAGCGTTGAAAATACCGCGGGGTGCCTTGCGAACGCGTCAGAAAGGCTGGAGCCCGTCTCTATATCATCTTTTATTTTTGCAAGTATATTTCTAAAAACAGGTTTCTCTATCTGTTCGCATAAAATATCCAGCGCCTGGACCAGAGGTATGCCGCTGTCAACCATAGTAGCCAGCTGCCTGGAAAATATAACTATCTCTTCCAGCTTTACGCTGCCGCCCATGGACATCGGCCTTTTTTTAGCGGCCTCTTCTATGGAAATTATTATAAGGTCTTTTTTGCGCAGGGCATCTATGAGAAGCGCCTTGTCTGAATATTCCAGGACCCCGCTCACTGTTTTCCCGTTAATCTCTTTTGCGGTATATTTAAATGT
>ERZ1292640.106-Hain-H43-02um-R1-106-length-68142-cov-10_pt1 | contig 13891 bp, 17 predicted proteins | sample MGYA00564404_ERZ1292640 | MGnify/ENA primary metagenome ERZ1292640 (study PRJEB36523, sample SAMEA6512636) | groundwater metagenome | collected 2019-01-08 | study: AquaDiva: Metagenomics assemblies of 32 groundwater samples
CCCCCCTCACCCTGCCTCTCCCCAGTGGGGAGAGGAGAAGAGGTGAGGGGCGTTTGAGTAGGGGAGGGTGAGGGGCGTCGCTTGCCGATGTCGGTCCTCTTCCACGGGTCGCCGCCGACGCACCTGACGCTTCCCGCGCTCGAGGCCCTGGGTCTTCCCCACGCGTCCACCACGCGCCACTGCCCCGGGGTCGCCCATCCCGCCGAGCCGGTTTCTCCCATCGGTCACGAGACGGCGGCGGTCCTTGCCCCGCACGGGCTTGATTTCACCCGGGTCGCCTACCTCCGCCAGGTCCATGGCGCGACGGTGAGGTGGGTGGAGGCCGGCGGCTACGGAGGCGAGGGAGACGTGCTCCTCACGACCACCCCACGGGTCCCGCTGGCCATCTTCACCGCCGACTGCCTGACTGTCGTCGTGTACGACCCGCCGGGACGACGCCTCGCGCTGGCTCACGTGGGCTGGCGCGGCACCGTGAAGGGCGCCGCACGCGCTGCGGTGGGCGCCCTGGCTCGCGAGGGCGCGCGCCCGGCCGACCTCCACGCCGCGATTTTCCCCTCCATCGGCCCGTGCTGCTACGAGGTGGATCGTCCCGTCATCGAGCCGCTCCGGGCCGCCTTTCCCGACCGCTGGGAGGCCTGGGCGACGTCGGTGCGCCCGGGGCAGTGGCGCCTCGATCTCTGGGCCGCCAACGAGTTCCAGCTTGCGTCGGCCGGGGTTCGCGCCGACCGCATCGCCAACCCCCGGCTCTGCACGGGGTGCCGCACGGATCTCTTTTTCTCCTACCGCAAGGAGGGCAGCCGCGGCCGGCTGGTGACCGTCGCCGCGCTCCCCGCCGTCACGGAAGACTCGCCCTGAGCCTGGTGGCGGCGGTTCGACCGGGCGCCTCTCACCGCCCTGGGCACCGTTCATTAAAGAGGTTTATAATGCGGTTGTGGCTCTACCAACCCAAGGGACGCTCATCGAACAACTCCGGAGGGACCACGTGCACTCTCACGATATCGCCGTGGTGCTCGAATCCCTGCGTGGCCGGCTTGCGCAGGAGGGGGTTCCGTTCGCGGTGATCGGGGCGCTGGCCCTCCGGTACTATGGCTACGTTCGTCACACCGAGGACATTGATATTCTCACGACGACTGAGGGGCTTGATAGGATCCATGCCACGCTCGTCGGACAGGGCCTGGCACTCCGAGGGCCGGGGCTGCGCAAGAGCCTGCGTGAGACGGCCCACCAGGTGAACATCGACGTCGTGACGGCCGGCGAGCGTGCCGGTTCGTCGGAGAGTCCCGTAGAGTACCCTCCACCGGATTCCGCCGCCTTCGTGGATGTCGCGGGGCTGCGGCTCCCGACTCTCGAGGCCCTCGTCGAGTTCAAAATCGCCAGCGGCGTCTGGGGCCACCGCGCGCAGGATTTGGCCGACGTGCAGCGACTCATCCGCATCAATGGTCTCACGGAGGCGTTCGCGGACCGCATCGCCTCGGCGCTCCGCGAGAAGTTCCTCGATCTCGTGCGCGAGTCGCGGCTGGAGCGCGACTTGGAATAGCATGGTTCATACAATCGCTTCGCATCGGAGGGCGGCGGTGATCGATGTGGCGGGCAACGTTGCTCGCGTTCAGGAACGCATCGCACGTGCCGCGATGCGGGCGGGGCGCGCGCCCGAGGAGGTGCTGCTCGTCGGCATCTCCAAGTCGGTGGATGTGGAACGGATCCGACGCGCGCTGGCCGCCGGGCTTCCCGCGCTGGGCGAGAACCGAGTTCAGGAGGCGAGGGAGAAGATCGGGGCGCTGGGCCGCTCCGTCCCGTGGCACATGGTCGGGCATCTCCAGACCAACAAGGCCCGAGATGCCGTCCTCCTCTTCGACCTGATCCACTCGGTGGACCGCTTGGAGCTGGCGCGCGAGCTCGACCGACGGGCCGCGGCCGCGGGCAAGGGGGCGGAGGTTCTGGTCCAGGTCAATCTGGCGGGCGAGGCAACCAAGGGCGGCTTCGCCCCGGACGCGCTGAAGAGCGCGCTGGAGGCGCTGGCGGGGCTCTCGGCGATCCGGGTGAGGGGGCTGATGACGATTCCGCCCCCTGTCGAGCATGGAGAGCAGGCTCGGGGCTGGTTCCGCCGGCTCCGCGAGCTCAGGGACGAGGCGGGGCTCCAGCACCTCTCGATGGGGATGAGCGACGACTTCGAGGTCGCCGTGGAGGAAGGCGCGACGATGGTGCGCGTCGGCACCGCCATCTTCGGCCCGAGGGCATAGAGGATGAGCGTGAAGGGGAAGAAGGTTGGGTTCCTGGGCGCCGGCAACATGGGCGAGGCGATGATCCGCGGCCTGCTCAAGGCCGGCACCGTCCCCGCCGAGGACATCTTCGCCACGGACGTGAGGCTCGACCGCCTCCAGCAGCTCGGCAAGCTCTACGGGATCCACACGCTCTCGGACAATGGGCTCCTCGTCAAGCGGGTGGACGTGGTGATCCTCGCGGTGAAGCCTCAAATCATCCACGCCGTGCTGAAGGAGGTGGCCCCGGCGGTGACGCCCAAGAAGCTCCTCATCTCGGTAGCCGCCGGCGTCCCCACCGCAGCGCTGCGCGCTGATCTCCCCAAGGGGGTGCGCCTCATCCGGGTCATGCCGAACGCGCCGGCGCTGGTCCTCGAGGGCATGACCGCGGTGGCGAAGGCGGACGGGCTCCAGCAGGGGGATCTCGAGACCGCCGAGGAGATCTTCGGCGCCGTCGGCAAGGTGGTCGTGCTCGAAGAGGAGGCGCTCGACGCGGTCACCGGCCTGTCGGGCTCGGGCCCGGCCTACGTGGCGCTGATGATCGAGGCGCTGGCCGACGGCGGCGTCAAGGTGGGGCTGGACCGCCTGACCGCCATGACCCTGGCGGCGCAGACCGTGCTGGGCTCGGCGAAGCTCCTGATCGAAACGGGCGCGCATCCGGGCCAGCTGAAGGACATGGTGACCTCCCCCGGGGGCACGGCCATCGCCGGCATCGCCGCGCTCGAGGAGGGCGGCGTCCGCCGGACCCTCATCAGCGCCGTCGAGCGCGCGACGCTCCGCTCGCGGGAGCTGGGGCGGGGCGCGAGGGACAGCACGAAGGATACCCGGAAGGGCAAGAAGGCCTGACGCCGTGTTCCTCTACCGGTTAGCGGATTTCATCAGCTGGCTCCTGAGCCTCTACACCTGGGTCATCATCGCCGCCGCGCTCATCTCGTGGGTCAACCCGGACCCGTACAACCCCGTCGTCCAGTTCCTCCGCCGCGTGACCGAGCCGGTGCTCCGCCCGATCCGGAACGTGCTCGCGCGCTACCAGGCCGGGCTCGATTTCTCCCCACTGGTGGCGATCCTCATCATCCAGTTCATCCAGCGCGTGGTCCTGCCATTGCTCTTCTGAGTCGGCTCGGCAGGAGGAGGTGACGGTCTGATGCGCATCACGCCGATGGATATCCGTCAGCAGCAGTTCACCGTCCGATTCCGCGGCTTCGACCGGCAGGAGGTGGACGCGTTCCTGGCCGACGTGGCCGCGGACTACGAGCAGCTCGTCAAGGAGAACGCGCTCCTGAAGGAGCAGCTCGCGGCGCTGGAGGAGCGGTCCCGTGGGGTCGAGGGGCGGGAGAAGCTGCTCCAGGACACGCTCCTCACCACCCAGCGGCTGGCCGAGGAGATGAAGGACGGCGCCAAGCGCGAGGCCAACCTCCTGGTGCGGGAGGCGGAGCTCCAGGGCGACAAGCTCCTGGAGGAGGCGCGGGCCGAGGAGGCGAAGATCAAGGCCGAGATCCTTGCCCTCAAGCGCACCCGCCGCCAGCTGGCGGAGGGGCTCCGCGTCACGCTCGACATGTACCAGCGACTCGTGAACGAGGAGTTGGGGGATGCGGGGGCCGGCCCGCGCTGATTCGGCGCTCCTCCGCGTGAGGGTGCAGCCCCGGGTCTCCAAGGGGTGCTCGCTCCAGACCCTGGAGGCCCGGATCAAAGCGGGGCTCCTGTGATCTCGCCCGTCCGCTGGGACGGCGACCGGCTGGTCCTCCTCGACCAGACGCGGCTCCCCACCGAGGAGGTGGAGCGCCGGTACGTCTCCTGGCCCGAGGTGGCCGAGGCCATTCGCTCCCTGGTCGTGCGCGGCGCCCCGGCCATCGGCGTGACTGCCGCCTTCGGCGTCGCGCTGGCGGCCCGCGAGAGCCGCGCGACCACCTTCGACGGGCTGCTGGCCGACGTGGAGGCCGCGATCAAGGGGCTCGCGGCCACGCGGCCGACGGCGGTCAATCTCTTCTGGGCCCTCGAGCGGATGAAGCGCCGCTGCCTCGACCACCGGATGCTGCCGCTCGACGCCCTCAGGGCCCAACTCGTCCAGGAGGCGCAGGCGATCCTGGACGAGGACGTCGCGGCCAATCGCGCGATAGGCTCCCACGGCGCGGCGCTGGTCCCGGACCGCGCGCGCATCCTCACCCACTGCAACGCCGGCGCGCTCGCGACGGCAGGTTATGGCACGGCGGGCGGGGTGATCCGGGCGGCCCACGCCCAGGGGAAGGTCGCCCTCGTCTGGGTGGACGAGACCCGTCCCGTGCTCCAGGGCGCCCGTCTCACCGCCTGGGAGATGGTGAAAGAGGGGATCCCCCACCGGTTGATCTCCGACGTGGCGGCAGGGTCCGTGATGGCGCGCGGGGACGTGGACCTCGTCGTGACCGGGGCTGATCGGATCGCCGCCAACGGCGACACCGCCAACAAGATCGGCACCTATGGGCTGGCGGTGCTCGCCCGGCACCACGGCATCCCGTTCTACGTGGCCGCGCCCTTCTCGACCATCGACCCGGCCCTTCCGTCGGGAGATCTCATCCCCATCGAGGAGCGCGACGGGAATGAGGTCCGGGGCTTCGGCGGACGGCAGGTCGCGCCCGCCGCCTCGCCCGTTTTCAACCCGGCCTTCGACGTCACGCCCGCCGCGCTGATCACCGCCATCGTCACCGAGCGCGGCGTGTTCCGCCCGCCCTTCGACTTCTCCCGGTGACCCGCGCCGGGAACCGCGCCGTCGAGGCGGCGCGGGAGTATCACGACCGGACCACCCATAGCAACGCCTCCGTCCGCCAGAGCGGCCACTACCTCGACTGGGACACCAAGCCGTTCCTCTACAAGGTCTACCCGGATCTGCCCGTCACGCCGCTGCCGCGCGAGTTCCCTCAGCCGGTCCAGGACACCCTGGAGGCCGTGAGCGCCTTCCCGGGCGCCAGCGGGACGCTCACCCTGGAGACCCTCGTGTCGCTCCTCTTCTTCACCGCCGGCCTGACCAAGAAGAAGACCTACCCGGGGGGCGGGGAGATGCACTTCCGCGCCGCACCCTCCACCGGCGCCCTCTACCAGACTGAGGTGTATATCGTCTCCGGGGATCTTCCGGGTCTCTCGGCCGGCGTGTACCATTTCTGCCCAGGCGATTTCTGCCTCCGCCGGCTCCGGGAAGGGGACTTCCGCTCCGAGCTGAGCGCGGCGGCCCTCGACGCCGGCAGCGCCGCGTCGGCGGCGACGGTCGTGCTCACGGGGATCTACTGGCGCAACACCTGGAAGTACCAGGCGCGGGCGTACCGCCACCTTTTCTGGGACTCCGGGACCATGCTGGCCAATCTCCTCGCCGCGGCCTCGGCGATGGGAATCCCGGCGCGCCTGATCACGCTGTTCCTCGACGCGCGGGTGAACCGGCTTCTCGCTCTCGACCCAGACAAGGAAGTGAGCCTCGAGCTGGTTCCTCTCGGAACGGCGCCCGCTCCGACCACGAGCCCTCCGGTGGAACCGATCAGCCCGCGGAGCCTCCCGCTCTCGTCCAGCGAGGTGGACTACCCGCTCGTCAGAGAGATCCACGCGGCGTCGTCGCTGGTGGAGCCTGACGAGGTCAAGGCCGCGCGGTCATCGGTGACCGCCGCGCCCAGATCTGTCCCGACGACCCTCCTGGCGCTTCCCGAGCCGCTCCCTGTTGCCGGGAGGCCGTTCGGGGAAACGATCATCCGGCGGGGTTCCACGCGGCAGTTCTCCGGCCAGCCGATCAGCGCCCGGGCGCTGGCGACGGCGCTCTTCCACGCGACCCGCGGGATCCCCGCTGACTTCCTTCACGGGCCCGGGCACCGGCTGGTGGATCTCTATCTGATCGTCAACGCGGTGGACGGAATCGCCTCCGGGGCGTATTGCTACTGGCCCGAGCCCCACGGCCTGGAGCCACTCCAGGCCGGCGACTTCCGCGGCCAGGCCGGCTATCTCTGCCTGGATCAGACGCTGGGCTCCGACGCCAGCGTCGCAATCTTCTTCCTCGCCGACCTGGGCCCGATCCTCGAGCGCTTCGGCAACCGCGGCTACCGGCTCGCCAACCTGGAGGCGGGAATCACCGGCGGCAAGTGCTACCTCGGCGCCTACGGCCAGGGCTTCGGCGCCTCGGGGCTGACCTTCTACGACAGTGACGTGGTGCGCTTCTTCTCCCCCCACGCCCGGGGGAAAGACGCCCTCTTCGTCACCGTACTGGGGCGGTCCGTCAGCGGCGTGCCGGGCACCGAGGTTCCCCTCCAGCTCGCGAAGAAATAGCGGAGGCGACGGAATGACGGGTGCGCCGTGGGACCAGCGTCTGGCCCGCCTCCTTGTGAGGCCGCTCGTTCTCACGCCCGTCAGGCCGAATCACATCACCACTCTGAGCCTGGCGCTGGCGCTGGGTGCGGGCGCGCTGTACGCGACGGGCGAGGCTGTGGCCGCCAACTGGGCGGCCGCCCTGTTCGTGCTGGCGCGCTTCCTGGACCACGCCGATGGCGAGCTGGCCCGCCTGACCGGCAGGATGTCCCGCTTCGGCCACTACTACGACTTTGCCGTCGGCGCCCTCAGTTCCGCCGCCCTGTTCATCGGCATCGGGTTCGGCCTCGGCCGGAGCGTCCTGGGCGCGTGGTCATCCGTTGCAGGAATCGTCGCGGGAAGCTGCGCGTTCGTCGCGATGGCCCTGGGCCTCGGCGTCGAAGCCCGGCAGAGCCCAAGGCCCGGCACATACTATCCCGCCTTCGGTGGCTTCGAGCTCGAAGACGGCATCTATCTCGTTGCGCCGCTCACCTGGTTCGGAGCCTTGCTGCCGTTCTTCGTTCTGGCCGCGACGGGCCAGGTGGTCTTTTGCCTCTGGATGCTGCGCAAGTTCGTGCGCGCCCGCGCGCCCTCCGGCTTCCCTCCGTCCAGAAATGGAGACACTTGAACTGGCCCCCGAGGTGGGGTAAACGTGAGGGGTCATGACCGATAGCGAGTATCCGCAGCTCGTCGAGTTTCTGGGTCGCCAGTTCACCGCGATCGACCGGCGCTTCGACACGCTGGAGCAGCGTGTCAATGAGGGATTCCGCGAGGTACTCGGCCACTTCGACGAGATCTATCGCCGGCTAGAGCGCGGAGTGGAGGAGCTGAAGCGGAACGTCGCATTCCTCCAGGCGCGCATCGAGGAGCTGGAGCGCCGGTTGCGAAGTTAGGCTCCAGAAGAACTCTCCGGCATCGAAGAAGAAACGGACCCAGCGCCGATCGCCAATTTGGAGAAAGAGCACGTTCGCGTCGTGCGCGTGGCCGCGATGGTGTCATTGACACCATGGAGTCTATGTGTCATCCTTCGTGGTGGAGGTAAGCGGACATGGCGCGGCCGATGGAATCTTCACCGAAGCGGCCACGGATCAGCGTGGACGTCCCGTCGGAGACTCGGCGTCGTCTTCGGCTGGCGGCCGCGAAGCGAGACGTGACGGTCCGTCAGTACGTGCTGGGAGCGATCGAAGAGCGGCTCCGGGAAGATCTCGGCGATGAGGCGGAAGAGGTTCTGGCGCTGACCGCCAAGACGGATCCGGTGCTGGCGGGGCTATGGGACAACCCCCGGGACGCCGAGTATGACCGCCTACAACCGCGGTGACGTGGTGCTGATTGGCTTCGTATTTTCTGACGAATCGGGGAAAAAACTGCGCCCGGCTCTCGTTATCAGTTCCCCTGCCCATAACCGCGCGAGGCAGGAGATCGTGGTGGCGGCGATCGCCAGCAACGTCCGGCGACGGCTCTTCGGCGATCATCTCATCTCCGACTGGCGGGGAGCTGGGTTGCTCTTCCCTTCTCTTGTGACGGGCATCGTCCGGACGATCAAGCGGGCGATGATAGGTCGGAGGCTCGGGTCAATGCCGAAACCTGACCTGGAAGCCTTCGAGAGGGAGCTTCGCCGTTCGCTGGGCCTTTAGCGAGGCGACCCAGCAATCCTTCAGTAGACTCGCAGTTGACTCGTTTCCGGGGGTGCGGCTATAGTGGGGAAGGTTGTGACTACGTTCACGACGTGACGACGCGGAATGCATGGCCGCGATGCAAAGGCAACAGCGGAGATCGGGCACCGGATGTAAGGCAGTGCACGATTGCGGCGGGGGCGGGCGTGGCGACAGCCCGGGTGCCCGCCCCAGGTGAAGGAGCCCCTGATGAAGAAGTACTACCTCATGGCGCCGGGGCCCACGCCGGTGCCGAACCAGGTCCTCCTGGCCATGGCCCGGCCGATCATCCACCACCGGACCCCCGAGTACGAAGCGCTCTTCGCCGAGGTGCGCGAGGGGCTCAAGTGGCTCGTCCAGACGACGCAGGAGACGATCATCCTCGCAGCCTCGGGGACCGGCGCCATGGAGGCGGCCGTCACCAACACGCTCTCGCCCGGCGACAAGGCCCTCGTGGTCAGGGCAGGGAAGTTCGGGGAGCGCTGGGCTGAGATCTGCCAGGCCTACGGCGTTGAGGTCGTCGCCCTTGACGCGCCGTTCGGTCACACGGTCCCTCCTGATCGCGTCGCCGACGCGCTCCGGAAGGCGCCGGGCATCCGGGCCGTCTTCTGCCAGCACAGCGAGACTTCGACGGGCGTCCTCCACGACGTCCGGGGCTACGCCGAGGCGACGCGGAAGAGCGACGCCATCCTGGTCGCGGACACGGTGTCGAGCTTGGGCGTGGCGGACCTTCCCATGGACGCCGGGGGCGTGGACGTGGTCGTGGCGGGCTCCCAGAAGGGGCTCATGTTGCCGCCGGGGCTCGCCCTCTGCGCGCTCTCGGACAGGGCGTGGGACCGGGTCAAGCAGGCCAAGCTCCCCCGGTACTACTTCGACCTGCTCGAGGAAAAAAAGCTCGTGGTCAAGAACCAGCCCCACTTCACCCCCGCGGTCTCGATCGTCATCGGGCTCAGGGAAGTGCTGGCCATGCTGAAGGCGGAGGGGCTCGCCAATATCTTCAGGCGCCACGACCGGCTGGCCCGCGCCACGCGCGCGGGGGTGGAGGCCCTGGGCCTCGAGCTGTTCGCCAAGGCCACGCCGAGCCCGGCGATCACTTCCATCGTCTCGCCGAAGGGCATCGACAGTGAGAAGGTGCTCGCGGCCTACGCCAAGTCCCACAACATCACGATCGCGGGCGGGCAGGGGGAGATGAAGGGGAAGGTCTTCCGGCTCGGGCACATGGGCTACGTCGGCGACTTCGACGTGGTCGTTGCCCTCGCCGCCCTCGAGCAGGTGCTGGCGGAGCTGGGCTACCCCGTGGACTGGGGTGCCGCCGTCGGAGCCGCCCAGAAGGTGCTGGCCGAACGCCCCGCATGAAGAAGGTCATCGTCACCGACGGGCTCCAGGAAGTCGGGATCGAGGCCCTCCGCCAGGAGGGCCTCTCCGTTGAGGTGGTCCCCACGCTTCCCGAGGCGGACCTCTGCGCCAGGATCGCCGACGCCCATGGGCTGATCGTCCGGAGCGCCACGAAGGTCACCGGCCGGGTGATCGAAGCCGCGCGGGCCCTCGAGGTGGTGGGCCGGGCGGGCGCCGGCGTGGACAACATCGACGTGGAGGCGGCCAGCGAGCGGGGAATCATCGTGATGAACACCCCCGGCGCCAACACGATCGCCGTGGCCGAGCACACCGTCGGCCTGCTGCTGGCCATGGCCCGCAAGCTCCCGCAGGCCCACGGCGCCCTCAAGGGCGGCCGCTGGGAGAAGGAGCGCTTCGCCGGGGTCGAGGTCTACAACAAGGTGCTGGGGATCATCGGGCTCGGGCGGATCGGCGCCGAGGTGGCCCGCCGCGCTCTCGGGCTCCGGATGCAGGTCATCGCCTACGATCCGTACCTGACGGCGGAGGCCGCCCAGCGGATCGGCGTCGAGGTCGTGGAGCTCGACCAGCTGCTCCAGCGGGCCGACTTCATCTCGATCCATGTCCCCCTGACGGCCGAGACGCGGAACTTTCTCGGGGCGGCGGAGTTCGCCAAGATGAAGGACGGCGTCCGGATCATCAACTGCGCCCGGGGCGGCGTGATCAGCGAGGCGGCGCTCGTCGAGGCCATCCGGAAGGGAAAGGTGGCCGGCGCCGCCCTGGATGTTTTCGAGAAGGAGCCGCTGCCGGCGGACCACCCGCTCCTCGACCTCGACCAGGTGGTCCTCACGCCCCATCTGGCGGCCTCGACGGAAGAAGCGCAGTCCGGCGTCGCGCTGGCGATTGCCCAGCAGATCGCCGACGTGCTGGTGCGCGGGATCGTGCGGAACGCGGTGAACGTTCCCTCGGTGGACGCCGAGACGCTCAAGGAGCTCCGGCCCTACCTGACCCTGGCGGAGAAGATGGGCGCGTTCCTGGCCCAGATGGCCGAGGGCCGCATGAAGCAGGTCCGGCTGGAGTACGCCGGCGAGGTGGCGGCGCTGGCGACCTCGGTCCTGACCGTCACGTTCCTCAAGGGGCTCCTGGACGTGATCCTCGAGGAGAAGGTCTCGGACGTGAACGCGCCGTACCTGGCCAAGGCCCGCGGCATCAAGGTGGTGGAGACGAGCACCAGCGAGAGCGAGGATTACGCGAGCCTCTTGGCCGCCGAGCTCCAGACCAGCAAGGGCTCGTGGCGGGTCGCCGGGACGCTGTTCCACCGGCGCGAGCCCCGGATCGTGAGGATTGACGGCTTTCCGCTGGAAGCGGTCCCCTCGGGCTGGATGCTCGTTTTTGCCAACCTCGACGTGCCGGGCGTGATCGGGCGGATCGGCACTCTGTGCGGCCGCCACCAGATCAACATCGCCGGCATGCAGCTCGGCCGCGAGCGGCGCGGCGGGCAGGCCGTGTCGGTCCTGAACCTGGACGACCCGATCCCGGAGGCCATCCTGCGCGAGATCCGGGCCATGCCGGATATTGTCTTCGCGAAGCTGGTCAAACTGTAGCCGGCCGACCGCGCCCCCTCACCCTATCCTCTCCCCCGGTGGGGGAGAGGATGAAGGTGAGGGGGTTTGTAGTTTTCGTAGGCCCACTCCGCTACAATATTCAGGGTTGAGCACCAGTATGGACAAGCGTGCCTTCCAGACCCAGCTGCCCAAGGGGGTCAAGATCTACCTGCCCGACGAGGCCGCCGCTAAGCGGAGCGTCGAGCAGCGCCTCCTCTCCGTCTTCACCCGCTGGGGCTACCGCGAGGTGGTGACGCCGACCTACGAGTTCGCCGACGTCCTCTCGGTGGGGACCGACGAGACCCTCCAGGGAAAGATGTTCAAGCTCGTGGACCGGGACACGGGGCGGATGCTGGCGCTCCGGGCCGACATCACCCCCCAGATCGCCCGCATCGTGGCCACCCGCCTCCGCGACGAGCCCAAGCCCCTCCGGCTCGCCTACGTGGCGAACGTCTTCCGCTACGAGGAGTCCCAGGTGGGACGGTACCGGGAGTTCTACCAGGCGGGGGTCGAGCTGGTCGGGCTCGAGAAGCCCGAGGCCGACGCCGAGATGATCGCAATGACGGTGGAAGGGCTCCAGGTCCTGGGCCTCGACCGCTTCCAGCTCAACGTGGGCCAGGCCGACTTCTTCCGCGGCGTCCTGGAGGAGCTCCGGATCGACCGCGAGCAGGGCCGCCAGCTCCAGGAGGCCCTGAGCCGGAAGGACGCCTCGACGCTGGAGCGCCTCGTCAAGGACCTGGCGCCGCCGGCGTCAACCGCGGAGCTCCTCGTGGCGCTCCCCGACCTCTTCGGCCGCGAGGAAGTGCTCGAGCGCGGGGCCCGGCTCGTGAAGAACCCGCGGTCCGAGCGCGCGCTCGCGAACCTCGCCGAGGTCCACCGGCTGCTCCGGGCCTACGGGCTCGCCGATGCCGTGATCCTGGACCTGGGAGAAGTCCGAGGCTTCGACTACTACTCCGGCGTGCACTTCGAAGGGTACGTGAGCGGCCTCGGGGCGCCGCTCTGCGGGGGCGGCCGCTACGACCACATGCTCGGCCGCTTCGGCTACGACTGCCCGGCGACGGGCTTCGCCTTCGAGGTGGGGCGGGCGCTCCTGGCGATGGAGGCGCAGGGCGTGGCGGTGCCGCAGGCAGGCCCCGACTTCTTCATCATCGATTTCACCCCTGAGAAGACGGTGGCCCTCTCGCTCTCCCGCCGGCTCAGGGACCTGGGAGCCGCGGTGGCGCGCGACATCATCACCCGCGGGCTCCCGGAGTCCCTCGCGTACGCGCGCGGCCAGCGGGCCCGCTGGGCGCTCGTGATCGGAGGGCCGAAGACAGCGGCGGAGGAAGTGCTGGCCATCGAGCTCGCGACGGGCGCCGAGCAGAAGATCCGGGCGGCGGACCTGCTCGAAGCGCCGGCCAAGTGGTTTCCTATGGGAGGTGCCCGTGCCTAACATCGTCGTCGTCGGCTGCCAGTGGGGCGACGAAGGGAAGGGCAAGGTCACCGACCTCCTCGCCCCCCACGTGGACGTCGTGGTGCGCTACCAGGGCGGCAACAACGCCGGGCACACCGTGGTGGTTGGGCGCGAGAAGTTCGTCCTCCACTCGATTCCCTCGGGAATCCTCCACCCGGGCCTGCGCTGCATCATCGGCTGCGGCGTCGTCGTGGACCCGGCGTCTCTCATCGAAGAGATGGAGGCGCTGGTCCGGCGCGGCATCGTGCTCGACGGCAACCTCTACATCTCGCGGAACGCCCATCTCATCATGCCCTACCACCGGGCGCTGGACCTGGCCTCGGAGGCGAAGCTCGGGGATCGGCGCATCGGCACCACCGGCAAGGGAGTCGGGCCTGCTTATGTAGACAAGGCGGCTCGTATGGGGATCAGGATGGGCGACCTCCTGGACGAGCCGGTCTTCCGGGAAAAGCTGGCCGCCAACCTCCGCCAGAAGAACCGGCTCTTGAGCGAGATCTACGACGCCCAGACGTTCACGGTGGAGGAGATCCTGGGGCCCTACCTCCGCTACGCGGGGTGGCTCGCTCCCTACATCACCGACACTGAGCTGCTCCTGAACCGGTGGATCGTGGCGGGGCGCTCAGTGCTCTTCGAGGGGGCCCAGGGGACGATGCTCGACATCGACCACGGGACCTACCCCTTCATCACCTCCTCGAGCACGACGGCGGGCGGGGCCGCCACGGGGACGGGCGTGCCGCCCACGAAGATTCATGGGGTCCTCGGGGTCTCGAAAGCCTACGCGACCCGGGTGGGGGGCGGGCCGTTCCCGACCGAGCTCCATGGCAAGATGGCCGAGCTGCTGCGCGCCCGCGGCAACGAGTACGGCGCCACCACGGGGCGGCCGCGGCGCTGCGGCTGGTTCGACGCCGTCGTCGGCCGCTACGCGGTGCGCGTCAACGGGCTCGACACCATCGCGCTCACCAAACTGGACGTGCTGGACAAGTGCGAGACCGTGAAGATCGGCGTCGGCTACCGGTACCGGGGCGAGCTGCTCACCGAGCTTCCGCACGAGGAGCGGGTCTGGAACGAGGCCGAGGCGGTCTACGAGGAGATGTCGGGCTGGCAGGCCTCCACCGCCGGTCTCCGCGACTACGCCGAGCTCCCGACCAAGGCGCGGCAGTACCTCGACCGGCTGGCGGAGCTGGTGGGAGTCGAGTTCTGTCTGGTTTCCACCGGCGCCGTGAGGGACGACACCATCCTCCTGGATGACTCGCCGCTGGTCCGCTGGTTCCCGTCCCTCCGCGGCTCCATCCCGCCGCG
>ERZ1292640.2785-Hain-H43-02um-R1-2785-length-13891-cov-7_pt1 | contig 13891 bp, 9 predicted proteins | sample MGYA00564404_ERZ1292640 | MGnify/ENA primary metagenome ERZ1292640 (study PRJEB36523, sample SAMEA6512636) | groundwater metagenome | collected 2019-01-08 | study: AquaDiva: Metagenomics assemblies of 32 groundwater samples
TTCGACGTGCTCTCCCGCTTGTCGCAGATGTTGCCATCCATGCAGAAGAGATGCCGTTGGAGTTTGGTGAAATGGCCGTAATTCTGTTGTCGCATGGCCAGGCACGGCAGATGCACCGGCCATCGGGTATGAGCAGGGACCATCGGAAGCTGGCTGCGTTTGACCTGGCGGACCGACTTGTTGTCAGTGTCTACAAGGCGACGAGCCGGTTTCCGGTCTCTGAGCGTTACGGCTTACAGGGCCAGCTTCGCCGAGCGGCAGTCTCGGTTCCGACGAACATCGTAGAGGGATGCGCCCGGGATTCCGAGGGCGACTACCTTCGATTCTTGGATTTCGCGTTGGGCTCGTGCCGGGAGGTCGTTTACCTCGTGAGCTTGGCCAACCGGTTGGGCATCATGGATGAAGTCGCCTGGCGGGAAATCGATGATTGCGGAGGTCGCTGCGCAGCTGCACTCTCAGGTATCCGTCGAGCAATTCGCGGAGCTTAACCCACGCCCCCAGGCCCCCAAGCCCCCAAGCGAGCCCCCCTTCATTTCGCAGCCGGCAGGCTGAGCGCAATCGCGGCGCCGGCTACCAGCACCGCCGCCAACGTCAGCAGGCCGCCTTCGAAGCTGCCGGTCGCGTCGCGAACCCAGCCGATCAGGAACGGCCCGGCAAAACCGCCGATGTTGCCCACCGAATTCACAATCGCAATCCCGCCCGCCGCGGCCGTGCCGCGCAGGAACGCGGTGGGCATCGTCCAGAACGGCCCCAGCGCGCCCCAGATGCCGAACGCGGCAATCGACAACATCAGCAACGAGGCCGTCGCGGTTTGTGGCGCCAGAACGGTCAGCACAAAGCCCGTGGCGCCTGCCAGGCAGGGCACCGCCACATGCCAGCGTCGTTCGCCCTTCGCGTCGGAGCGCGCGCCAATCACCACCAGGCCAATCGTCGCAGCGACGTAGGGGATGGCGGTGAGCAGGATCACGGTCGCGGAGCTCAAGCCGCCAGTCGCCTGCACGATCTGCGGTAGCCAGAAGCTGATGCCGTAGAACGCGATCACGATGCAGAAGTAGAGCGCTGCCAGCGCCCACAGGCGGCCGCTGGCCGCCGCCGATCGAAACGTGACATGCACGTCAGTGGTCTGGTCGTGCTCCTTTGCCATCTCGCGCGTCAGCCACTCGCGTTGGTCGGCCGCCAGCCAGGTCGCGTCGGCTGGCCGCTCGGTCAGCCGCCACAGCACGACCGGCGCCAGCAGCACCGCCGGCAGACCTTCGATGATGAACAGCCACTGCCAGCCATGCAGTCCACCGGCGCCGTGCAGTTGCAGGATCGCGCTCGAGATTGGCGCCCCGATCACGCCGGCCATGGCGGTGGCCGTCATGAACAGCGCCACGGCCCGCGCCCGTTCACGGGCCGGGAACCAGTGGGTCAGGTAAAGGATCAGGCCCGGGAAGAACCCGGCCTCGGCGGCGCCGAGAATGAAACGGAGCACGTAGAAGGACAGCGGGGTGTCGACGAACACCATCGCCATGGAAACCAGCCCCCAGGTGGCCATGATGCGGGCAATCCACCGGCGCGCGCCCACCCGTGCCAGCACCAGGTTGCTGGGCACTTCGAGCAGCGTATAGCTGAGAAAGAAGATCCCCGAGCCGAAGCCGTAGACGGCGGCGCTGAAGCCGAGCTCGCGGTTCATGTCGAGCGCGGCGTAGCCGACGTTGACGCGGTCGAGATACGCGATGACGTAGAGCAGGAAAAGGAAGGGGATGAGCCGCCAGCGGACCTTGGCCAGCGTTTGCTGCTCGAGTTCTGACACGCGGGAATCATACCGCCCGGGAACCTGGCGGTGGGTGCAACCGTAGACTCACGTAGCCATGGAACGACTGTCTCAGGATCTGCGCGTCGCCGTCCGGGGGCTCTGGAAGGATCGGAGCTTTGCCCTCACCACGGTTGCGACCCTGGCCTTGTGTCTGGCGGCCAACGTCGCGATCTTCGCCATCGTCGACGGCGTCTTGCTGAAGCCGCTGCCGTTCGAACAGCCGGACCGGCTGATCCGGCTGTTCAACAAGTATCCCGGCGCCGGCGTCGCGATTGCCGACAACGGCGTGCCCGACTACTTCGATCGCCTGCGCGACCTGTCGGCCGCCGAAGAGATCGCCATGTTCCGCCAGGCCGGCGTTACCGTCAGCGGCAGCGGGCTGGGCGAAGCCGAGCGCATCCAGGCGATGACCGTGACGCCCTCGTTCTTCCGCGTCCTCAAGGTGCAGCCCATGCGCGGCCAGATCTTCAGCGACGCGCAAGGAGAGGTGGGACAGGAAAAGGTCGTCATTCTCAGTTACGGACTGTGGCAGCGCCTGTTCGCCGGCCGCGACGAGGCGATCGGGCAGGACCTGCGCCTGGGCGGCGAGCCGCACCGCATTGTCGGCGTGATGGCGCCGGGCTTCCGGTTTCTGAATCCCGACGTGCAGCTCTATCGCCCCGCCGCATTCACCCCGCAGGAGAAGTCGGACGACGCCCGGCACAGCAACAATTGGCAGCAGTTTGCGCGGCTCGAGCCCGGTGCGACCCGCGAACAGGCGCAGAGCCAGGTCGACGCGATTAACGCCGTGAACTTTTCGCGTTTCCCGGCCTTCCAGGAGATCCTGACCAACGCCAGGTTCGGCACCGACGTCGTCGACTTCCAGGACAACCTGATTGGTGAGACCCGCTCGACGTTGTCGATGCTGTGGGGCGGCGCGATCTTCGTGCTGCTGATCGGCTGCGTCAATGTCGCGAACCTGGCCCTGGTACGCGCGACGGCGCGCGTCCGCGAGCTGGCGACGCGGCACGCGCTGGGGGCCAGCTTCTCGCGATTGGCCCGCCAGTCGCTGACCGAATCGGTGCTGCTGGCGCTGGCCGGCGGCGCGGCGGGGCTCGGCATGGGGTGGTGGGCGCTGCAGGCGGCGCCGTTCTTCGGGTTCGACCAGTTGCCGGCCGGCTCCGCGATTCACATCGACACTCGCGTCGTCGCCTTCACCATGCTGCTCGTCACCATCGTTGGCATTGTCGTCGGCCTCATTCCCATCGTGGCCATGCGGCGTGCCAACATCGCGCAGGTCGTGCGTGAAGAGGGCCGCAGCGGCACGCAGGGGCGCGGACCGCGGCTGATGCGACGGGTGCTCGTCACGAGCCAGGTCGCGTTTGCCCTGATCCTGTTGATTGGCGCCGGCGTGTTGCTGGCGAGCTTCGACCGGGTACTGCGCATCGATCCGGGCTTCCGCGCCGAGAAGGTGCTGACGGGCACGATCAGCCTGCCGGCCGCGCGCTATGCCGGCGACGACAGCCTGCGCTCGACCACCGACCGCATCCTCGAGCGCGTTCGCACCATCCCGGGCGTCGAGTCCGCCGGTGCGACCACCTCCATCCCGTTCGGCGGCGCCTACAGCGACAGCGTCATCCTCGCCGAGGGCTACCAGATGCAGAAGGGCGAGTCGCTAATCTCGCCCAGCCAGGTATCGGCGTCTGACGGCTACTTCGAGACGATGGGTGTGCGGCTGGTGGCCGGCCGGCTGTTCACGCCCGCCGATGCCGGCGGCCGCCTGCGCGTGATGGTGATCGACGACATGCTCGCCAAGCGGTTCTGGCCGAACGGCGACGCGGTCGGCAAGCGCATGTACTTTCCCACCAACATCGAGAACCTGTTGGAGCGGCCGAAAGAGGATCAGATGCTGACCATCGTCGGCGTCATCGCGCCGATGCGAATTCGCGGGCTGGTCGACTCGCCGGGCATCCGCCGCACCGGCACCTACTTCTTCCCGCTGCGGCAGAACCCGTCGCGGTCGCTCGCCCTGGCGATTCGCACGACGCAGCAGCCCCAGACCGTCATCAACGCGGTTCGCCGCGAGGTGGCTCAAGTGGATGCCGAACTGCCGTTCTACGGTGTCCGGACGATGGAGGAGCGACTGTCGGCGTCGGTGCTCGATCGACGCACGCCGACGGTGCTCGCGACCGGCTTTGCCGTGGTCGCCTTGTTCCTGGCCGGCATCGGCATCTACGGCGTGCTGGCTTACCAGGTGTCGCAGCGGCGGCGCGAGATCGGCATTCGCATGGCCCTGGGGGCGGCCAACAGCAGCATCTTCACGCTGGTGCTGCGCGAGGGCGGGATGATCGTGGCGTTGGGCACCGCCCTGGGGCTGGCCGGCGCGTTCCTGCTGAGGCAGACCATCCAGGCGCAGCTCTACGAGGTGGGCGCCATGGATGCGCGGGTCGTTGCCGCGGTGGCTGCCGTGCTGATCGTCGTCGCCCTGTTCGCCTGCCTCCTGCCGGCGCGCCGGGCCGCGAAGACCGATCCGATGATCGCGCTTTCCGACTAGGGATAGAATTTGAGGCTGATGAGCCTCTCGGAAACGTCTGCCCTGGTCAGTTCACTGCAAACAGAGCTTCGCCGCGTCATAGTCGGGCAGGACGAAGTGATCGCCGAGATCCTCACGGCGTTTCTCGCCGGCGGACATTGTCTGCTGCGCGGCGTGCCGGGGCTGGCGAAGACGCTGCTGATCAAGACGCTTGCGCAAGCAGTGCACCTGAAGTTCAGCCGCATCCAGTTCACGCCCGACCTGATGCCCTCCGACATCATCGGCACCGAGGTGATCGAAGAGGACCGCGCCACCGGCGCGCGCAACATCCGCTTCATCCCGGGGCCGATCTTCGCCAACATCATCCTCGCCGACGAGATCAATCGCACGCCGCCGAAGACGCAGGCCGCGCTGCTCGAGGCGATGCAGGAGTACCAGGTCACGGTGGGCGGCGTGCGCCACGCGCTCGAGCGCCCGTTGTTCGTCCTGGCCACGCAGAACCCGATCGAGCAGGAGGGCACCTATCCGTTGCCCGAAGCACAACTCGACCGTTTCATGCTGAACGTCGTCATCAACTATCCCAGTGCGAGTGATGAGCGGCAGATCCTGGCGCAGACCACAAGCGGCGACGAGCCCGTGGCGCGGCCGGTGGCGACCGGCGAGCAGATTGAGCGGGCGCGAATGCTGGTGCGGGAAATCGTGGCCGCCGACAACGTGGTGGACTACGCGGCCCGGCTGGTCCGGGCCTCGCGGCCAACGGGGGCGGCCGAAGATCACGTGCCCGACTTCGTCAAGCAGTGGCTGCGCTGGGGCGCCGGACCGCGGGCGGGGCAGGCGTTGCTGCTGGCCGGCAAGGCGCGCGCCGTGCTGCACGGCCGCCCGGCGGTATCGCTCGAAGACATCCGCGCCGTCGCGCCGCCGGTGCTGCGGCACCGGTTGCTGGTGAACTTCCAGGCAGAGGCCGACGGCATTGACGCCGAGACGGTCGTGACGCGATTGCTCGAAGCAGTGCCGGCAAACTAGCACCTGAGCACCTGAGCACCTGAGCACCTAAGCACCTAAGCACCTAAGCACTTACCCATGTCCCGTGACCATGTCGTCTCTTCAACGGAACTGCAGTCGCTGCGTGACCTGGAACTGGTAACCCGAAAGTCGGTCGAAGGCCTGCGGCAGGGGCTGCATCGCAGCCCGTTTCATGGCTTCAGCGCGGAGTTCAGCCAGTACCGGCACTATCGGCCGGGCGATGACCTGAAGTACGTCGATTGGAAGGCCTTCGGGCGAACCGATCGCCTCTACACGCGGCAGTTTCGCGAGACGACGAACCTCGCTGCGCTGTTCGTGATCGATGTCAGCCGTTCAATGAGCTTTGCCGGCAAGTTCGACCTCGCCCGGCAGGTGACGGCCATTCTCGGCACGCTGGTGCTGGACCAGGGCGATGCGGCCGGTGTGCTGGCCGTCGACGATCGTGCCCGCCTCGTACCGCCGCGCAGCGGCCATCATCACCTTCGCGTGTTCCTGTCCCAGTTGGCGCACCTCGCGCCGACGGGCGGCGCAAGTCTCGGCGCCGCGCTTCGGCAGGCGGCCACCGTGATGAAGCGGCGCGGCGTGGTGATCGTGGTGTCGGACTTCTACGAAGATCAGGAGGCGCTGCCGCAATTGCACCGCCTGGCGCGGATGGGCCATGACGTGGTGGTGATCCAGACGCTGGCGCACGAGGAACTGGCCCTCGACATGGGAGGCGCCGCGGAGTTTGTCGACATGGAAAGCGGCCGCACGCTGATGGTGCAGCCATCGACGGTTCGCGAGGGTTACACCGCCGCCGTTCAGCAGTGGCTGGCCACGGTTCACGACACGGCCGTGCGCGACGGCATGGAGTATTTGCGACTCGTCACCGGCGCGCCTCTCGAGCCGGCCCTGCGGCGCTTCCTCATGCAACGGCGCGGTGGCAGATAGCAGGATGTCGGTGTTCTGGCTCTCATCGTCGGCGTTGTTGGGATTGGCGCTCATTGCCGTGCCAATCGCCATCCACCTGTTGGTCAGGCAGCAGAGTCGCCGGGTCGCGTATCCCTCGCTGCGTTTTCTGCAGCCGTCCCAGTTGGCGGCCTTTCGCCGCCGCAATGTCCAGGATGCGCCGCTGCTGGCGTGCCGCGCCGCCATTCTCGCGGCCGCCGTGATGGCGCTGGCGGGGCCTGTGTTGCAGACGCCGTCGCGGACCGCCGGCTACGCCGCCCGCGTGGCACGTGCCGTCATTCTCGAACCCGGCGTCGCTCCCGAGGTTGCCGCCGATGCGGCGGGGGACGCGTTCGCAGCCCGCACCTTTGCCCGCGCCCAGGTGGTCGATGCCATTGCCGATGCCACGCGGTGGCTGAACGGCCAGCCGCCCGCAGGGCGCGAGGTGGTGTTTGCCGGCGCTCTCCGCCGCGGCAGCTTGTCGGCGGGACAGTTGGGCGCGATCCCGCCATCGGTCGGTATCCGCTTCGTGACAACCGAGGGTGGGGGGACGCGCGAGAGCGTCCTCCGCGTCCTGAAGAGCGGCGCCAATGGTGTGTTCCTTCACGAGCGACAGGTGCGACTGGAGGATGACGAGACGGCGGTCTCGGACGGTGTTGCCACACTGGTCCCGGCCGACATGGTGCGAATCGTCGCCGCGCCGGCGGAGCAGCCGCTGGCCGATGCGGCGCTGCGGGCGGCCCTCGATGCTGGCTTGCGGTGGACCGATCCCGCTGTCCGCGTCCTGGTCGCCTGGGCCGGCGCCGGCGAGGTGGATGTTCAACGGCTGCGCAACGGTGCGTCGCTTGTTCGCATGGAGCGGCCATCGCCGGCGGCGACTGCTGCGACCGCAGTCAGCGAGGCAATTGAGGGCGTGACGGTGGCGTCGACGGAGGGGACGGAGCCGGTCCGGATCGGCGCCGAACAACTGCGGGCGTGGACGCGGCCGCCGGGGCCGGTGCATGGCGAGGCCCGGCCCGCGGATGAAGGCGACCGCCGGTGGCTGTGGGGCGTGGCCCTGGCATTGCTGGCCGCGGAGCACTGGCTGCGGCGCGCACGGACAGGCAGTGCCGCGGTCGAATCCGCCGCGGAGGTGCGCGTTGCCTGAGATGCGCATTGCCGCCACTGTCGAGCGCGTGCGGACGCGGCTGAAAGTCCAGGCGGTGCTCCGCGGCGTCGCGGCAGGTGGCGCCGCGATGAGCGCTGTCATCCTGAGCGCGGCCGCATTGTCGGCGCCGTTCTCCGCGGGTGCTGCCCTCGGCGTGGTGACCGGCCTCGCCGTTGCGTTGTGGGTCATGCGCTCGGGCTGGATGGTGACCCCGGTGAAGGCTGCCGGGCTCATTGAGGCCAACGCGTCCCTCGACAACCTGATCGTGACGGCGATGGAGCTGCGTGAGCGGCCGCGACTTGTACGGGCGGAGATTCGCGACGAGATTCTGCGGCAGGCCGAGGCACGACTGGCGCAGGTGGATGCGGTCCGCACCGTGCCGTTGCGACAGCCGCTTGTGGTGATGCTGGCGGTCGTGATGGGGATGACGGCGTTGTTGACCACCGTGCCAGGCGGCGGGTTGGCGGTGCCGGCGACCATCGGTGCCGGCGTCGAGGCGATCGCTCCCGGCATCGACAACCTCACCGTGCACGTGGTGCCGCCGGCCTATTCCGGCCGGCCGGCGGAAACCATGCCGGCGCCGGTGCAGATCACGGTGGTGGCCGGCAGCCGCATCAGGCTTGCCGTGGTCTCGGCCGCCGAGAACGTGATCGCCGAGATTGCGGGGCAAGCCCCGCTCATGCTGGCGCGTGCCGGCGACGGGTTCGGCGGGGAGTGGGTGGCCGATCGGTCCACCGCCGTGTCGATTCGCCCGGCGGCCGGTGATGGTCGTGAGGCGAAGTTTCTGTCCGTGATCGTGGTGCCTGATGCGCCACCGGTCGTGCGTGTGCCCGAGCCGGGGAAGGATCTGGCGATCTCCGGGACCAGGGGCCGGATTGCCATCGAGGTCGATGCGCAGGACGACCTCGGCCTGGCGTCACTGGTGGTGAAGTTCACCAAGGCGTCGGGTGGCGGCGAAGCGCTGACCTTCACCGAGGGCGAAGTGGCGCTGACCTTGGACCGCGTCGACGGGCGCCACTGGCGCGGCCGGGCCGACTGGGTGCTCGACGGCCTCGGCCTCTCCGATGGCGATGTCCTCGTCTACCGAGCCATTGCCCGCGATCGCAATCCGAACGGCAGCCCGGTGCAGTCGGATCAGTATCTCGTCGAGGTGGGCCGGCTGGCCGGCGCTGTTGGTTCCGGTTTTGCGTTGCCCGCTGAAGAGAAGAAGTACGCCATCAGCCAGCAGATGGTGATCTACAAGACCGAGCAGTTAATCGCGTCAGCGATGGGCCGGCCCGGTCGCGGTCCTGGCGAAGGCTGGCTCGAGCAGAATCAACTGCTGGCCATCGAGCAGCGAATGGTGCGGGCCGAGGTCGTGTTCCTGGGCGGCGGCGAAGTCCAGGACGAGGTCGAAGAGGCCGCCCACTCGCACGAAGTGAGCGAAGGCCGGCTCGAGAACACCGGCCGGGCCGAGATGCTGCGAGCCATCAACTTCATGTCGCGCGCCGAGGCGGAACTGAACGACGGCAGGGCGCCCGAGGCCCTGGTGTTGGAGCGCGAGGCCCTGCGCAGCCTCGAGCGCGCGTTCGACCGGCGGCGCTACTTCTTGCGGACGCTGCCGGATCGATCGCGGATTGACGCCACCCGCCGGCTGACCGGCAACCTCAAGGACGCGCGATCGTGGACGCGCGAGCGTCGCGACGGCGGCGGGCCGCCCGCGCTGGAGGCGCAGCGCGTCCTTATGCGCGACCTGGCGGCCGCGGTCAACACCGGCACCGGCATGGATGCAGCGCTGGCCGCGCGCGTGGCCGCCATCGATCCGGCCGACCCGGCCTTGCAGCAGGCGGCCGTGGCCGTGGCGTCAGCGAAAGGCGAACCGGCGCGCCGCGACGCGGTGTGGGCCGCCATGCAAGCCGTGACCGCGCACGCCCTCAAGTCGCTGGCCGCCACCGACTTCATGCGTATCACGACCGATGCCCTGGCGGGGCGGTTGGCCGACCAAATGGCGCGGCCTGGGAGGGTCGGCCGGTGACGCGCCAGCGGTTGCCGCGCCTCGTCCTGCGAACGCTGGCGGTGTTGATCGCGGTGGCCGCGGCGATCGATCCCGTGATGACGGTGACGCGCCCGGCCGCTCGATCGGTGGTGCTGGCATCACTGGCTTCCGCGGATGTCGCGGACGTCGAATCGGCCGTTCGGTCGGCGCTGCCGGCCGCGGACGTGAGCCTGCGCCGAGCCACGAATGGCCGGCTGCCGTGCCTGCCGGGTGAACCGTGCCTCATGGTGGCCGACGGCTCGGTTGACGTCGACATTCCCACCGACCTCGACGGCCCGGTGTCCCTGATCACCATGAGCGCCGCGGCCGGGCCCAATGTTGCCGTGCAGGCCGTGATCGCGCCGGCGATGCATCACGCTGCAGGCTCTGGCACCGCCCGCGTGGTCATGACCGGTACCGGCATGCAGGGCCGCAGAACCGATGTGCGCATCAGCGATGGCGCCGCGACCGTCGGATCGGTGAGCCATGAGTGGGCAGCAGGCGGGGAGGCGGCCGTCGACGTGCCGTGGTGGCCGCTCGGCGAGGGCGCGCGGTCGCTGCGCGTGACCGCCGTGCCATTCGACGGCGAGCAGTCCACTGCCGACAACGCGGTGGAGGTGGGCGTCAACGTTGCGTCGATTCGCGCCCAGGTGCTGGTGTTCGACGCCAGGCCGTCGTGGGCCAGCACCTTCGTGCGCCGGGCAATCGAAGACGATGCCCGCTTCCGCGTGGACCACCGGGTCGGCCTCGGGCCGGCGCTGGCAGCGGGCACGCCGGGCGCCCGGCTCGACCGGCGATCGCTCGAGGCCGCGTCGGTCGTGATTGTCGGCAGCCCGGAAAGCGTGACCGCCGGCGATGTCACATTGCTGGAGCAGTTCGCGCGCACGAGAGGCGGGACGCTGATCCTGTTGCCCGATCGCGCGCCGGGTGGCGCCTCGGCGCGGCTGTTTCAAGGGCGGTGGACCGAACACCTGGAAGCGACGGCGTCTCCGGCCGGTTCCCTTCGGGCCTCGGAAACGTTGCGCCTGTTGTCGCCGACACCGTTCGACACCGTGCTCGCTGCGGTGAAGGGCGCGGCGGTCGTCGTGCTGTCGCCTGCCGGCAACGGCCGCATCGTAGTGTCGGGTGCGCTCGATGCGTGGCGATACCGCGATGCCGATGGCGGCGCGTTCGATCGCTTCTGGCGATCCCTCGTCCTCGAGTCGGCGGCGGCCGGCGTGCCGCTGCGACTGGAGTTTGCGAGCGCCATCGCCAGGCCTGGCGCCGAGGTGCCGCTGGTCGTGCGCCATCGCCGCATGGACGAAGCGGTGGCGAGCAGCATCGCCGGAACCGTCACGTGCGGCGCACAGGCCGCCAGGGCTCTCCGCCTGTGGCCCGCCGGAGGTGATGGCGTGTTCACCGGCCGCGTGATCGTGGATGGCGACGGCCCCTGCGAAGTGCGGGTGACGATCGAGGGCGGTCCGTCAGCGGTCGCCGGAATTGCCGTGACCAATGGCGCCACGCAGGGCGCCGGGGCGGTGATGTCGAAGCTCGAGCGTGAGGCGCGGCGGACCGGCGGGGTGGTGGTTCCCGCGGGTGACGCTGCCGCGATTTCGACGGCGCTGGTCATGCCGGCACCCGACCAGCCCGAGCCCGTTCATCCCATGCGATCGCCGTGGTGGATGTTTCCGTTTGTAACGTGTCTCGGTGTCGAGTGGTGGCTGCGGCGCCGCGGTGGAGTGAGGTAGAGTTCTTGTCTATGCCGTCAGACGAGGTCCGGTTGAAGCCGGACACTACCTCTCGCCGCGACTTCGCGAAGACGCTCGGCCTCGGCGCCATCGGCCTCAGTCTCGGCCCCTCGGTGTTTGCCCGCCAGTCCGCCGCGCCGTTTCCGGCGATCAAGAACCCGAAGTACCGCAACTGGTCGGAAGACGCGCTGCGCGAGGCCAAACGCCTGGGCTGTACCTACGCCGACATCCGGTTCACGCTCAACCGTTCGAACGGCGTCGCGGTCCGCAACGGCGACATTCAAAGCGGCGGCAACGTTGGCTTCGGCCAGTTTGGTGATGTCGACACCTATGGGTTCGGCGTCCGCGTGATCCACTCTGGCGTGTGGGGGTTCTCGAGCAGCCCCAACGTCACACCGGAAGAGATCAAGCGCATTGTCGCAATGGCGACCGAAGTGGCGAAGGCCAGTGCGACGGCGAAGAAGTTCGACGTGCGGCTGGCGCCGGTCAAGGCGTACGACACTTTCTGGGAGACGCCCATCAAGGTCGATCCGTGGAGCATTCCGCTGGAAGACAAGGTGGCGTTGCTCGTTGACGTCACGCGGACCATGCAGAAGAACCCGGACGTGATGTTCGGCAACGCCGCGGTGAACTTCAACTACGAGTGGAAGTTCCTGGCCACCTCCGAAGGCTCGTTCATCGAGCAGGTGTTTTATTACACCGCGGCGTCGATCAGCGCCACGGCCAGGAAGAATGGCGTCGTCAAGACGCGCACCTTCGACCCCGGCACCGAGACGCGCGGCTGGGAGTTCGTCACCGACAACGACCTGAAGGGCAACGCCGAGCGCGTCGCCGCCGAGGCCGTCGAGTTCGCCATGGCCAAGCCGGTGGGCTCGGGCCTGAAGGACCTGATCCTGCTGCCAAACCACTCGGCCCTCACCATCCACGAGATCATTGCGCACCCGACGGAGCTCGATCGCATCGTCGGCTACGAAGCCAACTACGCCGGCACCAGCTTCGTGAAGCTGAGCGACGTCGGCAAGTTGAAGTACGGTTCGCCGCTGCTCAACATCACGGCCGATCGCACGCACCCGGGCGGTGCGTCGACCGTGGGCTATGACGATGATGGCGTCGAGGCCCAGAAGTGGCCGATCATCCGTGACGGCATCCTGGTGGGCCTGCAGACCAATCGCGAAACCGCGCATTACATGGGGGAGACCACCTCGCGCGGTTGCACGTTTGCCAATCACTGGCGGAACTACCCGTTCCTGCGCATGCCGAACGTCCAGATGGAGCCGGGAGCGAAGGGCTCGCCGACGCTCGATCAGATGATCGCGAGCATCCAGGACGGCGTGCTGGTCGACGGGCAGGGCAGCTTCAGCATCGACCAGCAGCGCTACAACGGCCAGTTCGGCGGCGACTGCTTCTGGGAAATCAAGAACGGCAAGAAGACACGGATGGTGACGGACTTCACCTACAACGCCATCACCACCGACTTCTGGGCCAACCTCGACGCGGTCGGCCCGCCCGAGGAGTGGCGGCACATCGGCATGGGCGGCGACGCGAAGGGACAGCCGGTGCAGTCGAACCGTCCGTCGCACGGCGCCTCGCCGATCCTGCTGCGCAAGATCATGGTCGGAACCGCATTCGCATAGGGCAAGGTCCGGCTTTAGCCGGACCGAGCACGGCACAAATGTAGCGTCCGGCTTTAGCCGGACCGAGGGTCGAAATGGCGTATTCGAGAGACGAGATCAAGCAGATCACCGACAAGGTGCTCAACATGTGCAAGGCCGACGCGGTCGAAGTCCGCTTCTCCGGGGGCGAGCGATCGGCGACGCGGTTTGCCAACTCCAGCATCACCGCCAACCTGATCGAGCACGACCAGGAAGTGCAGATCACGGTGCGCTACGGCCAGAAATCGGCCAGCGCGACGACCCACCAGTTCGACGATGAGTCGGTGAAGCGGACCATTGACGCGGTGCAGAACCTGGCGCGCCGCAAGCCCGACAACCCGGAACTGATGCCGCTGGTCAAGCCGCCCCAGACCTACCTGGAGTTCGACGCGGCGCTGCCGTCGGCCGTGAACTTCGGGCCGGCCGAACGCGCCAGAATGGTGAAGGCCAGCACCGACATCTGCGAAAAGAAGGGCGTGCTCGGCGCCGGTTACATCCCCAAGTTCGACTGGGTCGATGCCAGCGCCAACTCGGAAGGCCTGTTCACCTACTTCCACTACGCCGACGCCAGCTTCATCCTGACCTGCCGCACGCCGGACCAGACCGGTTCGGGGTGGGCGGGCACGACCGGCGTGAAGGACATCAAGAACATCGACGCCGAGATGTTGACCAACGTCGCGGCCGACAAGGCCATCCGCTCGCGCAAGCCGCGCGCCATCGAGCCGGGCAACTACACGGTGATCCTCGAGCCGCGGCCGGCGGCGCGCTACCTGTCGCTGATGACCGGTTCGCTCAACGCCCGCAATGCCGAAGAGGGCCGCAGCTTCATGAGCGGCAAGCAGCGCGGCGAAACCCGCCTGGGCGAGAAGGTGTTTGGCGACAACTTCACCCTGCGCAGCGAGATCGGCAACCCCATCCTGCGCCAGTCGCCCATCGGCCAGGACGGCCTGGCCGCCAAGAGCATCACCTGGGTGGAGAAGGGCGTCGTCAAGAACCTGTTCTACGACCGCTTCTGGGCCAACCGCCAGAGGAAGGAACCGACCGGCACCACGCCCAACATGAGCCTGGTGATGGAAGGCGGCACCACCAGC
>ERZ1292640.2787-Hain-H43-02um-R1-2787-length-13881-cov-18_pt1 | contig 13881 bp, 9 predicted proteins | sample MGYA00564404_ERZ1292640 | MGnify/ENA primary metagenome ERZ1292640 (study PRJEB36523, sample SAMEA6512636) | groundwater metagenome | collected 2019-01-08 | study: AquaDiva: Metagenomics assemblies of 32 groundwater samples
CCGGGCACCGGCGAGAGCGGCTTCATCGCCGTCAATCCGAAGGACCACAACGTCGTCTATGTCGGAGCCGTCGGTTCGAGCCCCGGCGGCGCCGGCGCGTTGCAACGCTACGACCATCGCACGCGCCAGATCCAGCTCGTGAATGTGTGGCCCGAGGAATCGACCGGCATTGCGCCCAAGGACCTCAAATACCGCTTCGCCTGGACCTTCCCGATCGTGTTTTCGGCCCACGACGCCGGCACGCTCTACGTCGGCGGCAACTGCATCTTCCGCACGCGCGACGAAGGCATGAGCTGGCAGAAGATCTCGCCCGATCTCAGCCTCAACGACCTCGCGCGCCAGGGCGCTTCCGGCGGCGACATCACCCGCGAAAGCGCGGGCGCCGAAATTCACGCGACCTGCGCCTGCGTCGTCGAATCGCCGCACCGCGCCGGCGAGATCTGGGCCTCGACCGACGACGGGCTGGTCCATGTCACCCGCGACGACGGCACGGCATGGAAGAACGTGACGCCCAAGGGCATGCCGGAACTCGCCTATGTCGGCTGCGTCGAAGTATCGGCCCACGACGCCGACACCATCTACGTCGCCGCCACGCGCTACAAGCTCGCCGACTACAAGCCATACCTGTTCAGGAGCACCGACGGCGGTCGCAGCTGGAAGTCCATCAAGGGCGACCTGCCGGCGAATGAAATCACGCGCGTCGTCCGCGCCGACCCGGTCGCCAAGGGCCTGCTCTACGTCGGCACGGAAACGGGCATCTTCTTCAGTCTCGACGACGGCGAGCACTGGACGCGCATGGCCGGCGGCCTGCCGGTCGTGCCGGTCTACGATCTCAAGCTCAAGGACACCGACCTCGTGGCGGCCACGCACGGCCGCTCGTTCTGGATCCTCGACGACGTGACGGCGCTGCGCGGCCTCGCCGCCAAAGGCAATTCAGGGGGCGGCAAGTCGGCGCGCCTGTTCGCCCCGCGCACGGCGATCCGCACCAAGCTGCACTGGAGCGCCGGCGCCAACGTGCGCGGCGGCATCGCCTACGGACCCGCCTTCGGTATCGACGGCAGCACCGTGATCGTCGAAAAGGCCGACGGCACGCGGGTGCGCGAGCATCTCGACGTCGGCGAGAATCCGCCGAACGGGGCGATCGTCTACTACTGGCTGGCCGAGGATGCCAAAGAGGCCGTGACGCTGACGTTCCGCGATTCGGCCGGCCGCAAGATCGTCTCGTATGCCAGCGACACCAAAGATGCTCCTCCCGCCCGGCGGCCGGACACGAAGGCCGGCCTGAACCGCTTCGTCTGGGATATGAAGTATCCCGGCCCGACCAAGCTCGACTACGACCTGGCGCCGCCGCGACCCAAGCCGCTGGCGCCCGATCCCGAAAACCCGCCCGGCCCGACCGTCGTGCCCGGCAGCTACGGGGTAGACCTCGGCGTGGGCGGCAAGGTCCAGTCGGCGACCTTCTCCGTCGAGAAGGACCCGCGGCTCGGCACGACCACGGCCGACTACGCGGCGCAGTTCGCCCTACACAAGGAGCTGGTGGCCTCGCTGTCGAAGCTGAAGCAGGCGCTCAACCGGCTGCGCAGGATGAAACGACAACTGGGCGACGTCGCCGGGCGCGCGGCCAAGTCGGAGCGCGCTTTGCGCAACCGTGCGGTTGCGATCGGCCAGAAGCTATCGGCGATCGAGCGCATCATGGTCGATCCCGAGCGCAAGTCGGTGCGCGACGTGCTGCGCAATCCGGCCGGCCTCAACGACACGTTGTTCGACATGATCGCCATGACCACGACCGCCGACGCGGCCCCAACCAGTCAGACGAAGGCCGTGTCACGCGAAGTCATGGACAAGGTCGACGGCGAAATTGCCAAGTTCGAGGCGGTGGTGAAGGGTGAGATCGACGACCTCAACACCAAACTGGCCAGGGCCCGCGTCGATCAGGTGGCGACGGCTTAGCGCATCGTGGAGATGGCGGGCGAGTCTTCTCGTCCCGTCAGATCTTGATGTCGGCCTTCTTGATGATTTCGCCGAAGGATTGGTTTTCGCGGGCGATGGTTTCGCGGAAGGCGGCGGGCTCGAGGTAGCTCGGGTAGTTGCCGCTGGAGATCAGCTTGTCGTTCACGTCAGGCGCCTTCGCCGCCTCGCCGAGCGCCTTGCTGAATTTCTCGACGATGGCCTGCGGCGTGCCCTTGGGTGCCAGGATGCCGTACCAGGCATCGCCGCCGATCTTGCCGTAGCCCTGCTCACGCAGGGTCGGGATGTTCGGCGCGCCCGGCCAGCGCTTCTCGCCCAGGATGGCGAAGCATTTCAGGCGGCCGGCGGCGATGTGCGGCAGCGTGGTCGGGTCGAACTGCACCTGGATCTGGCCCGACAGCAGGTCGTTGGTGGCCGGCGCGCTGCCCTTGTAGGGCACATGCACCATTTTTACGCCGGCCTCGATGTTGAACATCTCGCCATAAAGCTGGGTGATGGTGGCGAGTCCGGCCGAACCGAAGTTGATCTTGCCGGGGTTCGCCTTGGCGTAGGCGATGAACTCCTGGAGATTGTTCGCCGGCACCTGCGGGTTGATTCCCATGCCGATCCAGGAGGTGCAGGTCCGGGCCACCGGCACGAAGTCCGTCGCTGGGTCGTAGGGCAGCGGCTGGAGGTGCTGGGTGATGCACACCATCGCCGTCGTGGTCGTGAGGAACGTGTAGCCGTCCGGGGCCGCATTCTTGACGTTCTCCGCGCCGATCGCACCGCTGGCGCCCGCCTTGTTTTCGAACAGGACGCTCTGGCCCAGTAACGACGCGGCCCGCTCGACCACGATGCGCGTGGTGACATCGGAGGGCCCTCCGGGCGGATAGGGAATGACGACGCGGATCTGGCGCGCCGGCCAGTCGTTCTGGGCCGAGACGATCGCCGGCGCCGAAACCGCGCCGGCCGCCGACGCGGCGATGAAATGACGTCGGCCGATTCCCGAAGAATCGCCCTTGTGCTGGCTCATGACTGTTCCTCCCGGACCGTTTTGCCGGGGAGCCTACACGAGCCTGCCGCGAGGTGCAGCGTCGACCGCGAGGCCGCCGCCTGGCCGCCTGACTTTGATCAGGTTGATAATCTGGCTCAGGGATAGTTATCTGCCGATCATGATCGTCGATCCGAACGACTACTCTCTCCTCACCATCTTCGCGGTCAGCTTGGCCGTAATTCTGGCCACCAGCGAGCTGGGCCGCTGGCTCGGCACGCGTGCCACGCTGAGGGGCGCCGACAGCGTATCGACCCTGGAAAGCGCCATCCTGGGTCTCCTGGCGCTGATGATCGGCTTCACCTTCGCCATGGCCCTGTCGCGCTTCGAGGCCCGCCGCGATGCCGTCGTTGCCGAAGCAAACGCCATCGGCACCACGGCCTTGCGTGCGCGCCTGCTCCCGGTGCCTCACAACAGCGAGGCCCTCAAACTGTTGCGCGAGTATGTGCAGCTTCGCGTCGATGTCACCAGGCGTCCCCCGACCCCACAGGAACTGGACGCCGTGATCTCCCGGTCGAACGTGATCCAGGAGGCGCTCTGGCAGCAGGTGAAGGCCATCGCCGCGAAGGACAATGCGATGGTGCCGACGGGCGTGTTCATCCAGTCGCTGAACGAGATGATCGATAATCAGGAAAAGCGCCTGGCCGCCCTGCACAACCGGCTGCCCCTGATCATCCTGATCGCGCTCTATGGCGTTTCGGTCGTCGCCGTGGGATTCGCAGGTTACGCGAGTGGGCTGCAGGCACGGCACTCGCGGCTGCCCGTCTACATCACCGGCATCCTCGTCGCCGCGATGGTGCTTCTCATCCAGGACCTCGATCGACCGGGGGCGGGCTTCATAAGGGTCAGCCAGCAGCCCATGATGAATACCGCCGCCAGTATCGCCGCCTATTCCGACTAGCCTGCCCCACCGAGCGACGCACCGTGAATGAGACCATGCACCTGACCGCCAAGCGTCTGCGCACTCCTAGAGCCGCGGCGGTCGCCGGGCTTCTCTTCGCCGCTCTATTGATCGCCGTACTGGCGCTCTTCCTGTCGTCGGTGCCCAAGGATCCACTCGAGCAGGGCGCGTGGCTTTCGGTCAGCGTCGGCAAGGTCGTCGTCGCCATCAACCTCATCCCCTTCGCCGGGGTCGCGTTCCTGTGGTTCATCGGCGTGGTGCGCGACCGGCTGGGAGCAGCCGAAGACCGGCTGTTCGCAACGGTGTTCCTGGGAAGCGGCCTGCTGTTCCTCGCCATGCTGTTCGTGGCCGCCGCCATCTTTGGCGCGATCGTCGTCGTCTACGCTGCCCGGCCCGACAGCCTCGCCAATTCGGCCACCTTCGCGCTCGCGCGTGCCTTCGCCTACGTCATCGTCAACGTCTATGCCATCAAGATGGCCGGCGTCTTCATGATGGTCACCTCGACCCTTGGCCTCAGGACCGGCTTCGTGGCGCGCTGGATCGCTCTCCTGGGACTGGTCCTGGCGCTCTGCCTGCTGTTCGGCAGCCAGCTGTTCGACTGGAGCTTTGCCGTCTTTCCCGCCTGGGTCCTGCTGGTCAGCGGCTACATCCTGGTCGACAACTTCCAGCTCGTGCCCGGGCGCCGGATGCCGCGCCAGGAATAGACGTCAGCTTTTCCGGAGTCCGGGGTTGATCGCCAGCGACGCGCCCGCTTCGCCGCCCGCGTCGTAGGCCATCGGCGACACCATCCGACTGGCACGCTGTACCGTCCGAAGTTTTAGATCGAGCTTCTCCAGTTCGGTATCGACGACCGCCGCCTTGAGGACGACGAGGCCGCGCCCAGTGCTGTGGTTCACCTCGTCCCGCGCGGCCTTCATCGTCATCAGCTTGTCGGCGATCGACGCCACCATGCCGAGCGCGAAGGAGGCGTTCGCCATGTGCCGCTCCTGGTGCCGGAAGTGCAGGTACTCGGGGGAAGTCTTGTAGCGGCCGAGTTCGGTCCGGACCGCTGTATCGATCACTTCGGTCAGGTAGTGCGCCACTTCGATGTCCGCGCGCAGGCCGAAGAAGACGTAGCTCCCCTCGCCCGCCGGGTTCTTCTCGCGCCAGACGCGGCAATCGCAGAATTCCGCGATGGCGCCGATGCAATCGTCGAGCGGGATGCGCTTCTTGCGGTGCGTCTCATAAGCGCGCCGCTCGCAGGGCGCCTCGCGGATCTCGACGTCGGTCAGCGACAGGTCGTAGCGGTCGAGCAGCTCGGCGACTTTGGCCGCCGCCGCCAGCGCCTCGCCTTCGGTACAGCCGTTGTCGATCGTCTTGGCGCGCAAGCCCTGGATGCGCGTCCGGAGCTTGTCCAACGCGTCGCCGGTCACTTGGCCCGGTTCCTGTAACCCTGGATGAGGGCGAACGCGACGCCGACGGCGAGGCCGGGAAGCGCCGACAAGATGGCAATCGACGCCGCGCCCATCTCGCAACCGCCCGAATCTCCCGGCGTTCCGCAACGGGGATCGAACACGTGGGCGGCCGTCAGGACGATGAAAAACATGGCCACCGGCGCGACGATCAGTCCGGCCAGTCCAAAAGCGAACGACCTCGCGGCGAGCCGGAGCACTAGGCTGCTGCCTTGTCGTTGCCCTCGCCCACACGCGCGGCCAGCGACGCCGCCATGAACTCGTCGAGGTCGCCGTCGAGCACCTTCTGCGGGTCGGAGCGTTCCACGTTGGTGCGCAGGTCCTTTACCATCTGGTAGGGCTGCAGCACGTAGGAGCGGATCTGGTGGCCCCAGCCGATGTCGGTCTTGTTGGCCTCGATCTCCATCCGCTCGGCCTCGCGCTTCTGCAGCTCGACCTCGTAGAGGCGCGCCTTCAGCATCTGCAGCGCCTTGGCGCGGTTTTGATGCTGGCTGCGCTCCTGCTGCACGGCAACCGCGATGCCGGAGGGAATGTGCGTGATGCGCACCGCCGAGTCGGTCTTGTTGACGTGCTGGCCGCCCGAGCCCGAGGCGCGGTAGGTGTCGACGCGCAGATCCTTGTCGACGAGCTCGATCTCGATGTCGTCGTCGACCTCGGGATAAACCCAGACCGAGGCGAAGCTGGTCTGGCGCCGCGCATTGCCGTCGAACGGCGAGATACGCACCAGGCGATGCACGCCTGACTCGGTCTTCAGCCAGCCGTAGGCGTTCGGACCCTCGACCTTGAAGGCGCACGACTTGATGCCGGCCTCTTCACCGGCGCTTTCCTCGAGCCAGCTCACCTTGAAGCCGCGGCGTTCGGCCCAGCGCGTGTACATGCGTGCCAGCATCTCGGCCCAGTCCTGGGCCTCGGTGCCGCCGGCGCCGGCGTTGATCTCGACATAGGCGTTGTTGGGATCGGCCTCGCCCGACAGCAGTGTCTCCAGCCGCGCCTTGGCCGCCTCGGTCCGCGCCTCGCCCAAGGCCCGTTCGGCGTCGGCGATCATCGCCTCGTCCTTCTCGGACTCGGCCATCTCGATCAGACCGACATTGTCGTCGATGGCAGCGCGCAGGCGCTTGATGGTGGCGATCGCGGTCTCGAGCCGCGTGCGCTCCTTCATGATGGCCTGGGCCTGCTTCGGATCGTTCCACAGCGCCGGATCCTCGGCGCGCGCGTTCAGCTCGTCGAGACGGACGACCGCCAGGTCGTAGTCAAAGACGCCTCCTGAGAAGCATCAGCGACTCCTCGATCTCGTTCACCATCGACTGGGCTTCAGCGCGCATTCCCAAATCCGTTCCTCAGTAGGTCTCGCCGGTCCCCGAAAGGCCGGGACGCCGGCCGCCGCCCGCCTGCAGCGGGCCGCCGGCGGGGTCTATACCGGAATAGGGGGCGGAGCCGTCAAGTGGCATGACCATCTCGCCATCCGAGCCGGGCTCAGTACCGGGCTTGAAGACCTCGTCGATGGTGCCGCCTTCGTAGGTTGAGCGGACCATGCGCAGGCCCGGCGGAATGCGGAACGGGGTCGGCGGCTTGCCCTTGAAGATCTCCTTGGCGATCTGCTCGTAGATCGGCACGGCATTGCCGCCGCCGGTCTCGGCGTTGCCCGGCCCCAGGGTGCGCGGCTCGTCGAAGCCGATGTAGATGCCGACGGTGACCTCGGGCGTGGCGCCCAGGAACCAGTTGTCGCGCGCGTCGTTGGTCGTGCCGGTCTTGCCGGCGATCGGCCGGCCGAGTGCCGCCAACCGGCCGGCCGTGCCGCGCACGGTGACGCCCTGCATCATGTGCACGACCTGATAGACCGAAGCCGGATCGTGGAAGGGCTTGCGCGAATCGATAAGTTCCGGCGCCGCCGGCTTGACGCCCGCCGCAGCCTCACCGCATCCCTTGCAGGTGCGCGGCTCGTGGCGATAGACGGTCCTGCCGTTGCGATCCTGAACGCGGTCGACGAGGCTCGGCGTCAGCTCGAGCGCGCCGTTGGCCAGCATGGCGTAGGCCATGGTCATGCGCAGCAGCGTCGTCTCGCCGGCTCCCAGGGCCATCGGCAGATAGGCTCCCATGCCGTCGGTCACGCCGAAGTCCTTGGCGACCTGGACCACGTTCTTCATGCCGACCTGCTGCGCCATGCGCACGGTCATCAGGTTACGCGACAGTTCGAGGCCGCGGCGCACCGTGGCCGGCCCGAGAAAGTCATAGCCGTAGTTTCTGGGCGTCCAGACCGGCTGGCCATGGCCGGGGTCATAGCTGAACGGCCCGTCGAGCACGATGGTGGCCGGCGTGAAGCCCGCGTCCATGGCCGCCAGATAGACGAACGGCTTGAACGCCGAGCCCGGCTGACGGGCCGCCTGGACGGCGCGGTTGAACTGGCTACGGCCGTAGGCCCAGCCGCCGGATAGTGCCAGCACGCGGCCGGTCTGGGTGTCCATGACCACGACGCCGCCCTCGACGTTCGGAACCTGGCGCAGGCCGTAGGTCTTCGGCGGATAGGGCTTGGCATTGGCGCCCGCCGGCTGGGTGACCTTCTCGACGACGATGACGTCGCCCACGCTCACCACGTCGCGCGGGGCGCGCGGCGGATTGCCGACGCGCTGGTCCGCCAGGGTCGGCCGCGCCCAGGTCATCTCGGCGAAGGGGACGGTCCCTTCCCCATCCGGCAGTCCGACGACCTGCACCGATTGAGCGTCGACCTTGCTCACCACGGCGAGATGCCAGTCGGCGGGGCCGAACAGCGGACGGCGCTGGACGATGCGGGCGAACTCCTCTTCCCACACGCTCATGTCGGGGATCTTGGCGTAGGGTCCGCGCCAGCCGTGGCGGCGGTCGTAGGTGATCAGCCCGTCGCGCAACGCGTTGTCGGCGGCGCGCTGGATGGCGGGATCGAGCGTCGTGCTGACGGTCAGGCCGCCCTCATAGAGGCCCTTCTCGCCATAAGCCGCCATCAGGTTGCGACGCACTTCCTCGGCGAAGAAATCGGCCGTCGTCATCTCCGTGGCGCTGCGGCGGCGGAGCTGCAACTTCTCGGCCCGCGCCTTCTGCGCTTCAGCCGCCGTGATGTAGCCGTCCTCCTGCATGCGGGTCAGCACGTAGTCGCGGCGGGCGTAGGCTTCCTTCTCGTTGCGCACGATGTTGTAGCGGTTCGGCGCCTTGGGGAGTGCCGCGAGATAGGCGATCTCCGACAGGCTGAGTTCATCGAGAGACTTATCGAAATAGTTGAGCGCCGCCTGGGCCACGCCGTAGTTGCCCGAGCCGAGATAGATCTCGTTCAGATAGAGCTCGAGGATACGCTCCTTGGAGTAGGTCTCCTCGATGCGGAAGGCCAGGATCGCCTCGCGGATCTTGCGCGCCAGCGTCGCCTGGTTGGTGAGCAGGAAGTTCTTGGCCACCTGCTGGGTGATGCCCGAGGCGCCTTCCGGCCGCTTGCCGGGATTGGTGATGTTGGAAATCATGGCGCGCACGACGCCGATGAAGTCGATACCGGGATGGGTGAAAAAGCGCTGATCCTCGGCCGCCACGAAAGCCTGAGGCACCAGCTTGGGCATCGCCGCCACCGGCACGAACACCCGCTTCTCGCGGGCATACTCGGCCAGCAGCCGGCCGTCGGCCGCGTACAGGCGCGTCACCGTCAGCGGCTGGTAGTCGGCCAGTTGCTTGTGGTCGGGTAGGCCATGGCTGAAATGCCAGAACAGGCCCGCCACGGTGCCGGTCCCCACGATGAGGGAGGCCGTGGCGAAGGCCAGCAGGACTTTGAACAGGTTGAGCACGGTCATCTTCTACGCGGCGCTTTTCGAGGCAGCAACGGCGAGAATGGCCGGGACTTACGCCTTTCTTGTGGCGGCGGAAGCGGCAAAGTGGGCGTCTACGGAGGCGCGAAGGGCCCGCGCCAGCGAAACCTGGTGCTGGCGGACCGTCAGCAGCTTCTCGTCCTGGGGATTGGAGAGGTAGCCGAGCTCGACCAGGGCCGCCGGGATATCCGGCGAGGTCAGCACGGCAAAGCCCGCCTGCCGGTGGGTCCGGGGCAGCAGCCGCACGCCGTTGCGGCCAAAAGTCTGCACGATCGTGTCGGCGAGCCGGCGCGAATCGTTCACCGTGCCACGCTGGCTCATGGCGACCAGGGTGCGCGCGACGTTGTCATCCTTGTCGGCGAGCTTCATGCCCGCAATCACGGCATCGGCACGGTTTTCGCGCGCGGCAAGGGCCGCTGCTTCACGGTCGGTCGCCTCTTCGGACAGCGTGTAGACCGAGGCCCCTCGGACATCGGGATTGTCGTGAGAATCCGCATGCAACGACAGGAACAAATCGGCCCTTGCCGCCTGGGCGCGCGCCACCCGCTCGCGCAGCGCCACGAAGTTGTCGGTGCTGCGCGTCAGCAGCACGCGATAGCGACCGCCGGCCAGCAGTTCCTTCTGCAGGTCGCGGGCGATGGCCATGACGACCGACTTTTCCTGGGTGCCACGCAGCCCGAGCGCGCCGGGGTCCTTGCCGCCATGACCCGGGTCGAGAAAGACAAGCTTGGGCTTGGCCATCGGTGTCGGCTTCTTCACCGTCTTGGGGGCGGGCGAATTCGCCCGGACATCGAGGCTGCCGGCGCCAAAAGCGGCGAGACCGGCCAACCCGGCAAGCAGATCGCGGCGATGGAGGGCGGACATGGCTGACGCCACTTCTAAAGTCAGAGGGAGTAATTTATTGTTGCGATATGCTAATCTAAATACATAACTTCGAGGATAATTTCAAGTTTTATCAATTAGTTACTGAACGATACTCATCTCATTCAATCTTTTGATTGTCGCACCCGTTTGAACCCCGTATGTTGCGTCCCGCGAGCAGTCGCCGTCGTTCGTAGCGCCCCTCCAGGGGTGGCGCTCCGACGGCAGTCCCCAGCCGGGCCAGCGCTTGCGCCTTTTTTGTTCAGCAAAAATGGGCGCGGCGGGTTCGCCAAAGGATTGTTAGACAGGCGGTGGCTATCAGGAACACCGAGGTTGGCAGGACCCTGTTGCGGTCCGGCGGCGCGATGCTTCCCCGTCTTGGCCGATGTTTGGCCGTTCGACGGGTTGATGGCGCTCCGTCCCCCTCGCGCCAGAGAGGCGGCTTGGCCGCCGGTTGCTCGCGCCGGTAGGGATCGAACGCCTCGGGAGCGAGCCCATGGCAAGGCGTATGCTCATCGATGCCAGTCACCCGGAAGAAACACGGGTCGTCGTCGTCGATGGAACAAGACTTGAAGAATTCGATTTCGAGACCTCCACCCGCAAGCCCCTCAAGGGCAACATCTACCTCGCGAAGGTCATTCGCATCGAACCATCGCTGCAGGCGGCGTTCGTGGAATACGGCGGCAATCGCCACGGGTTCCTGGCCTTCTCGGAAATCCACCCCGACTACTATCAAATTCCGGTCGCCGACCGCGAACGGCTGATCGCCGAGCAGCAGCGCCTGCACGCCGAGGCCGACGACGACCACGAACCGCGGCGTCGCCGTACCCGGGTCGATCGCACCGACATCGAGGACGCCCGCGCCGACCTGCGCGCGGAGTCCGTGCAGGAGCCGGCGACGGAAAACGGCGGCGAAGAGACCGCGGCCCCGGCCGAGAACGGCCACATCGCAGAGACATCGTCTGTAGAGGCACCGGGCGCTGAGGCGCCAGTCGCCGAAGCCCTCGCCGCCGAAGCAGCTCCAGCGATCGAAGCGCCGAGCGAGCCTGCTCCTGCGGAGGCTCCCGCTCCCGAGCTGCAGGCCACCGAGCCGCAGGCCCAGCCTGCGTCCATCGCCAGCGAACGCCTCGATGGGCCCGTGCTCGTCGAACCCTCGGAAGCGCCGGCGCCAGCCGACTTGCCCGAGTCGATCCCCGAAGCTTCGGCCGACGCAGCACATGACGCGCTGTCCGAGGCCGGCGAGCACCCCGCCGATCTCATCCCCTCCGATCCGTCAGAAGCGCCGCAGCCCGAGGTCACAGTCGAGACCCTGGGTGGTGACGACGCGGGCGAGGAGCGCGAGACGCGCGAGCGCCGCCGTCGCAACCCGATCCGGCAGTACAAGATCCAGGAAGTCATCAAGCGTCGGCAGATCCTGCTGGTACAGGTCGTCAAGGAGGAGCGCGGCAACAAGGGCGCGGCGCTCACCACCTACCTGTCGCTGGCCGGCCGCTATTGCGTGCTGATGCCCAACGCCGGTCGTGGCGGCGGCATTTCGCGCAAGATCTCCAACCCTGCCGATCGCAAGCGGATGAAGGAGATGCTGGGCGAACTCGACGTGCCGCAGGGCATGGGCGTGATCCTGCGCACCGCAGGCCTCGAGCGTTCCAATATCGACATCAAGCGCGACTACGAATACCTGTCGCGGCTGTGGGATTCGATCCGCGAACTCACCATGCGCTCGACGGCGCCGGCGCTGATCTACGAGGAAGGCGACCTCATCAAGCGCTCGCTGCGCGACGTCTACGACACCGACATCGCCCAGGTCCTGGTCGAGGGCGAAGCGGGCTTCGAGGCCGCCAGCGGCTTCATGCGCCAGCTCGTGCCGCACCAGGCCAGCAAGGTCGAGCTCTACAAGGAGCAGATCCCGCTCTTCCACCGCTACCAGGTGGAAGCGCAGTTCGACGCCATGCATTCGCCGACCGTGCAACTGCGCAGCGGCGGCTACATCGTCATCAATCCGACCGAGGCACTGGTCGCCATCGACGTCAACTCGGGCCGTTCGACCAAGGAACGGAACATCGAGGAGACGGCGCTGCGCACCAACATCGAGGCGGCGGAAGAAATCGCCCGCCAGGTCCGCCTGCGCGATCTCGCCGGCCTGATCGTGATCGACTTCATCGACATGGAGGAGACGCGGCACCAGCGTCAGGTCGAGCACAAGGTCAAGGATGCGATGCGCACCGATCGCGCCCGCATCCAGATCGGCCGCATCTCGGCCTTCGGCCTGCTCGAAATGTCGCGCCAGCGCCTGCGTCCCAGCCTGCTCGAGCACTCGACCGAACTCTGCCCGCATTGCGCCGGCATTGGCCGCATCCGCTCTATCGAATCGGCCGCGCTGCATGCGCTCAGGGCCATCGAGGAGGAAGGCGTCCGCCGCCGGGCGACCGAGATCCTGGTCAGCGTGCCGCCGAAGGTGGCGCTCTACCTGCTCAACCAGAAGCGCCACACGCTCTCCGAGATCGAGATGCGCTACGGCTTCATGGTCGCGGTCGAGGCTGACGACGAGCTGAACGCAGCCGACTGCGAGATCGAGCGCGTGCGCACGCGCCGCGAAGAACGTGACCGGCCGGCCCAGGAGCTGGCCCGCGCCAACTACGACGAGGTCGCGCGCGAGGTCCCGCTCGGCGACGAACCCGACGATGTCGAGGACCGCGAAGCCGGAGAGGCTGGCGAAGCCGGTGAATCCGGCGAGCGCGGTGAACGCCGCCCCGCCGACGAGGAAGGCGAAGGCCGCGACGGCGGCCGTGGCCGCCGCCGTCGTCGCCGCCGCCGTCGGGGCGACCGCCCCGAAGGCGAAGGAGCAGACCGGGCTCCCCGGGCTGCCGGTGAGGAATTTTCCGCCGACGATCGTGGCCCCGGTGGCGCGGCAGAAAATGGCCATGATCAGCCGCTCCGTGATGAACAGGCCGGCGACGAGCAGGCCGGTGAAGCAATCGACGGCGAAGGTGCAACCGCCGACGGCGAGCGCCGGCCCTCGAGCGACCGTGGTGGCGAGGGCGAGGGCGATCGACGCCGTCGCCGTGGCCGCCGCGGCGGCCGTCGCCGGCGGCGTGCCCCCGGCGAGGGCGAGCCCAACGGCGAGCACGCGCCGCGCGAGCGCGATTACACCTCGGAGGAGTTCGCCTCCGACGCCCCGGCACGGCATGAGACCGACGCCGAGCCGATGCCAGAATCGAGACACGAGCCTGCGCATGAGCAGATATCTGCGCCGCACGAACATGCGCCATTCGACCCCGGTCCGCCGGTGAACGTGGAAGCGGCCCCGCCGCCTCCGCCGCCGCCGGCACCACCCCCGGTACCGGCTTACGTGCCCGCGCCGGCGCCCGAGCCTGTCGTCATGCAGGCGCCGGAGCCGCCACTGGCCCCCGTCATCCCGGTGATCCCGGTGGCCGACGTCCCGCCGGAAAAGCCCAAGCGCGGTTGGTGGAGACGCTGACCAAGGACTTGAGTCCTTGAAATAGAAAGAGCGCCTCCGCGGAGGCGCTCTTTTCGTTTGATCACCTCACCCCGAGGAGCGCGCACAGCGCGCGTCTCGAATCGGGCGAAGTAACCTTCGCCCTGTGGTGGGCGACAACAAGGCTGGTTCCCATCCTTCGAGACGGCCGCTGCGCGGCCTCCTCAGAGGCTGGCCTGAAATGAAATGAGTCGATTCAAGCACTTAACCTCATCCTGAGGAGCGCCCGAAGGGCGCGTCTCGAAGGATAGGCAACAGGCGAAGTGCTCGTTCCCACCCTTCGAGACGCATCGCTGCGCGATGCTCCTCAGAGGCCGACCGGAAATGAAATGAGTCATTTCAAGCACTTACCTCAT